>Ga0180437_10006474_pt1 | contig 15585 bp, 4 predicted proteins | sample SS_ome_4_FD_132410 | JGI IMG/M metagenome (GOLD analysis project Ga0180437, IMG submission 132410) | Hypersaline lake sediment archaeal communities from the Salton Sea, California, USA - SS_3_D_1 metaG | ecosystem: Environmental > Aquatic > Non-marine Saline and Alkaline > Hypersaline > Sediment...
GCCAATTGCGGACCACGCTTACCGGACACACGCTGGACGTGGCGTTCGTGGCCTTCTCGCCCGACGGAAAAACGCTGGCTTCCGGTAGCAAGGACCGCACGGTGAGGCTTTGGGACGTGGCCTCGGGCACCCAACGGGCGACGTTGGAAGGGCACACCGGCTGGCTTTGCTGCGTGGCTTTCTCACCGGACAAAAAGACGCTGGCCTCGGCCAGCTCCGACACCACGATCCGACTTTGGGACCTGGAGGTCGCAGAAGTCGCCGTCAAACCGGTCGCTCCGCCACCGCCGGAACCTCCCGGCCCCGTGAAAGTCCCTGCCGCCAAGACGGCGACCAACGCCCAGGGCGACAAGCTGACCGTGCTCAGCTTCGACCCGCCGTTGCCGGCCGTGCTCAAACTGGGCGAGCGGCTGAATGTGCGGTTCTCTTACACGCTGGCGTCGGCCGAAAGCTGCCTGGTCTGGGTGCATCCCTACACCAACGGCTCCAGGACGCCCGGCTATAGTTGGCGCGGATCCCCGCGCTACGAAAAAGGCGACGGCACCGCCGAAAGCTGGTTTCGTTTCCAGGCACCTGCCCGAATCGATCAGGTTCGCTTCGAAATGGTCACCGGCGAGGGCCGTTCGCAAGCCCTGGCGCTGACCGCAGACGCCGACGCACGCTGGCAAACGGGTCCGGGGTCGCCTGCCGTGGTGACCCCCACGGAGCCCGGGCCTCCTTCGACGGCCCCCGGCGAAGACTACGCCCTGTTGTTCAACGGCCGCGACACGTTCGTCGAGCTTCCGTCGCTCCGCTACGACGGGACGCACCCGATCACGGTGGAGGCCCTGGTGACCCCGATTTCGGAAAACCCGACCAACGTGCCCGGCGTTCCACATCTCCGCGGCCGCGTCGGCTCCATCTTGGGCGACAAGGAGTCGGGCGGGATCAACCTGGCGGTGACCGCCAATGGATTCGAAAGCCAGGTCCGCGGCAGTGCGGGCTACGTGACGGCGAGCTGTCAACAGAGGCCGTTCGGGCAAGGCCGGATGCACGTGGCGAGCGTTTTCGATCTGAAGAGCGTGCGGATCTACGTCAACGGAAAACTGGCGACGCAGGCCGCCTTCTCCGGCCGTTTCCAGCCGTCCGCGCTGCCGTTTGTCATCGGGGCCGATCCGGACCGCACGCAACGCACGGAGGCGGAGTTCCGAGGGACCGTTGACGAGGTGCGGATCTCCAGGACGGCCCGATACGCGGCCGACTTCGAGCCGGCCCAACGATTCGTCACCGACGGAAACACGCTGGGGCTGTATCACTTCGACGAAGGTCAAGGCCTGGTTGCCCATGACGCGTCGAGCCGCGGGAACCACGGGCGGATTCGCGGGGCACAGTGGGTCAAGGCCGACGCTCCGGCTCCGGCGGTGGCGGCGCAGGCGCTGCCCGGGGGTGTGCCGGCCTTGGTGGCCACCAAGGCGGCGGCGACGCTCTTCGGCCACACCGATCGAATCTACTGTGCACGGTTTTCGCCTGACGGCAAGACCTTGGCGTCGGCCGGCAGCGATGCCACGATCAGGTTTTGGAACGTACCGGACGGCCGGCAGCGAGCGACCCTCTCGGAGCACGTCGGCACCGTCTGCTCTGTGGCCTTCTCACCCGACGGAAACACCTTGGCCTCGGGAGGTGAAGACCGGTCGATCAGGCTTTGGGACACGAAGACGGGCCGGGTCCGCCTGACGTTGGCGGGCCACACCGCGAGGGTCTGGTCCGTGGCGTTCTCGCCCGACGGGAAGACGTTGGCCTCCGGCGGCGGGGATCAGACCGTGAGGCTATGGGACATGGCAACGGGTCGCGTCCAGACAACACTTAGCGGGCACACCGAGACGGTGGGTTCCGTGGCCTTCTCGCCCGACGGCAAGACCGTCGCTTCCGGTGGCTGGGACCGCACGATTCGCCTGTGGGACGCGACCAGTGGCCAACCGTGGGCCACGTTGCAGGGACACACCACGTCGGTTCATGCCATGGCCTTCAGCCCGGATGGCAAGACCTTGGCCTCGGGAAGCAACAACGGCACGATCAAGCTGTGGGATTGCTCGAGCAACCAGCAGTTGCTTACATTGTCCGGACATGCGGCGATCGTTTGCCACCTGGCCTTTTCGCCCGACGGAAAGACCCTGGCTTCCTCCAGCGGCGACCGCACGACCAGGTTTTGGGACCCGACCACGGGACAACCGCAAGCACTGCTTGCCGGACACGCGGACATCGTCCATGGTGTGGCCTTCGCCCCCGATGGGAAGACGTTGGCCACGGCCAGCCGGGACAAGACGGTCAAGCTGTGGACGCTTCCGATCGCTCCATCGTCCACGCCGCCGGCCGAGTCGGCCCCGGCCAATGCGGTGGGAGAATTTCCGGTTACGCTGCCGATCGGATCCGGCGAGATCCGCTGCGTGCAGTTCCTTCCCGACGGGAAGACGCTGGTTTCGGTCGGTCCCGAGCGGGTGATCCGACTGCTGGACGCCGAGTCCGGGAAGACCCGGGCCGGAATCACCGGGCACGCGAACAAGGTTTGGGCCATCGCCGTGTCTCCCGACGGCAAGACGCTGGCTTCGGCCGGCCGGATCATCAAGCTTTGGGACGTCGCCAGCCGCAGGGAACAGGTCTCCATCCAAGGACATACGGGAGAGATCCGACGCGTGGCCTTCTCACCCGACGGCAAGACGCTGGCCTCGGCCTGTCGCGACAACTCCGTGCGGCTCTGGTACGTGGCCTCCGGAACACAGCGGCTGGCATTTGAGGGACATACGCAAGGCGTCTATGCCGTGGCCTTCTCGCCCGACGGCAAGACGCTGGCCTCCGCCGGGAGCGACAAGGCCATCAAGCTGTGGGACGCCGAGACGGGCGAAGAGCAATCGTCGCTGCAAGGGCACACTGCCCGGATTCGGGCCGTCGCGTTCTCGCCCGACGGAAAGATGCTCGCCTCGTGCGACCAGGGTGGCGCCGTCAAGCTTTGGGACTTGGAGAAGGGCCAAGAGCGGACGCCGCTGAGCGGACATGCTGCGAAACTTTATTTCGTGGCCTTCTCGCCCGACGGCAAGACGCTGGCCTCGGTCGGCGACGACCAGACGATCAAGCTTTGGGACGTGGCCTCGGGCAAGCAGTCGGCGACACTCTACGGACACACCGGCGGGTTGTTGTATGTGAGCTTCTCGCCGGATGGGAAGCAACTGGCCACCTCCGGCAAGGACGGGACCGTTCGGCTTTGGGACCTTGGCGCCTTGGAGAGGATGGCGGCCCGTTACCAGGTGCCTGAGGGTGGCGTCGATCAACTGCTGAAGTTCCTGGAAGGTCTTCAGGCGTTTCGCCCCGCCACGTTGACGGAATCGGGCCTGCACCAAGGCAAAGCCGCAGCCGCCGCCAAGGCCGCGGCGGAGAAGATCCTCGAGCTTGAGAAGGACGAGTCGTCCAAGGCGTACCGGGCGGCGGCAATGGTGGTATTGAAAGACCGTGTGGCGACGCTGGCCGATGCGAAACCCGAAGTGCAACAGAAGACGCTGGCCGATTTGAAGACCCACCTGGCCGCGAGGGTCAAGGAAGGGCTGGCGCTGGAGGACGCGCTGCTGGCCACCTCCGTGGCACGCGCATTGGAGGCCGGCGGCAGCGACGCGTTGGCGGCCGAGGCGTATACCGCGCTGGCCAAGCTGTTTGCCCAAGGCAAGGACGAGGGGTTATCCGCGCTCTCCGCCAGCTTTGAAGGGGCCGCCCGACGGATGACGCTGATTGGCAAGGAACTCGAATTGACGGGCACCAAGATCGACGGCATGCCGTTCGACTGGGCCGCCTACCGGGGAAAAGTCGTGCTGATCGATTTCTGCAGCACGCGGTCCCCCGCCTGGCAGACCGAGCTGTACAACGTGAGGAAGAACTACTACCTGTACCATGACGCCGGTTTCGAGGTGGTGCGGCTCCCCGCCGACGCCGATCGTCAGGCGCTGGTGGAGTTTCTTCAGAACGAAAGGCCCGCTTGGGGGGCCACCTTGCATGAAAGAACCGCCCGTGGAAATCACCCCCTGGCGGAACACTATGGGGTTACCGACTTTCCGACGGCGCTGCTGGTCGACAAGACGGGCAAAGTCGTTTCGTCACGGGCCCACGGCAAGGAGTTGGACCGCCAGTTGGAGAAGCTGCTCGGTCCGGCGTTCACGCACCAGGGAAAACTCACGTTCCTCGATTTGCAGCCGAAAGCCAATCGAAAACTCCTGGAAAGCCACGGATCCGCGGGCAACGACCTTAGAGAGCTGCCGCAAGGCGAGCAGTCCTTCGCCGGTGTGAAATTCAAGATCGGCGACGGCTTGATCCAACTGGCCAGCCGGTCGCTCCCCCAGGCCCCGGAAAAGGCTGAAGGAATCGAAGTGAATCAGACGCTGGCCAAGCTCTACATTCTGCAAGGCGCCGAATGGGCGGGAGTGGAAGTGCCCGAGAACGCGTTCCTCGGACGTTACGAGGTCCGCTACGAGGACAACTCGGTGGAGACCATCTACATCGTCAGGGGGCAGGACGTGCGCGACTGGTGGGACGGTCTCCACTCGAGTCCCGTTTCGCGCGGAAAGGTGATCTGGATCGGCCAGAATCCGGCCATCAAGAGAGAGAACCGCATGCTGCGGCTTTACCTTGGCGTGTGGCAGAATCCGCAGCCGGGCAAGAAGATCCTCAGCATCGACTTCATCTCGACCAACACGACCAACGCCTCCCCCTTCTGCGTGGCAATCACCGCGGAGGCCGGCCAATAACCGCGGCCCGGCGGCGAAACACTCTGGGAAGTACGGCATCTGCGAAAACAATAGGAAGCAGCAAAGGCTTTATGAAAAGGAACTTACGGCAAAGGACGAGCGTCACAACGAGTAGGGTGCATCCCATGAGGCACATTCCCCGCAGAAGTGCGCGCCAGGCTGGCCGTCGGGAGAGCCTCGGGTTATACTAAGGGGCGGGGGACACCGTCCGAACGGGTGGGTGTCCGGCGCGTGGGTTGCCGCGCGCAGCGCGACGTGGAAGGACGAACGAAAAGAGGAAGAAACGATGACCAGGCCGCGCTTTGATCGATTCCGCTTGGCGGTGACGGTGCTTCTGGCTCTCTCGCCCGGTCTGGCGGCTGCCCAGCTTGGCCCGCAACCGCTGGGGCCCGCCCGGTTCGGCACCAACGTGCAAGATTCGATGGGGTTCCAGTGGGACATCAATCCCCAGGGAGGTATTCAATACGGCACGAACCGCTGTTTCTCCGGGGCCGGCATCCTGCAGATCGGCGGATCGACCTTCTCGCCCCAGAAACAGCAGATGACCCCCGACGGCAAGGAGTACGTGCTTTCGGGTAGCAGTTCCGGAGTGGAGATCACGCGGCGGGTCCGCATCGACGTGAAGACGGCCACCGTGCGGTTCGTCGAGACGTTCTTCAATCCGCAAAGCAACCCGGTCACCCTGGACGTGAGGATCCTGACCTCGCTGCGCAGCTCGGTGGGTGCGGCGATGACCGACACGGGCAGGCTGGTTTCCAGCAGCGGCAGCTACCGGATCATCGTGCCTGGCTCCACCAGTTCCGTTTCCTCCAGCAGCACGCCGGTGCCGGTGTTGGGCGAAAAAGATTGCGGGCTGCTGGTGATGCGAACTTCCACCAGTTACCCGGCTGTGCTGTTCTATCTCAGTGCGCCGAAGAGCAAAGTGAAACCGACGTTGCAGCGTTCGGGGAGCTACCAGTTCATCTTCCGCTACCCGGTGCTGGTTCCGCCGAAGAAGACCGTTTCCATCGCCCATGGCCTGGCCCAGCGCAACATCCGCGGCACGCCCGACCCCAAGACGCTGGCCGGCCACTTCAAGCCGTTTCTGTCCCGGGACTTCACCCGCAGCCTGTCGGCGGCCGTCCGCCGCTCGATCCTCAACGCGGGCGGTTCGTACTACGCGGACGAGACACCCCGCAGCCCCTTGCTGCAGCCGGTGATGAACCTCGCCGACCACTGGGACGTCGAGCGCGGCAGCAGCGACGTGCTGGTGCAGGACGAGGAGACGCGGATGCCGGGGTCGATCCTGGGAAGCGAATTGACGGTCGAGACCGCCTTCGGCAAGACGCCCGTTCCCTTGACCGACGTGGCCGTGCTGGTGGGCGGCGGTGGAATCGGCCGCACGATGCGAGTCCATTTGCGCAACGGGGAGATCCTGGTCGGTCCGGTGACGACGGATGAGTTGATCCTGGAATCGGAGTCGGGGCTGGAGGTCGAGCTGAAGCCCAAACAGGTCAACGTCCTGTTCATGCACACGGATCCGGCCGACGGAAAACCGCCCGCCGAAGCAGTGGCGCTGGTCAAGACCCATCACGGCGACCGGTTGGCCCTCTCGGCCGAGTCTTCGTCGACGATCCGCACCGCCACGGCCTGGGGGCCGATCGACGTGCCATTGGGAGATATCGACTATATGTATCCCATCCGGGAACCGCAGCCGGTCCACCGGCTGGTCTTCAACAACAAGAGCCGCCTGTCGGTGATCCTGGGCGGGGAGGAGTTGGACTTCAACACGCTGCGATTTGGCCCGACCAAGCTGGCCCCCGGAGCGATTGCCCGGTTGGCCGGTGTGAAGGCGGCCGCCGAGGCGGAGAAGGAAAACACCGGCAACGACGAGGAAGAGCAGCTCAAGACGCCGCACTGCCGGCTGTTGGGCAACAACGTGATGGTCGGCAGTCTGGACGCCGCCCGGCTCGACCTCTTGACCGCCGCCGGGGTCACCCCGCTGGACACCCGACTGCTGCGGCTGATGGAGCGGCAAGATGAAGACGAGGAGGGCGCCAACCCGGCCTTCACGTTCGAGTTGGCCAACGGCACGAGCCTGGTGGGCCGGTTCCGCAACGGGCTGTTTCCGTGGCGTGGCTTGGGCCGCTCGTGGCAGGTGCCCGCCTATCACGTGCTGGTGTTCCGCCGCCCGGAGCAAACCGCGGCGGCTCCGCCGGCGGCAGCGACTCCGGCCGAGCCGGACAGCGCGCCCGCCGAAGAGAAGCCGGCGGTCGAGCCGGCCCCAGCAACGCCGAACAGCCCCACATACCGTCCGCCGTCGGCCCCGGTACCGCAGATTCAGCCCTTCTCGCCATTTGAGGCGCCGCCGACGACTAACGATCCCTTTGGATAGCGAGTGTCCCCAGCAAACGAGGTTGCTCCCAGTGCAGACTACTATGCGAGACGCCGTTGCAAGGTCGCTGATGTTGGCGGCATTGTTGGCCGGCTGCCTGGCCGGCTCGCGTGCTTCGGCTCAACGACAGAAGCTCGTTCCGGCCAGCTTCACCCCCAAAGTAGATTCCCAAGGTTTCACCTGGGACGTCAGCCGCTACGGAAACATAGGCAACGGGACGAACAACTGCTTCGGCAGCGCGGCCGCCTTGACGGTCAACAATAGCAGCTTCAGCTCCCCGCAGTCCTCGATGATGACTGCCGACGGCAACGAGTACGTGCTGACGCGTTCGATGTCCGGCCTGGAAGTAACCCGGCGGGTCAAGGTCGACCTGAAGGCCGCCGCGGTGCGCTACGTGGAGATCTTTCGCAACACGACCTCGGCGCCGATCTCGGTCCGCGTGATGTTGCGCACCAATCTTGGCCGCACCAACGGCCAGGCCTTGATCACCGACCAGGGTATGCCCGCCGGGGCCAACCTGGGAGAAAAAGACTCCGGCGTGATTCTCATCGGCCAGCCGAACGTGCAACAGCTCTCGGCCGTGTTCTATCTGGCCGGGGCCAAGAGCAAGATCAAACCCACGATTCAGAATTCGTCGAACTACCAGATCACCGTCAACTACTCGTTGAACGTAGAGGCCGGCAAGACCGCTTCGGTTTTGCACGGCATCGCCCAGCGGCGGATGATGACGATTCCCAGCGCCAAGGACGCGGCCGAGTTGTTCAAACCGTTCGTCCACCGCGACTGGACCCGCGATCTGCCCCGGGACGTCCGCCGCTCGATCGTCAATCTGGGCCGGATCAGCTTCGGCACCTTCGGCGACGGGGAATCGCTGGTCACGCTGGAATCGCTCGGCGTCGAGCCGCAAGCGGCCGACGTGTTGGCCGTGGGCGAGCAGACCCGGCTGCACGGGACGGCCACCTGCAAGAGCTTCGCCGTGGAGACCCGCTACGAGACGTTGACGCTGCCGTTCGAGAAGGTTGCCGCGATTGCCGGGGAGAAGTTCACCGGCGGGAAACCGCGGGTCTTTCTGGTCGACGGCCAGGTGTTCAACGGACCGATCACGGTCGAAGACCTGCGGTTCGTGATGAACAGCGGTCTGCAGTTGGACCTGGCGGCCGAAGATCTCGACCGGCTGGTGATGCACACCAGTGCGGAAACCGGCCAGCCGGCCGACGGGGTCGTGGCCATGCTGGAAACGACCAACGGCGACCGCCTGGCGTTGTTGCAGGCCGCCGATCAGCAAGTGGACGCGACCACGCCGTGGGGCGATCGGCAGATCGCCTTGGACGACATTCAGCGGATGTTCCTCAGCGAGCAGAAGGTGGGCCACCATCTGGTGTTGCGGGACGGGAGCCGCCTGTTCGGCTTCGCCAGCAACTCGGCCTTGTCGCTGGGGACCCTCTTCTTCGGCGTGCAGGAGTTCACCCCTGCGCAGATCCAGAGGATGGTGGCCGCCCACTTGCCGGTGTCGCACGACGATTCCGCCGACATCGCCGCCCCGCACCTGTTGCTGGCCGGTGAGAACGTGCTGGTGGGCCAGGTCGACCTGGAGGCGATCCATTTTGTCACCTCGGGCCACCAGATTCCGGTCCCGCCCAACCAGATTCGCGTGTTGCGCAACGTCACCGGCGACGCGGACGAGTCGGCTGGTCCCGGGCCGCTGTTCGAAGGGGAGTTGTGGGACGGCGGCACGGTCAGCGGCACCTTGGCCGAGCTGGTCCTGCCGGTGCGATCGGCGGACGTGCTGGCCCGGGTCCCGCTGCACGACGTGCTGGAGATCCACGTGCCGACCCCGGTGGTTCCCGATACGATGCGGAACAAGATCGCCCAGTTGATCCGCGACCTGGGACATCCGGAATACGCCAAGCGTAAGGCGGCCAAGGAGTCGCTGGCCGAATTGGGCCATCTGCCCAAACTTCAGTTGGACGAGACCTTGCGGCAGACTTCCGACCCGGAGGTCCGCCGCAGCGTCGAGGCCCTATTAGGAGAGTTGCACGACTGAACGCTGTTAGCGGAGCTACAGACATGCACGAGCCAAAACAAGGCGAGTTGCCGTTTCAGGCCGTTGCGCGGCGCGCGGTGGCCCGACTGTTCCTGACGCGGTGGCTCCAGTTGCTGGGCCGCAGCGCCGCCGTGTTGTATCCGGCGGCGGGCGTGGCGGCCGTGGGGACGTGGTACTACGGTTTTCCGTGGGTCGGGGCACTGGGGGCGGTTGTCCTGGTGCCTTGCTGGCTGGCGGCGACGGCGGCTTGGACCTGGTTCCGCCGGCCCTCGGCCACCGCGGCGCTGGCCCGCTGGGACGAAAACGCCGGCCGCAAGGAGATGTTCGTTTCGGCCTTTTGCTTCGAGACCAGCCCCAGCCCGGACGCCGGCGAGCAGTTGCACCTGGGCCGCGCCACCCGGCGTTTGAAGCAGGACGCCGAAACCCTCTCGCGCGATCTGCCCGCCCCGCTGGCGCACCGCGCCTGGGCGTTGCCGGCGGGGCTGCTTTGCCTGGTGGGCCTGCTGTTGGTGCCGCCCACACCGGCCGAGGAAGCCCGCATGGACCCCGAGTCCCGGGCCCGCGCGCAGGAAGAAGCCGCATCGCTGGCAGACCAGATCAAGCTGGCCGAGAAGGACGAGGGCCTCACGCCCGAAGAACAGGAAGAGCTGAAGAAGCTGGAAGAGTCGGTCCAAGAGACGGCCGAGAAGCTGCGCAAACTCGACGAGGAGACGCACCGCAGCGTGCTGGCCGAGCTGGAAGAGAAGGCCCACGAGGCGGAGAAGCTGGCCGAATCGCTCGACTCGGCCGTCGAGGAGGACTTCTCCTCCAAGATGCTCGAAGAGTTGGCCCGCCACGCCGACACCACCGACTTCGCCTCGGCCATGCAGGCAAAAGACCTGCAAGAGGCATCCCGCGAGGCCTTGAGACTGTCGAAGAAGCTGGACCACAAAGACCTCTCGCTGGAAGAGCACAAGCGGATCGAGCACGCCCTGGACAAGTCGCTCGACGTGGCCACCAAGGCCGAGAAGCAGGGCTTGGTGGGTAAGCACCTGAAGCAGGCGCACCAGGAACTCCGCAAAGACCGACCCAAAGAAGCTGCCCAGAAATTCCAGCAGTTGTCGAAACAACTCGACCAGGCCCAGCAGCGGCAGTTGACCAAGCAGCGGCTTGAGCAACTGGCCCAGAAGCTGCGCAGCTCCGGCCAGAAGATCTTCGGGCGGAAGACGAACAAGATCCGTCGGCTCACGAAGAACCAGCAGTCGGGCTTGCAGCAGTTGGGAGCCCGGCAGCTTCAGGCCCTGGGGAACATTCCGTTGCGGCAGCAGCTCGGCGCCATGCCGCAGGGGCAGCTCGGCCAGCAGACTATCGGTGCACAACTGGGCAACCAGCAGAACCTGCCCACGGCCATGGGCCAGATGCCGATCCCGGGCGCGACTCAGACGCCCATCCCCGGCGCTGGACAGATTCCGATTCCGGGCACCGGCCAATGCCCGATCTGCGGAGGATCGTGCCAGGGACAATGCCAAGGCCTTGGGCAGGGGCTCGGCCAGGGACTAGGGCAGGGCAGCGGTGCGGCGCCCGTGCCCGGCACCGCCATGGGCCAAGGAGCGGGCGACGGTGGACACTTCGCCGGAAACGGGTCGGCCGCCTACGCCGAGAACAAGACGGATCCGCTTGCCGCCACCGGCACCGGCGTGGTCAACGCGGCGGTCTCCGGCGAGGGCCCGTCCCACGTCCGCCACATCGAGCAAGGAATGCACCGCGAGGAAACCATGCGTCAATCGCAAGAGCTTGCCATCGAGTTTATCAAGACCGAAGAGGAGGCCCTGGCCGATGAACCGTTGCCCTTGTCGCGCCGCGACCAGGTCCTCCGCTACTTCAACGCCCTGAGGAGACGACTCGTTGAACACGAATCCCCCCAACCCGTCGACCCCTAGCAGTGACTCCCCCGACGTGCTCGAACGCCGCATGGAAGATTTCCAGCAGCGGTTCAGGGCCCTGATCGACGAGATTCAACGGGCGATCGTCGGCTACGATGAATTGATCAGCGACGTGCTGGTGGCCATCTTCTCCCAGGGCCACGTCCTTTTGGAGGGCGTGCCGGGGCTGGGCAAGACGTACCTGGTCAACGTGCTCTCCCGCGTGCTGGGGCTGACGTTCGGCCGCGTGCAGTGCACCCCCGACCTGATGCCGGCCGACGTGGTCGGTACCCATATCGTCGGCGACGACGAAGCGGGCCACCGCGTCTTCCGGTTCGAGAAGGGGCCCGTGTTCCATCACCTGCTGCTGGTCGACGAGATCAATCGGGCCACGCCGAAGACGCAATCGGCGCTGTTGGAGACGATGCAGGAGCGTGCCGTGACCGCCGGGGGTGAGCGGTTCGAGTTGCCCGCCCCCTTCTTCGTGCTGGCTACACAAAATCCGCTGGAAATGGAAGGGACCTATCCGCTGCCGGAGGCGCAGCTCGACCGGTTCCTGTTCAAGCTGCACGTGCCGTTTCCCGCTGCCGAGGAGCTGGTCGAGATCACCCGCCGCACGACGAAGTTCACCGAACCCGAACTCGACGTGGTGATGACTGGCGAGGAGTTTATCGCTTTTCAGGAGCTGTTGACCCACATTCCGGTGGCCGACCCGCTGATGGAGTACGCGGCCCGCATCGTGCTGGCGACCCATCCGCAGGGCGACCAGGCGGCCGGACCGGTCGATCGGTTCGTCTCCTACGGCGCCAGCCCCCGCGGCATGCAAGCACTGATTCGCGGCGCCCGGGCGTATTGTCTGCTGGCCGGGCGGACGGCCGTGTCGATCGACGACATCACGCGGGTGGCCATGCCCTCGCTGCGGCACCGGTTGATCCTGAACTTCGAAGGCGAGGCGGAGCAGGTGAACGTCGACGACGTGATCGGCGGGATCCTGGAGACGATTCCGACGCCGGCAAAAGGAGCCGCTTGAGTTATGGATTGCAAATTGAGAATTGAGAATTGCAGACTGCAAATCGCGTCTCGCAGACGACGGCCTCCGCGACTGCCGTCTTCAATTTTCAATCTGCAATTCTCAATTCTCAATTTGCAATCCCCAATCAACAATCCCTTTCCTCTGCCCGCCCAGCTTGCCCGGTGTCTGGTGCTACTGGCTGCCTTGTTCGCCTGCATGTGCTTCCCGGCCGTCCCGGCCCTGGCCCAGGATGCCCCGGCGAACGACCTTAACGCCCAATCGCTGCCGCTCCGCACGGCGCTGCACCACGACCCGACGCTGGTCTCGCCGCTGGAGCGGTTGTTGTCGTTGTATCGCGGCACCGGCCGGGCCGATCAGTTGATCGGCATGTATCGCGCCCACGTGGCCCAGTATCCCAACGACGTATCCGCCCGCACGGTTCTGGTGCGGCTGCTCTCCGCCACCGGCGACCCGGAGGCGGTGCGTGCGGCCCGGGGCGCCGTGGGGCAGTTTCCGCAGAACGCCTACCTGCACTACGTGCTCTACGAAATCCTCCGCGGCAAGCAGGACGTCGAGGCGCTGGAGCAGCTGGACAAGGCCATTGAGCTGGAAACGCGGTCCGGCCGCAAGATCGCCTGGATCGACGCGCTGTTGCCGGCCGCCGTGGAGAGAGACCGTCGGGACCTGGCCGCGAAGCATCTCGACGCGTTGGCCCAGATCGTCGACCTGCCGCAGGAACGCCTCGAAGTGGCGCGGCGGATGATCAAGTACGAGTTCTTCGCCCAGGCGTTGGCTTTGCTTCAGAAGCAGGGCACCACGCCGCCGGCGCCGGAGACGATGGTCAGCATCGAGTTGGAGGCCGCCGCGGCGGAAGTCGGCTTGAAGAAGCCCCAAGCCGCCGCCACCCGGCTGGACCGCCTGCTGGCGAAGCTGACGGGCGATTACTGGCGACGCGGCGAGATCGTTCGGCGGCGGCTGCAACTGGTCCAGTCGCAGACCGAACGCGAGGCCATGATCGCCGCGGCCCGAAAACACCTGGAACAAAACCCCCGCGACGAGGCCGCCGTGCTCGATCTGGCCCAGGTTCTCAGCGGCCTGCAATTGCGCCGCGAGGCCTTGGAGGTGTTGTTCGAGGCGGGTCGTCGGCTGCCGAAATCCGCCCAGATCGAGAAGCAGACCCTGGATCTGCTCGATCGGCTGCGCGACTCGCACGGCCGCGAAAAATACCTCGCCGAGCGCATCGAGCAGCAGCCCGACCGTCCGGACCTGGTGCTGCTGCACGTCAAAACGCTTTATCTGCTGGGGCGCGCCGGCGACGCGCTGACCAAGTTGACCGAAGCGGTCGACGCCATGAAGGCCGAGGAGCAGGGCCCCTGCCTGCTGGAGACGGCCCGTTTCCTGCGGCGATCGATGCTGCCCAACGAGGCCAGCGAGCTGTTCCGCCGGGTGGTCGAGCTGGATCCGGCCCGGCTCGACGTGCGGCGCGAGCTGGCCGAGACCTATCTGGCCATGGGGGATCGCCGGCGGGCACACGAACTGTTTGCCAAACTGCCCACGAAACAGGCCGATCTGGAAAACCTGCTCGACCTGGTCCAGTTCATGATCGAGCAGGAATTGCTGGTCGAGGCCCGGGCCGCCATCGGCGAGCGGCTGGAGCAAGAGAAAACGAACCTCGACCTGCGGGTGCTGCTGGTGAACATCGAGCGGCGGCTGGGGAATCTGGCCGCTGGCGAGAGGCTGATCGCCGAGGGACGCGAACTGGCCGACACCGGCGCCCGATATCGGCTCTGGCTCGAATCGGCCGTGGCGTTCCACGAGGACTTCGATACGCTCGACGCGTTCCTGCAAGCGGAGCGAATGCGGCTGGACGAAGCGCCCGGCGAGTGGACCACCCGGCGGCTGGAGCGCCGGCTGGCCTTTGCGGAGATCGCGGCCCGCAGCGGTCAGGAAAAGCAGGCGGCCGCCATGCTCCGAGGCGACCTGGCCGACGATCCTCCCGAAGACGCCCGAATCAAAATCCGGCAGCGTCTGGTGGCCATGATCGAGAAGGACGCCGGACAAGCGGCCACGGTCCAGGAGGAGTTGGAGAAACTGGTCCAAGAGGACCTCCAGCAGGCCGACGAGTACCGTGCCCGATTGGCCCTGCTGCATTCCAGAGCCCATCGACCAGACCTGGTGACGGCGCTGTTGGAGAAGATCGACGTCTCGCGGATCCGGGATCCGACGCTGCTAGGGTCTCTGCGGCCGCTCTATGCCCAGCACCCGGAAGCCCGCACGCGTCTGTTGCCGATCCTAAGGCGGCTCACGGTACTGAACCCAACCGATCGGACGAGCTGGCAAGAGTGGCTTACGGCGTTGGCCACCAGCGGCGACGAGAGCGGGCTGCGCACGGCGCTGCGGCGGTTGCTGGCGGGCGTGGACAAGATGCCGCTGGCCGACGAGACCCGCGTGCTGCTGCAGTCGCACGTAGCCGACTCGTACTGGCGCGACGTCGGCCGCTGCCTGGCCGACCAACAGGAGGCCTCGCTCTCGGCGGCGTTGGTCTATCTCGACTCGGTCGAGCCGATGGCCCAGAGCGACCAGCAGTGGTTGTGGACGGCCTGGATTCGGGCCTATTTGCTGGGCCGCCTGAAGCGCGAGGAGGCCTTCGACGAGGCGATGGGAGAGTTGGAGCGGGTGGCCGGGACGATCATGCAACCGGCCGATGAAAACGTTCCCGACGCCGAGTCGCCCGACGCGTCCGAGTCGCCAGTGGAAACGCCCGCGTCGCCGCCGCCGACACCGCCGGTCGCACTGCGAATCGCGTTCCCCGACGGGCTGTCCATCTCGCTGGACCACGCCCGAGAACTGCTCGCGGCGGCGGAGCCGCCTCCCGGTGTGCCGCGGGCCGAGCCTCGACAGGGCCCGTTGCCAAGGCTGCAGGCCAAGTGGACCTACCAGACCGGCGCGCAGTCGGCCGTGAGCAGCATCGTGCCGTTGGGGGCGGAGCGCATCCTGATCTGTGACGGGCGGGGCGAGGGCCATTGCATCGACTCGACCACCGGGAAGCTGATCTGGCGCCGGAAAGTGTTGCCGGCCATCCCGGTGCCGCGCAACAATTCGGCGGCCTATTCGAGCAGCTCGCTGGCCCGAATGATGCAGAACATCCAGATGGCCCAGCAGATGCTTGCCCAGATGCCCCCGGCCCAACAGGTCCAGATGGCGCAGCAGATCCGGGCCCAGTTGCAGCAACTGCTCGGCCGGCTGGGTGTCTCGGCCGTGCCGGTGGCCGACGCGCAGGGGCAGTTCTACGTGCCCGGCACAGAAGACGTCTCCTGTCACTCGGTCGACGACGGCCGCTTGCTCTGGAAAGCCGACGTGGGGGCCGTAACGGCCTCGCCGCAGATGGTTCCGATGCGCCCGTACGTATCCATCTTCTTTTACGGTGAGGACTTGTTGACCTACCATCCGCCGTCGGGAACGCTCACGCGAATCGATACGAAGACCGGCAA
>Ga0180437_10006475_pt1 | contig 15584 bp, 9 predicted proteins | sample SS_ome_4_FD_132410 | JGI IMG/M metagenome (GOLD analysis project Ga0180437, IMG submission 132410) | Hypersaline lake sediment archaeal communities from the Salton Sea, California, USA - SS_3_D_1 metaG | ecosystem: Environmental > Aquatic > Non-marine Saline and Alkaline > Hypersaline > Sediment...
CCTGGCTCTCCCCGGCGAACGCGGCTTCTAGGTTGTCGGATGTCGCCATGCTTTCCTCCTCGCCCATGTACCGAAGTAACGCTCTCAGGTGTTCAGAACATGATACGCATCCGACCCTCCCATGGCAACCCGCAACGACCCGCGGGCCGGCCCCCAGGGCGTCCCCCCTTCGGCCCCTTGTTCTTCGTTGAAATCTGCTCTCGCTGAGGTAGAATACCTACGTCCCACGTGTCCCAAGTCCGGAAAGGGGGTCCCAGGTGAACCCCGCGGGTCAGGATCTGCGCATTCCAGACGATGAGGTTGCGCGGCGGATCGAGACATACATCCGAGATCGGGTGGAGAGGCACTCGGCCGAGGGGATTCTCATCGGCCTCAGCGGCGGGCTGGACTCGGCAGTCCTCACGGCGTTGGCCGTCCGCGCGCTGGGCGGGGATCGCGTCCACGTGGCGTTCCTGTACGACCGAGACACCGATGCGGCGTCGGAACGTAAGGCCCGTCTGGTGGCGGACTCGCTCGGCTTGGACCTGCCCTCCGAGAGTATCGAACCCGCCATGCAGGAGAGAGGCGTGTACGCCCCCTTTGCTATGAGAGGCAGCGCGCTCTCGCGCCTCCTCAATCGTTTCTCCCTGAACCTGTACCGCCTCCTCTTCCGGGAGGCCGCCTTCGAGTCCAGCCTCCGCCGGGGGCACTTCGGAAGAAACCGGCTCAAGCGCGTCGTGTACACGCGCACCGTCGGGCACATCGAGGCCGCTTTCAACGCCCGCCACATCTACCGCCGCGAAATGCTCGAGGCTCGGGCGCAAGCTCACAACTGGCTCCTGCTGGGCGCGGCCAATCGATCCGAGTGCATGGTGGGTTGGTTCGTGAAGGACGGGGTCGATGACCTTCCCATCTCCCCCATCATGGGGCTTTACAAGACACAGGTCCGGCAACTGGCTGCCTACCTGGACATCCCACCGGAGATCCGGGAGCAGACCCCGTCCCCCGACATGATGAAGGGGGTGACCGATGAATTCGCCGTGGGCGTGCTCTACGAGCGGATCGATCTCATCCTGGATGGAATGGAGCGCGGGCTTCCGGACGAGGAGATCGCGGCCCTGGGGGTACCCCGGGACGAGATCGGGCGCGTCCGCAGGATCCACCGCCTCTCGGCGTGGAAGAGGGAATCGCCCCACGAGACCCCACCTGTAGACGGAGGTATCTCCGGCGGACTCCGGGTGGACTGAGGCTCGGGCGCAACTCAGTGAGTCATGGCCCCGGGACAGAGGCGGCGCGTGCGGCGGTGATGTATGTGGTGACATTGTCCCAGGATCGATTGTCCTGGTCACTGTCCCGCAAGCAGCACACAGTCCTCATCGTAAAGGATGTGGCTTTCGTGCCCGTCCGGAGCAACCACCCTCACCAGCCGGCCGTCGGGCCCGTATTGGTACCTGAGAATGGAGTTCAGGCCATCCGCGCCCTCGAACCGCGCGGCGACGATCCGAGGCGGCGAACTGTACGTACTGTAGGCAAAGGTCACTTCGTGATCGCCCTGAATGACCTTCCGGATCACGCGGAACCTCCGCTCATCGAACTCACCTGCTGGGTCAAAAGCAATCTCCGACCCATCGCCTTCCATGAGAACGAAGGAGGCATCTGTCATGACGACGAGCATGGAGTGGCGACTCTCTGCCTGCACTGGCAGATAGCGCGCGACGTCGACGGCATCGGAATCGTCGTACGCCAGAAGATCCTCCGTGCCGCTGATTCGGTCCACCAGACGCAGGTACCTGGGAAGACGTGCGGCAGCCACTCCCACGGTCTCCGAACCCACCGGCTCTAGGCGGTAGGGTTCCGGCCGACCGGTAGCCATCGTCTCGTAGTCATACTCAAAGGACTGGGCGTAGTCGTCCCCAAGGATCATGTCCGTGAGCGTTCCCTCGCCATCGAGCTGGAACTCATTGCCGAGCTTGTCTACGAGGCGGAACGTTCCGTCGGTCATCAAGAAGAGACCCACGAGGGGACTCGCCACGGAATCGCCCGGCACATAGCCGGCGATCGTGTAGCGTTCGAGGTCGAACTCTAAGATCTCACTTCCTCCGGTCAGGAGATTCTCCACCACCATCTCCCGGGGCAACGTCACGTTGCTGAATTCCGTCCTCTCGGCTCCGGCCGGGCGTACGGAATAGGGGACCATCAGATGCCAGCCTTCGCCGAACGTTGGGATCCCCGTGTACTCAGGAGCGTAGTACCGAACGAGCTCCAGGCCCGGCTCGCCGGCCCGCCGGACGGTAAGATCCGTCTGGTACTTCTGTCCGGTTGAGCCGTTCAAGGATAGGGACACCGCTTCGGACTGTGCAACGCGGAAGCACCGCCGGCTGTCGCTCTGGACCGCTCGTTGCATCTCAGCAAGCCATCCGGTTGTCTGAACCGCGCCACCGACGTGAGGATCGGTAACCTCCGCCAATAACTCCAGTGCCCCACTGTCCACGATGTAGTGGGTGCTTGCTGTGGGCAACGCCAGGTCGACACCTCCCTCGATCAGAACGTTCTCCGCGTACTCGGAACTCTTCGCAAAGGCCTCCACCGTACCGGGAGAGTCCTCGGTCAGCGCCAGATCCTTGTTCGCAAGAAGAAACCAGAGCAGGGGAACCCCCTGCTCTTTGAGGTACCGGGCAAGAGAAACCAGCTTCGCGTATTCGAAGAGCTCCGCGAATTCCGGATACTTCTCGGAGATGTCACCGTAGTGCTCTGTGAAGAAGCGGGCGAACTCAAGATCGGCAGGCGCGGCGCGGATCGACTCATCGCTCAGGATGAATTCCGTCCGTAGAGTCATTTCTCCCCGCTCGAAGAGGATCGCGTCGCCCATCTGCCGAAACACCATGTTCTCGGGAACGAACCAGAATCTGCGACTTGCGCCCAGGTATCGCCTGCCGTTGGAGCCCGCAATCTCATCCACGCTGCGGAACCCGGAAACATCCGGCCGGGAAGTGCCCACGGCCCACTCCTTCATCCTGTAGTCTGTGACCCGCATCACGCGCGCGAGATCAGAGTTGACAACGTATCCGATGTACCGGACGAGATGGCGGTCGATTCCATCGGCGATCGGATCGATCGAGATCCCCGGCCCTTCTTTGCTGAAGTAGACCGCCCACATGGCGGTTATGAACTGGTTGAAGTTGCCGATGTCCCCCGTGCTCTGTGCACCATTCAGGAGCAACGAGAACCCCGCCGCCGTGTGCGGCGAAAAACCCGGGGCTCCGTGGACGCCGGCTGCCCCGCGCAGCCAGACACCGCCGATGTCGTCGAGAGCCATGGGAAGCGGCAGGCGTGGAGGCACAGGGGGCACATCGACCCGCGCGGGTGGAGCGGACAGAGGAACCCCGGGGGGCTCCGGAGGTGCGTACCTTGGCTGCGGCGTGGCCAGCGGAGAACTCGGTGGCGCGTACCCCGGTCTGGGAAGGGCGGCATCTGGCGTGGGCCGCACCCGCGGGGAGATCGGGTGACTGGACCCTGGCGACCCCTGGCTCGGTCGTTCGCGAGGATCCCCTCTCGACCCGCTGGGCGGAGGCGCCGTAGGCGGAAGACTCCTATCGGGCGCCGGGACGACCGGCGTCCCATCGCCGTCCCCGTCGCAATAGGGAGGGCAGGGGCAGTATGGCGGGCATGGCAGGAACGCGCCGGCGACGTTGTCTGGATCGTCGCAGAACGGAGGACACGGGAAGAAAGGGCTATCGTCAACATACTCAGGATCGTCCCGAGAATCGCCCGGATCGCCGTCCTCCGTGTCCTTCACATCCCTTTCAGAGGGGGGGGAGTTGCTTGGGCGATTCTTGCTGTCCTTGGACGCAGCCACATCGCCCTTCTTATGTCGCGCCCCGGCCAACCATTCTACAAGAAGATCCTGGAATTCCGTCTGTGTCAGGATGCGAAGTTGGCCATACCTTCGGCCATCGTACTCCTTCACGCGGGCTGTCTGATCCCCACGCTGCATCATTTTCAGATGACCGAAGGGACTCCCCTTCGGATCCGTCCAGAAGACCCGCACATTCTCCCTATCTCGGTGTTGGCGTTTGATCTTCCTGGCACATTCGTGATTCGCAACGTAGCAGTCTCCAACTGCAAGTGGTGTGTCTGGAGCGTCCAGAGACGTGTTCACGATCGCCACGTTCCCGCCCAGTACCTCGATCAGGCGGTTGACTTCGGATGCTTTGGCCCGTCCGTCATAGATGACGGCGGCGTCAACGGGGTTCCTGCCAATTGCATCCAGAGCAGCGAGCGCCTGGGTGCCCGCCTTGGCACCGTTGCTGCCCAGGGAGGCGTCACACTCTACGGGCTCCTCGTCCTCGAGGCGCTCGCAGACGGCGTCGAGAGCGCGGAGGAAAGCGATCGTGAACTTCACGACCTGCCGCCGCCGCTCGGAGTCGAACCCCAGGTGTCCGGCTGCGTTGATGTCCTGGACCGTCCGGATCTCGAACTCGTCGAGTCCATCCGCCTTCCCCCTGGTAATGAAGCTCGAGATTCCGCCCTCAAGCCATTCCGAGTACGCCGCCCACTCCGCATCTGTCATTCTATGTTCCCCGCCAGCCGCGTCCTTCTTCATGGGCATCCGCACGATAAGCCATGCGGCGTCCGTGAGATCGAACAGGGGGTGCCCACCCGCCTTCTTCTTCAGTGCCTCCTGTTCGACCGGCGGGCGCCCCGCGGGTGTGATGCCCCCATCCACCCAGTGGATCACGGTGGTTCCATGGGCCGCACCGGTGGTAGAGAGAGCGAGAACGAGAAGAGAAACCCAGGCAAACAAGAGAGGGCGCATCTCAGCACCTCCGTAGAGAGAGGGAGTGCTGCTCGGTGACAGCCTGCGCGCCCCGGCGACCTTTCCCTGTTCGACGAACCCGCCGGGGCCGCTACAGGTATCTATGCACAACGGGGCAGCCCGTTACGCCCGGTGAGCAGGCAGGGCTCTTGAACATCCGGAGGGTCGACACGGAAGGGTACTTGCCTCGCCGCGGAGAATCATTAACTGAAGTCATACCCATATGTTAGTAGTCTGGCGTCCGTCCGCGGCGAGTCTAGGCCTTCCCGGCGATTGGAACGAGCCGCAACCTCAAACTTGCCGGTGGGATCTGCTCCAAGGGGTGGGCGCCGGGTAGATGCCGGGCAACAGCAACTCGGCCGTCCGGCAGGATTTTCTCGGGGGGGAGCAGGAGTTCGATTTGCGCGTGTGCAAGTCGGATTTCCATTCGATGGCTCATGGGGTATCCCCCCAGTTCACCCAGTTTTGAGACGGATAGGTCCAGAATCAGACGTCCGCCCGGCTCGATGTCCGCGCGTATGAGATCGAACGACAAGCCGGTGGGTTTGCCCTCCCCGTTGAGGACTGGACGATCGTTCTCGTCTGCCAGCGTGGCCAGAAGAGATGCGACACTGCCCCTTCGAGTTGCGGGTGCAGGTCGGTAGGCCGGAGTAGAACCCAGGGCGCTTGTCATCTCTCTCAGCCCGTCGAGCAGCCTGGAGAGATGCCGTCGTGCCTCCTCCTCTGCTCGATCCGACAAATCCTCCAGCCGAATCAGGACCGAGGCGCGCGGTGAGGGTGCCGTCGTTGGCACTGAAGCGGTCTCCTCCCGAAGGCGCGCGAGCACGCTCTCAAGCAAAGACCCCGTTCTCTTCTGGAATTCGGCCAACGCCGCGCGAAGCCCCTCGACATCTCGGCGGCATTCCGGACACCCCGACAGGACACTCTCCATCCGTCGCACGTCCTCTCCACCCATCCGTCCAAGAACGTACTCGGCTATCTGCTCTCGAGTTGGGCAGATATCCGAGGACCCGAGCGGGGATTCGAGGATTCCCTTGTACAGCGATTCCAGTTGGTCTTCATCCATTGGGCTTCACGCTATCGAGTGCTTTCTGTCCTTGTTCGATGCATTCACGGACCTGCTTCAGCGCACGATGCTTCATGACGCGTACCGCACCCACTTTTCTGCTTACCTCGTGAGCGATCTCCTCCATAGACAAGTTGTCGACGATTCTCCACACCAGGACTTTCCTCTGCACCGGCGTCAGCTCCTCCATACATTGCTCCAACAGAGAGAGCTGCTTCCGTTTCCTCGCCTCCCGTATGACCTGGGTCTCAGCAGGACTGGGCACCTCAATCTCGCGCAAGTCCCGCTCCGGCGTATCCTCGAGACGGACAGTCGGGTTCCGCTTGCGCCACCACATCCTGATCTCATTGAATGCAATCTTGAAGAGCCATGCCTCGAAGTTGACACGCGGGATTCGAGAAGGGTCCCTCTGCTTGCGATACGAAAGCAATGCCTTGACAAAAGTGTTCTGACAGAGATCGGTGGCGGTCTCGAAATCCCCCACCCTCGAAAACACGAAGCCGAATATCCGCTCCGCATAGCGCTCCCAGAGTAGCTCAACAAGCCTGTCGACGTCCGCCCGGGTTGCTGTCCCACATCGAATCTTCTCTTCGAACTGGGTGAGTTCGTCCGTCCGGGGCTGGGGCATGAGCGGTTCCGGTTCCAAGACAGGTCGTCGAAGTGGCTTGCGCGGACTCGTGTTGTGCGGAGTCTACTACAGAGGGTGCAGAATGACAGAGTTTTTTTTGCGGAAGGATGGTCGCCGAACGCTCTCCCATCAGACGTAACGGCTTGGATTTTCAGACAATTGGAGTGAAATGGGAAGATAGGCCTGGGAGGCCCGTCCTTGTCGAAGCGAGGACTCGCGGATGGGGTGACCGGGGGTCCGCCGGGCAGCTTGGATGTAATCTCGAAGCACGTCAGCATCCCTACAGATATCCCTTCCGGGGGCCTCGGTCTTGCACCACCGCTCTCTCCGCACAGCGAACCGGCAGATTCTCCCGACACGGGTCTGCCATGGGGCACATGCCCTCGCGGTCTCTTGCCAGCGGCAGGGTGTCATGTCCAATCTGGCAACCCGTGTCTCCCCAAGTGCCACCGTGAGAGAGCGGGGCTGGCTGGCGGTGAGAGACTCCCCGACCAGAGCCTCCAAAGAACCCTATGCAGCAGCTACGTGACCGTTACGGAAACGGGCTCCCGGTGTTTCGGCCTGGGGCGTATCTTCCCGAAACCCTGCCCCCGAATCCCCCGATATCAGGCATGGGCTAGTCGACGTCTCCCGCACACCGGAACCCCGTGTATCTGTCCCGTGTGGGTCTGTTCGCATACTTGTAGAAGTGCACTGCGCCAAACAACTTGCACGGGTACAGGCCCCAGGCCCCCCCCCGGATCGGCGCCCTCGAGGCGCTCTCCCCAGGCTCACAGGCAACCCATTCCATTGCGTTCCCACAGAGATGCCGGACACCGAAGGGCGAGTCTCCTTGCGCGTAGGACGACACGGGTGCGGGGCGCGAGGCGCCGGCTTCCACACAGACACAGCGCGACGGATCGAACTCATTCCCCCATGGATAAAGATTGCGAGTGTCCGCCCGCGCGGATCTCTCCCACTCCTCAGCCGTGGGGAGGCGAAGCCCCGCCCAGGCCGCGTACGCATAGGCGTCGTACCAGTCTACACCTACAACGGGTTGATCGGGGGCGTTCAGGCTCTCATCACCCCAGAATAGCGGGGTGTGATCCTTGTCCTTTCCCTCGTCGGGATGGCATCTTGAATGGTCGCCCGTTCTCTCGATGTACTCGAGGAACCGGGCATACTCGCGATTGCTCACTTCGAACTTCTCGATGGCAAATGCGGGCACCGAAACCTCCGTGTCGCTCCCCAGGAGCAGGTCCACGTAGTACCTGTCGCCGTGAGATCGCAGGAACTCGACCGAGGGAGAAGTATCGCCGCCCAACTCGACACGCCCCCCGGGAATCCGGACCATCCCGGGCGGGCTCTCCCCTTGTGCTTCGCGGGCGCACCGGAATCCCACGTTCAGCCCATAGCTGAGCCTCCCGCGTTCGAGTTGTACAAAGACGAGTGAGGTCATTTCGGCCAGCTCACCGTCCAGCCAATCCCCCCCCTTGATGACCGCTTCCTCTCCAAGGATCGTTGCCGTCCACTCCCGGACATTGGCCACCATCGCCTTGGGCGCTCCCCGCCGAGGTGCGGAAAAGACGTACACCGCCTTCGGGGAAGAGGATCGCCCGTCCGGGGGCCAGAACCGAACCGGATCGAATTCATTCCCCCAGGGGTATAGCCGGCGTTCGCTTCCTCTTGCCGCAAGCTCCCACTCGTCTACCGTCGGCAACCGACATCCCTTCCACCGAGCATAAGAGTAGGCATCGAACCACGTCACACCCGTGACAGGGAGAGCATCCGCCGTGAGGCCCGTCTCGATGGCCTCCCGGTCGACCCATGTCACCGGCGTGTGATTGGCCCCGTCGGGCTCGTCGGGATGACATGAAGTGTGGCTCTCCCCCACAGCATCCAGGAACTCCCGATACTCTGCGTTCGTGACCTCGAACAACCCGATGTCAAAGCTCGAGACTTCCACCTCTCTGGGAGGGACGTTCAAGGTACCGAAGATGTCCTCCAGCCCCCGACGGACCAGTGTTCTTGTATCAGATTCCGACAGGCCCCGGTCGCGCGCGGCTCGCTCGTACGCGCCCCGGTACTTGTGCAGGATCTTGACCGTGCCGCTCGTGTCATGGAGTCCCTTGTAGACCGGCCCGGCCCGGATATGCACCATATTTTCCGCTACCCCTGTGCCCCCGGGCCAGCCCAGAAACCTCGCGATCATCAGGATCGCAACCACCAGGAGAGCGGCGGCGGACGCAATCGCGATTGGCCTGCGGGACACTCGGATGTCCCTCGGTGGCTCCGTGGGAAGAGACCACGGGACTCCCCGAGGCAAGTAGAGAATGGGAGCGAACCAGGCTCGGTGGTTGGAGCCGTGGTTCAGCCAGACCTCGAACCGTGCCTGATTCGCCGCGAGGTCAACCGGGCTCCCCGCCACCAGAGTCTCGTAGAGCCTGCGGCTGAAGTCGGTGGCCGCCCTGGCCGGAACCTCATAAAGCATTCCGATCGAGGCGATGCCCCGCTTCGCCGCCTCCAATGCGAGGGCATGGCTCTCGCACGCACTGAAAACACTCAGCTGAACCGTGCCCACCCGTCGAAGCAACTCGATGAGAGTGCTTGCGTGAATGAACTCAGAACGCCCAGCGGGTTGCTGCAGCGAAAGTCCAGTCACCTGCCCGCGCTGGCTCCCGTGTCCGATGAAGTGGAAAACATGTGGACGATAGTCCTCCAGTTCGTCCCGCAACGTCTGCAGGGTGCAGTCACGGAGCACCTTTGTATCGACGTGGCCGGATGATTTCAGGCTCGCCAGCGCGCTATCGACGGCCGAGATTTCCATGGTCGCTTCAGGACCCGGCAGGTCCGACGGCTCAGACATGCAGAGGAGAACGCGCAGGGGGAGAGTGGCCCCCGTCACTGGCGGCAGCGGGGTCTCGACGTACCGGTTCATGGGGCTTTCCATGGCCCGACCCAGGGCCTCCGGCTGTTCCGGATCCTTCAATATCTCCCAAGGCAGGCCCTGAAGCTCTTCGGGGAGAACCTGCAAGGTGATGCGCAGGGGGCCTTCTCCGCGGTCGAGGACATGCTTGCGGCTCAGTTCAAGAGACGTACCCAGGTTCCTAGCCAGGAGCCGCGTGAACAGGGTTTCCCCGAGGCTCTTCACTATCGGCTCGGGAGCCTGGTCCTTCTGGATCCCCTCCAGATGCTCGGCGATCTCTGGGGAGTTGAGATCCAGGTCGAAATGGCCGGTGGGCGAACCTCGCGTAATCGGACCTTCGACGATAACCGCATAGCCCTCTGGAGATCGTTCGCCAATGATGATGCGAAACGGACTCCCCGGAACGACCCCGTGTCGGCCCCCGGGGCCACCGCCGGGGAAACGCAGGGATTTGACCAGGCGATCTCGACCGCGCCCGGCTCGGGCGTGGCCTGCCCCCGTCCCGAGTCTGCGCTCAGAGAGTCCCGGAGTGGCCTTCATCTTCACAGGATCCGTGTGCCTGCCTCGGAGCAAATCGTCTAGACTCTTGATCAGCTCCGTTGCGGACTGGAACCTGCACCCCGGGTCCTTCTGCTGCCCCTTTTCGATGACATCGACAAGGGCGGGGGGTAGGTCCGGGAGCCTGGTCCGGATGTTGGGAAACGGCTTGCCCATGTGGTTGCCCATGACTAGGGTGGTCGTCCCCTCGAAGGGTGGGGCGCCCGTCATCAGGAAATAGAGGGTGCAGATGAGCGAATACAGATCGGATCGGTGATCGATGGACAGGCCCTGGCATTGCTCTGGCGACATGTAGGCGGGTGTTCCGGGGATGACTCCCGGATGGGTGATGTGGATGGCTTCCTCCCGAGCCTGGGCGAGACCGAAGTCAATGACCTTGACGGTTCCGCTGCGAGTCCACATGATGTTGGATGGCTTGATATCCCGATGGACGATACCGGCCTTGTGGGCCGCATCCAGGCCACGCGCGGCGGCCTGGATGACTTCGGCCGCCTTTCGCCAGGGCAGCGGTCCGTTCGCGGCTACGTACTGCGACAGGGAGACCCCCTCCACGAGCTCCATGGCAATGTACACACCGGAGTCGTCCCGATCCAAATCGTAGACTGTGACGAGGTTGGCGTGATTGAGGCCCGCCGCGGCACGGGCTTCCCGCTCGAACCGGGCATAGGAAACGGCATCACGAGAGACGTCCGCCGGAAGGATCTTGAGCGCGACGAGGCGGCCCAGCTTGCGGTCAAACGCTCGCCAGACCTCCCCGACGCCCCCCTGACCCAGTCTGGCGACGAGCTCGTACCTTCCCAAGGGGTACGGAGGATCGCTGGATGAGGGCATCGGCCTCCACCGGAAGAGCCTGTCTAACCGAAGTCAAGATACGCTAGCAGAGGACTGCCGACGGGTCAACCCCTGGACGGAAAGTGGACAAGCACGTACAGTCACGACCGATGGAGGCGAGACTGCGTGTGCCGGATCGGACCCTAGTCTGGGATCCGCGGAGCGAATCGTGCTTCTCTCGGTCGGGTACGCCCCGCCGACGTCGTGTCCTGCTCACGCATCCCCTCCATCGCCGCCCTCACTCACCTGGGGCGGGTCCGGCGAGGAAACCAGGCGGAACTCGAACGGTCTCTGGAGCTGGCCCAGCAACCTCCTCGTTTCGCCGTGCGTCTCTTCGAGTTTGACCAGGCAACCCATCAGATCCTGTACCGACGCCATCGCCTTTTCTGCAACGTCCTGGCGCTTCCCCAGGGAATCCACTTTCTCTGTCAAATCCCTTGCGGTGTCGTGGAGACGGTCGATCGCCTCCTTGAGAGCCGGTCCGATGGGTTCCAGTGTTCTCCCGAAGGACTCGAGAGATCCCGCGAGGGTCTCCTCGTTCTTCTGGATGGCAGACAGACCGGTCGGGAGGTCCTCGGACAGGGCTCGCGACGCCTGCTGCAGCGGATGGCTCATGGCCTCCAGCAACCCGGCCGTGTCCCGGTGGGTACTCTGAATGACACTCACCTGGTCCTTCAGCTGGGAGACCGCCCCGACCAGCTGCTCGGCCGCATCCTGGCGTTGCCCCAACGCGCTGACCTCCTCGGCCAGACGCTCTGAAGACATCCGGAGGGCGGCCATGGACTCCCCAAAGGAACGATGGGCCTCGCGACCGAAGACCTTGATCTCATCGAGGCCCGCAATCACTCGTTTGCCTTGCCCATCAACAGACATCCAGGCTCGACCCAGGACCCCGGCGAATTCGGCTACGGCGCCGTCCAGTTGCCCCGCGGCCGCTGTCAGATGGCGAAACCGACCGGACAGATCCTTGATTGAGCCAAGCACCGCGTCCAGGTCTTCGGCGTCTCCGGCAATGCCGCCCCCATCCGTGTTCGCGATGATCTCGAGTTCCAGCTCCTCGATGTCCGTCAAGAAGTTCTCCTCAGTCCTCTGCGCCCAGGTGCACAGAAGCATCGCGACCAAGCTTCCAGTCAAACCCAGCAGGGTGGTGTCAAAGGCGAAGGAAAGTCCCCCGGCAACGTGCGAGAGCTGCGCCTTGACCGCCTCGATATCATCGATGTCGCCGGTCAGGAAGCCCGAGAAATTCCCCACGGCGAGGCCGATTCCCAGGACCGTCCCGATGAATCCGAGGATGGGCATGGCCCAGATGAACAACCTGGCGGTGTGAAAACCGCTGTTCGCGTTCTCCACCGCTATCTGGGTCTTATGTCTGAAGAACTCGTGGACGCGACGAGGATCCCCCACGGCCCGAAGCTGGTCCAGGAGCGAGTGAAGCCTGGCGTAGACAAGAGACGTCCTGCGTCGTTCGGGCAGGCCCTCCAATCGAGCGAGAGCTGTGGCAACGCCCACCTCTCTCACTAGACCGGGAAGCCCCCTGAAGGTCCGGTGGCTCAGGTGACTGCGGTTTCTGTAGTTGTAGATGAGCTTCCCCAGAAGTTCGAAAAAACACCAGAAGAAGAGGAACAGGATCGCCGTCGGGACAATCCGTTCCTGCCAGTCCCCGCTCGCCCGTAGGATCCGGTGCAAGAACCGGCCGGGGGGAACGAACTCCAGGACCAAGTCCTGAACGCCAAGCGTCGCGAGGACGCCAAGAACCGGAGGGAGGATTCGAAGGAGGGAGGACCGTCGATGCCCAGTTCGAGGGTCGTGAGATCCGCCCCCCTGCGAGGCTCGCCGTGGGTCCTTCGGGTGGCTCTCCTGTCCTCCCCCTGGGAGCGCACTGGCTGAAGACAGATCTCCGATCTCACCGCTACTCGTGGCCTTCATCTCTAGCCTCCTCAGAACTGGACTGTGGACGCATTGCCCTCCGGCTTCTCGTCGTCTCCCCCGCCCCCCCCTCCCCCGAGGACCGTCTGTCGGTAGGGGAACTCCAGGGATACGGGGTCCCACCCCGTGGCAATACCCCGGTTCACGCAGATCTCCCTGGCGCACCGGAACACATCCAGGCTCGTCGAGTCTACCAGGAACGCGATCCAGACATTTCGAGCCGCCAGCGCGTCCGCGAGAGACGCGAAGACATCGGGATTCCGCTCCAGCTCGTCCAGAGCGTGCTGCTTCTCCCTGGGCTCGATAACCACCTCCACGGCTCGGTAGCTCCTGCTTTTCCACCAGCCGCCGTCCGTCCACTCTCGATAGTCCAGATGATAGCTGAAGTAGTCGTCGGAAAAACCCCGCTCGTTGGCTCTCTCCACGAGAGCCGGGACCCCATCGTAGTCCAGCGTGCCGTCATGCACTGTTGGGTCGTCCAGGAGTCTCTCAACAGCGATATCGAAATCCAGGAGCCTGAGACCCCGGTCCTGACATAACAGAATGGTCCTCTCGGCGTCGCCCGGCGGTTCTCTGACCAACGGCATCCGCATCCGGACGTTTGCGCCTCGGGCTTCCAGGACGGCGAAGATAACGACAAGAAGCATGACTCCCACCAGACAGGTCAGGATGTCCATCAGGGAATCCAGGCTCAGGCCCTGTCTCTCCGGTCGCCGTGTGCGTCCCCCCATCATGATCTGCCTCACCTCAGCCTAAGGGTCCATTCCTGATCAACCGGTTCATATCCGAAGTCGATCCCCTTCTTTTCGATGTAGCCTCTCAAATCCATGAAGTTCTCGAAGCCGGAGGGTCGAACCAGAAGAACGACATACTCGGCCTCCCTGTTTGCGGAAAGCGCGGTGAACAGGGAATCGAGAGGGGACCCCACTAGGGCCCCGTCGATGTAGGCGTATGTTTCCGCATAGGTACGAATGCTGTGGATGTCGCAGTCGAAACACACCCTGTCCCGGGACGGGTGGAGGACTAGATCGCGGCCGGTCCACTCGATGTACCTGGGGGCCTTGGCCGGCTCGTCGGCGGCGTCGTCAAGATACTCGGGCGTCAGAATGATGGATTTCCCTACACCGAGCGAGATCATGGCCACTGTGGCCATCACGAAGATGAAGACCCCCAGCGTGCATATCAGAATGTTGAACATGGGGAAGAGCGTCACCGGCTGGCTCTCTTTGCCGTTCAGCGTGGCCATGATACTCCCCCGTGAAACAAAGATACTAAAGCGATTCGTTCACGAGATCAGTTGAATCCAAACGCTCTAACGCCAGATTACCATGCCGGAAGGCGTGACTCAATGGGAATGTCCCTACGGACCCACAAGGCCCCCCCGCACGCTGTCACGTCTAGACGAACCCGGACATGTTTTATCGAACCCCCGGGTCCCTGGAAGCGCCTCCCACCCTTTGCTCTCGCCGGAGGACGCCCTGCGTGAGGCGGCTGTCATCCGAGATGAGCCAAACTGGCCTCGCTGCTCTCCCATGGGGACCGCCATCTGGAATATGCCGGCCGGGTCCTTCCGTTACACGCGCGTCCGGGCGAGTTCAACGCCGGTCTGTGGGCGGGGTCCAGGGGCCGTAACGAATCCCCGGCTCCTGCATAGTTGCCTGCGGAACGAGGAACCGAAGGGGAGGCCAGAAAGGAGGGAGTGACCATGAGTACGAACTCAGGCTTGTCCCAGCCGGCCGACCAGGCCAACGCAGTGACGAAGGTCCGCTCCCCGATTGGGGAGCACAGGTACCTGGCCCATGGCAGGAACAATCGAAGGGAAGGCAACGACGGCAAGAGAAGGGAGGAACCGGTCATGAAGGCGTACAAGACGTATGTGGTGCTAGCGGCGGTTGGTGTTGCGGTGGCAGTCCTCGCGAGCTCCTTCTCGTTTGCGGACGGAAGCGGGTTGTGGGGAAAGGCACCTGGGTGCTTCGAGTTGCAGCAGGCCAGATTCAAGATTGTGGATGTCCAGTTCGTTGCCAAGCTGACCGGGACCGACGCGCGGTTCGAGCAGAGCCAGCCCGACAAGTACCGCGGCATCGTTGTTACCCTGCAGGTGACTAAGCCCGCGGGAGAGCCGCTGACTCTCTACGCCCAGGATTTCTCTCTCCACTACAGATTCGGCGATGGCTTCGATGTTGCACCCTGCCAGGGGATCTCGGGGTTCTCGAGAGATCACGACGTCGACCGCCCCATGTACCTCTCGGCCTCGGGCCGGCGTTCGAGCTCGGCCGGAACCTCTACCAGGAAGGCCAGTACGGTTTACATCGATCTCTTCTTCGATGGCATGGAACCCACGACATCGGAGTTGCATGTTCTCCTGGCGCAGCCCATCATGTCGAGCTTCACGACCGGCGGATGGACCTTCGGAACCTAGGAGTCTCGGGGCTGTTGAGAAGATCGCTGTATGCTGTTCGCTCTCCGACACACCCCACCGGCCGCCACGAGGCGGCCGGTGGGATTCCTTCAGGGAACCGTCTTCGATCGAAGCCGGCCGACCTGCGGTGGGCGCGGCTGGGCGGGGAAACGGTCCCGGTACTTGAGGGCGATCCGGTTGAACACACACTGGAAGTCGGGAACTCGGTTCGGGTCCACATTGCCCGGGATGTAAGCCGAGGCGACGGGACACACGCCACAGCGGTCACGGTACTCGCAGTCCCCACACCTCCCGTAGGAAGAGTACCGCTTCTCCCCGTGATCGAAGATCCCCGTCCGGCGAGCCCTGTCCGGCAGCTCCTCGTAGCAGGCCTCGAGATCGGAATCCCCCAGGCGGCCCGACAGCGCGGCCTCCGACAACGAGCGCAACAACGTCGAAGGAAACCGCGGGTGGGAA
>Ga0180437_10006476_pt1 | contig 15584 bp, 13 predicted proteins | sample SS_ome_4_FD_132410 | JGI IMG/M metagenome (GOLD analysis project Ga0180437, IMG submission 132410) | Hypersaline lake sediment archaeal communities from the Salton Sea, California, USA - SS_3_D_1 metaG | ecosystem: Environmental > Aquatic > Non-marine Saline and Alkaline > Hypersaline >...
AAAAATGTTGTTCTGGAAACGAAGGGCCGGTCAGTCGGTCGTGATTGGAAGCGATACGCTGGTGCAGGTCAAGCACATCACAGGCCCGGACGGGTCTCGGATCAAGGGGGCGGAGGCTTCACTCGGCTTCGTCACCCCGCCCGGTGTCAGGGTACAGAGAGCGGAGAAATACACAAAGGATCTCGAGGAGAACCTGGCTTTCCCACTTTTTTACCGCATGATCAGCCGGGTGACCGGGGAGACCCACGGGTACGCCCTTGAACTGCCGGTCGAGGTCGACCGCAGGTCGGACGGCTATGACTACACCCCGATCGCCGGGTTTGAAGATATGGTCGAAGAGGATGACCGGGTTGAGCTTCACATCTTCCGCTCGGAGGCGGAGTCTATCGCCTTCTCGCAAGGGGTAGAGCTGATGGACACTGGCGCCGAGTGTGGCACTATCATGGGCAGAAACGGCAACACCTGGCTGGTACTTGTGCACCACTACTACTCTGCTTATGCTTCAGGTCCTAACCCGACAATACGGGACCACCTCGGCAGAAGTGAACAGCTGCAGGAGGCCCTGAGAGAGGCATCATGAGAAATACCTTCGAGACCATGGAGATCGTCCGCCAGCTAGGGGTTGCCCCTAGCACCGGCGCTATCATCACCGCCCTGTTGAACAACCAGCTGCACCCTGACCATTACAAGTCGCTGGAGCCCTGGCCGTTTCAGGACATGAACTGCCCGATCCCGGTCGGCAAGGTGATGATCGCCGTCTGCCGCCTCCTGGAACTTGCCCCGGAGAAGGCCTTCCAGACTTTGTGGAAGGGCGATGAGCCGCTGGCGATGTACATCGACCGCGGTATCGAAGGGCAGCCGACGATTATCTACGATCTTGAAGCCCGTAACTACATGATCCACCCGATCGAGGAGGTTATCAACCAGAGTAAATAGATCAACGGCAGTACCACGCAAGATGCGTTACAACTCAATGAAGCTGAAAAGGAGAATGACTATGATCACTTCCAAGAAGGAAGCGCTCGCCATTGTGGGCGGGCTCTCGAACTCGAGCAAGATGCCGGAGACGGCGCACGGCACGCCTGCCAAGTACTGTATGACAGGCTCCCTGTTAAGGAAGCGGCCAGGATCTACCTGTGAAGGCTGTTATGCGCTTAAAGGCCGCTGCGGGATGCCGAAGTCTGTTACCGCTCAAGAGCGCAGGCTTGAGGCGATGCAAATGAACCCGATGTGGGTCGATGCAATGATCTTTCTGCTCAAGGGCGTGAAGCACCATCGCTGGTTTGATACAGGCGACATCCCTACCACCGCAGCTTTAATGAAGATCATCCAAGTCTGCCGGTTTACGCCAAAGACCAAGCACTGGTTACCAACTCGTGAACTGGCAATAGTCAAGAAGTACGAAGACCAGATACCTGATAACTTGGTGGTTCGTGTCTCTATGCCTATGATCGATCAGGCGCCTAACTGCAACTGGAAGTGGACCAGCACCGTGCACTGGATAGGCCCGGCTTTTGGCAGGGAGTGCCCGGCCAAGCACAACATGAACCAGTGTGGCGACTGCCGTGCCTGCTGGGACAAGCGTGTGAAAAATGTAAGTTACGAATATCACTGATGTAAAAAAGCCCGGTCTGGTGGAGACCGGGCAGCGTCTAACTAACGGAGGAAAGTAGATATGAAAACTTTGCGATAAAGATGATCGCATAATCTTAAGCGACCATCAAGATTTAAATATTAGTATTTGCTAATGGAGGGTTTGAAACATGGCCGGAAAAATTTTGGAATTTGGCAAGAATGTGAAGTCTCCCCAGGAAAAACCATCTGTGCAGGAACAGATGAGGCTGCCCCGGGAGTACCGAACATATCGTGTGCTTGATGCCGCGAAGTACTACATCCTGGTGGAGCCGGATCAGGCCAAGGCGATGCGGATCGTGAAGTACCTGACGCAGACGCCGCTCGGCCCTTACACCTTGGTCACGCCGGAGGTCATGGCGCTGATCGAGGCGACCGATCCCAAGAAGACGATGATTGTCGAGATGGGAGGGGAGGTGTGAGATGCCCAAGAAGGGTGGAATTATAGAGGACATTCGAAAATTTGAGTCCTCTGTTATCCAGCAAGAAGATGAGAAGCGCAGACTTGAACGCGGGTCTTTGCTGCAACGGGCTGTTGGGGGTACACTGAGAACTCGCCGTCTGAAAACTGTCGGTAAGAAACGGCTCTCCCATATCCGCCCTGGCAGGCGCTACGGCTACCTGAAGACGGCAAAGGGTAAGGGCAGGCACACACGGGGAGGGATGCGCTATCTCGCTACGTGTGACTGCGGCGAGACTCTGGAAATGTCCACGATGGACCTGCACCAGAGAGAAGCAATGAACGTTGGTTGCATGCAGGATAGCTGCCCGTACGGGGCTATGGAAGCTAAGGTCTGGTTCAATCCGAAGTTCGCCCTTTGGGTGCAACTAAATTTTCTGCTTTCCAACCGTCCTGAGGAAGTCGATAACTGCTGGGGAGGTCAGGCGTATGAAGGGGTCGAAAGAGTCACACCGGATGAAGGGCAGAGGGCCTTCTTTTATGACGTGTGGCCGCACATCGAAGAAACCTTACAAGAGAAGCGGTGGTGGATGCACAAAGTCAACCCCGTGCTACCTTACTCCAAGCTCAATGTCAGATTCGACCGTTCGCCTGATCCGGAGATCATTCAGGTGAATCTCGATACCATCCGTTACGGGTACCACCTTTACAGGCTTGACGAGATTGCTTCCCTGCTTAATGTACCACTACAACGGGTGACTGAGTTACGCGGTGAGATTTACTCAGACAATGCGCTGATGGATAAGCTGATTGATGAGGGCGAGTCATGAAAGTAGAGAGTATTTCCCCTGACGACCCTGCCTACGCAGACTTGAACGAACCATTTGCAACCGGCAGGTACCAGAAGTTCAATTACACCTTCTTTGCCAAGCGATACAACACCGCCGCTGTGGGAGCCATTCTGCTGACCGAGTTCCCGAACGGGGCGAGGCTGTACAACATCGAGAGAACACTGGTCAAGTGGAGCCTGCATCGTGGAATTGATTTCGATGTACGCAAGATGGACGAGGACGGTGGAGGCAATGCGCTTGGAGGAGACAGCCAGATCCTGGCGATCAAGAAGTTAACCTCAAAAACCATGCAACAAGACTGAAGCGAGGAGCGCCATCTTGTACAGATACTTTCAAACAGGTGAGAAGACCCGGTGGGAACCGATACAGGATGCACCTGATGTAGAGGATCAGGCGATACGCAAGGGGGCCAAGAAGGTCACCATCCTGGCGGTTTCCGAGATCATTAACGAGGACACAGTTCGCGAAGCCCTGTCGCACAAGGGTCCTCTCTACTTTGACATCGATGTGAAGGGCGACATCGGGCAGGCTATAGCCTCTGCCCGTGAGCTGGTGCGAAAGCTGGGAGATCTTGGCGTACCTGACTGGGCGATACAGGTCTATGCTTCAGGAGGCAAGGGCTTCCACATTATTGTGTACGCCTCCGTGTTCTCCTCTGGCCGTCCCCTGCGTGACCTGCCTGCTATTTACAAGGAGATGGCACTTGAATTGTACGTACTGGGCATGGACTTCCAGGTCTACTCAGGCGGCAGAGGAGTGACCTGGAGGCTAGCGAATGTTCAGCGTGAGGACGGTCGCTACCGTGTACCGATAACAGTCGATGAACTCTACCACCTGAAGGCTGAAGAGTACTTCCAGTTAACTTCAACGCCTCGCATCATCCCTCCATCTATGTACGACCCTGAGTTCAAGGCTATCGGACTTGAAGCGCTGATGGAGAGGGCGAAGCGCCGCGCCCGGTCACGCCCCAGGCAGCAGGAACCTGTTCCCGATGAAGATCTGGACATGTTCAGGGAGGAGCCACCTCCCTGCATTACGGAGCTCGTGGACTACAAGGTGCGGCCTTCGAAGAACTTCAATCAGGTCGCTCACCAGGTGGCTATATTTGTGGCCCGCTCTGGCATGGACGAGACGATCTCCTCCTCCCTTCTCTCCAGGCTGGCCTCTAATGCAGAGAGCGGCAGCTACAGCTCACCGCGTGCCAGGCAGGACCATGCCACGGGTCTGGTCGAGTACCTGAAGACGACACCGAACAACAAGTTCGCCTGCAACGCGATGCGGGCGGTGATGATCAACAGGCCATGTTCGGAGTGTGGCCTCTGCCAGACAGGAGATGAAGATGCAGAGCCTGGAGAAGAGGTCGGACTCGTTGAACGATCGGATGGATACCATGTACTTGGTAACAACGGCGACAGACGAATCTCCACTTTCACCCTTGAGCCGGTTGACGCTTACTACGAACAGTCCCAGTCCGGCAATGAACTCAGAAGAATTGGAGCGACTATGGAAGTTGTTAAGGACGGGCAGGTTCTCGGCACCACCACCTTCAAGGAGAGTGGTTGGGGCGCTAAGTCAAGTTTCAAGAATGAGCTTGCGGGCATTAGCAACGTTGCGTTCTATGGCAGCGAAGATGACATCCAGAGGATAAAGCACATCGTGTTCGATGAGGGCAGGGAAATGGGCGAGATCATTCAGGTCTACAGCGCAGGTATGCACCGGTACAAGGTAGGCAAGCGTGACGTGATGGTCTACGTCGAGCCTTCCATGTCTATCAATCAGTACAGGGTTCGAGGTACGCACAAACTTGAAGGCACCATCAACGCCGCCCCCTGCATCAAGGACGTTGAGGTACCAGCCTTGGGCGATGAAGACATGGCCGAGGTTTTGAATAACCTTATACGTGTGAACCGGCCTGACGTTGTAGCCCAGATACTGGGGTGGTTCAGCGTCTGCCACCTGAAGACACACCTTATGAAGCGTTACCGCCAGTTCCCCTTGCTTTCCCTGTGGGGGAGGGCCGGGGCCGGCAAGACCATGACCTCTGTACTGTTCTCAGCCTTGAGCGGTTGCGACCCTACCTCGGAGGACGGGTCATTCAGCGTAGCAGGTATAACGCCGTTCGCCATAACCAACTACTGTAGTACCACCACCACCGTCCCCCGCATCCTTGAAGAGTACAACAAGTCCAAGCTGGCGCAGCGCAACTACGATCACTGCGGTGAGATCATGAAGATGAGCTGGAACCAGCAGGTACTTGCCAAGGGCACGCTGCGCAGGTCAAATGCCAACGGCAAGGGCAGGAGCGGGGCGGAGGTAGTCGAGTACCCTATCAGCTCACCGCTAGTTGTGACCTCGGAGCAGGCTCCGCAGATGCCAGCCTTGAAGCAGCGCATGGTACAGGTGCAGATGGCAGAGATAGACATCAAGTCTGATGAGCGCCAGGAAGCTTTCTTCATGGCCCAGAGTAACGGCCAGTCCTTGCGATCGATGTCGAGGGCTATGGTAATAGCTGCACTCAACACCAGGGAAGAATGGGTCGAGGAGAAGATGGACCACTACTACGGGCAGATGCCCAAGGGTCTTGTCGCAAGACCGCGCTACTCCTACCAGACACTGATGACAGGTCTGGATTTCTTCCAGCACGTGGTCGACGACCTGCAGCTGCCCGAGGTTAAGACAGGGTGGCTGAAGGAAGCCTTGCTTGACGACCTGACCGGGCGCTCCGAGTCCCTGTACCGGGAGAAGATGCGCTCCGAGGTCGATATCATACTGGACGAGCTTGGCATCCTGATCCAGCAGACATTGAACAACACAGCCAACTGGTTACATGTTAACAACCACTACGTCATAGAGGGCGACCGGCTGTACTTTGACCTGGCTGTAACGTATGCCAACTACCGCATGTACAAGAGTAACTTGCGGGAGCCGATGATCATTGAAACGCCGCAGATCTTCTCTGATCTGGTCAAGGACGAACCTTACTGTGTATCAACACAGTCCATGGACGGCGCCAAGCTATTGGGGATTAACCGGGCCACCCTGGAGCTTGACATGGTGAAGATGGCGGAGAAGGGCCTGGATGTATCTTTATATGGGTGAAGACGATGGATAATCTAGCGAGAAAGATCGAGAACTACACGCTGATGCATTTGTTTGCTGCAGCTGGTGTGCGTGACGATCTCCCTTTCGCCAGGGATATCGTCATCAACCCGGAGATGGAGCCGAAGCCGCACCAGATCTCCGGGCTCAACCAGGCACTGACCCAGCCGAGTGACAGGTTCGGTCTGTTCGATGAGACGGGGTGCGTGTCTGCCGACACGGAGTTCCTGACCCCTACCGGCTGGAAGCGGATTGATGAATACGAGGAGGGGGATAAGGTCGGGCAGTTCGACCCGGACTCCAGACTGGTAACGTTCTGCGAGCCGGAGCGCTATGTGAAAGAGCCTTGCAGCACGATGATCCACATCCACCCCTCCAGGGGAACGGATCAGATGGTGAGTGATGACCACCGGGTCCTCCTATATTCCAAGACCAATTACAGTAGGGATGGGAGGATCGGCAAGTGGTCAGTCAAGACTGGCTCTCAGATGTACGCAGATCGCAATAAGCGTAGCGGGCACGGGTTCTGCACCACCTTCAAGGTCGACAGGCCCGGCGTCGGTATGAGTGACTCGGAGTTGAGGCTGATGGTAGCTGTGATCGCTGACGGCCACTTCTCCAACAGCACAAACAGGGTAGCTGTTCGCCTGAAGAAGGAGAGGAAGAAGCTCAGACTCGAGAGGCTGCTGAAATTCGCCGGAGTGGCGTTCAAGCGCCGCAAGTGCGGAGGCAAGGTGCCGGGGTACGACGTGTTCACATTCTGCGCACCCCGCAGGGATAAGGTATTCGACGCATTTTATTGGGGCTGTTCTGACACCCAACTTGCCATGATCGTGGACGAGGCCAAGTATTGGGATGGGAGCGTAGACAGGCGTAACCCGGAGAGGTTCACCTTCGCCAGCACGGTGAAGGAGTCGGCCGACTTTATCCAGTACGCCGCGGCGGCCACAGGGCGCACAGCCAGTGTCAAACTTCATGACTACGAGGGGCAGTTCTGCTCGTGTTACAAGGTCATGGTCAGGGAGAGCGCCTGTTATGCCTCGGGCCGACCTGGTTCAGTTAAGAAAGTTCGGAACAAGGAAGGATACAAGTACTGTTTCACCGTACCTACCGGGTTCCTGATAATGCGCCGGAACGGGTTTATCTTTGCCACCGGCAATTGCATGAAGACGCTGCCCTCGCAGGCCTTCTGCCTGTACCACGCCGGCATAGGTAACAAGGTCGTTGTCGTGATGCCTCCTGTACTGCTTGACCAGTTCGATGAGTCCCTGCGTGAAACATTCATCGGTGTCGAACGCCAGTTCACCTGGCACATCCTGACTGAGGGGCCAAAGAAGCGGGACATGCTGTTCGAGCAGTGGGACGCCACACGCTGGCCGGACATGCTGCTCATGACCTACCAGACATTCAGCAAGGTGCCACGGGCCGGTCGCAAGAAGAACAAGGAGTATGACCCCAACGATCCGACCAGTCATGAATGGCTGAAGACGGAGCCGCGGGAGCAGGACTTCATTGCCAAGGAGCTGCGCGACAGGGGCTACGAGGTAGCTGTGTGTGATGAGGCACAGGCGCTGAAGAACTACAGCTCAACCACCTCCAAGTGCCTGCAGCATTTCCTCGGGGTTAACGGGGAGAAGGCCCTCCTGCTGATGACAGGCACGCCTGCCCACAACACCCTGCTTGACACCTTCGGCCTGATCAAGCTGGTGACCCCTGACAAGTACGCCAGCAAGCGGTCCTTCGAGCGACTGCACTGTGTGTACACCACCAACAGCGAGGGCTGGTCCCAGCTTATCGGGTTCCAGAACAAGGACGTGCTGCACCGTGCACTGTACGCGCAGGCGCGTCGTGTGACCAAGGACCAGGTCCTCAACTTGAAAGAGCCTCACGTTGTGGACCGTACAATCCACCTTGCTCCCGAGCATCATCGCCTGTACCAGAAGCTGGTGCGCGAGCGCATGCTTGAGGTGGGGGAGGGCATGATCACGGCGCTGACCCAGCAGAAGCTGCGTGAGTCCTGCCTGCAGATCGTCACCACCCCGGAGCGCTTCACCGATCAGAAGCTACGCAACGCCGTGTTCGAGGAGGTTGAGGAGCTGCTCGATGAGATCGGCCCTGCTAACGAGAAGGTGGTGCTGTTCGCTACCCACCAGGAGACGGTGCGATCACTCGCTAACCACTTCGCTTACTTGAAGCCGGTCACTGTTTACGGTGGCAACGGGGGTGGCAAGCAGAACAGGGCTAACATCGAGATCTTCAAGACCGACCCGGATTGCCGGCTGGCCGTCATGCACCCGCTTTCGGGTGGGGTTGGGCTGAACTTGCAGGACGTGTGCAGGTACATGATATTTGTCGAACCGTTCTCGGTACCTGGCCAGTTCAAGCAGGCCTCTGACCGCATCCATCGAGGCGAGATTAAACATGTCGTGACATTTTACATCCTCAAGGTGCGTGGCACACTGGGGCCGAAGATGATCCGAGACATGCTGAACAAGGAGAAGGACATCATGTACGTGACCAAGGATGCGAAATCTGTGTTGGCTGACCTGCTTGACGAGGCGGCTTAACCAACAGGAGAAACGCTTATGGAAGACAAACTAAGCCAAAGGCTATATAAACTAGCACATGCTAATCAGGCAATGTATGAGGAACTCCTTGAACTGAGTCAGCTTGCCTACGAACTTGAGTGCGAACTTGTGGACAAATTTGAGAGCGAGATTGAGAATGCCTGCGAGAAGCCTGCACCCTTACAGGAGTCAATGATATGACCAGAAAAGAAGCAAGAGACAAATGGTGTCCTATGTCTATGAATGGGGGCAGAGAAACATTACTGCCGTGCTGTGAAAATCATTGCATGGCATGGTGTGAGATACAGGACCAAGACGATAAAGAACCCGATGACCGTGCTGGATGGTGCGGGATGATGCCAGACTAGCAATGAACCCTAAACCCATCAACCCTGAATGCGCCTGGCAGCACGCCCGGCACCCTACTCAAAGGAGCAATCATGAACTTCCCAACTGAAAAAGAATACGAACGTGTTGCCAGACTACTCAAGTTCTATGGAGTTGAATCTGAAGGGCAGTTAATTCTGGCAATGGATGAGCATATAAGCAAACTTCAAGAATCTTTGCGCAAGTATAAACCCAACCAGCAAGTACGCAGCTATGTAAGAGAGGGATAGGAGCAATCAGGAGTGAATGATGGGTACACACAAACAAGCATTAATCGCCGATCTTCAAGAGCGCATCTCCGAACTGGAGCAAGAGTAGACAAAGGAGGGCGAGACGGGGAAAATGAAGAGTCTTTATGAGATCTTGGGGGTGGCTAAGGACGCCACCAGGGGCGCTATTCGCGGAGCGTACAAGTCCAAGTGCCAACGGCTGCACCCGGACAAGAACGGCGGTGAGCATTCGGAGGAGTTTCTCGAAGTGAGCGAGGCGTACGCCATCTTGGCTGACGCGGCCAAGCGCAAGCACTACGACGAGACCGGAGAGAACCCGGGCCAGCACAGTGAGCCGACCGAGACAGAGAAGGCACGCAGCTATATCCTGGGCGCGATGGTAGCAGCTATCCAGAAAATTGACGATCTTGAGCACAACGACATGATCAACGTGGTGCGGCAGATGATCGCCCAAGCCCGGGACAAGGCCCGAGCCGAGCTGGGTAAACAGACCAACCTGCAGGACAAGTACCGCAAGGCGGCAAAGCGCGTGAGCAGTGTGGATGATAACTTCGTCTCTGCCGCACTTGAGGTGGAGGCCGGTAAGATCCAGTCTAAAATCATATCCATCACCAAGGATCTGAAAATGGTCGAGCGTGCGCTGGAGATGCTGGAACACTTCAGCTACAGCCACACGAAGCTGGAGAGTCTCTGGCCCACCAATACCAGCACGACGGCAGGCGCGGGCTTTTACCACTCCACAGGGGATTGACACCGGCCTGTCTCCGGGCGTATAAATTTAAATCCCGGGGCGAGGGACTTCCGAGTCTACAGCACCTTGCCCCAGGCGTCCCATTAGGGGTTAGAGGCGAATTAATGGTTAACCCCCGAGGGTGGTGAGAAGCCCCCACCAATTAAACTGACACTGAAAAGGAGAATGAAAGATGCCATTACGTAAAGGCAATGTGGTAGCCGATCAGGCAGCCGCTGTTGAAGACGCTCCCCCGTTCGACGCCGAGGACACCCCGGCTGTCAACCCTGTTGTTGAAGCCCCTGCTGCAGAGGCCCCTCCCCCACCTGACGTCAACCCAGTCTCCACCGTACCAGAAACGCAGGAGGCCGCCGGAGCTGCACAGACCCGGCAGGCAGCCCCTGCACGTGAGCCGCTGCCGACCACCCACGAGTTGGCTAACAAGACCTCTCTCAGAGGACCGGCCCCTGTGCCGCAGGCAGCCGCCCCGCAGCCCCCGGCTGTACGACAAGGCAGTGCCCCAATGGTTAGTGGCGGCGTGACAGAGGCGCTTGGACAGGCCGGGTTTGAAGGGCTTGAGTTCGGGTTCGGGGCTTTCCCGGTTGTCACCCTGCAGAACACCGGTCAGTTCGAGACCAGTGAAGGCGGGGTACTGGGCAGCTCGTTCAATTGCATCCTGCTTGGCAGCAAGGCCAAGTGGATCTGCAAGAACGACCAGCGAGGCGATGCTGAGGACTTCTTCTATTCTTTCGACCGCGTCACCGCTCTGACCGGTGAAGATGCCAAGACCATCATCGATGGCTGGACTCAGCGTGGCTGGAAGCACGAGTGGAAGAAGTACCTGGATGTGCAGGCGCAGATGGTGACGGACGACGAGGACAATGGGGCTCTGGTGATGCTGAGCATCCCGCCGACCTCGATCAACCGGTTCTCCGGTTACGTTGCTACCGTCATTGGCAGGTACCAGCAGGAAATCACGCAGGTGGTGACACGCTGTGAGCTGGGCGAGAAGGTAACGAAAGTTCGTTATCCTTTTCACCCCTGGAGTTTCTCTAAACTTCGAGATATCTAGTAGAGGCCTATAGAGTATGATAAGCCGGTCGGCGTAAGTGCATGAGGGCCTCTGGCGCCCGGCGCTAAACCCGGCCTGTCGACCGGCCTTTACAAAGAGGGCGAGAACATGACTGATAGCTATGCCATCCTTGATATCCGGGGGCTGGCCCTTCACTCCCTGCATATGGGAGAGGACCCGAACGGCCAGCTGCACCCCGATACCGCTAAATTGGAGAACTCCGCTGGCTACGGGTTCTCCAATTTTTTTGACCACTACCTGGCACCTTTACTTGAAGCCTACGCACCGCGGCAGATCATTGCCGTGTGGGACGGAGGTAACCACTACCGCCGTGGGTTCTTCCCAAGCTACAAGGCCAAGCGCAGCCAGCAGGAGTACTCTGAGTTTGCGGCCGAGCAGCACGAGGAATTGCTGGCAGATGTGAAGACCCTTCTGGCGTACATCGGCTGTACCCAGTGCAAGATTGACAAGGTTGAGGCGGATGACCTGGTGGCGTTCCTCTGTGACAGGCTGCCGGGTAGAAAGTTGGTCTACACTGTTGACCAGGACCTGAGCCAGCTCTTGAAAGAGGACGAGGTCGAGGTCATGTATCGGGGGCAGCTGATGGAGCGCAGCTGGCGCAACCAGTATTGCAACGTGACCAAGTCCCTGTTGGGGGATACGTCGGATGAGTACCCCGGCATCAAGGGCTTCGGTGATGCCAAGCTTGACGCGATCCTCTCGGAGTTCGGCGAGGACACACTCTATGATCTGGCCGTCGCCCTGCACAGTCGGGACTACACTCCGCTCGAGGAGGCTATGGCTACAGCGTCTGACCCGCAGGCTGTGAAAGGCTTTGAGCTGATGCTCGGCAACCGGGAGGACTGGGAGCTGATGTACCATCTGGCTTGCCTTCACCCCGAGATCTGCGAAGGGGAGAGCAACGGTACGTTCCGTAAGATCGAGTGGTACAAGCGAGTACCGGACTGTGACAAGGTAGCCACCATCATGTCCAAGTGGGACATGGCGGCTGAGTATAAGCAGCTCACACCTTTGCTGCCTGAGTTTTACCTCGTCACCAAGGACAACCTTGAGGAGTTTGGAGAGAGCTTCGGCAAGCACGAGGCAGAGACCCCGTTCTTCACTTTCGACTTCGAGTCCAAGGATGTCCTGAAGAACCCTGATTTCACTAAGGTGAACCGGGGAGATTATGTCGATGTCCTGAGTCAGAGCATCACTGGCATGTCGATAAACTACGGGCGCAACCTGCAGTACACGGCGTACCTTTCGTGCGACCATGCCCATACAGATAACCTGGAAGACACGCAGATCGAGCAGGTGCTCAAACGAACGAGGGCAACCCGCAAACCTATGGTGGCGCACAATGCCCCCTTTGAATACGCCCTGTGCGATACCAACTTCCTGTGGGACGCAGGCCTCCTTGAGGACACGCGCATCCTGGCGCTGTATGTCGATGAGAATGGTGGTGGGCACCTGAAGGAACTCAGCAAGCAGTGGTTGAACTACGAGCAGGAGAAGTACAAGGACGTGCTGGCCCGTGCCGGAGCTGAAGACATGGGTGAGGTGACCGGGGAGCAGGTACTTTACTATGGCTGCGATGACTCACTGGTCTCGGCCTCCTTGCGCGACCTTTTCTACCTGATCCTGACCATTGAAGGTACCTGGCCGTTCGTGCGGGACAATGAGTCCCATACCAACAATGCCTTGTACGAGGCGTTCGAGTCCGGTATCAGGCTTGACCGCGACCGCATGAAAGTCCTCGAGGCCGAAGATGCTGAGACGCTTGAGTCGGGCATGGGCCGCTGCCGGGAGCTACTTGCCCAGAACTGCGGCACCCCCGATCCGGAGCGCTCCAAGGAGCTGTTCAACGATCTTTCGACATTCGAGGAGAAGAAGCTGCTGGATGACGGCAAGGACAGGGACCAGATTAGTGCCAAGCTGGGCGCTCTGCAGAATAAACTTGAAGCGGCTACCCAGTACCTGCCTCTGATCACACATAAGAAAGAGGTGAAGTTCATCCCGACCGCCAACAAGATTACCAAGATAGGTAGAGCGTTCGGACTTGACCTTGACCTGGAGGGAGTTACCGCCAACAAGGTGACCGAGTACGTCATGGCTTGCCGGGACATGCTGGATGAGGCCGGCGCTACAGAGCCCGATATCGATCGGTTCCTGCTACTACTGGCTGAGTCCTCAGAGGAGCTTAAGAAGCGCGAGGGGGAGAGGTTCGAGGCCTTCAACCAGTTCTGCATTGATCACCTTTCTGCTGACTCTCCTGATGTCACCGAGGGCGATGAGCTCAATCTCGACAGCCCTCCCCAGATGCAGCAGCTCCTCTACTGCAAACTTGGCCTGCCGATTCGCCTGCGTTCCAAGGTACAGCACGGCAGCAAGCGGGACCAGCTCGGGTTCGAAGGCTCTCCGGCCACCGATGACAAGGCGATTGACTTCGCTTTGGCCCAGGACGCCCGTGGAGATGACTGGCGCCGTGAGTTCCTGCTCACCTGGAGGGAGATCAAGGGCTGTCACACCCGTTTCAAGAATTACTGGCGCCCCTACCCTTTGTGGATTCACCCGAGAGACGGCCTCCTGCATGGAGGGATCAACAATGCGGCCACCACCACCCACCGTTTCACCGGGGGTGCGCCCAACCTGCTGGCTATCCCGTCCAAGGACGGTGGCAGGGTGCGCTCGATCGTGCTTCCCAAGAAAGACGATCATGTGATCCTCTCGCCTGACTTCAATGGTGAGGAGCTGAGGATCACGGCAAGCATCTCGGGAGACCCTGTCATGATCGATGCCTACATGGGGGAGAACCCGAGGGATATCCACACGCTGACCTCCTCCTCGATATCAGGGACAGTCATCAACAGGGAAGCCCCGTGGCTGGCTGAGAAGCACGCCTTTGAGGATCTTGGTGGTCTCCCGACGCTGCCCTATGAGGTGTTCTCAGGGCTACTTGAGAGCGAGGACAAGGAGGTGGCAACACTGGCCAAGAACATCAGGAAGCTGGCCAAGGGTGTTAACTTCCTGCTGATCTACGTTGGCGGACCCACTACCCTGGCGCGGAACGTGGGCGTCCCGGTGGAGGTGGCAGAGGCCTTCCTGAATGCCACCATGGCAACCTACCCTCGCCTGCAGCCGTGGCAGCAGGAGAGCATTGAGTTCGCCCGCAAGCATGGCTACGTCCTGACCTCCTATGGTAACCGTCGTCACCTTGGTGACGGGCTGTTCGACACTGACGCTGGTATACGCACCAGACTCGAGCGACAGGCGGTAAACGCACAAGTGCAGGGAACGGGTTCGGATATCATGAAGATCGTTTGCCGCACCCTGATGGAGAACAAGTTTCACCAGACTTACAGTGCCTCTGGTATCGTGTTCCCGTACGACGAGCTGGCGTTCTCTGTGCCCAGAGCCGCGGCTTGGGAGGCGTGGCTGGCCTTGAAGGACGCCATGAGCCTGACCCCTCCGGGGCACGCCGTACCGCAGCTGCCTGAGCTGAAGGCGTCGGCTCTGAACTGGGGGACCTGCGTCGAGCTTGGGGCTGAACCCACGCGTGAGGAACTTGAGGCTGTATTCGATAAGCAACTGGCAGAGAGGAGAGCGGCATGATCAGGCTTGTATTATTTGACTTAGAAACAACCGGCACCGACGTGTCGAAAGAGGGGGTGGTGCAGTTCGGTGCGCTGATGTGCAGCTACGACGAGGACACCGGCGAGCTTTCCCAGCCGATTGTGCTCATGAATACGCTGTGCAACCCCGGCCGCAAGATCGATCCGGAAGCGGCAGAGGTGCATGGTATCCACGACGAGGACGTGGTGTGGGCACCGTCCGACAAGAACGTGCTGTACCAGTTCAGCCTGCTGCTGGAGCGCATGGCCGCTCACGACCCGGTCGTCCTGGTGGGGCACAACATCGAGCGGTTCGACACCCCGCTGATCATGCAACGCTGGCCTACGGGTCAGTTCAACAGCCTCTACTCGTCTCTGGACACTTACACGATAGCGATCCGTGAGTGGCCGTCCATGCCGCACAAGCTCTCGGAGTTGTACGATTGGTACGCCGAGGGCAAGCCTGTCAAGGCGCATGACGCGGCGGCTGACTGCTACATGGTGTACGCGATCCTGCACAAGTATCTGCAGGAGACGCATGAGAAACGCACCCTGGAGGGGCTGGTAGACTGGCTGGAAGAGCCGGTGGTGCTGCCTGTCTACCCGTTCGGCAAGCACAAGGGTGTACCACTCGAGGACGTGCCGAACAGCTACCTGAAGTGGTGCGCCCAGAACTTTACCGAGGTTCACAAGGATGTTGAGGCTACCATCTGTGCCGCCCTGGGTGTGGAGAAGTTTTGCGCATGAACCGTGCACAGAAGGTCCTGGAGGACATACCTGAACTGCCTGACCTAATCCCTATCTACGGGGCGAGGAACTTTCTCAGTATGGAGCCGGAAGACATGACAGGGTTCTACCACTCCAATGGTGAGTGGAACTACCTTGTCAAACACAACAACAGGATGTACCGTGTACCGAAAAGTAACATGCAACGCCGCGCTATCTCAGAGTGCGGCCCGATCAACATAGGAGGCGAGTGATGGACTGGGCATTTATAGGTGG
>Ga0180437_10006477_pt1 | contig 15584 bp, 13 predicted proteins | sample SS_ome_4_FD_132410 | JGI IMG/M metagenome (GOLD analysis project Ga0180437, IMG submission 132410) | Hypersaline lake sediment archaeal communities from the Salton Sea, California, USA - SS_3_D_1 metaG | ecosystem: Environmental > Aquatic > Non-marine Saline and Alkaline > Hypersaline >...
AGGAGGAATCTCCTTTGCGTGCAAAAGCGGCGTGCCCCCGGCCTGAGAACACGCCGCTCGGAAGAAGCACTATTGAGTTGAAAGGTCACTCAAAGTGAGTTGACGCTACCGCTGCGAAATCCCAAATCTTACCACTTAGAACAGGTGCACCTTATCGCCAACTCTACTCCCAACCGCGTCAAGGTAAGTGGTACAGCGCTGAACGTCTCATCCGGACCATCAAGGAAGAGAAAGTTGACTTGTCAGAGCACTTCGACTACAATGATGCCTACCGGCCGTTGGGTCGCTTTCTCGACGAGGTGTACATGCACAGGCGCATCCATTCTTCGCTGAGCTACCTCATCTGAGGATATGAGCTGATGACAACGATCGAAAAGACACCCGCATCTGTTGCACGGCGCCGCCAATTCATCGAATTGTTTGTCGCCAGTCTCGTTGGATTGTACTTCGAGATGCTGATCGTCCGTTGGCTGGCGGCTGAGGTCCGCCTGTTCTCGTATTTCAAGAACCTGACTCTGATGGCAGCCTTTATGGGGCTGGGGTTAGGATTCGCGCTGGTCAAACGCCCCACAGACTATCGGGGGGTGTTTATTCCCCTCTTGTTGTTGTATGTGCCCATCGTTCTGATTGTGAGCCGTTTGACAGGTTTCAGAGCCATTGTCCTACCTGAGAGCAGCGAGTATGTGTGGCGGGCAGCGGCTCTACCGCAAGCAGTCTCCACCGTCGTCTTTGCCCTGACACTGACTTTGTTCTTTCTCTTGACCATGTTCTTATTCCTGCCCCTTGGGCAACTCACAGGACGACTGATGGTAGGACTGCCACCGCTTACAGCCTACCTGGTCAATATACTGGGAAGTCTGATGGGGATTTGGGTGTTCACAGGTGTGTCCCATCTACGATTACCGCCGTGGGTGTGGTTCATCCTGGGCCTGGCAGCCATCATGTGGTTTATGCGGCAGTCCCGGCGCATCTTTGTGGCGGGCTCGGTCTCTTCGCTGATCATCGTTGGCATTCTGGCGATAAGCCAGGGAGAGACTCTGTGGTCGCCCTACTACCGGATCGACGTGATGCCAATGACGATTGAAGGCAAAGCAGTGGCCAACCCCGAACAGACAGGCTACGAGCTCTATGTGAATCAGATTGGCCACATGTTCGCCGCCAATCTTTCGCCCCAATATGTGGTCTCGCATCCAGAATATGCAGTAGCGCTCCACACCTTTTCTGCATTGTACGACCTGCCCTACACGTTCAACCAGCCAGAGAGGGTGCTGGTCGTCGGAGCGGGGATGGGCAATGACGTGGCGGCAGCCTTGCGGCACGGCGTCCCCCAGATTGATGCTGTGGAAATTGACCCCCTGATTTACGAATTGGGAACCCGCCTCCATCCCGAGCGCCCATACGCCTCGCCTAACGTGAATGTCATCATAGACGACGCGCGCTCATACCTGGAAAAGACCGACCAGCGTTACGATCTGATTGTGTTTGGCATCCTCGATTCACAAACGTTGTTGTCTGGGATGAGCAGCGTCCGGCTTGACAATTTCGTGTACACGGTAGAGAGCCTGAGGCAGGCACGGGCACATTTGAACCCGAACGGCATCGTCGCGTTGACCTTTGATGTCGAGCGCTGGTGGATCGAGCAGCGATTGGGGGAAACTTTGCTGGAGGTCTTTGGAGGGACTCCAATACAGCTTTCAGTTGCTGGAACAGCCTGGAGCATATACATCAGCGGCCACGATGCCGACCCAGCCCATCTGACAGCCCTGTGCGAGGAGAAAGGATGTATAGTCAGGTCGCCCCATTGGATTGAGCCAATTCCGCTGGCGACCGACGACTGGCCCTATTTGTATCTTGAGCAGCGTGGCATCCCCATGATCTATTGGGTAACTTTGTTGGTTGTCCTTGTCATCGCCTGGGTAAGCACACGCAAGGCTTTCTCCGCTGCGCGGCGCATGGATTGGCACTTTTTCCTTTTGGGAGGGGCGTTCCTGTTGATCGAGTTCAGAATTGTCACCGAGTTGGCCCTGTTGTTTGGCTCAACATGGATTGTCAATACCATTGCTGTGTCGGCGGTGCTGGTGATGGTTCTGCTTGCGAATCTGATAGTCGGGAAACTGGGGCAGGTCAACGTAAACTTGTTCTATGTGTTGCTCTTGTTCTCTCTGCTAGTCGGTTTTCTGACGCCCCTCAAGTTGTTATTGCCATACGGCGTACTGGTTCGCTTGGTCGTATCCTGGCTCTTGATGGGGCTTCCGCTGTTCTTCGCCAGCGCGATATTCGCCACGTCCCTCAAGCAAACCCAAGACATTCCAGGGGTTTTCAGCTCTAACTTTCTCGGCTCTGCTGTCGGGGGTGTGCTGGAATATGCGTCACTGGCATTCGGGATCAGGAGTCTGTACCTGTTTGGCGCGGCACTGTACGTCGGCTCCTGGCTGGCAAGGTCCCGTCGGTAGGGAGGGATCAGAGATCCGAATTGAAAACTTACTGTGTAGGTGCTATAATAGCCCCAAATCTGACGAGGAGGTCACCTATGACGAACAAAATCCGCACCATTCACTATGGCCTGGGCCCTATCGGCAGCGGCATCGCCCGGCTGGCTGTCCAGCGAGCCAACCTGGAAATCGTGGGCGGCATTGACATTGACGAGCAGAAAGCGGGCAGGGACATGGGCGAGGTGATCGGCCTGGACCAGCCCCTGGGCCTCACAGTCTCCTCCGACCCTGCGGCTCTCTTCTCCTGGACCAAAGCCGATGTGGTCCTTCACTCGACGGGTTCCTACCTGCCGCAGGTCCGTCCCCAGTTGGTTGAAATCATCGAGGCTGGCCTGAATATCGTCTCCACCTGCGAGGAATTGGCTTACCCCCAGGCTCAGCACCCGGCCCTGGCCGAGGAATTGGATAAACTGGCCAGGAAGCACGGCGTCACAGTGCTGGGCACGGGCGTCAACCCGGGTTTCGCCCAGGACACCATCGCCATCGTCGCCACCGGCGTGTGCCAGGACGTGAAGCACATCGCGGTCACGCGCACTGTAGAGGCCGGGGAGCGCCGGCTGCCGCTACAAAGGAAAGTGGGGGCCGGCCTGACCGTGGCCGAGTTCGAGGAAAAGGCCAAGAAACGCGAGATCCGACACGTCGGCTTGGAGGAATCCCTGACCATGGTGGCTCACGCCCTGGGCTGGCAATTGGACAAGGTCGAGGAGACCATCGAGCCAGTGGTCGCCGAGAAACCGGTCAAGAGCCAGTTCATCGAGGTCGAGGCGGGCCAGGTGAGCGGCGTCCATCAGGTGGCGCGGGGCTTTAAGGACGGGCAGGAGTTGATCGTTCTCCAACTCTACATGCACATCGGCCCGGAGAACCCCGGCGATTCGGTGGTCATCAAGGGCACGCCGGACATCGAGTTGACCATCAAGGGCATCCACGGAGACCTAGCCACGGCAGCCATGGCCGTCAACGCTGTGCTTCAAGTCGTCAGCGCCCCGCCGGGCCTGGCGACGATGAAAGACCTGCCGCCGGTTTGTCCCTGGCTGGGCGATTAGTAACCACAGCAAACGGGGATGGCAGCGCTGCCATCCCCGTTCTCCTCAGGTGCGACGCACTTTTGCCAAGTGCGTCGCACCTGTCATACCTATCGGGTGAGCCTGACGAGCTCATAAACTGGCTCTGGCTCCATGCGGCCCTTGACCTTTAGTTGGGAAAGGGCTTTGACGTGGACGTGACCTTTGACCTGCTCGTAAGTGCTCTGGCTGAGCAAGACACGGCCGCCGCCCGCGTTCTCTTGCAGGCGCTTGGCCAGATTGACGGCATCGCCGATGGCCGTGTAGTCCATGCGGGCCGTCGTGCCGACGTTGCCGACGACGGCTTCGCCGACGTTGATGCCCACCCCAAAGCTTAACACTCGCTTCTCTCTCAATTGCTGATGATAGTCGGTGATGGCTCGCTGCATGGCTACTGCCGCTTTCACTGCCCGCAGGGCGTGGTCCTCCTGGGGCCACGGCGCGTTAAAGATGGCCATCACCGCATCACCCATGAACTTGTCCAGGGTGCCCTCGTAGGCCAAAATGGCTTCAGCAGCCATGGCAAGATAGCAGTTCAAGATGTCCATTACCTCCTCGGGCGGCAGCTTCTCGCTGAAGGAGGTAAAGCCCCGGATGTCGGCGAAGAGGATAGAGACCTCCCGACGATGTCCCCCCAACTTTAATTGGTCTGGATCGGAGGGGAGGCGGTCCACGATGGCCGGCGAGAGGTAACGTCGGCACATGTCCTGTACGGCCCGGAGGCGTTTCGTCTCCGTCAAGTCATCCACGACGATGGCCACACCCTGGGTCCTGTCCTCGGCGTCCTTAAGCGGGGAGAGATTCATGTTCAGGCTGACGATACCCCGCCCTGGCAGCTTGGGTTGCACCTCGAAACCTCTGTACCTTTCCTCCTTCACCTTCACCTTCTCTATCAGCGTGGGAAGCGCCGTCCCGTTCAAGGAGCGCAGGACATCGTAGTAAGGCCGCCCGAGGCACTGCGCCGTAGGAACACCAAGGATGGATTCGGCGGCGCGGTTGAACAGAGTGATCTGGCCCAGCACATCGGTGGTGATGACCCCACTGGCGATGCTGGAAAAGACATTGTCCATCAAGTTCTTCATGCGGGTGATCTCTTCGAGGTCGCGCTGCACCCTATCGAAAAGGCGAGCATTCTCTAGAGCCACAGCCGTCTGATCAGCCAGAGTGCGAAGGAGGTCCAAATCTCGCCCGGAGTAAGGCCGCCCCGAGTTCTGGGGCCCCAAGGCGATGAGGCCAACCAGGTTCCCCTTTCTGCGAATGGGCACAAACAGCTCAAAGCCCAGTGCCTTGAGTTGCTGGCGTTCCTCTATAGGCGCGCTTTTGAACCGCGAGGTCATGTCAATGGCGTATTGCGTCAAGGGCTGCCCACGCTCGATCAGGTGTTCGGTGATCGGTGTGTCCTTTGTCAGACTCAGATGGTCCTCTCTCCTCTGCACGCCAATGCCAGACAGCATTCGCAAATAGATTTGCTCCCCTTCGTCTCCCTCTAACAACAGCAACACTCCTTTTTTGACACCCAGCGTTTCACCAATGCGACCCATGGCTATGGCAGTCAGGTCATCCAGATACAGGACGTTGCTGATCGCCTGACTGTATTCTCGCACCACTCGTTGAGGGCTGTAACTCTGTCCAAAGAGAACCCTATCCACGGCCCTTCGGATCATCCTGCGCAAAGGGTGGTAGATAACGGTAAAGAACACCGCCGCGGACGCGGCCCCTATCAAAATGTTGGAGCCCAACATGGGCGCGAGGACGGCTTGCGCCACATAGACGCTGAGCAAGTACACGGCAATGGTGAAAAGGATGATGGTGAGGTAGTGGAGAGTTTGTCGAATGTAGGCAGAGAGGTCAGGCAGGTGCTCGCTGACGACAGCGTATATCGCTACCACTGTCCCCAACCAATGAATGCCCAGTCCCAAGTACTGGTAGGATTCCAGACGGGTTAAATGAAAACCCAAGCCCGCAACTATCAGGAAAATGGACGCTATCAGATACTTGATGCGGTTGCGGTAGAGGGGGCTCTCTTTGCGGTCATACTCATACCAGGTAACCAGAGCAGCCTGGGCGCTGAAGCAGGCCCAGGCTGCGACACCTATTAGAAAGGAGGCGTCCTCAGAAGCGAAACGCCCTCGGGTCCAGGCGCGGATATCAAAGGGCAGGGAAATCAGGCCCCAATTCAAGACGGCCATGAGGACCAAAACAGCCAGGCTCGCCAGCCAACCGAAGGGCATCCGATCCTCTTTTTGCAAAAAGCTCCTGGCAAAAGCCCAGAGTGTCACAGAGAGGACCACCACCCCATAGAGAACAGTTTGATCCCAGCGGAAAGCGGGCATGGGCCCAGGGATGCCGCTGTAGGCCAGGATCTGACCTGAACTCCAAAGGATGGACAGCAACAGATACAAGACCAACAGGCGATCTATGTTATCGTGCAACCCCCGCTTCTTCACGAGAAAATAGAGAGCCAGGGCCAGATAGGTTAAACTCGCAGTAAAAGGGACAACAGTTTGCGGGACAAGATACATGGACAACTCCCTTTTTAAGTAGTCTCTGTTTCAGAAAAACTATCGCTCTTCTATTATATAAGCAAGAACCTCTTTTGTCTATCCCCTATAAGTACCATTTGCTCGAATGAAAGTGTCACAAAACGGGCCGACCAGAGCTGCGAACTGCAAAGCTCAGCCAGACTTAGTGTATCATGCAAAAGTTAGAATAGGGTAAGAAGTTGGTTAGAGAATCATTAGAGCGGGGCTTTGAGAGGCGTTGTATTCGGCCTGGCTTGAACCCGGGCAAAAAGCAAATCGGCTGGCTTTGCCAGCCGATCATCTCAGCGGTTGTCGAAAATCCCAGGCGAGAAACCTTTGTTTCTATGGTATTTTCAGCTCATCCCCAGGATGGATGGTGTAGGGTGGCCCAATGCCGTTCAGATTGGCAATCTCACGCCAACGCTGAGGGTCTCCCAGACGCTTCCGGGCGATGCCCATCAGACAGTCGCCTGATTGCACCTTGTACGTTGTTGAGGTGGTGACTGCTTGAGGCTGGACTGCGGTTTGAGCGGTCTCTGTTCCCTTCTTCGGTACCTTGAGCTCCTGTCCGGGGTGGATGGCATAGGGCGCTTTGATACCGTTGAGGTCGGCGATCTCATCCCAATACTGGGGATCACCGTTGAAAAGTTTCCTGGAAATCCCCATCAGGGTGTCACCTGACTGGACCCTGTATGTCTCTGATGAGTCGCTAAGCGATCTAGCTGGGACCGGCGTTTCCCCTGGTATGGCCGATGCTCTCACCGTTGTCCCACAACCAACGGGCGCGAACAGGACCACGACTAACAAAGCCATGAGCCACTCTCGTCTCATCTCATACCTCCCCTTACACCTTAGCCGCCTCTCCACCCACGGAGAGCCATCCGCCTGACAGATGAAAGTGTCAATGATTATTATACCACATAATAGCTAGAAAATCTACCTTAAATAGTCCAAAAATCCAAACTCAATCTTGACACGGCAACGATTTTGTGGTATACTTTTAGCCAATATACCTCCCCAGGGTATCAGGGGGCTGAACAACATTCCCCCTGATGGTGTCTCGGGGAGGATTGTATCCTTGAAAGGGAGAGCCCATGATCCATCAGGTGAGCCAATTCATACGTCAGAACGTGTTGCTTCTGATCGTGCTGGCGCTGATAGCGAGCGGCTATTTTTTCTTGCGCACCAGCCCCAGCGACATCGCCTCCATGGAGGCTCTGGAGGCCGGTTTGCGCCGTGGCCAGCCCACTTTCATCGAATTCTACTCCAATGTCTGAAGCGCGTGCCTCTTGGCCAAGCCCATGGTCGATGGGCTGGAGAGAGAGCTGGGAGACCGCGTGCAGGTCCTTCGCCTGGATATCCTATCACCGGTGGGAAGAGCAGCAGCCAGCGCTTACGCTGTGCGCGCTGTGCCGACCTTTGTGCTATTCAATGCCGAGGGAGAGATGGTTTACTATCAAGCGGGCTTCCCTGGCAGAGCCGTGATCAGACAAGAGATTGATAAACTGGAAAGGAAGTGAAAAGTGCCTATCTATGAATATCGCTGCCGTCACTGTGGAGAAAAATTCGACCATTTCGTGCGTAGTAGTGCTGCCGCTGCCGAAGTAGAATGCCCCCAATGCCATAGCTTAGAAGTCAAGAAGGTCTTTTCGGTTTTCGGCACCAGCGGCTTTAGCACTGCCGGTTCCAGCCTGGATAGGGTTTCAGCTAGCTCGTGTAATACGGGTGGCGGCTGAAGCCTGTAACAATGAAGGCAGGTTGCCTTCGATAAATCCGAGAGACTTGATGCGCAACGATCATTGAGACCGAGGATTTTCACTCTGAGAGGTTGAAATAATGAACATAAGCTTGAAAGATTTATACCCCTTATTGTTCGTCGTCGTATGGTTCGTGACCATGCGCTATATCCTGCCTCGCTTCGGAGTAAGGACCTGAATGTCAGATGCCTGCCGTGAGCAGGTCTCATCCGAAGAGGATCCGCTACGACCTCCTGGCACCTGAGCAGGCCAGGGGGCGTAGATTAACCAACCGCAGGACCGACGGGTACCCTTCTATGGGAACCGTCGGTCCTTGTCTTTGTTCCCGTGAATTCCGAACCATAACTATGTCACAAATGGTGGAAAGTCATGTTGACAAGAACAGTTCAACGTGGTATAATAGGCACGATATTGGGAAAAAGCTTCTCCATTGCCATCTTTGGATAGTCTACCTACAAGTCAGGGGGGACAGAGGGGACAATGCTTGACGACAACCGGCCTCTGTATAGCATCGGTATGGCAGCAGAGCTCTTGGATGTACACCCACGCACCCTGCGTCTGTACGAACAGGGGGGATTGCTGAGACCAACCCGACGCAATAACCGCCGTGTCTATTCTAACAACGATCTCAAATGGATCAAAACCATCCGTTACCTGATCCACGAGAGGGGGCTGAATCAAGAGGGACTAAGACGTCTGTTGGCCCTGATTCCCTGTTGGGAAATCACCAATTGCTCACCGGACAGTTGGGAACTGTGTCCGGCCTATCTGAACAAGAGCGATCCTTGTTGGCAAGTAGCTGGTGAAACTTGTGACCAGAGCAAGGAATGTTCCCAGTGTGATGCGTATTTGTCGGCCAGGGAGCGAATTTGCCAAAAGGAAGAACTGGAAGCGATAGCTGCCCTTTGATTTTGTTGAAAGTTAAACAGTAAACTGCTGGAGCGAATCGAGGCGGCGCTGGTTTGACAAAACTCCTCAGTTGTGATATACTTCACGTATCCGTTGCTTTGAAGGGGGAGGAGTGAAGAGAGCAGTTATCTTGTACTAATGCTAAAAGGCAAGCCGATCCATTCTCTGGTGGTAACTGGGAAAAGGGATCGGTTTGTCTTTTTAGTAGTAACGGATTGGTTTTATGAAATCCCTCGACCAAAGAAAGGAGGTGCTGAATCGGACCATATCGCTTTTCACTGAGAATCCGAAAGTAGGAGAACCGTTTCACTCTCATCAAGGAGGTGAGTCAGACCAATGAAACTAAGCCGAAGAGATTTTCTAAAACTCTCGGGGGCGACAACGGGATCTCTCCTTCTGCCCACCGGTGCAGCGCTGGCTGCCAAGGGAAAGACTTTTCCTCTGCACAAGTCCATCGGTGAGACGCCCACGATCTGCTGTTTCTGTGGGGTAGGCTGTGGGGCCATCGTGGCCTCCGCTCCCGGCCCCGATGGTAAGCTCAGGGTGGTCAACATCGAGGGCGATCCCGATCATCCGATCAATCAGGGGAGCCTGTGCAGCAAAGGGCAGGCCCTGGCCCAGATCAATCTGGATGTGGGCCAAAAACGCCTTACAAAGCCCTTGTACCGCGCCCCTGGATCTCTAGAGTGGGAGGAAAAGTCCTGGGAATGGACCATTGAGGAGATCGCCAAGCGGATCAAAGCCGCCCGGGACAAGTACTTTATCGTCCAGGACGACGAGGGCCGCACGGTCAACCGTGTGGAAGCCATCGCCTCTTTAGGCGGGGCGGCCCTGGACAATGAGGAGTGCTCCCTGATCATCAAGGCCATGCGCGCCTTGGGTTTGGTCTACATCGAGCACCAGGCGCGGATATGACACTCCGCTACTGTTGCGGCTCTGGCAGAGTCGTTCGGTAGAGGAGCAATGACCAATCACTGGAATGACATCCAGAACAGTGATTGCATCATGATCGTCGGCTCCAACGCAGCCGAGAATCACCCCGTCTCTTTCAAGTGGGTGACCAAGGCGCGGGAGGAAAACGGGGCGGTTCTCATCAACATTGATCCCCGTCTCGCTCGTTCGGGGGCCTCGGCCGACATCTACGCCCGGATGCGATCGGGCACCGACATCGCTTTCTTCGGCGGCATGATCAAGTGGGTCATTGATGACATGGAAGCTCATCCCGAAAACTACAACATGACCTATGTCACCGAATACACCAACATGTCCTTCCTGGTCAACCCCGAGTTCAAGACGGCCGCCGAGAACGACGGCAAGTTCTCCGGTTTCACACCGGGGTCCGGTGATCCCAACTTTGGCAATTACGACAAGGCCACCTGGAGTTTCCAGAAAGACGAGAACGGGATCGTCAAGAAGGACAAGACCTTGCAGGATCCCAACTGCGTCTTCCAACTGTTGAAGAAGCAATACGAGCGCTACGACCCCGACACGGTGTGCAGCATCACCGGCACGGACAAGGAGACCTTCTTAAAGGTCTGCGAGACCTATGCCCGGCTGACGGGACCGGTGGGCAAGTCTGGCACCATCATGTACGCCATGGGCACCACCCAGCACACCCACGGCACCCAGAACATCCGTGCTTACGCCATCCTGCAACTGCTGCTGGGCAACATGGGGGTGGCTGGTGGGGGCATCAACGCCCTGCGCGGCGAATCCAACGTGCAGGGTTCCACCGACCATGCCATGTTGTTCCACATCCTGCCCGGCTATCTCGCGGTGCCTACCGCCACCGACGCCACCTTGCAGGACCATCTGGATGGCAGGGCCAAGGTCTTTTCCACAGCCGACCCCAAGAGTGCCAACTGGTGGCAGAACTATCCCAAGTACATGGTCAGTCTGCTCAAGAGTTGGTATGGCGACAATGCCACCAAGGACAACGACTTTGGTTTCGGCTGGCTGCCCAAGACCAATCCGGGCACCAACTATTCCCACATCGCCCTTTTCGAGGCCATGGGTAAAGGCGACATCAAGGGCCTCATCTGCTGGGGGCAGAACCCGGCCGTAGGCGGGGCCAACGCTGGCCGCGAACGGGAGGCTATGCGAGGTCTGGAGTGGCTGGTGACGGTGGACCTGTGGCAGACAGAGACCTGCAACCTCTGGCAGGAGCCTGGCGTGGACACTGCCAGCGTCCAGACCGAGTTCTTCGCCCTGCCGGCAGCGGGTTCCTACGAGAAAGAAGGCAGCATCATCAACAGCGGTCGTTGGAGCCAGTGGCGCTGGAAGGGCGCCGATCCACCCGGCGAGGCCAGGCCCGACCTGGAAATCGTCGTCGAGTTGATGCTCAAGCTCGTCGAGATGTACGAAGCCGAGGGCGGGCCCAGCGCCGAGGCCATCACCAAGCTGCGCTGGAAGGGTTGGTACGACAGCCCGGCCGGCAAGTACGGCGCAGCCGACCTGACCGACCTGGTGTCCCGCGAGATCAATGGTTTCGCCGAGGCCGACATCTACGAGATAGACCAGGATGGCAATCTGGTGTTGGACGATGCGGGCAAGCCCAAGATCGTTTACAAAAAGGGCGAGCTCATGGCCTCCTTCGCCCACCTCAGAACTGACGGCGCCACCTCGTCCTCCAACTGGCTCTACACCCAGAGCTACAACGAGACGGATGGCAACCGTCAGAAGTGGCGCGACAACACCGACTACCACCCGGCTGGCATTGGCCTCTACTCCAAGTGGGCCTGGTGCTGGCCAGTCAACCGGCGCGTTATCTACAACCGGGCTTCGGTGGACCTGGACGGCAACCCGTGGGACCCCGATGATTTTGTGATCAAGTGGGATGGCGAGGCCAAGAAATGGGTGGGCGATGTACCCGACGGCGGCTGGCCGCCGATGAACATGGAGGGCACCCGCTACCCCTTCATCATGAAGCCGGAAGGCCATGCTCATATCTTTGGGCCTGGCCTGACCGACGGGCCTTTCGCCGAGCACTATGAGCCTTTGGAAAGCCCCATCGTCAACCCGCTCTCTGGCACGCATAACAACCCGGCCATCAAGGTCTGGCGGCCAGACGAGATCGCCGACCCCAACGAGTATCCCATCGTGTGCACCACCTATCGGGTGTCGGAACACTGGCAGGCCGGTCAGATGACCCGCAACCTGCCCTGGCTGGTGGAGCTGATGCCCCAGGTCTTTGTCGAGATGAGCGAGGAGTTGGCCAGCGAGTTGGGGATTGAGAATGCCGAGAACGTCACGGTAGAGTCTACCCGGGGATCCATCCAGGGTGTGGCCATCGTCACCAAGCGCTTCAAGCCGTTTACCATTGTCGGCAAGACGGTGCACCAGATTGGCATTCCCTGGCACTGGGGCTTCTCCGGTCTCTGCAAAGGCGACAGCGCCAACATCCTGACGCCCCACGTCGGTGATGCCAATACCATGATCCCCGAGTTCAAGGCCTTCCTGGTCCGGGTCAAGAAGGGAGGTGCATAATGGCTAAAGCAATGCTGATTGATGTCACCAAGTGCATGGGCTGCCGCGGTTGTCAGGTGGCTTGCAAGGAATGGAATGACCTGCCCGCCGAGACGACGGCCTGCCTGGGCTGTTACGATAACCCAGAGAACCTGTCGCCCATCACCTGGAACCGGGTCGAGTTCTACGAGTATGAGCAAAATGGCCAGGTGAACTGGTTCTTCCGCCCGGTGCGCTGCATGCACTGCCTTGACGCTCCCTGTGTGAGGGTCTGCCCTACGGGAGCTCTCTACAAACATGAACTGGGCTTTACGGCCTATGACGAGAGCCTGTGCAATGGCTGCGGCTATTGTACCCAGTTCTGCCCCTTCGACGTCCCGCGCCTGAAGGAAACCACCTTCTTGGGCAAGGGCAAGTCCTCCAAGTGCACCTTCTGTCAGGACCGGGTGCCGGCTGGTCAGGTACCAGCCTGTGCCAAGACTTGCCCGCCAGAGGCTATCCAGTTCGGCGAGCGTGAGGAGCTCATGGAGAAGGCCCAAGCCAGACTAGCCTATCTGCACAACGGAGCCCCCAGGCCGTTTCCCGAGGCTGTACTCTATAATCCGTCTGGCGTCGGCGGCACGGCCATGATGTACATTCTGCCGGAAAACAACCCGGGGCGCTTTAATCTGCCCAAAGATCCTTCGGGGGCCGTGGCCAACGTCTGGCAGAAAATCATCCAGCCGCTGGGTGAAGTGGCCCTCGGCGCGACTGTCCTGGGCGTGATAGCAGCCTTTTTCGTCACCCGACGCAACATCAGGATGGAGGAAGTAGAATGACCGTCAGACTCAAAGGAACGGAACGAGACGTTGTTACCATCCGCTGGATACCCAAGTACACCGCCATGGAGCGGCTTGGGCACTGGCTTCACACGGCCACCTTTGTCCCTCTGGCCATCACAGGGCTCATCCTCTACGTGCCCCTGTTGCAGTCCCTGGCTCAGGGGCAAGCTGGCTATTTCATCCGGCTGGTGCATCGCATCACAGCCGTCCTCTTTGGCCTGCTGCCCATTCTCTACCTCATTATCGAGCCACGGCGGTTCATCATGAGCATCCGCGAGTTCCTTTTCGACAAGGACGACATCGGGTGGGTGATGAACGCTTTCAGCTACTACCTGCTGGGTCGTCATACTGCCATGCCTCCTCAGGGTCGTTTCAACACCGGGGAGAAGATGAACGGCCTGATCATGTGTGCGACCTGGGTGGCACTGGGCGTCACGGGGCTGGTGATGTGGTTTGGCAAAGGTGCCGTGTCTGCCGGGTTCTTCCAGTGGATGGTGCTCATCCATGACCTGGCCATGATCGCCGCCGTGTGCATGTTCCTGGTGCATCTGTTCCTGGCTGTGGCACATCCGCTGATGTGGGCCGGGCTGGTGAGTATGCGTTTCGGCGTGACCTCGGCTGCCTATGCCGCCGAGCACCATGCCAAGTGGTACTACGGACCAAAGCGGGCTAGGCAATTGTACGAAGAGGCCAAGAAGAAAGCCGCTTCCTAAGCAGGCCGTTGAACGGGTTTCGGGTTATGGGTTTGGACCTGGGGGAAACGGGTGTGCTTGTCTCTGCTGCGTAAACCCGAAGCTCAAATCTAAACCTGAAACTCGCAAAGGAGTGAGACTATGGCAAAGATTCTTGTGGTTGACGACGATCCTGACTTTGTGAGCCTTACCCGGACGATTTTACAGTCGCGGGACTACAAAGTCATCACCGCCTCCAATGGGGAAAAGGCCCTGGCGGCTATGCGCAAGGAAAAGCCCGACCTGGTGCTGTTGGACATCATGATGTCCTACATCCTGGATGGGCTGGATGTGGGTCGGGAGATGGCCGAGGACGCCGAACTGAAGGACATTCCGGTCATCATGATCACCTCGCTGACCGGGGCTCGGGTGCAGGCGGAGCAGCTTTCGGACGAGTATGTCCCTGTTGCAGACTGGATCCACAAGCCCATTGACCCCGACGCACTGTTGGAGCGGATCGAGGCGGCGCTGGGCTGACCGGGTCGCCGTCTCAGGTACCATAACTCAAAAGAGGGGATAGCGACGCTATCCCCTCTTTTGCCAGCTTTCACGGCTTCGGCCAAACGGCCCTCTCCTCCAGTGTGGTCAGGGTGATTGGCTGGCTTGGTCTATGCCCTCGCCCATAACTTCAGTCGCTACGGGCAGGCGGAAGCTAAAACGGCTGCCTTGCCCTAATGCCGACTCGACCTCAATTGTCCCCCCATGGCCCTCCACGATCCGTTTAACCAAGGGCAGCCCTAACCCCGTACCCCGATGCTCGAATTCTTTGGCCTGGGAGGTACGATAGAATTCCTCAAAGATGCGGGTCTGATCCTCCGGGGCGATGCCGATTCCAGTGTCTTCTACCGTACCCATGGCCCATCCATCCTTCTCTTCCAGGGTGACCGTCACCTGCCCGCCGGCTGGGGTGTATTTGATGCCGTTGGAGATCAGGTTGGTCCACAACTGCCCCATCTGACCAGCGTTGGCCTCCGCCTGTGGACGCTGACGCACCTTCACCGTGAAGGTTATCCTTTTCTCCTCGGCTTGGGCCTGCAATAGGGGCACCACTTTCTCCAGCACGTCCGCCAGCGAGAGGATCTCACGCTTCGATGGTACCACCTCTTGCTTGGCAGCAGCCAGATTCAGCAAGTCATCTACCAGGTCTAGCAACTCCTGGACCCGTTCGATGGCCCGTTGGAGCACTTCTTTCTGCTGATCGGGAGAAACGTATCCTTTCAGCATGGCCAGCAGGAAACTTTGCAGGGCTGTAATCGGAGCTCGTAGTTCATGGGCCACTGTCAGTGTGAAGGTCGTTTTGAACCGGTCCAACCGCTCCATTTCCTCTTTAGCGCGGGCCAGTTCGACCGCCTCCCGCTCAATGGCCTGGAGCCGCTTGGCCTCTAGCGACAGCCGCCGTTTCTCCATCCCTTGATTGACCGTCATCAGCAGCAGGTCGGAGGTGAAAGGCTTGGAGATAAAGTCGTAAGCCCCTTGTTTGATGGCCTCTACCGCCAGTTCCACAGTAGCGTAGCCGGTGATGATCACGCATACACTGTCGGGGTCCTTCTCGTGGATGGGTGCTAGAAGGTCAATGCCCCGTCCGTCGGGCAGCATCACATCCACCAGCACCAGATCGAAATCGCCTTCCTGAATCTTGCGCAGTCCCTCCTGGATGGTAGCCGCCGTCTCTACAGTGAATCCCTGCGGCTCCAGGGCCCGCTGGCAGCCTTCGCGGATGCCCAGTTCGTCGTCAATGACCAGGATGTAGCCTTTGGCTTCCATTTCTCATCCGTCTCCCTCAGGTGCGACGCACTTCCAAAGTGCGTCGCACCTGGCCCCTGTCA
>Ga0180437_10006478_pt1 | contig 15582 bp, 9 predicted proteins | sample SS_ome_4_FD_132410 | JGI IMG/M metagenome (GOLD analysis project Ga0180437, IMG submission 132410) | Hypersaline lake sediment archaeal communities from the Salton Sea, California, USA - SS_3_D_1 metaG | ecosystem: Environmental > Aquatic > Non-marine Saline and Alkaline > Hypersaline > Sediment...
CTGCCGCCAGGCGGTTCAGGCCGCGTACTGGTTGACCTGCCGGAAGGCCAATACACGCTGGCCTGTTTTGTGCCCGACGACGAGGACGGCCTCCCGCACCTTGCCAAGGGAATGCTGACCCCCATGAAGGTCGTCGCCAGCAGTTCCTCTGCATCGGTCCAGGCTCCCATCTCTGATGCCGAAGTTACCTTGAAAGATTTTAATTTTGTGCTCCCAGAAGAGATTAAATCCGGTAAACAAATCTGGAAAATCACTAACGACGGTCCTCAGCCGCATGAGATGATATTACTAAAGCTGGTTGATAATATGACAGCAGCTGATGTTGGGGCGTGGATGGAATCAATGGAAGGTCCGCCTCCTTTTGAGCCGATTGGCGGTATGCAGGGACTCAATTCAGGTGACAGCGGTTACGTAGAACTCGACCTGGGCCCCGGAAATTACCTGGCTGCATGCGATATCCCGGACCCAGCAACTGGCGCACCCCATTCCGAACTTGGCATGATGGTGGCCTTCACTGTCCAGTAGGATTAAAGGTCGCAGCGGTTTATTTTGAAATTTTCATAAAAAACCTCCTAAACCAAATCGTGTTCCGGAGGTTTTTTATTTAAATTCTCATGTATATATAAATAAATTATCCAGCCATCAGCAGCACTTCGATTCCCTACGCATACTCCACACATGCCTCATCTCCGGTGACCTGCTCAATTTTGGGCACAACGAAATATGCTGGAGTGTTATCATTAATACAATTCGGTTTGTTGGATTCTTAAATAATCAGCAATGAAAAAAAAACATATAACTGCCGCCTTTCTTCCCACATTGATGATTGTGGCTGCGCTATCTGTCGGCATGCAGGCCTGGCTGTTCAACGGGCTGCCCTCTCTAGATTCCCTCCCCGCCCGGCAGAACACCCCCAGCGTCCGCATCACTGACCGGGACGGAGAACTGCTCTACGAGATCCTGGGGCAAGACGGCGGGCGGCATACGGTTATCCCTCTGGGTATGATCCCGACCAGCCTGGTGCAAGCCACCATCGCCACCGAAGACCGCTCATTCTACAGCAATGCAGGCATTGACCCGTCTGCCATCCTGCGGGCTTTGTGGACTAACCTGCGCGGCGGGACAGCTTTTTCAGGCGCCAGCACCATCACGCAGCAATTAGCGCGCACGCTTCTGCTGGATCCTGAGGAGCGCAGCCAACGATCATTGCGCCGCAAATTACGGGAAGCCCTGCTGGCATGGCAACTCACCCGGCGCTTTACGAAAAACGAAATCCTTGAACTATATCTTAACCAGACCTACTACGGCGCGCTGGCATACGGCGTTGAAGCCGCCTCCCAGACCTACTTCGGGAAACCGGCATCCCAACTTGACCTGGCTGAAAGCGCCCTGTTAGCCGGTCTGCCTCAGGCGCCAGCCGGTTACGATCCGTTCGAGAACCTGAACGCAGCCGTTAACCGCCAGGGCGTTGTGCTGGAACTGATGCAGGAGGCGGGTTATATTGATGACCAGCAGCAAGCTGCGGCTGGGCGGCAGGCTCTTATCTTCAGCGCCGCGCCCTATCCGATCAAGTCGCCTCATTTCGTAATGATGGTGAAAGATGAAATCGAAACCATGTTCACCCAGGAACAAATCCATCAGGCAGGAGGCCTGGAGGTACGCACAACCCTTGACCTGGACTGGCAGACTCATGCCGAAAATGCGGTCAGGCGCCAGTTGGGTGCGCTGCAGTCCAGCCAGGATGGCCTCGGACATAACGTGAAAAATGCCGCCCTGGTCGCGCTGGACCCGCACAGCGGGGATATACTTGCGCTGGTCGGCAGTCCGGATTTTTTTGACAGCGAAAACAATGGTTCCATCAACATGGCGCTTGCGCCGCGCCAACCCGGCTCAGCATTAAAACCTTTTCTATACGCAGCAGCAATGGACCCTTCCCGGGAAGACCCCTGGACCGCGTCCACCATGCTGCTGGATGTGGGCGCCTCTTTCACTACACAGAGCAGTAAAGCCTACACACCCGTCAATTACGACCAGCGCGAACACGGACCGGTCTCCGTACGCCAGGCACTGGCTTCCTCACTGAATATTCCGGCAGTTATCACACTGGATCACATCGGGTTGGATCAGCTCTTCCAGCAGGTCAGCGAGTTAGGCATCAGCACCCTTCAGGACCCGGAACGCTACGACCTTTCCCTGGCCCTGGGCGGCGGCGAGGTGCGCCTTTTGGAATTGACCGCGGCATACGGGGCTTTCGCTTCAGGCGGGAACAAGGTCGAACCGCGTGCGATCCTCGAAATCAATGATTCGAAAGGGAACAGGCTGTTCGAATCCCGCCAACCAGCCGCAGTACGGGTGCTGGACGAACGCCTGGCCTGGTTGGTAAGCGATATCCTTTCCGATAACGATGCCCGCCAGCTCGGGTTTGGCGCGCACAGCGCTCTGCGCCTGGATCGCCCGGCTGCGGTCAAAACAGGCACAACCTCCAATTTTCACGACAACTGGACGGTTGGCTATACCCCTGACCTAGTGGTGGGTGTGTGGGCGGGCAACGCCAGCTACCAGCCGATGCGAGCGGTGGACGGGTTGAGCGGCGCGGCGCCGATCTGGCATTCCTTCTTGCGTACTGTACTGAACGGGAAGCCGCCGCAGCCTTTCCCCCAGCCATTGGGGTTGGCGCAGGTGGAAGTATGTGCCTTATCAGGATTGCTGCCCACGCCGGCCTGCCCTTATAACAGGGATGAATGGTTCATCGACGGCACGCAGCCGGTACGCAGCGACAATCTATACCAGTTGGTGCAGGTGGACAGCGCCTCAGGCCTGCTGGCGAACGAGGCTACACCAATGGAGCAGCGTGAAACTTTAACCGTGCTTGACTTGCCGCCGCAAGCCGCCCCCTGGGCGCACGGCCAGGGTCTCACCTTGCTGTCCGATTTGGGAATTGAAAGCCAGTCCCAGGCTGGACTGGATGAAAATGATAGAGGCGTGCTGCCAGAAAATGCCATGATATACATAATATCACCGGCTTCAGGCAGCCTGTACCGGCTGGACACATCCTTTGCTGCCCAGGCGCAGCGCATTCCCCTGGAAGCGGTTGGCAGTGGAAGCCTGAGAGAAACCTCGCTTTGGGTGGACGGGGACCTTCTGGCAAGCTTTGAAAGCCCGCCCTACCTGGCATGGTGGCAGCTCGAAGCGGGGGAACATACGGTCTGGGCGCAGGGCAGTGATAGCCAGGGCAACCCACTCACCAGCGAAATGGTAGTATTTGAAGTGAAATGAATCGAAGGTCAAACCGCATATGAAAATTATCTACAAACCGATTGGAATCATCCACAGCCCGTTCGACAAACTGGAGGATATGCCCATACAGCCTTCCAGCGAGTCCAGCAGCCCAGGTGTGGTCGAAGTTTATCCTGAATTCACCCCGGGTTTGAAGGACCTGGAGGGTTTCTCGCACGTCTACCTGCTATACCACCTGCACAAGACTGGGGTGGTGAAGTTAAAAGTCACCCCCTTTCTCGATGAGCAATCGCGGGGCTTGTTTGCCACCCGGGCGCCCAGCCGTCCCAACCCAATCGGACTTTCACTGGTCAAAATGGTGCGCATTGAAACGAACCTGATCCACGTGGATCGAGTTGACGTGCTGGACGGCACCCCGCTAATTGACCTTAAACCTTATATACCTGCCTTCGAGGAAATCGAGGATGCGCGCATTGGTTGGCTGGAGAATACCAGAGACCGCATCCATTCCCGGAATTCCGACGCACGCTTCAAGGGTTGACAGTAAACTGCGTTCCTTCCCCGCGCCCGTATACATCCGGGAAGTAAAACTCCTGGGCAGTGGGCGGGATGACGTTAAACTCGCCTGCAGTCCCCGCGCGCGCCAGATAGGTATAGACATACGTCCCTGCGGGCAGGTAGCTTGCAGAGAGCACAACCTTTTCATCGCGCAGTTGGGTGTGGTCAAAATACCACCAGCCCCACCCTTGCGTGTAGAGGTCCTGCAAGCCGAAACCCGGCGTGAGCTGGGGATTCTGCGGGCTGGTTTGCAGCGTCTGGTCGACAGCTTCCAGGCCGGCTGGAAGCGGATCCTCGATCACCACATAGTGCAGGTCATGGGGCGCTACCAGCGTCAATCTGCCGAGCAGCAGGTCTCCCTGTTTGGCTTCCGATACTGCCTCAACCTGCGCCAGGTCTGTGCCACGCCTGTATGGGTAATAGCTGCGAGAGACAGCAATGCCCTGATCCAGCGACCGCACTTGGTCGACCGGCAGGCTTATATCCAGGAAGGATGAATAATACAGGCTTCCCGGCCCATCGTCGCGGGCGATTGCCAGGCGGTTTGCCTGGTCCGGGAGCATATCCACAGCCCCGACCTGCAATTCGATTGTCTCGAAAAGAGTCTCGCGGTCCGCTGTCCCGCTTCCCAATTGTTCGCCATTCAACGCCACCCCATACTGGTAATCCGCCTCCAGTTCTCCGCTGGCTTCCATCCAATTGGTCAACGCCATCAAAGTCCAGGCGGTCTCCTGGGTCCCCTGCCAGCGCCCATCTGTACGGTTGCTCATCAACCAGCGCACGGCATTGGAGGTAAGCGGGTTAGCGCTCTCCACCAGGCTTAAAGCATCCAGAACGATAGCGGTGGTGCGGGTATCTGTATTCCAGTTGGTTGGATCCGGCTCGGTTTCTTCCCAGTGGGTGCCTGAAGCTGAAACGATCGCCTGGTTGTTGAAATCGGACAGCAGGGTACCAATGCGCGGGTCATCCGGGTCGATACGGTATAGCGCGTCAACCAGGAAAGCCCTGGCGTAAATGGCTGCATTCTGGCGCTGTTCAAACAAGCGCACAGTTGCGCTGACATTCGGTTTCCCATAGCGAGCCATTACATCCAGCAGGAAAGCCTGCCGGTTCAGCACCGCTGGTTCTTCCAACCGACGGATGAACTTGATTTGAGTGCGCAGGTATGATACCCCCCGCGAAAGCAAATCCTCGCTCACCGGGTATCCAACTTCCCGGGCTTCCAGCAGTCCCAGGATGGCGTATGCCGTGGTCAGGGCGTCGCTTTTCTGATCCGCTCCCGGCCACCAACCCCAGCCGCCGTCCGGATTCTGCAGGTTATGCAGGCGCTGCAGGGATTTATTGACCTGTTCCTTTAGCTTGGCTTCCAGCTTGGGATCGCTCAAACCGGCAGCCTTGAGGGCATGGGTGGTAAGCACATTAGGAAGGAAGCTCGAGATGGTCTGTTCGATGCACCCGTAAGGATACACTTCCAGATAGCGTAGCCCCTCTGTCATGCCTGCCGCCAAGGAATGGGAAATCTGGATTTGAAGGTTCCCCTGTGGATCAGAGATACCGCCCGGCAGGATGATTGATTCGATGTTCGTACCGCGCTCGTCTAACTGGCCTGAGGTTCCCACTGTCTCACGCACGCGGTAGCGGTAAATCGGTATGCCCCCTCCCTCCAGGCTGCCGCCTGGCGGCTGGCTGGCGTCCAATAAGCCGCCCCCTTCGGCTTTGAAGACCAGGTCTGCACGCTCAGCGCCTATATCAGCCGTCACCTTCCAGTTCACAAGCGCCTGGCTTTTAGCCGGGATTGACATACGCACCGGGGCATCGTCCGCCGGGATGACACCCTGCGCCTGCAGGCTGACCTTGACATCCAGGGGACGGCTGGTGTTGTTCTGAACAACTGCTCCGATCAAGGCTGTGTCCCCTTCGACAAAGAAGCGCGGCGTGTGAGGCCGCACAAGCAGCTCCTTGCTGCTGATTAAATCATGTTCTTCTTGACCGACGCGTGTATCCTTCGTCACGGCGCGCGCATCCATGCGCCAGGTGGTCAGGTTGTCCGGCAAGGTTACCGTGACCTGCGCCTGTCCATCCTCATCCGTCTCTACATGCGCCTGCCAGTATGCGGTATCGGGAAAATCCTGGCGCACGCTGAACACCCCGGTTTCATCCTCACCTTTTCCACCGCCGCTGCCCGCGCCTTCTCCTGTCGCGATCATTTCACTGATTGCTGCATTGTAGTCCTCCAGGCTGAGGAAGAGCGGGATCGATGTCCATACACCCAGAACGCGTTCGTTGTAGAAGAAATCAAGGATGGGAAGTGTGTTTGATTCCAGCAGGGAGAGCGTCGCCAGGTCGCTCAGGCTCAGGGAGAATTCAGCCTGCAAAGGCGCGCCGCCCTCGTCCCTGGCCTGGATGGTATACGTTACCTGCTCACCAGGTCCAGCCTGCTGCGGCTCGGCAGTCACCTCGATGAAGACCTTCTGCTGGTCGGTATCCACCTGCAGTTCTACCATGCCCATCTTAAAATCAGGACGGGGATTGGTCGTATCGATTCCCTTGACAACCACCACAGAAACATAGATGTTAGGTGCCATGCCGGCAATGATGGGCAGGTTGTACACGGTGCTGTTGCCCTCCAATAATATGGTTTCTTGCTGTAAAATGCGGCCGCGTTCGACCGTCACCAGGGCATGACTCTCTCCCTGGAAGGGGGAGGCGATCAAGATCTCGGCGGTCTCACCGGGCGTGTACGATGAACGGTCGGCGACTAGGTCAAAACTGCTGTCATTCGACTGCCGCCAGGGGACGAAATCTTCGCCGGAGACCCAGAGGTAAGCGGATGACCTGCCCTGGTTCCCACCTTGGTCCAGCACGCTGGCTTTCGCCCGGTAAACGCCGCCGTTTGGAGGGATGAAACTCACTTGCGCCTGGCCGTTTTCATCTGAGACCGTTTCCAGGCTTTCAACCGGGATTTCCTCTACGGTGGTTTTCCATTCCACGCGGCCGGAGGCATCCTGCTCCTGCACGCTATACCATCTGCGCTCGACAATTTCTACACGGATGCCCTGAGAGGGAAGGGGATTGCCGTCCCAGTCCAGGGTCACAATATCAAAAGCGCTCTCTTTACCTGCAGTACCCACGTAGCTTTCCGGACGAATACCCGGGTAAACTGTGCTGCGGTGGGCATTCACGGTTGCCCTCCCGCTGACAGCGTTCTTCGAAATATCGCTTACGGTGGCTTCATAAGTAAACTGCCTTCCCAGACCGCTCTCACTGAGGTCTGCCGGCAGGGTGATACTGAAGGTCCCGTCCAGGCGCGTGCGCCCCTCCCCCTGGGCAATCGATTCGCCGCCCGGGGTTTGGCTGTCTGCGTAGATACCGGCATCCTGTTCTATATCTGCAAAGGAATAATCCGCGTACTCTTCCGGTGGACGGTAATAAAATGGGCTGGCGTTCAGAGTCCAATCAACGCGGGCATTCCCCACGCCGCCACCGGAGTAATAATCTGCGGAGACATCCACCTTGAACTTCTGCCCGCCCAGCAGGTCCTGCGGGGCTGCGCTGACATTCACCAGGAATTCAGGCCTGCGGTACTCCGCTACAGTAAAGCCTACCCCGCCAATATTTTCCTTTCGATCGGGAAGTTCGACATCGATATTGTAGTAACCTAATTCGGCACCCGGATCAAGCGTGAACTCCCCGCTGAAAGTACCGTAATCCGAAAGCGGCAGGTCGTCCTCGAATATTGTTTCCTTGTAATTGCTGATCTTGATATGCACCCGCTCTACTCCAGGCAGGCTGTACGCCAGGTCATCATCGAAGCGCACAATGCCCTTGTAATACACTGGTTGGTCAGGCCGGTAGATAGGGCGGTCGGTGTAAACGTAAACCCTGGGCTGCCTGCCAGGCGCGTAATAGCTGCTCCAGATGCCATAATCGTACAGGTTGACTCCCGAACCCCACTGGCTGCTGGTGAAAGCGAAGGCTGGCTCCCCCGCGCTGGTCATCACATAACGCGGGTCGTAATTTTCCTGCGGATCAGGCAGTTCCACTTTCAGCAGCCCGTCCTCCCCTGTCGAACCCGCAGCGGTTAGTTGAAAGTCCTTATCATATACCGAGAGTGAGATGTTCTCGATTGGCTTCCCGCTTTCAAATTCCGTCAACCACAGTAGACCTTCGTTGGTGCTGGACTTGAAGGTGAGGTTGGCATTGGCAACCACGACCAGACGGTTATCCAGGGAAGTTTGCCCTGGGTGGGAAATATCCGGGGTATCAAGGACAAGGAAATAAAAGCCTGGATCGAGCGCCTCACCGGAGGACTTTAACGGTGTGAGCGCCTGAAGGACGCTTTCGTCCAGCTTTCCGGTGCTGTTAACTTCATTTTCCCAAACAAGATCCTCATCGGGGGCTTTATATTCCGAGCGGTTAAGCTTCCCGCTCTGCAGGTCTATGAATTCCTGCGGGGTGATTGTGTACAGCTTAACATCAACGGCGTTGACATTGCGGTAAGTAATATAAAATTCCTGCGGTCCTGAAACCCGCAGCAGAGCGGGTTCCCAGGGCATCTGCAGCCTGGCCTGTTTCCAGGCTGCCGGGGTGGTGAAATTCACCGCTGCTTCGCTGGAGATAGGATTGCCGTAGATATCCTGCATCCCGGGCAGCGTGCGCACCTGGTATGAAGTTGAAGGCTGCAGAATGAAGGCACGCATGCTCCAATCATTCGGGTCATACCACCACTGGACCGGCTCCTGCGGTTGGGGGGAGATCACAATATTCTCTTTGACGCTGTCAATGTCCATAGGTGAGGCGAACTTGATGAGCAGTTGAGGTGTAAATCCCTCCGTTTGCTGACCGTCGGGAGGGGAGATGTACAGCAAAGCCGGCGGCGGGACGGTGCTGAATGGCCAATCCAACCCTTCTGCAAGCGATCCACCATCCGCCGCTTTGGCCGTTTTATCCACTACCAGTGAATACGTTGTCCCCAGTTCCAGCCCCAAAGTGGGCGTGATGCTCACCTGGGTGTTTTCCTCGTTCCAGGTGGTTTTGAGTGACAGCGGGTCAGCGCCTTCCTGGACAACCTTCAAAGAAGCCTGACTGCTGTCTACATCCATTGGCTGGTTGAAATTGACGCTAAAGTACTCGTCCAGGAGCACGTCCTTGAGGCCTGGTTCGGGATTAGTGCTACCATTGGAAAGCATAAACGACTGGATGCTGGGAGCGATCGTGGTAAATTCCCACGAGAATTCATCCTCCAGAAACGTCTCGCCTGCCGCGTCGGATGTGTCCGCCTTGATGGTAACCTCGTAAGGTATCCCGCCTTTCAGCGGCTTCCCCGGTTGAAAGGCGTACACAGAAGTGCTGACCCACTCTCCGCGTCCGCTGACAGCCGGCTTGATCTCCAGCGGGTCAGGCAGCTGGTCGCGATCAGCAGCAGCCACAAGGGGAACCACCGGGCGGTTGAAAATAGCGGTGATCACTGCTTCGCTGGGGATATCCGCGCTGCCATCCGGCGGGAAAACCTGGCTGACCTGGAGCGGACTTATGGTGTCAAAATCCACCATTACCGGTTCCCCGAGCGGCGTCCCCTGAGAGCTGGCAGCCCCTGGTCCCAGCGTGCCCAGGTAAGCAGAATCCGCCGCCAGTGGGGTCCCTGGTTTAAACCGCATGCTGCGAGTATCCGGCCAGGTGATTTCGCCGTTGATCTCCTGCTGGTCCGAACCGGTAAATTTCCAGGCGGCTCCCGTTTTCACTACGTCCATTTCCTGGTCGAAGCGCAGGGTTATCTCCCCACTGAGAGGCAGTTCCTGGCCTGCTGGGGGTTGGATTTCAACTACACGCGGCGACAGTGGGTCACCTTGATCTTCGGCCAGCAGACCACTGTCCTGCGCGGTGGGTGAGGCAGCAGGCTCTTTTATGCTGGTTGGTCTCGCTGGAGGCGGTTGGATTGGCTGGCATGCGGCAGCCAGCAGCATGGTAATAAAAACAAGATACATCATGTACGAACCAATTTTATGTAAACAAAATGGGGGTTTCATGTTTGACCTCCACAGTTATTTTCCTGGCGACCAAATTTTTTTCTTTGGTAGTAATAAAATCACAAACATTTTGTGCACGCGCGAGATTATATACCCTCATTTGTCAAGTAACAATACCCTCTATTGAAGCGTTGTTTCGCGGAGCAGCCGCCTGGTAAGTAAGCAGGGATACAGCTTGTCTAAGTACCAGCTGTCGCTCTTATGTATGCAGCTTCCGAATGGGTTCATCAGGTCAGAATAATAAAGACATCTTCCCAACGAATTAAATCGCTTTGGAATTGTGGAGCCTGAAGGCAGCCGCTTGACCGCGATGGAGTGCGTTTATACTGAAATTGTCCTTCCGGTGTAAAAATCTTCCTACCTCGACTCAAGGAAGGGGGTATGTAAGGACAGCCTCCCTGGGGGTGAGCTGTGATTATACTAACCGGCTGTCAACAGGGCCTCAATCTCCCGGGCATATTCGGCGCTGGCGGCATCTGCGGTGACCAATTCTATTTCGTCCCCGCTGTTTACACCTAATCCAAGCTCCACAGCCCGCGCGATCTGCTCGCGCTCAAAGATGGGTTTGTCTTTCAAAGCGCCGAAGTACCTCAGGACCGCCAGACCGACTGCATCTATCGCCACCCTATCCGTGCCAGCCAGCACCAGTTCTGAAGGCACTCGCTCGCCCTCGTGCGGACCGCCGTTGCGGAAGGCTTCAACTCCATCCATCACAATCAACGCCGGCGAGTATACCGTGTTAATCTCGGCGATCATGCGGCGCTGGTCGCGGGAAGAATGCAGTTCGTTCATATAATCATAACCTGTCAGGCGGTCCTTTTTTGCCACCATACCAACCGAATTTTTGAGCGACATGGTGAACACCCCGCCGTATTGGTGCGTTTTCAGGCAGCAAGCCTGCACGATCACATCGCAATCCAGGCAGGGCTGCGCGAACAAGAAGCCCTCTTTCCAGTGGCTGCCGTCCGGCTGGTGTCTCACCCATTGATTTGATTCCAGTTCATCGAACACCAAAGGCTCAAAACCCAGCTCTTCGGCTATCTCGAAAACGCCCAGTTCGCCCATCACCTGGCGCGTGTCCCCCATCCCGCTGCGGTCACCCACGGTGATCCTCCCGGCGCCCATGCGCTGCAGCTCTTTCACCAGGCTGCGCAGTACATCCGGGTGGGTAGAGCCGGGGGCGGGGTGGGCGCTGTTATAGTTGGGTTTCAGGAACACGCTTTTACCCGAAACCGGATTGGTGCCCAACAGTTCGATCGCTTTGCGGACGCCTTCAGAGCGGTTTGTGGTTTTGACGAATGCAATTTTGGCCATGCCGCCGGTAATCTCCTTTGTGGGTTCGTGTGGCTTTGTGTGCGTTGGTTCAACCTGCCCGACCTGCCCGGGTGTGGGCGTTGGATCAGGTTGGCGTGTGTCCGTTGGAGCTGCTGGAAGGCTGGTGCTCGTTGGTACGGCAATGGTTGAGTTATCCAGCCCAACCCTCGAGCATGCATTCAGGAAGGCAGAAAAAACGCCGGCGGTGCTGAAAGCTGCAGCCATGCGCAAAAACTCTCTGCGGTTAAAGGGTGGCGGTCTTTTCGATTGGGTCATATTTTGATTTCCCTGGCGGATATTTTTCCTTTAATATTTTACTATGCTGGTTAATAAAGGTTCGGGAAATATAATAACCATCCCGTTTGGTAGGAATTTTACATTAAATCAATTAATGGGTGGTCAGGTGATTGTCAATGCCGGGAAACGGGCGGATGCAGACTGTATCGTAATATAATGTAAGAAATAAATGCCATGTTTTTGTTGAATGGTCTTGTCTCTTTAGTACATTGGTTTACCAGCGCAACCTGGCGTTCTTTCTTCGGCATATTCCTTCTTACCAGCGCTGTCAGCATTCACAGATTCGGACGTATCCCCATTGAGTATTTGGTCCCTAACCCAGAATGGGAATTGGGCGCGATAGCCATTTCATTGGCTCAGAACGGACGGTTCGCTGATCCGTATATTATCCCGACCGGTCCAACTGCGCACCTGCCGCCTGTATATCCATATCTAATAAGCCTGGTCTACCGCTGGTTTGGGGTGACCCCCACCGCAGGATATGTAATCTTTTCATCGATACTTGTTACTGCGTCGTTGTTGTACGCATTACTACCCTGGTTTTCGGAAAGATTCGGCTTAGGAAGACAGGCTGGTTTTATGGGCGGAGTGATAGGCGCCCTCTCCGTCGTCTGGCCCGGACACGGCGAATACCTCACAGCGCTTGTGCTCGCTCTACTGCTGGTGTTCTTCCTTGATCGCTGGATAAATCACAACGCTGGATGGTTCACATCGCTGCTGTTGGGATCCGCAATCGGGGCAGCTTTTCACTTGCAGCCGGTCCTACTGCTGGTAATGATTGGCTGCATATCGTTTGACTGGTGGTGGAATAAAAAACAGAAGAAGGGATCATTTGTTGGTATGCTGGTACTAGGAACCGTGCTGGCCTGTATTCCATGGACGTGGCGAAATTACCGGACTTTCGACGCGCTTTTCTTCATGCGCAGCAACCTGGGTTTGGAGGCGCGCATGGGCAACCACGCAGGCGCGTTCCCGACTATGGCAGAGATGGACGCCAACCATGAAGCGCTCCACCCGCGTTCACATGCGGCTGAAGCGCGCAGGATAATTGATATTGGGGAAGTTGAATACATGCGCACTGCCGGGAGCGAAGCCCTTGCGTGGATAGCCGCTAATCCTGGCGATTTCTTGCGTTTGACCGTGCGCCGTGTGGGAAATGTGTGGGCAGGACCTTTGTATAGACCTGCATCTGCTCTAGGAGTCTCTTTGACCTCCATGCTGGCATTTTTTGGCTTTTGGCGTATCTACCCGCGCCTATCCATTCCACAGCGAGCTGTTTTCATAATCCCTCTAGTAACCTACCCACTCGTTTATTATTTCACAGCCTACATGCCGCGCTATAGAATTCCAATCGATTGGCTGCTGTTCATCCTGGCGGGCGCAGCGGTCTGCAGTTTGGTTCCTTGTGAAAAACCGAGATCTGGTTCAGAACCAACGGATACTCACCCTTACAGCTATTCAATCTCGAGTAAATCCAAGAATTTTAACTCTGCAGCGGTAACCGGTTCCGCCAGGTAAACTCGCAGATTCTCTTCAAGTGGTAATCTTTCCAGCCATTCACGGCAGCATTTCGACTCCGTATATAAATTCTTCAGATGTTCATGATCAGCGTGTGTATTCATCTTCTCATTTAAATTTGGGTTTAACATCATTTTTGATCTCCTCTAGCCCGGTTCCGGAGCACATAGACGCCAAAGGCGATCATCCACGCCCAGAATAATACGTACGGCAGGAAGGCAATCTGGGAAATCCATATGGCGCGTGCCAGGATCAAGCCAACTCCCAGAATAATGCTGCCGCCGACCAACCATTTCGGATATGAAACCCCTTGAGCTGCATCAGCGCCTCCGAAAACAACCCCGGCTGCCAGCAGCATGCTTCCCAGGGATACCCACAGGTTGGCGAAATTTAGATTTCCTTCATCAAACAACATACGGGCGATTCCGGCATCCAACCCTTCCTCGATGCGGAAGAAAGCCAAACCCCAGCCGCCAACAATCAATAACCCACAGGCAGCGACAAATCCGGAACCGACCGAGATGATCGATACCCAGCCTGATTCGCCTTCAGCCAGGCGCAGTTCACGCCATAAGGCGCCTAGAAACCACAGGAAAGCGATGAACGAAAGGACAGAGATGTAACCCGAGATCGTTACCAGCGTGACGTCCTTGGACTGGAAGAAATCCAGGATTTCCCGGGCAGAGGCTGTGAAAGCCGGTTCAGAACCGCCGAATTGGATCAGACCTTGCGAGATTAATTGTAAGATTGGGTAAGCGAAGGCGCCAACGGCGCCCCATTTGACATATTTGCCTGACATACTATTCTCCTTCTGCTTAGGAATGCACTAGATTGGGAAAATAGTATCAAAATGACAGTCCCGTTGTCATGGGGTAGCTGTCACATTTGATTTGGGAAAATGTCCCGCATAAAGTGGGACATTCAGGCTGTGCAGACCTTATGGACCTGCTCCAAATAGGCATGCATGGACAGGAAAATCTCTTGTTTCAAATTGTGCACAATAGGGATATTCCACGCACTCCAAAACGTTTTCTGGAATTAGGGTGGATTATCAGCTGCCCAATAAATCGAGGAAGGCACCTTCGACAGCCGAGATGGGTTCCACCAGGGAACTGCGCAGCTTTTCATCTATCTGTAAGGCTTCCATCCACTCTCGGTGCGATTTGGCATCTGAATACAGTTCATTTAAATCCTCATGACCGGCATAGGCACGTTTGATTTCGGTTATGTACTGCTGGTAAATCATGTAGGGCATAATGCCATCCTCTTGAACGTATTTCCTATTATCCTTTCAGCGATACTGTTCCAGAATTTTCCCAGAGAAAAAGGCGCTGTCTTCGTAGCACCATACCCAGCTTTCCTGCATGCGGATAGATCGCACCAGGCTGTGACCGCTGGTCTCTACATGCGCCTTGGCATGCTTGTTTTTGGATGTATCGCAGCAGCCGACATGACCACAGATTAAGCACATGCGCAAAGCCGGCCATTCATCTCCCATGTCGACACAAGCCTGGCATACATCTGTATCCGGATCGGTAAACTGGATCAAACCCAGATGAGAGCAGTCCTTATCGCCGGCCTGCCCGGTGAAAATAACCTTAATCAGGAATTCAGGCAGTGAGATCGGGTACTTGGTCGGCTTGTCCATATCTTCAGGAGGCGGGACAAGATCAATCTGCCTCAATGTACTCATTAAACTCGGCATGGGCAGGTCTTTCCATTCAAAGGCGAATTTACCGTCCGGGAAACGGCAGGTTACATCCGAAATCCATACCGCTTTTTTACCCAAACCCGGCGCGCCCCATAAGTCTCCAGAATGTGTACCGCTTAATGTCATATTGAACTTCAGTTCGTGTATGTCCCCCATGAAGTCCTGTACATCGATCTGCAGGTCCGGAAAAGCGGATATTATTTCGCTGAGCAGTTCTCGCAAGACTTGAGGTGCAGTCTGCTCTCCATCTTCCGGAATATAAGTATAAAAATTGCGGTCAACCAGCTGGTCAATAATGTCCAAATCACCTTGATTGATGCGTTCAACAAAATGATGGATGATGCCTTTGTTTTCTTCTACCGTCACGACTTCTGTCTCCTCTTATGATTTTGGCGAAAGTCTGGCTATATAGAGCAATCATACCATTATTGTCGGATAATATTTGTCGAAGCCGATTAGGATTGAATAAGAGCGCCTGTGACCCTTGAGCTTTACTTTCAATCTTTCTTTAACATGTATGATACGACCACGTTCCAAAATCAATGATATGATTCCTCCACCTGGCAAGCATCCCCGTTCTTTCGCGGTGGATTGCCTAAGAACCTGGAGGAGAGAAATGTTAAAAGTTTTGGTGATTGGCGCAGGCGCGCAGGGCGGACCCTGCGCCTCCATTCTGGCTGGGGAAACAAAAGTTGGCGCTATTCGTTTGGGTGATATTGATCTGGCGTTAGCTCAAAAAGTGGCGCATAGGATCGGCAGCCCAAAAGTTAAACCATTTAAGCTGGACGCCAGCCATGTGGATGAGGTTACTGCTGCTGCCCAGGATGTGGACGTGATCATCAACCTTACCCATTTGAAATTTAACCCGGTCATCATGCGCGCTGCCCTGGCTGCAAAATCGCATTATGTGGATACAGCCTC
>Ga0180437_10006480_pt1 | contig 15578 bp, 20 predicted proteins | sample SS_ome_4_FD_132410 | JGI IMG/M metagenome (GOLD analysis project Ga0180437, IMG submission 132410) | Hypersaline lake sediment archaeal communities from the Salton Sea, California, USA - SS_3_D_1 metaG | ecosystem: Environmental > Aquatic > Non-marine Saline and Alkaline > Hypersaline >...
AGGTGCAAGAGCAGCGGCGGCATAACGGAGCACGACGAGGAGAGCCTGGAGGTCATGTGGGAGTTCGTGGGCTTCATCGCCTCCAGCTTCGCGTTCATATTCATAGGCGTCAGCCTGGAGCCCGCCATACTGGTGGGCTTCGCGCTGCCCATACTGGGCCTCAGCCTCTTCAGCGTCCTGTTCAGGTACGTAATGGTCTCCCTAGTCGCCGAGTTTCTGGAGAGGCGTCGCAGCAAACGAATACCCCAGAACTGGCGCGTCGGCATGACTTGGAGCGGGCTCAGGGGCGCCGTCTCGGTGGTGCTGGTCCTAGGCATAGCCGGCCTGGGCCTCCCCAACACGGAGACCATGTTCGCGCTCACCTACGGGCTGGTCCTGGGGTCCAACGTGTTTCAGGGCCTCACCATGCCCACGCTGGTGAAACAGCTGAGGCTATACAGCACGAGGCCCAGGCCCGAGCCCCCGGCCCCGGAGGGGGAGACGGCCGCGCCCGAGCCGTAAACGTTTATTATGGATGCTTCAACTGGCACCATGGTTGTTATGTCAGTCGCAGAGCGGCTCAGGATGCTGTCGGATCTGGAGGAGAAGTACGCCGTGGAGCTGGACCGTGAGTATAGGGGCTATGGCAACGAGGTCGTGAGGGAGCTCATACGGGCCGTCATGGTGGACTCCAGGAAGCATGCGGGCCTATACAGGGCCGCCGCTTACATCGTAGAGGGCAGAAGCCTCTCCATAACCGACGTGGAGTACGAGGAGCTGGAGAAGCGGCTCAGGCTCCACATAGAGAAGGAGCGGGAGATGCTGGACGCCGCGAGGCAGCTCATGGAGGAGGTGGAGGACGAGCGGGTGCAGAAGCTGCTCATAATGATATACGAGGATGAGCTCATGCACCACCCGTTCATGGAGTCTTTCCTGGAGACCATTCTCAAACGGGAGACCATCACCGAGGAGGACATATGGAACATGCTCTTCCGTGACCTTCCCACCCACGGTCACGTCGCCGACCCCTACGCCGATAGCCCCTATGGCCCGTGACGCCCTCCACGTGCATCTTTTTCTTTATACAATATTAAATATTAAAAATGCTGCATTTTAATAAAATCACATAAAATTACAATATCCGCTTTCACTATCTATGGCTATTTTTTTATTCTCACATATTCACTATACATTAGAACCCATGGGGGTGTGATGCATGGGGAGCCAGATAGATGTCATAGCTTTAATCGATGTAGACAGCACTATACATGTTAAACAATGCCTTGAGAGCTGTGACCAGGGCTTCCGTGTGGAACAGGCCTCGAACATGATGGCGTTCAGGCGACTCATACTTTCGAGGAAGTTCGACTGTATACTATCCTCGATGGATTCGCCGTGTGTGGGTGAAGTCATCTGTTACCAGCTTACACACCATCCTCCTATCCCCGTGGTTCTCTTCCCCCGGGACGATCTCGCCCCCCACAACCATGAGAGACTGGCGGGTAAGATCAGGCGGAAGGTTGAGACGCTTCAAAACACGAACCACAGCGCACCAGCAGCCATCGTACGAGGTGACAAGATATACCTGAGGGGGGTGGACGGTAAGGAAGTGTATTGGGGCAGCGAATCCTCAGACAGCGAAGATCTGGGGGAAGAGATGGAGCTTGAGTTCAGGGCCATCGACTATGTGAGAGACAGGCTCGCTGCCGTCGTCTCGGATCTCACCGAGGAGCTCTACCAATCCGATCTTGCCCCCGAGCACGTCAGCGACATAGTTTACGAGGGTTACAGGAAGCTACTCCTCTGGTTCCGGGACATCGACCTGTCTCTCGGCCACCGTGATGGTAACTAAATAACGGGTTTTAATCAGGGATGAGGCGGTGTTTCACACATGTGGTTGCTGGAGATGCGAGAAACCAGAGTTATTTTAGTTTTCTATCATTGGATTTGCCTATAAAAATAAAGCTTTTTAAATGAAAAAGCTGAGAAAAGCATAGGATGCCTGAAAGGAAGTACAAGTACCACACTGTGAACCTCCCCGAGAGCCTGGCGAAGAAGATAGAGGAAGTCATAGAGAGCGGTAACCATGGGTACACCAGCATCCCGGACTTCGTTAAATCTGCGGTACGCCGGTACCTGAGAGATCTCGGATATCTAGTGTGAGAGAGTGGATCCGTAACCTCCAAGGTGGGCACGGAAGGTGTTACAGCCTATGTGGTTTAACAGATAGCTTCTTTCCTTGTCGCGGAAAACGTGTATCCGTCGTAAACTTTATTGTGACATATTGAAAATATTTAATACATCATATGTCCGGTAAACCGTCTTTCGACGAGGTCTGGGTGCGGATACAGAAGAGGGCGGACGAGACCTTCCTCACCAAGACGGGGATCAGGTTCACCTACAGCGTCGAGGGGGACAGGCTGCTCCCAAACCGGACCAGCTACAGCCTGTCTAAACGCGACTTCATGAAAGCCTACCCCCTGGTGCCCGTGAAGGGCCCCAGCGAGATCGCCTCAATGGTGAGGGGGTCCTCCTACGTCTGGGCGGTCCTCCATGACGCGAGGATATCTCTGAGGGCTTGGTGACGGCCGACCACAACATAATTATATCGCTAGCGTAAAACCGTTCTCATGGTGAAATGCAGAGGCTGCGGAGATGAGATATCCGACGAGGCGTACTTCTGCCCCAGGTGCGGGCTGAGGACCGAGGAGGGAGAGGAGGCCGGCGTCAAGACGCCGCCATACACTCGACCGGGCTGGGAGAGGGACGTGGAGGCGGCGCTTAGCAACGCCTCCAAGCTCGTGGACGAGGCCTTCGACGCGGCAAAGAAGGGTCTCCGGCGGGTAGCCGACGAGGTAGAGGGAGAAATCGAGAAGGCCAAGAAGAGGGAGATCAAGGTTTCTGCCCCCGTGTACTGTCCCCAGTGCGGCGGCAAGAACCCCAGCGACTCGCTTTACTGCACGGCCTGCGGGAAAGAGCTGCCCAAGGACATCTAGATCCGAGACACTGCTAAACTGAGCCGAAGACCGCTGTTGGTGACCAGCCCCTCCATGGGTTAGCCTACGAAGCCGTAACCAAAACCGGGGAACTCAACCCACCCTGTTTACGTTTATTAGGGAAACCTCAAAAACCGATGCGAGCCCAGCTTATACGTATGAGCGTCCTGTGCTCCGGCAGCTACCTGGTGGACTTCATAGTCCCCGACCTGCCGGGGATCGGGGAGCCGGGGAGCCTAGTGTACGCCCCCAAGGGGATACACCTGTCGCCGGGCGGCCACTCCGCCAACGTGGCGCTGGGCCTCGTGCAGCTCGGGCAAGACCCGGTGCACTCCACGGGCTGCGTGGGGGACGACGTCCTCGGGGAGCTCATGTTAGCCCTCCTCGGGGACCAGGGCGTGCAGGTGCATCCACAGGTGGCCGAGGGCGCCGCCACGGCCAAGAACATAGTCCTCGTCGTGAGGAACCAGGACAGGAGGTTCATCGCCGAGCTAGCGGCCAACACCCTGCTGGAGCCGGGGCGCGTCGAGGAGCACATCAGCGAGATAAGGCCGACGGTGTTCTACCAGGGCACGGTGGGCGGGCTGAGGTACGTAGATCCACGGCTCGAAGACGTTCTGTCCGCCGCCCACAAGGTGGGCTCGTTGACCGTTGTGGACGTCGTGCCGCCGACGGATGGATGGGAGAACCTGCTGGACGCGCTTGGCGGCGTGGATCTGCTCCACTGCAACCTGCACGAGGCCAGGGACATGCTGGGAGCCCACGAGCCCCGGGGGCTCCTAGGGGGCCTCGTGGAGCGGGGTGTACGGCTGGCCGCCGTGTCCGACGGCGCCCAGGGCCTCTACGCGTCCACAGGACGCGTGAACGTCCACATGCCGGCGTTCAGGGTCACCGAGGTGGACCCCACGGGGGCAGGTGACGCCCTCTGCGCGGGCATGATAAAGGCGCTCATGGACGGCGGGGTGCCCCCGGGAGGCCTGGGCGCCCTGGAGGCGGAGGCGCTCACAGCGTTGATGCTCGCGGGGCAGGCGACGGCTGCCGCCTCCGTCACCGGCGTGGGGGCGACGACGGCCGTGACAAAGCGGAAAGTTGACTCCCTCGTCAGGGAGCAGGCGGCGCGCCTGCTTGACTCGACGACCGTGGAGGAGGCCTAGATGATCACGGGGTGGACGGGGAGGGTGAGGACGGGGCTGGAGCCCCTGGACCGGCTCCTCGGCGGCGGCTTCCCCTGCGGCGCCGTGAGCCTCGTGTACGGCGAAGCCACCACGGGCAAGACGACCCTCAGCCTAACCACTGCCCTGAATCACCTCGCCGAGCACAGGGCCGCGAAGACCGTCTACATAGACTCGGACAACAAGCTCAACACGGGGAGGCTGACCCAGATAGCCGAGCCCCGCGGCGAGGCGCTGCTCAGGCGGCTCCACCTGCACACCCCCCTGAGCTTCCGCGAGCAGGACGAGACCCTTGAGCAGCTGCCCGGGCTGGACCACATGGACCTTGTGGTGCTCGACAGCGTCACGGGGCTCTACAGGGTCGAGACCGTGGACGAGATGAGGACGTACCGCGCCAACAAAGAACTTAACCGTCAGCTTGGGTACATCTCGGAGATGGCTGGGCGAAGCGGCGCGGCGGTCCTGTTGACGGGGCAGGTGCGCAGCGTGTTGGACACGTCGCAGGTGGAGCCCGTCGCCCCCAGGCTCCTCAGCTACTGGAGTTCCACCATACTGAAGCTGGAGAAGACGCCTTGGCAGGGCATGAGGCAGGTCACCCTGGAGAAACCCATAACCAGCCCCAGCGCCATCAACATCTGGATAACTGAGACAGGAGCGTCAGCGTCGCAGCCATGAACCTTGAGACAGTGCTATCGGTGGTCTATCTCTATCTTCCCGCCTACTTCGCCAACGCCAGCCCCGTGATCCTGGGCGGCGGCGAGCCCCTGGACGGCGGCAGGAAGTGGATCGACGGCAAGCCGTTCCTGGGCAGCCACAAGACCGTCAAGGGCACCCTGTTCGGCGTTTTCGTAGGCGCCGCGGTGGGCTTCCTGCAGGGGAACCCGGTGGGCGGCGTCTTACAGTCGGTGGGTGCCGTGGCGGGCGACATAGTGGCCAGCTTCTTCAAGCGCCGCTGGAACCTGATGCCGGGAGAGAGCATGCCCCTGGTGGATCAACTCGACTTCATCACCTTCGCCGTCCTGCTGAGCTACCCCGTCCAGCGGGTCTCGCTGGCGGAGGCGGCCGTCATACTCGTGTTGACGGTGCCCATACACTACGCCGTGAACTACGTGGCCTGGCTCCTGGGGCTCAAGGAGCACCCTTGGTAGCTAGACCAGCCTGCGCCGCGGCTCCACCCCGGCCTCGAACGCCCTGCCGCAGAAGTTCACCACGAATTCCTCGGGGAACGCCTGGTAGAGCCTGGCCATGGCCTTGAAGCCCGTGCAGTGGCACGGGCTCAGGAACTCGAGGCTGAACTCGCGGAGCTCCTCTATGGTTCGGTTTATGTAGGCGTCGTCGCGGCCCACCAGGTGGGTGCCGCCTATGATGCCGTGGAGGCCCTTGAAGCCGCCCAGCTCCATGGCGCGGAGCCCGGTGTTCACGGGGCCGGAGTGGGCGCACCCGGTTATCAGCCAGGGCCCGACGCCGTCCACGTCCGTCCAGAGCGCCTGGTCGCAGAGTATCTGGTCGTCCACCTCCTCCCCGTCCACCACGATTATCCTCCTGCCCCCGCTGGTGGGCGGCGAGACCTTCTCGAACCCCGTGACCCTGGGCACCTGGCCCGTGGTCCAGAGCCCGGGCACCACCTCCCGGGGCTCTTCTGTGAGGACGACTTCCCCGCCTGCTGCCTCGATCTCTTCTACGCCCTGGCCCTCGGGGACGCCGCCCCTGGTCCTTTTGCCGTTCTTGTCCTCGTAGAAGCGGGGCATGAAACAGTGGGGGTGGGCGTAGACCGGACACCCGCCAGCCGCCTCCACCACCTCCACGGTGGCGACGGTGTGGTCGCTGTGGCCGTGGCTCAGCACCACGGCGTCCACGTCCCCCAGGTCCGCCTCCAGCTCCCTTATGTTGTGGAGCAGGGGCTCCCTGTCGTTTCCTGTGTCGAATACCACCTTCCTCGGGTCGCCCCTCTCGTCAACGAGCTCCAGCAGGTACGAGAGGCCCCACTGGCCGTGGAGGCCCGCCCGCAGAACCAGGTTGTCGGCGAGGGTCGTTATCTTAAGAGACTTTACTCCCATGGAACCACGAATACTGCTGGTTTCATGGGTTGAAAACCCTTGTTGCGAGGATGTGATTTTTCTATGGGGGATCCTATAAAGGAGTATTCCTCTATTGCGAGTCTGGTTTTTCCTTATAATTGGTTACTTATTATAAGCGTTTTACAGGTAACCAGTTTAGTTAAATTTAATTTTTCTGTTTTATTTTTACGCATATCGTATTACTTTCTTGGGGTTCATGGGTTTTTGGTCGAGCTGTCTCTGACACGTCTGGTAAGTCTCTGAGGATTACGCTGCTTTGTGTTACCTTCTTACCTCCAGGTTCACGTCGTTGACCATGACAACGGTGTTGAGCTTGACGTTGACGGCCTCGTCGAACGAGGCGGAGATGTAGCTCTCTAGGAAGACGCTCCACTTGTAGCCCATCTTGTGGGTGAGGTGGAAGCTGTCCAGGCCCTCCAAGGTGTTGCGGTCGCACCGGAACCACCCGTTGTACTCGCCCAGGACCTGGGTTACGGACCAGACAACGTTCTCGTAGTTCACCCTCATCCCCCTCTGCATGAGGCTGCTCTTGACGTGCCTCCGGCCTGAGGCTTCCCCGACCTCCTGTATCTCGTCGTTGTCCAGCCGGGATATGAACTCGTTGAACGTGTCGGAGGAGAAGGTCACCATTCCGGCGCTGTCTTGGAACCGCGTGGAGGCGAGGTACCTGTTGAAGATGTTGCCTATGAGGGCGTTTACGCTGAAGCCTCGGCGCTCGGCCTCCCTTATCAGCGCCTGTTCCTGCTCCTCGTCTAGCCGTATGGTCCTTGTCGCCGTCTTTCTGGGTCCTCTGCTCGTCAAACCGATCTACATTGTACCACAGTGTGTTAGCTTCATATGGTTTACGCCGTTCAGACACAAAGGCGGCGACAATGACACATTAAGTTACGTTGTGGACTGACAGTTTAAATAAAAAACATGGCCACGGCAACTTGGTAGAGATATGCCCTACGTAAAGAGGTACAAGGACCTGAACACGGACCTGGATGCCGTATACGACGACATCAAGTACGAGCTCCAGACGGGTAAGGAGTTAAACGTGGTAAAGGAGCAGGACGGCACCGTTAACGGCGTCCCCTTTAGGAGCATATTCGCGGTCCGGGAGAGCGTACCCAAGGTCCTCACGGGCACCCTGCGGGAGGCGACGGTGACCATCACGGGCGTAGCTGACGACTGGCTTCTCGAGGTTCATACGGGCGCGTGGTTCAACAACCTGATCACTCCGGCAACTGGAGGCTTGATTGTCGCCGGCCCCCTCGGCGGGTTAGCCGCCTCAGGGACGGCCGCCGTCTACGCCGTGAAGTTCGAGCGGGACCTCAAGAACAGGATCAAGGAGGTCGTCAGGAAGCACAGCAAGAAGCCCTACTCCGAGGACAAGGTGGAGACCTTCTAGGGGTGAACATGTGTGCCATTCGTTAGAAGATACAAGGACCTCTCCACCGACCTGGACGGCCTATACGCGGACATCGTTAGGGAGCTTCAGCAGGAGAAGGACCTGGAGATAGTGAAGGAGACCAACGGCGTCATCAACGACGTGGGTATCCGCAGCGTGACCGCGATACGCGCCACGGTTCCACGCGCCGTGACCGGCACCCTCAGGGAGGTCACGGTCACCGTCGCGGGGGAGCCGGATGACTGGCTGCTTGAGCTCCACACCGGCGCCTGGTTCGGCAACATGGTTCTCCCCGGGGCGGGCGGTTTCCTCGTAGCCGGCCCATTTGGGTCAGCCGCAGCCGCCGGAACCACGACGCTGCTCGCCGTCACGTACGGCCGCAAGCTCAAGAACCGGATCAAGGAGCTCGTGAAGAAGCACAGCGGCAAGAAATACACCGAGGAAAAGATAGAGACGTTCATCTCATGAGGTGGAAAAATGCCTGAGAAGACAAGGAAAGAGTTGGAGAAGCTCGAGGAGAGAGCCGAGAGGCTCGCCAAGAAGGCCAAGGAGACACCTAGGAAGGCGGTTAAGGGTCTCAGGAGGGAGTTCAAGGAGCTGGCCCAGGACGGTAGGAAGCTCGCCAAGAGGATCGACGACTCGGCCGAAAAGGCCGAGGAGAAGACCAGGAAGACCTTCAAGGCCCTAGGCGGAAGGCTGAGGAAGCTTCTCGCGAAGATAAACGACGACTGGTCCGAGCTGGCCGACGAGCCTGACACCGACCTGATGGAGTAGTTCTTCCCTAGGTGATGGCTTTGACCTACCTCATCTTCATTTTAACAGGCGTAATCGTCTGCCTGGGATACATAGGCAACTTTCTGTTCAAAAGAAAGGGGATCCCGGACAACCTCATCCTGATACTCCTCGGCATAGCCCTCGGCCCGGCTCTTCACCTCATAGACCCCGCTGGGTTCACCAACATGGCGCCCATCTTTAGCAGCCTTGCTCTGCTCCTCATACTGTTCGACGGAGGCATGAACCTGAACCTCTACAAGGTGCTGGAGGAGAGCCCCAAGGCCATGGTGCTCGGCGTCATGAACGTGCTGCTCAGCATGGCGTTGACGGCGGCGTTCACCAGCGTGGTGCTGGGCTGGGAGCTTATCCACGGACTCCTCCTGGGCACCATCGTGGGAGGCACCAGCAGCAGCATCGTGCTGTCCCTCACGAGTAAGATGGCCGTGCCTGAGCGGATAGACACTCTTCTTAGCCTCGAGTCGGTGTTCACGGACGCCATCGTTATCGTGCTTGGCATCACGTTCCTGGATCTCATCGTCAGCGCCAAGTCCATGGTTTTCAGCGATGTGGCCAAGAGCATCGCCAGCGCCTTCAGCATCGGCTTCGTCTTCGGCCTCATATGCGGGGTGGTGTGGCTCAAGCTGCTTAGCGTCCTAAGGGACCAGACCCTCGACGACATCCTGACTCTGTCGGTGGTCATGTTCTTCTACGGCTTGACGGAGGTGGTGGGAGGCAACGGCGCCATCTTCGCCCTCATGTTCGGGCTGGTGCTGGGGAACGGGGCCGAGATAGGCGGCATATTCAGGATGGAGGGCATCGTGGAGATCGGCGGCATAATGAGGAAGTTCATGAGCCAGATGAGCTTCTTCATACGCACCTACTTCTTCGTGTACCTGGGCCTAATACTGTTCATCGAGAACAGCATGACCGTCATCTACAGCGTCGCCTTGTCCTTACTGCTCTTAGTGGGCAGGTACATCGCCGTGATGTTCACCACCTTCAGGGACCCCGAGCTTGGCGAGTACGGCAGCGTCCTGACGTCGATGATGCCGAGAGGCTTGGCGGCTGCCATCATGGCACAGCTGGCAGCCTCGTCGGGAATCGCCCACGCCTCCATTTTCCCGGAGCTCATCATGATAGTGATCATAGTCTCCGTGGTGGTCTCAAGCGTTGGCGCCGCGTTGCTCGAGAGGAGGATGGGTGAGAAAGGCTTGGGTCCTGACTCTACGGACTCAACCGTGGACGGCGACACGTTTAACGTGGTGAAATAGTTTGACAAAGACACAATTATTCAAGAAAAAGGGCGTGAACCTAGAGACTCTTTACAGGAAGATAAAGAGGAGGCTCCAGGAGGACGACTTCAGGCTCACGAGCGAGGTCCAGACCGAGCACGTGTACCACATGAGGGCAGAGAAGACCGGCGTCAGTGAGATCATCATAGGCGCGGTCAGGGACATAGAGCTCATAATAGCCGGGGAGCCTGACTCGTTCGCTGTCATCTTCACTGTCGGGGCCTGGGGCAAGAACATAGTCTCATCCGGGTCCACGGGCTACATAGTCACGTCTCTCTTAGCCGGCCCAGCGGCTATCTACGGTGGCTTAGCCGCTACGACCAGCTACATCAGGGCGGTGGCATACGAGGACGATTTCTGGAAAGAGATAGAGAAATACGTCGACCTCCAGTCCAAGGAGGTCAAGCGCAGGGAGGCAGCCGAGTAATGGAGCAGCAACTGCTTTTCCGCGCCATTGTGGACATCTGTCTGCTGATAGCCCTCGCCGAGGTGGCGTCGGCTGTCAACGCCAAGCTGAGGATTCCTCGCATCATCGGCACCCTCCTCATAGGGATACTGTTCGGCCCCAAGATGCTGGGCGGCATACAGCTCGCCGGCAGATCCCTCATCGAGTTCAACGAGCTCGTCTATGTCTTCGCCGAGGTCGGCGCCGTCCTGCTGTTGTTCAGCGCGGGGCTCCACATGACCTTCGGGGAGCTGAAGCGATCGGGCGTCACGTCTTTCTCTGTGGCGCTGGCCGGGGTAATCGTGCCTTACGTGCTGGGCTTCGCGGCCACGGTGCTCCTAGGCTACGACTGGTACATCGCTATGATCATAGGCGGCAGCATGGCGGCCACCAGCATAGCGATCTCTGTGAAGAGCCTTGACGAGATGGGCCGGATGAGCTCCACCGAGGCCAAGATAATACTGGGCGCAGCCGTCATCGACGACGTGCTGGCGCTGTCGCTGGCGAGCGTCATATTCAACATAGTCGTCACCCACGCGCAGGTATCGACGCTGGACATCATCCTATCTCTTAGCAAGACCCTGGGTGTGTGGCTGGTGCTCACCGCGGTCAGCGTCCGCGTGGTCCCGGCGCTGCTGGACTACGTTACCAGGCTCAAGGTGGGCGGTGGGCACCTCATCGAGGCTTTCTCCATACTCGTTTGTTTCAGCTACGCGGCGTTCAGCGGCACCCTGGGGCTGAGCCCCTTCGTCGGGGCGTTCATAGCCGGCATGGCCATCGCAGACAGCCTTCACCGGGACCTCATCAAGGACTTCGTGGAGAAGGTGGAGGTGATCTTCGTGCCCCTCTTCTTCGTCGTGATGGGCGCCAGCGTGGACCCTCACTCGATACTGCACGCCAACTTCTTCCTGATACTCATACTCTGTCTCGTGGGGGTTGCCAGTAAGCTCATAGGCTGCGGGCTGCCTGCCTCATTCCTGCTCAAGGATCGTACCTGCGGCTTACGGATAGGGTACGGCATGATCTCCCGCGGCGAGATAGGGCTGGTCATCGCCAGCATAGGGGTGACCTACGGCATCCTGCCGGGGGAGGTGTACACGGCGCTCATACTGATGATATTCGTGACGAGCCTCCTGCCGCCGTTCCTGTTGAAGCGGTCGTACTCCATGGAGGCTAAGGCTCTGGAGGTGGCTGCGCTTGACTAGGCTTATGAAGGTGGCGGGAGGCGCCGTCGATCTGGGAACCCTGTACGCGAGCATCAAGAGGATGCTGGAGGACGAGAAGTTCAGGATCGTCCGAGACGACGTCACCGAGAACGCCTACCATATTAGGGCTGTGAAGACCCAGGTCACACGGATCATCGTCGGCGCAGCCAGGGACGTGGAGGTCGTCATCGCCGGGGACCCAGACAACTTCGCCGTGGTGCTCATCGTCGGGGCGTGGGGCAAGAACCTCGCGGTCTCGGGGGCGACGGGGTTCGTGGTCGCCAGCACGGTCGCAGGGCCCGCCGCCGCTGTCGTCGGCACGGTGGCGGCAGCGGGCAGCTACCTGACGGCGGTGAAGTTCGAGGAGCGGCTCCTCAAGAGGATAGAGGAAGAGATCAGGAAACAGAAAAAGAAGAGAAGCACGCAAGCGTGATCAATACATCGCCTCGATTCTCGGTCTACTTGGGTTCAGTATCATTACAAGAGTCATCCAAATTAGATTGGAATTCAAATTTAAGGAGACAGTGAGCCTACGGTGACCGAGACGTCTCCGCATTTTCCGTGCATAGTGATAATAGTATTTGAATCAGAAGATAGTACCATCTGTTTACGGTGGGTGTATTAGACTTTAGACGAAGTTCTACCCTTTGTTCTCTTATTCAATGAAAAACACACTGTTTGTCGCGAGTGCAGCGGATCATCTATCAGTCTTGTATGCCCACCGTCCTCAGGTACCCGTTGAGGACCCCCATGAAGGCCGCCTCGTCCCGTACCCGTAGGTCGCTGTCTATGTAGTCGTCGGCGTTCATGGTGAACTCGTATTTCTTGGCGTTCTTGCCCAGCCCAAGGACCCCTCCCTCCTTCTCTATGACGGCGAACTCGATCTTCACTCTCTGGGGGCCCAGAGTCTTGGCGATGTTGTCAAGTGTGCCAATTATGTTGCTCGTTTGCTGTTTGGGTGCTCCTCTTCTTGATACTTTTACCTCGACGGGTTTGCCTTCCTGCGGCGGGTCGAATCTTCTGTAGTGGTAGTCGCCCTCGTCTCTGCCTCGTAGGCCTTTCTTGGATGAGTAGCCTCTGCTTGAGAAAAGATCGAATAACTTCTCTGCTATCACGTCGTCTTTCGACCCACTCGTCATGGCTTTCCTGGCAAGGTTTCTTCCTTCTTCCAACATTTCACGATTCTCCTACCCATTTTGACACGAGAAGCCGTATTTATTCTGTTAGTCCACAATATCAGTAAATGTGTTAATGTTATGCGGTTTCACAGGATTGTGTTCATTTGTACTTCGCCATAAAGTTGAGGATATGATGGTTCTAATATCGTGTGTAGTTATGCCATGTAGCACGCCCAAGAAAAACCGGAAAACACTCGATTCAGACAGCAATCGATTCAGGGCATGCGTACATGTAATACTTCGTCTCGTGAGACGTATTTACCGATGACCTCCACGAACCCGTCACTGAGTCCACCTAGATCGTATATCGTCACATCCCTCACCCCATGCTCCTCCACCAACGCCAGGTCCCTGTCAAGCTTCTCGGGGGTCAACAGATGGAAGCCCTTCAGCAGCCCTACCCTCTGCAGCTTCCGTATGAAGCCGGTCCTAGAAAGCATGCCGTAATCCAGCAGCCCCAGACCGACATGATAGTTCTCGCGCACACCCGGCCTCCTGGCCCTGATGTTTTTCAGCGTCTTCCTCAGCAGGTCCCCGCGTATGCTGGAGTAGCACATGAAGATCACCCTGTGGTTGAACGCCCTGGGGTTGAAGTGCACCCCCAGGAACCCGAGCAGCTTGAACGTTAGGTAGTTCACCAGGTAGTACTTCGACATGACGGGGTAGGACGTGGTGGTGATACTGATGTTGTAGCTGTCCCGCATCTTGAACAGCTTCCTTATCCTGGGCTTGGTTATCCTGAGGTGGTACTTGAAGGCGTTGGCCAGCACCCGTGGAAGGTGGTAGACGACGTAGCGTATCCAGAACTTGGGCAGCTCAAGGTCGAGCAGTATCTCGAGTGTCTCATCGTTGCGGCTTAGATCCAGGTGCAGCCGATCTAGCTCCCTGTTGCAGCTGAAAGGTGAAACCCAGTAGGACTTATCCAGTATGGGCCAGTACGCCGTCTCCACCAGTTGGTTGATCTCCTTCGCGCGCTTCTCCAGTTCCCTGTACTCGTCCAACGAGGACGCCGCCAGGTACACCTTGACGGGGAAGTCCACCAACGACAGTTTTTCTAGGTCTTCCCGTGGGAACTCGGCGAAGAAGCTGACATTCATTTTAGAGTTTACCCGATGCGCGCTATGTATTTGTATCTGCTAACAAATTGCATTTTATCTCAGATAATTAAAAAATATGCGTTTATAGAGGTTTAGATGGGTTCTTCTGCTTTATCTATCATCATGCCTTGAAATAGATGCTGAACGAGTTCAGATCGATGAACTGAAGCCATTGCTTCACAAAGACACGGTAGTCATTCAAGGTGTTCTCCCTGAAACGGCGCCAGCCTTCAACGTCGTCAAAACAATACACCAAAATGCGTTTGCGGGAACGAGCCCCCCGCGTTGGAGGGAACCTGATGGAACGTAGACTTGGGTCGTCCTTGGCCCTCAGAATCCACTCCTTGAAGAGCCGATCATGCGTCTCCTCGTAGCCTTCCCGAACCACCCACGTCTGGATATACGTGAATGTCACGTCAAAACCACGCCCTTATCATCAGGTACAAGACGCCCGTCGTAAGGCCGTCCGCGAGGCTCGTCTCAAAAGGGATTACGAAGTTGTCGGGGTTGAGCCCTTTTTTATATGTGATAATGCCTACACCGAAACTCACTATCGCTATAAGAGGTATCACCAGTAGATTAGTCAACCAGGCTACGGCAAGCAGTGAGGGGAGGTTGCCGGACCCATACGCTGAACCCGATATAAGCGCATACACGGTGAACAGGGTCAGCGAGCCTATCCAGGCGTAGGAGATCTCGTTCAAGTGGCCCCTGATCGATGAGAACTCTGCCTCGAAGAAGCCTAGGCTCAGCTTCGTCGTCGCGGTGCTCCCTATTATCGACCCGACGTCCCCGACGGTGTCTATCATCGCGGGGTAGACGGCGTATACCTCGGGCGTGTTTCCTATCTTCTCACCTATCCTTCCCAGCATGTGCCCCGTCAAGGTGACTATGGCGGTGACGACGACGAGGGTCCCTATGAACTCCTTGATGGTCTTCGAGTACTCAGGCTTCTCCCTGTTTCTGACGTGTACCGCCGAGGCGGCGGCCACGAAGACGAGGGCCACCAGCAGCAGGGCGGTCTTGCCTATGGGGTGGTCCCATGACACTATTCTCAGGATCAGCACGTATATCACGCTGATCGAGATGTCGGCGGTCGTGGAGGTTATGGGGTAGACCACCATGTCCGGGTCGAAGCCCCGGTTGTATGCCTGGATGGAGACCAGGAAAGTTATGGGGGTCACCACCATGATGGACAGCGCGAGCGTGGAGAAGATCACGAGAAAGAGTTGGTAAAGCTCCCTTAACCCGGTCCCGTGGCTTAGAACGGAGAACAGTCCGCCCCCGAACCATATGAAGAGGGCGCTCAGCCCCGTCAAGGTTATCACGGCGGAGAAGAGCTGGTACGCGTCGCCGGTGTTCTCCTTTACACTCGGCAGGATGGTTCCAAGGTGTAGGCCGGTGCTCAGCCTACCGCTCAGCAGGCCGCCTATGGCGCCTCTGTTGCTCAGGAGCCCGGGGAAAACGAGGAGAGCCCACGGGTAACGGCTGAAAACCCCGTATGACCCCGCTAGAATCGAGCCGGCGAGTATGCCGAATATGTTAAAGGCTTGGGCTGAGGTTGACTGGACTATCCCCTTCACGTGGGGCCCTAGTATGCCCCTCATCGGAGGCACACGGTTGTGGAGGGTCTTCCACATCTCTAGCCGCCTTCATTTTAGCTGTGTTTAGAAAGACTTCATGAATAAAAGCAGTGTGATCGGCTCGCCTGCTTGTTCATAGCATTCATTAGGGACTACAAGTATTGGTTTTACTGAGCATTTATATCGGGGACTGCATAAAAAAGTGTAAACGTCGGAAGTGGTGTGTGTGGGGTGGCTGGCGTAGATGTCGAGTTCTAGACGCAAGATGCTGGCCGCCCAGGAGGACATCGCCAACAAGATCGTTGAACTCGCCAACCGCAAGGACATGACCGTCTACCAGACCGTGAACGATATCCTTGAACAGGCTCTCAGGGTCGAAGGCATAG
>Ga0180437_10006482_pt1 | contig 15575 bp, 17 predicted proteins | sample SS_ome_4_FD_132410 | JGI IMG/M metagenome (GOLD analysis project Ga0180437, IMG submission 132410) | Hypersaline lake sediment archaeal communities from the Salton Sea, California, USA - SS_3_D_1 metaG | ecosystem: Environmental > Aquatic > Non-marine Saline and Alkaline > Hypersaline >...
CGAACTCCAAAAACACGCAAAAGAATTATCCTTACATCCCGGCCGCTGGATGCCCTGGAATTACCGCCAGATGCTCCAAAAGAGAGATGTCACCCACTCCCAGACCTGTCACACTTCCTAAAACATTCTGTTTTTTTTCAGGCTTGCCGAAAGGACACGACTATACCGTTCGAGCTTGCGCCCGTCAATTGATCTGCATGGAAAAGATTGATTATCATGCTGCTGAAAGTTGCGGAACCCACCAGGAGCATTCATGATTCTGCTGTGGAGCCTGATATTCTGCCTGTGTGGATGCCACTCCAAGAACAAATTGGCTATTGCCTCCCACATAGACACCGATGCCGCAATTGTCAGACCCTGCGCAAAGACCCCTGCGAGGACTCCCTTGTTTGACGAGACCATTCGAGTAGCCTCAATTGCCAGGCCCAGGAGCACTAATCCGATAGCGAAAAGAACAGATGATCGCCTCAATAGCACAGTGACTGATCGCAGTTCGAGATCCCTAGCACGCAAAAGTAACATTTCTTTCAGATTCCCAGAATACGGACGTATTGCGACTGCCTATTCGGCTACGCCCACAGATGTTGCCGCGTCTCTGCTCCCAGAGCGATAGGTCAGACCTCAATTCTGCCTGGACCTGTTTTTCGAGCATGACTCTACACATGTGCATCCCGCCTTCGTGCCGCTAGCAGTACCAAGTTCCTAATCGCTTCAGTGCTTTTGGCAGCCAGCCAACGCTGTTCAAAGTGTTTTTCTATCGCCACCTGGGCTATTGCCGAAAGCGCGCGCAAATGCAGGTTCCGCTCATCCTGCGTCCCAAGCAGAATGAAAATAGCATGTACACATCGGGCATGCGGAGAGAATTCTATTCCCCGGCGGGAACGAGCAATAAGTATGTCAAACGTTTTGCTGCCATCAACCACCACGTGTGGTATCGCCAGAAAGGGACTCAGGACGGTACTGCTTTGCCGTTCTCTCGTAAGGAGCATCTCTCTGAGAGTGGATGAGTCTATGTTTACGCGGGTTGACAATTTCTCTGAGGCCATCGCCGTGAATTCTTCCAACGTAATATCTTCCCTGAGATCCAGGATGATACCTTTCTCTATAAGTTCGTCGAACTGGTCACTTACAATGTTATCTCGTAGCCTGACAATATCTCGCAGCTCGCCATCCAATGAACTCGTCACAAGCTCTTTTGCCGTGATTCTGTGAATGAGGTGTACCAAGGCCGACTCTGTCTTGGACCTTTGTCTCCCATAGAACCAGTACACACAGAATCCTGTGACGACTAGTACCGCACCAATAAGAAACGCGTCCTCACCCATTTCCGCCATAACGAATAACAGCCCTATGATGCCTGCGATTTGGAGCCATGGATAGAGCGGCGCATGAAACTGGGGACGATAGGACTGCAATCCACTCTCCCTCAAGACTATCACTGAGAGATTTGACAAAGTGAAACTCAACATGAATACCAACGAAGCCGCTTCAACCAGGATGGTCAACTTAAGAAATACGGCTATGATTACCACGCCACCGGTAGTCATAATGGCAATATATGGTGTCCTGTATCGTGCTCCAAACCGGCACACTCGTCCGGGCAGTTGTCCGTCGCGCCCCAGGGCAACCAAATATCGCGAGGCAGACATCATGCCGGCGTTTGCCGTAGTCAGAAAGGCCAGAGCTGCCGCTGTCCCGAGCACAATTTGACCTACACGGCCCATGAACACGGCCGCTCCATCCGAAATTGGAGTAAGCGAATGAGCTAACTCGTCTGCAGGCAACACGCCACATGTTACAAACACAGTCACTGTGTACAAGAAAGTCACAGCAAGAAGTGAAAGGATTATTCCCAAAGGGATGGTGCGGCCTGGATGAATCGTCTCCTCGGCCAAACTTGCTATCTTGAGTACTCCGCCATAGGAGACAAAGACGAATCCGGCTGTGGAGATCACGGCTGCAAGACCATCCGGAGCAAATGGCTCGAAGCGCAGCACTCTCACCTCAGTCAGACCCTGGGCTACATACAGTAAAATAAAGGCAAACAGTGCTATGACCAAAATCACCTGGAGCCGAGCCGCCTCCTTCACTCCGAAGACATTCAGACCTACAAACACGAGAGCCATTACCAAGGCCACGCAGCGTCCATTAAGGGGCATCAAGGCTTGCGCGAGCGCTCCCATTCCCACCAAGGCAAATGCGCTCTTAAGCGAGAGAGAAAACCAACTCAACAGACCTGCTACGGTACCAACGGCTGGGCCCATGCTCCGCGAAATGAAGAAGTAATCCCCCCCAGCTCTCGGCATGGCCGTGGCGAGTTCGGCTACGCTTAGTACGCCTATCGATGCCAACATGCCCCCGAGAAGATACGAGACAACAACCGCGGGACCTGTTTTGGCATAGGCTAGGCCGGGCAAAACAAAGAGTCCAGAACTAATCATTGCCCCGGAGGCAATGCAGAAAATGTGCGCCAGACCCAGCCGTTTCTCGAATTCCGCGGTGCTAACACGTTCGGGACTTACCAATGACTGGCCTGATAGCGACACGCCCCGGCGAGTCTCTCCAACCTTTACTTGGCGATACTTACTCATGAGCTTTTTCACTCGTCAGCACCTTGGAGGATTTGACACTCGTGTTGCTTGCGCGGACGCCGAAGCATTCCGCCGCAAATTCGTCATCGGGTACGCTGTCAATCTCAATCTGCATCGTGCTCAAAATGGCGGAATGTGACAGGATTGTTCATGATCCTGCTGTAGAGCTTGATATTCTGCCTGTGTGGATACCACTCCAGCAGCAAATTGGCTATTGCCTCCCACATGGACACCCATGCCGCAATAGTCAAACCCTGCGCAAAGACTCCAGTGAGGACTCCTTGATCTGAGGAAACCTTACGGGTTACCTCAATCGCCAAAGCCAGAAGCACTAATCCTATGACGAAGAGGACAGATGATCGTCTTAACAACGCTCCGACTGCTCGCAGTTCTAGATCTCGAAGATAGGTGTGAAAGGTCCTTATACTCTTTCGGACGCGTTCCATGACCATCTCATCGGGCATCTGTGACAGAGAAATCCGCACAACGAAATCGTGGTGGCGGATCTCGCGCACGGAGTCGGTCAAATGGTCGACGAAGGCCTGATCAAGATCCTTCTTCAAATATGGTGCCGTCCGGTCAAAATCATTGTAAAGATGCTCAACAGACTGGACTGATACGTCAAGCACAATCCGACCATTCTCCGTCCGTTCATATCTGTCTACTATGGTTCGCTTCACTGGGGTAGATCGCCTTCTATGATGACTTCCTGATTTGTCTTTCCACCAAGCCTTCGCTTGCAGGGTAGGTATGGACAGAGATCTCCTTTTGTTGTCTGCAAACAGGCTTGTGTGCACGTCTATTTGCATCGTCGGCGACAGCCTCTGTACTACACCGTGGGCGAACGGGCGGTTTCTTCGCCTTCTGAAGAATAGAAGTCTTCTCTCTTGTGAATTTGGGACCTCTGCCCGAGGTAATTCCTTTTCCCTCGGTAACAAAGTCGATGTGCTGAATAAGTGCCCAGGCGGTGTTCTGCCATCGCATCTGATAGCCTCTCTGGTGGGCCTGCCTTTCCATCACGAGGCGTTTCTTGGAGTTGAAAACAAGGCGATCCAGAGCCTGGGCAATCTGATCAACTGAAGGCTCGCCGGGATCCACCAGCATTCCGCGAGCATGTCTGCCTACAACAAGTCCTTCAGGACACTTCTTGTTGGAATGCATCAATTCCAAAGCATATCTGGACTTCGTGGCAACTGCCACTCGACCGGATCCGACAGTATCCGCCAATATGCCGCTGGATATTTGTTGCATGTTCAGATATGGCAGGAGCATTGCATTTGCTGCGGCATATATTTCGAGAAGCGTGGTCTCATCAAGGAAGGTGTCGAGAAAAACGAGATCATATTTATCAAAATCCACACCTGTGAGGCAGTCGGTCCTGCACCACATAACCTCCGCGCGACACAGGGCGTCTGCTATCACGGCTCGATAGGCCAGATGCTCACTGCCACCATCGGCGGCGACAAAATCCGGATGGCATTGTCCGGCGATCAAGTAGACCATATTCCGACGTTGCTTGTCCGTGCATGATTCATGCAGGAATCTGCCATAGGCAGGTATGCTGTACTGTATGCCCTTATCTGGCGACAACATACCCAGAGTTGCTGCCAGGAATCGGTTCGCCAGACCGTAGCGCTGCTTGATAGCCAGCCTGTCATGTTGTGACGGATGATGCATCCTGATTCCGTGGTCAATATGTTTGAGTTTTGAGTGATCGATACCGTAGACATTGGATTCGAGTATATGGATCGCGCTCTCGGTTGTTACGATCAGCCCGTCGCTATACTTTGCCAGGTCCTGCAGCACCTTCTTTTGATGGGCATCGGGTTCGTCAAGGATGGTATGCAGATAGGCGAATGTCGTCATTCCTTTCGCGCTAAAGGCTTCTGCCATCCTGACGAAGTTCATTCCCATCCCATCTTCACCGCTATCATCCGGATCGAGCCCGTATTCATGCTGGAGTAACACGACGGTCTTGTCCGTGCTCTCATCCGCACGCGCGATGATGTCATCGATAGCATATCGCCAGGATTGTGGATCGTATTGGTCAATGACAAGGTCGACCGGGATACTGTACGGCAAGCGCTCTCGATCGATAGCTGCCACCCGGATGGTTCCTACTTCGCCCGTAAAGTGCTCCAGCGCGCTGGCCAGATCACGTGCAAAGGTCCCAATTCCACATCGTCGCGGCGGATATGTGCTAACAATACGAATGTTGTGCTTCATCTTTCAAACTCCCAATTAATTGAAATCGACACTCATCCGGGATCGCGAAACCTCTTTGCGTACATGATCAAGTCATCCAATTTCGCGGTCGCATCGCTAATACACAAATCCGCAGCACCGTAGTACATGTGTACGGTCACGCCCCGGAACGTCCTTCCTAATCACATCTGCAGCTCTTAGTACATCTCGTCTTCATCTGAAGTCCGAGACGACTTCACCTTCTTCCTTTCCGGAATCTCACTGACGACAGCATCTGTGGCCAGCAATAGCGACGCAATCGACGCGCCGTTTTGGAGCGCGATCCTCTCGACTTTGGTCGGCACAACCACACCAAACTTGACCATATCACCGTATTCTTTGCGCAGAGCGTCATACCCGTAGTTAATGGCGTTGCTTTCTGTGACTTTCTGTGCCACAACCGGGCCATCTAAGCCTGCATTCATAGCAATTTGTTTAATCGGCCACACTACTGCCCTTCGTACGATATCAACTCCTATTCTTTCGTCACCGGTGGCTTTTACGGTGTCCAAGGCTGGCAAGGCTTTGAGCATTGATGTTCCACCTCCGGGCAGGATACCCTCTTCTACTGCCGCACGACACGCATGCAAGGCATCCTCCACGCGGGCCTTCTTTTCTTTCATTGCAGCCTCGGTGGCGGCTCCAACATTTATCTGGGCCACGCCACCCGTCAATTTTGCAAGTCTTTCCTGGAGCTTTTCCTTGTCATAGTCACTGGTGGTTTTTTCAATCTCATTTTTGACTTGCTCAATTCTTCCCTTAATGGCATCAGTGCTGCCCGCACCTTCGATAATAGTGGTGGTTTCCTTGTCGATGGTAATCTTCTTGGCTCTGCCGAGCTGACCTAACTCAAGGTTTTCCAATTCAAGCCCCAAGTCTTCCATTATCGCCTGGCCACCGGTCATAATCCCCACGTCTTCCAGCATTGCCTTCCGCCTGTCGCCAAAGCCTGGTGCCTTTACAGCCGCACATTGCAGTACTCCACGAAGCTTGTTTACAACCAGTGTGGCCAAAGCCTCGCCCTCTATATCCTCAGCAATGACAAGCAAGGGTTTGCCTTGCTTGGCAACCTTCTCGAGAAGCGGAATGATCGACTTTACTGAATTGATTTTCTTCTCATGGATTAAGATGTACGGTTTTTCGAGCACTACCGTCATGTCTTCAAGGTTGTTAATGAAATGTGGACTCAGATATCCTTTGTCAAACTGCATGCCTTCAAGTAGCTCTACGGTTGTTTCCAGCGACTGGCCCTCCTCGACTGTTACAACGCCGTCTTTGCCGACCTTGTCCATAGCCTCGGCCAGATTCTTTCCAATTGCCGCATCCTGATTGGCTGAACAGGTCGCTACCTGTCTGATTTGCCTGCTGGAATTGGCCAGGACGCTCATCTTCTGCAGTTCTTTGACAATCGCCTCCACAGCCATATCAATTCCCCGTCTTACCTGCATCGCGTTGGCTCCAGCGGTGATATTCTTCAAACCTTCGTCGAAGATGCTCTCAGCCAATATCGTTGCTGTGGTTGTACCATCGCCACCTACACTCGATGTTTTCGAGGCGACCTCCTTGACCATCTGCGCGCCGATATTCTCGAAGGGATCCTGCAGTTCGATCTCCTTTGCAACCGTCACACCATCTTTGGTGATCGTCGGAGAACCCCAGGATTTCTGCAGCATCACATTCCTACCGCATGGACCTAGGGTAATCTTCACGGCATCTGCAAGCTTCTTCACGCCTTTGCGAATGGATTCTCTTGCTTGGTCTCTAAAGACTATCTTCTTTGCTGCCATATCTTTCACACTTTCAGTAAAAAAGTACGTTCGTATGCTTAGCTGCTGTTCGTTAGTCCTCAATCATTGCCAAAATATCTGACTCATTCATGATCAGATATTCCTTGCCATCTATCTTCACGTCGGTGCCTGCATAGCTTGTGAATAGCACCTGATCACCTTTCTTGACCTGCATTTTCATCAGTTTTCCTTCAACCATGTCTTTGTCCGTGATAAGCTGCCACTCACAATTTCGACAGTCTGCCGTAATCAAAAGGCGTCTCGGGCAGATCAACCGTTGTATGGAGCCTACGCAAGGATCATGCCAGATGGCCGGATCCTGCAAATGAATGCCGCAAACCCTCCTAGGCAAAGTGGTTAGGAGAGAGAGGTTCTTATTCTGACGAGCATATCTAAATTCGTATGGGCAATCCGGAAGTATACCCCCCGAAAATTCGGGTGTGAGAGTCCGATTCAGAGAGTCTCACGGGTACTCCAGCCTAACGCGCTGACACAGATCAAGGATGCTGGCTAAGGCATACTCTGGATAGACGAATCTTGACACACCGCAGGCGAAACAACAAGTCGGGGCTCATAATTCCCTCCTTTCACATTTCCGCTAGTCGACAGCTCTATGCTTTCATTCCAAACAAGAAACGCGCTATTTCTGTTCTCTTGAGGAGCAGTTCGTAACTTCCTCGCATTGCTGCCCGCAAACCTGGAAGCACCCCTTGGCATCCGTCTGAGACTTCACTTGCCTTTCCTAAAGGGTCTGAAAAGCCTCGATACACTGGTACCCCATGGGCTCTGCCGCAAAGGGAATATCCCTTTCTCAACATGGCCCACTTCCTCGATGGAATGGAACGCTTGGGGATTGAAAGCCTTTATCAGGCGGACTACATCGCTGACTTGCCGACGTGCGACAACGGTGAACACGACCTTCACCTGACCACTGCTGCCGTGCCCATCGATGCTGGTGACTCCGTATCCATCCTGTTGCAGCCGCTCAACCAATTGGGAGGCATAACTCCTGGTGATGACTCTTATGAGTACAACGCCGAGGCTCAATTTCTCGGCGATAGCAATACCAACGTAATTGCCCATCGCAAAGCCACCGGCGTATGCAACATAGCAAGCTGGATTAGACAGATTCTTCATGATCTGCCCTATGGCCAGAAGCCAGATCAAAATCTCAAAGAAACCAACAACAGGAGCAAGATGCTTGAGTCCTCTTGACACGAAGATCACTCGCACTGTGCCAAGACTAACGTCGACAACTCTCGCAGTGAAGATCAGAAAGGGCAGCAACAGCCAGGTATACAGTCCAGCGAATGAAAGCAAAACGCTATTCATCTTCCTGAGCCCTAATAAACGAGTCCACAGGCACTCTCTTCATTGATCGTCCCCTTGACCGCTTCCCAAGGCTGCTCTGCGAACATCCTCGAAGAACGGGGTCCGCTTATTCCGGACGCATTCAAATGCGTAAAGGTACATCGCTGCCGACCAAGTCTGCCAGTCCTGGCCCTGTGGGGTGCCGTCCTGGGCCCGGATCCATTCGTTGAAGCCGAATTCCACTTCTGTCACCCTTGCCGGTTTGACCAGAGTTGCCAGATCCAAGAGTTTCTTCTCAGCAAGTTGTTGTCTTCCGGCCGCCACCAGGGCGGCGACATAGAAACCACACACGAAGGGCCAGATTCCTCCGTTATGATACTCGCCGGGTTGGTTGTATCGCTCGTACCTGGGCATCCAGTCGGGGTCATCCGGTCTGATATAGGGGAACAGATTGGGAGGCAGATTCACAGCAAGATCCTCGCGCTCCCTCAACGACGTGCATTCGGTCTCCACCCAGGCCACAAGGTCCCTGGCACGAGTTGGCGAGGCAATTCCTGATAGAATAGCCAGGCTGTTGCCAAGAAGATCGAAACGCTCGCTACTGTAGACCTTGTACGACCATAGAGCATAATAGGGTTTGCTCCTGACGACGAGTCCCTCATGAACATGTCGATTCTGCCTGTCGCCTTTTACAGTAAAACGGGCCATCTGTTCCTTGAGTGTTGCAGCACGTTCTCGGTGGCCAAGGAGGCTCAAATACGAATATACAATCGTGTTAACGAACAATCCGCAGCCCAACACCCACTGCTCATCACGCCAGTCACTCGTGGGGGCCTGGACCACAATGACTCGGTCCGATGGACTCTGGTATTCCATCCAGGTCATGGCCTCGCGGACGGCTGGCTCAAGGAAATCCAGCTCGCCGGTTACCTGTCGGAAGACAGCCACAGCCATGAGAAAGAGCGGTGTGCAGTCGCTCGCCCCGCGGTCGTCCGGGTCATGCACCAGAGAGGGAACATGGCCTAGGCGGCTTTGATTGTGAGCAGCAGCCTCCAGGGCTTTGCGAAGAGACTTAATCAACCTCTGGTTTCCACTTACTAGGATCCCCAGAGACGATATCATGATGTCCCGGGTGTATGGCTCCGGATACCCCCAACCGGCCGCCCTTGGGAGGCCGCGATATGGTCCGTGGGCGTTGTGGAGCAACACTTCGACGGCGGCATCTTTGGCCCTCTCGGTGAATTCTTTGTCCTTGTTGTTCAAGTCTATGATACCCCAAGTCTTTCCGAGATCAGCTTAATGAATTTCTGTGCAACGACACGGTAGTGGAAGTTCTCAAGCACATGTTCTCTGCCCGCGTTGCCCATCTTTGCTCGCAACTCCGGGTTTTCCATCAAGTCCATCAGGTAATTTGCTATATCGTGGACGCTTGCTCGATAATCAACTGTACGCGGCCTCTTGAACACCACTCTGTGCTGCGGTTCGTATCCTGATTCATCGCCAAGAATCGCCTCCTTTATCCGGACTTCCTGGGCAACTGCAGCTAGGAATGCCGTCTTGCCGTGCAAGAGAGTGTCCAACATGCCCATTGCCTTGATTCCTACCACGGGTTTTTCACAGGCGTTCGCCTCGATTTGAATCATCCCGAAGCCTTCCAGACGGGATGGCGCAGCGTATATGTCACAGGCGGCCAGAAGGTAGGGCATGAAATTCCTGGAAATTCGGCTGCTTGTATAGACGACATCCTTCTCGATACCTAAATGTGTGGCCAACTGCATGTCAACGAGATTCTGCTGCTCTGTGCGGGGCTGTGGCCAGACCTTACAAACATATTTCCAGTCCGGCGCTTTCGCGTCGTTGATTGCCAGAGCCTGCATCACCTCCTGAGCTCCCTTGGAGGCCGCATCTCCGCCCACGGTTAAGACCATTATCTGATCCGGGGCCACCCCCAGAGCCTCGCGCACTGCCACGACTTTGGGATCGTTCATCTGCCGCGGGCAGAAAGCCTCTGTATCACACCCGACCGGGAGTACCTCGATATTCTTGCCGCTGAGGCCATCGCGTGTGTAGACCTTCTTGACCCAGTTTGAGGTTACAAGTATCAGGGGCAAATCTTCGAGTATCTCCTGGTAGTTTGCCATGTACCCGTCTGCGACGAGCCAGGGCACTGCCTTGAGCCCATAGCGCTGTGGGTGGAGGACTAAGTGTGGACAATGGCCCCAATACCCGACACCCACGACAACATCAGGGCTGAACCACCTGTAATACCACTCTTTTTCTTGCGCCGACTCAAAATTGACCGAACACACGTCTACCCCGAGTTCCTCCAGCCCCTTGTGAAGCAAACTGCCCTGTGTGGCAAGTCCCGCCGGGGAAGGGGGATAGTCATAGAGCACCAATACCTTCATATCTAATTCTCCTTAAATCTGTAAGATTCTCTCAGTTCGTTCCCGTGACGCCAAACTGCCAGAAAGCTTCCTGCTTTGGTGTCGTCTTGGCTTCGAAGCTGTCCTGGGCAAAACCATATATACCGGTGATCATGTCGTACTTATGCTGCCAGATGTTCTGCGGGAGTTCTATTGTCAAATCCGCGTCCTTGATTGATCTTGGCACGTGCGTGCCTCCACCGTCCTGATAGGCAAATGTTAAGAGTTCCCGGCAGTGCAACATGCCGGTTCTGCGAAGAGCCAAAACGGCCCTGCCAACCTCCTCATGTCTGAGGTGTCGGGTGTACTCTCCCCTGATGCTGTGGGTTAAGATCACATCAAAACGGTCCGAAGGAAGCACCTTCAGTATGCAATTCTGAACCCCTCGATTGGACAAAGGAATCTGCGCCGGGCCGTCGTCCAAATCTCCCATGGCACCCCTGGCGTTATACTCCTTCAGGACTTCAGAGAATCTCGGTGCACGATCAGCATCGCTCTTTCTGCAAAGGGTAATGATCGTCCATTGGCAGTCCGGATGCATCAGCATGGTGCCACCAGCCCAGAGCGTTTCGTCGTCAGGATGAGCAACGATGACAGCACATTTTCCAACAATCGACATTTGCCCGGTTCCTTATTATGTCTTTGTACCGTGCCTGGGTGAATTAGTCAATTCGAGATTTCAGGAGCGCCAGCAGCCGGCAATATAAGCGCACAGCGTAGCCGACCGCTTGCTCTGAGCAGCGACCAATCCTGGACACAATCGAGTAGTTTCAATCCCTTGCACTGGCTTCGTGATCTGTTTCGACTAGCTCAGATTCTCTGTACAGAGCGCCCCGTTCGTCGAGGCTGGCACAGTGGACACAATATCGCGTCCAGGGAATCGCTTTCAGCCTGGCCCGGGGGATAGAATGCCCATCGCCTTCGCAAACACCATACGTGCCACTCTGAATTCTCACCAGAGCTTGTTCGATCTCTGCGAGGATACTCCTTTCGCTGTCAACGAGGCCCAGAGTATTCTCTAATTCGTAGTTGTCTGTGCTGAGATCCGCCAAATCATGGGGCTGAGACATTGGGCTCATTTGTGACCTGCGGAGTGCCTCGTTTTCCATAGCGATCACGTTGCCCAGTATCTCTCTCTGCTTCGCCAGCAAGATTGCCCTAAACCTTCTCAGGTCAGCAGGGCTGGGGTGACAGGTCTCAGTTTGCTTATATCCCATGTGGTCTTTCCTTTTGTGCGACAGTACGTTCAATGACGCCCAGCCAGCGCTTTCGGCAGGCCACCGAAGGGGCTGCCGTCGGGATTCTATCCAGGACGGCAGCACGCCAGTTTTCTTATCGGCTGTTGAACTCGGATCAACGCTGCACCTTTAGGGACATAGTCGGACCGCGCCGTCGTCATTTGGCTTGCAGTGACCGAGGTTCTTCATGCCAATGGGCGACTACACACCTTTGACTTTGACCTTGACAGGTTTGGCCTTCTCGCTCTTGGGCAGAGTCAGCGTCAGCACACCATTTTCACAGACGGCTTCGATCTTGTCTGCATTTATATCAGTTGCCAGATTCAGATCACGCCGGAAGCTGCCGTAGGAGCGCTCCACGTGATAGTAGCCGTTTTCCTTCTTTTCACCTTCGTGCCTCTTTTCGCCACTGATGGTCAGAGTATTTCCGTTGACAGAAATATCGATCTCCTCAGCCTTGCAGCCTGGAACCTCGGCCTTGACAATGAAGGCGTTCTCGTTCTCGGCGATGTCCATGGCTGGCCAACGACCCCTAGCAAGGAACGGGGTATCCCAGCCATTGAAGAAGCTGTTGAAGAGATCATCCATTCCGGAACGAAATCCAGCTAACTCGCTTCTATCTCTTTCTCGTCTTTTTACCGGTAACAGTGTCATAGTACTATCTTCCTTTCTTGTTCTAGCTGAAGGCTAGTCACGAATGTCTGTCATTTCTCAATACGACTACGACTGCCTTACCTTTTTGGTCTCTTCCCAACATTGCTCGTGGGGCTTTTCTTGGCCGCACCCTTTACCTTTACCTGTGGTTTGCTCTTCTTCTTTTGTGCCATCTGAATTTTCCTTTCCAACTACGTGTCGTCGAACTATCAGTTCGTGTTCGTCTGCTTTTCCCAGAGCAAGCGTTGTGCCAACATGAGGAAAGTCCCTTTTGCGTAGCTTAACTGCTTGGCCCACAATGCTTTAACAATCGCTCTTCTCCTTGCTGACAAAACACGATATTGAACGTTCAGATTCCGGTCGGACGAATGGACCCGGAAAAACCGGGTGCTACTTGCTGAAATCTGCGAGTGACGTTGAAGCTAGCACAACTCTTTGCTTCTTAATATTCGCAGGCAATAAGGAGATTGTGTCTCATGCAAGAGTTGACCAACTCCTGAGAGTTGTTCGTGAAACCGCCTCAGAGTGATAGGAAGCAGTCCAATAGAAGGAACTTTGACAAACCGTGGTCTTGAGCAAGACCGCCGGACTCGGCGTGTCCGAGTCTATAGCAATGAGAGCGATCCTTTCGCCATGGCGGTCAGGCTTATTTCGACTCGGGTTCACAACAGGCTCTTGTGCTATTGATTGTTTCTGTTGGCTTGCCAGCAGCACCTTCGCCCACGTTGTGACTTCTGTTCGATTTGCCCGTATCCCGCCTCACTGCGACACGAAAGAACCCACAAGTTTCCGCCCATGGTGCTCTGGGGGTTCCTCCGAAAGAAGAATCAGGCTCGTAGCACTGACAGCGACCGTAGACAGCGCTTTCGACATATTCGAAATGTTCGCAAGATTCACATACCTGTCTCATATTCCGTGTTTCCTATTAACCACATGTACTCTTTGAGGCGCGAACAACCACGCCAACTGATTCACGGCCGTCATCCTACCCATAGACACCGCGATTTAAGTCATCCTCCTCAATGACCGGGAGTTTCTTCTTGAAGTCCACAACGGCTATTGGCAGGATGTGCCATCTCATCTCAACAGGCGATGAAATACCTGCCTCGTCCAGGAGCCTGACCTGCGCCTCGTAGGTCAAATCTTCAAACATTATCTTCATCTTCAAATCTCTCCTCACCTGTCAAAAACTGCATTCACTTGCCAGGATCTGTTGCCATCACAGCAGCTACAAAGAGCAACCACCGTGCCACCCGAACAGGTTTTTCTCGTTGCCCACCGTAAGCACCGGCTGTAAAATGTCTTAGTGGCCGGGATTTTCTCCGGGCTAGTTCTCATGGTTGGGTCCTTAGAATAGCCAGCAGACGATACCCGAAAAAATCGGGTGCCTGCTGCCGAAAACTGACAATGATGAGAGATTGGTTTACCCATGCTTCTGCATATTCTAACAGCAACAGAAGAACCTGAACTTAGCAGCAGGTTGTGCGAGTTTCTGACGCGAAAGGATACGGTCGTCGAATCACTTAGAGAGCCGAGAGACTTCTGGAAGGATCTCGGACAGAAAACATGTGATTTGATCCTTGTCAGTCGTGCCCTTGTTACGAACCAAGCCCTTGACCGAATTCAAGATCTACGAACATCGTCGGATATTCCGGCAATCGTCGTCCTGACTGAATTCGAGGATGAGAAAGATCGAGCCGAACTTGTTGCCGCCGGCTGTGAAGCGATCTTGAAAGTAGATATTCCTTTTGCCAAACTCGGACGGGCAGTGAGGGCCATAGTTGAACGCAGGGGCAAAGCGGCAGCCAACGTAGTATCAATCCCACAACAACAGACCTACGCTCAGATAACCGACTTCGTCGCCGAGAGCGATGCGATGAGGAGATTTCTCAAACCTCTGCCGCGAATAGCGGCGAGCAGTTCATCAATTCTGATACTCGGCGAGACAGGCGTTGGCAAAGAGCGGCTGGCTCATGTGCTACACGCTGAGAGCCCCCGCTCCGACGGCCCGTTCGTAGCCGTCCATTGTGGGGCACTGCCGGAATCTCTCTTGGAGAGCGAGCTTTTCGGGCACGAGCAGGGAGCATTCACTGGCGCAACCAAGGCTCGGCGGGGTTGCTTCGAACTGGCCCATCAGGGTACGCTCTTCCTGGATGAGATTGGTGAGATGCCTCTGCATCTGCAAAGCAAGCTCCTGCGTGTTCTTGAGAATAAGGAAATACGACGTATCGGTGGGGAGAAGTTGATCACTGTGGACGCCAGGGTCCTGGCCGCGACGAACAGAAACCTTGAAGAGGAAGTGAGCGACGGTCAGTTTCGCCGGGATTTGTACTATCGACTGAATGTGGTGTCCCTGACAATGCCGCCCCTGAGAGACCGCGTTGGAGATATTCCGGACCTGATAGACAGCTATGTTGAGCACCTGGCCCCACGAATAGGATGCCAGATTTCAGGGGTGAGTCAGGATGCACTGGAGGCACTGTGCGCTTATTCCTGGCCCGGCAATGTGCGAGAGCTGATAAATGTACTGGAGAGAGCCATGCTACTTTGTGAGAGCGATGTGATCACAACAGACGATCTGCCAGCGGCTGTCAGCGGACATGAAGGATTGCCCATACGAGAGTTGTCGGTGGATCCAGAGGTCTTTCCTGAGGAATTGGCGCAGAAGCCCTTGAAAGAGGCTCGAAGCGAAGTTCTGGAGCAATTCGAGAGGGGATATTTGACGAGGCTGCTGACTGCCGCGAACGGCCGCGTAGGCGAAGCCGCAAACCGAGCAGGCATAGATTCAAGAACGTTGTTTGACAAAATGAAGCATTACGGTTTGGACAAGAGGAACTTCAAAGCATAGCCAGTGCACGCGTCTGAAACGCAATGCACCTGGACCTATTAGTTCTTTCTTCTTCGCAAAAGCCTTTCCAGCCCCTATTTTGTTGTTAGCCAACTTTGAGCTGGCCCGACGGCTGGAGTCGGCGATGTGCTCGCGCACGCAGGCGAATTTCGCATTGCGGCGGCGAGTTCAAGAGAGGAGAGTTGGGCCTCCGGTTTTTCGGGTGTCAAGTTCCGATTATTGAGAAGGCGTGCCTCAGAATTCATAGAGGGCCACCAATCTCTGGCCGCATAAACTCAGTTCAATAAAACACTTGTGATGAATACCCCATGTCTATCAGCCTTCATGGCACAGCTTTTGCTGGTTTGAGCGCAGTGACGCAGTCGGGCATGGGCTTGTGTGCCGGTGCCTGAAGTGTTGCGGTTCCGGGTCGATTTGAGAATGTGGTTTGCAGGACCGATTGACATGAATCTCTCCGGTAACGCAAAGGAGTAGAC
>Ga0180437_10006483_pt1 | contig 15570 bp, 8 predicted proteins | sample SS_ome_4_FD_132410 | JGI IMG/M metagenome (GOLD analysis project Ga0180437, IMG submission 132410) | Hypersaline lake sediment archaeal communities from the Salton Sea, California, USA - SS_3_D_1 metaG | ecosystem: Environmental > Aquatic > Non-marine Saline and Alkaline > Hypersaline > Sediment...
CCGATCCCATCGAGTTTGTGTGTGACGATCCGGAGATCGGGACCTACCAGTACCGCTATGATCCGCGGGTCTGTTGGATAGAGAATCGGTACTATGTGAGCTGGTGCAATGGATACCACGGTCCCACGATTGGGCTGGGCTACACCCATGATTTCGAGACGTTCTATCAGCTCGAAAACGCCTTTTTGCCCTATAATCGTAACGGCGTCCTGTTTCCGCGAAAGATCAATGGGAAATATGCGATGCTCAGTCGCCCCAGCGACACCGGACACACGCCCTTTGGGGACATCTTTTACAGCGGAAGCCCCGATATGGTCCACTGGGGCTGCCACCGTTTGGTGATGAAGCCGGCAGGAGGTTGGCAGAGCACCAAAGTCGGCGCGGGACCCACGCCGATTGAGACCACCGAGGGCTGGCTGATGATCTACCACGGTGTCCTGACCTCGTGCAACGGTTTCGTCTACAGCTTTGGCGCGGCTTTGCTCGACCTGGATCAGCCGTGGAAGGTGATGGCCCGTTCCGCTCCCTATTTGCTCGCGCCCCGGGAGCTGTATGAATGTGTGGGCGACGTGCCCAACGTGGCCTTCCCCTGCGCTGCCCTATGCGACGCGCCCACTGGTCGCGTCGCCATCTACTACGGCGGCGCCGATACCGTGGTGGGCCTGGCCTTTGCCCAGGTGGATGAGATGATCGACTTTGTCAAATCGAATTCCTTGTAGGGCCATTCGATTCGATGGCTGGCCTAATTGGACAGAAGGTGACCGGCACTTGGATTCGGGATGAGCAGAGCATTTTCGACGCGAAAAACTGGCCAAACTGAGACCCAAGTGCCGGTCACCTCACTAATTGCAGGATTTGTTAGTCAACCAGGGGGGAACAGTGACGACATACCTCAGACCGCATAGCTGCCAATTCCGAGAGACAGGGACCGAAGAGTGGCTTTCAGCCCAGGTGCCTGGCTCGGTCCACACCGACCTGCTGGCCTTGGATCGCATCCCCGATCCCTTCGTCGCCGATAACGAACTCCAGGTCCAATGGGTCGCGGAGCGCGACTGGGAATACCGCCTTGCCTTCCAGTCCTCGGCCGACTTGATGCCCGAGGCGCGTGTTTTTCTGGTCTGCGATGGGCTGGACACGCTGGCCGACGTCAGTTTCAACGACGAATTCCTGGGACACGTGGAGAACGCCTTCCGGCGGTATCGCTGGGACGTCACAGAGCACCTCGTCGAGGGCGATAATGACGTCCGTCTTGTGTTCCGGTCGCCGACGGCCCTCATCCGCGAGAGGCAGGCCGAGCGACCGTTGATAAGCCCATCCCAGTCCATTCCTGGCGGCCCTCACCTCCGCAAGGCCCCCTGCCAGTTCGGGTGGGACTGGGGGCCTCAGCTCCCGCCGGTCGGAATCTGGAAGGAGATCCGTCTGGAAGGATACTCCACCGCGCGCCTGGACGACGTTCACCTGCGCCAGCACCATGCCGATGGCGCCGTCACCGTCAACGCCGGGGTGACCGTCGAACGGTGGGGGGCTGTTGATCTGAGAGCGACCCTGCGATTGACTGCCCCTACCGGCGAGGTGTCCGAGGCTGTGCAGGGCCTGGCGGGTGATGTGACCGCTGGCGAGCTTGAGATCGAGATCGCGGATCCACAGCTCTGGTGGCCCAACGGGTATGGCGCACAACCGCTCTACGATGTCGAGGTAGCCCTTTATCAGGGCGAGGTTCCCCTTGACCGGCGCACGTTCCAACTGGGCCTGCGCACGCTGGAGCTGCGCCAGGAGCCTGACGAGTTCGGCACCTCGTTCACCTTCGTCGTCAACGGCGTGCCCATGTTTGCCAAAGGCGCGAATTGGATTCCGGCCGATTCCTTCCCCACCCGCATCAGCGACGAGCACCTGGAGCATCTGATCTGCAGCGCGGCGAGCGCGCACATGAACATGCTGCGGGTGTGGGGAGGCGGGTTCTACGAGGAGGAGCGCTTCTACGACCTCTGCGACCGGTACGGCATCCTGGTCTGGCAGGATTTCATCTTCTCCTGCAGCATATACCCCGACGATGAGGCCTTTTTCGAGAACGTGCGCGTGGAGGCGGTGGAAAACGTGCGCCGTCTGCGCCATCGCGCCAGCCTGGCGCTCTGGTGCGGCAACAACGAGATGGAGTGGGGATGGGTCATGTGGGGTTGGCAGGACCCGGAACGTGTGCGATTCAAGGACTCCTACGACCGCATGTTCCACCACGTGCTGCCCGAGATATGCGCCGCCGAGGACCCCGACCGCCCGTACTGGCCCAGCTCTCCCTCGTCCAACACGCCCTTCGTAAACCCGAACGGGGTCCGGGCTGGGGATACTCACAATTGGGAGGTCTGGCACGGCAACCGACCGTTCCAAGCGTACCGCGAGCACAACTCCCGCTTTGTGAGCGAGTTTGGGTTCCAGTCGCTCCCGCCGCTGGAGACGATCAGCACGTACGCTGACGAGGCGGACTGGAACATGACTTCCTACATTATGGAGCATCACCAGCGGAACGCGGCGGGCAACAGCAAGATCATCAACTATATGACGGACCATTTCCGCCTGCCCCAGGATTTCGAGTCACTGGTCTATCTGACGCAAATCCTGCAGGCCGAGTGTGTGCGCACCGGTGTGGAATACTGGCGGCGGAACCGGTGCACCAGCGGCGCGCTCTACTGGCAACTGAACGACTGCTGGCCCGTCGCATCCTGGGCCAGCCTGGACTACTTTGGACGTTGGAAGGCACTCCACTACGCCGCCCGACGTTTCTACGCCCCGGTGCTGCTCTCTGCTGAGGACTGGCCCCCTGGAGACGATAGTCCGGATAGTATCGATCCTACCGACAGCGGACAGCGCCGTGTCCGCTGGTCGCTGGAGACGCTGGACGGCGACGTGTTGAGCACTGGCGAGCAGGTGATGAACGCCGAGGCCGTTATGCAGATCTTGGGCGGCGGTGGTCGCCCTGTGCCGCCGGTCTGGAAGCCGCACGTGTCCCTCTACGTCACCAACGACCTGACAGCAGATTGGGAGGGGACCGTCCGCTGGTCGTTGGAGACGCTGGAAGGGGAGGTTATTGGGGCAGGAGAGGAATCGGTGGCGGTGCCCGCGCTGGGCGCGGTCAACGTGAGCACGCTGGATTTTGTGGACAGAGTTGGTGCTGAGCCCTCAGCGGAGTCTATCCCGAGCGAAGCCGAGGGACTCGGGACAAGCCTTTCGACTGGGCTCAGGACAGGCCTTTCGACTGGGCTCAGGACAGGCCTTTCGACTGGGCTCAGGGCAAGCAATCGGCGCGAGGTCGTGCTGGTCTACGAGCTGTGGCAGGGCGGAGAGCGGCTCAGTATGGGACTGCTCCCCTTTGTGCCCAACAAACACCTCAAGCTGGGTGATCCTGACCTGCGCTACGACGTCAGCGAGGTGGATGGGGGCTTTGAGATCGAGTTCACGGCGAGTCGGCTGGCTCGCTTCGTCTGGCTGGCGTTGGAAGGCGTCGATCCTTCGACTGTGCCTGGGCCGGAGGTCGTTTTCAGCGACAACTACTTCGACGTGCCGGCGGGGCGCACGGTGACGGTGCGGCTCCCGGCGCTGGATGGGTGGACCGCCAAGCGCGTGCGCGAGTCGCTCCGCGTGCGCAGCCTGGTGGATTCCTATTAGTGCGGCCCTGTGTGGTCGGGGCAGATCGGTATCGCTTGGATCATCGATGACGCACGTTTGACAGCGCGCACGATACCTGGTATAGTGAACTTGTTCTGGAACTTGTTTAGTAAACATTTGTGAAAGCGAGCGGGTGTTGGTCACCATTCGTCAGGTCGCCGAGAAAGCCGGGGTTTCGATAGGCACGGTATCCCGGGTGCTGAACAACAAGTCTGGTGTGAGTGAGAAAACGCGCCAGCACGTGCTTGACATCGTCGAGGAGTCGGGCTATATTCCGCGCAGGCGATTACGCCTCTCTACATCGATGGTCACTCACCTGGGTGTGCTATCCCGCCCAATGAGCGAGGCTTTGCCGGCGAATCCGTTCTACGCAGATGTTTTCGACGGCATTGAGCAAGTATGTCACGAATTCCACATCAACCTCTCCTTCAGTTCTTTGGACGCGGCTAATGGGTATCTCCGGTCATTGCCTGCGCTAGTGAATGATGAGCGCATCAGCGGGATTGTTATGGTTGGGGCGGTGCCGCGCCAGATGATCGAGTCCGTGGTCGCTTCAGCACAGTTGCCGCTCGTATTGGTGGACAATTGCTTTTCGCAGTGCCCATGGGATACGGTGATGACCGACAATCTGCGTGGCATGGCTCTGGCGACAGAGTTTCTGACCTCGCAGGGCCACCGCCACATCGCCCTGCTTGGCGGGCCGGACCATCCGAGCATCGTCGAACGGCGCGCGGGGTATGAGGAGATGATGCAGCGCCACGGTCTCGCGCCGAATGTCGTGCCGTCCGCTGGCCTCGACATCGCTGACGGCGAGCAGGCCGTGGTCGAGCTGCTGCGCCAGGCGCCAGAGACCACGGCCATCGTCTGCTCGAACGATTCACAGGCCATTGGCGCGTCGAGGAAGCTGCAGGCGCTGGGCTACAGAGTGCCGGACGATTTCTCGCTCGTCGGGTTCGACGACATCAATTTGGCGCGGTTGACGTCGCCGCCGCTCACGACCGTACGCGTGGACCGGAGAGCTCTGGGGCAGATTGCGATGCAGTTGTTGCTGGGACGCATCAGCGCCCCGGAGCGGTTGGCGACCAGGGCCATCGTGGGCGTCGCGTTGGTCGAGCGGGCGTCGGTCTGCCATCCGCGCACTCATAGCATCTAGAGCAAAGCATATGGCCTCGATTATTAGGATAGGAGTCACGCGGAGAGGTAACATATCAGAGTAAGGAGGACACCATGTCATTTCTTAGACGAGTCTGGCCGGAGACGAGGTTGGCACGGAGGGAGGCCCTGGCTTTCTATCTCTTCATCTCCCCCTGGCTGATCGGCTTCCTGGCCTTTACGCTCTATCCGATGCTGGCCTCGGCCTACTACAGCCTCACCGTGTACAACGTCGTGGACATGAAGTTCATCGGCGCCGGGAACTTTCAAGAACTCATTGCGGATGACAAGTTCTACTGGTCGCTGTGGGTGACGGCCAAGTACACGTTCGTCGGCGTGCCGCTGGGCATCGTCGTGGCGCTGGCGGTCGCGGTGTTGCTCAACCAGAAGGTGCCCTTCCTCTCCTTCTGGCGCACGATCTACTACCTGCCCTCGGTCATCACAGGGGTCGCGGTGGCGCTGCTCTGGAAGTGGGTGCTGAATCCCCAGTACGGTCTGTTCAACTACCTCATATTCGAGCCACTGGGCATCGAGGGGCCGCGCTGGTTCTGGAGTGAGACGTGGGTCATCCCTGCATATTGGATCATGGGGCTGTGGGGCGTCGGCGGCACCATGGTCATCTACCTGGCTGGCTTGCAGGGCGTGCCGACGGCGCTGTACGAGGCGGCGGAGATCGACGGGGCCAACTCCTGGCAGCGGTTCTGGAACATCACCATCCCCATGATCTCGCCGGTGATCCTGTTCACGCTGGTCACCAACCTGATCTACACGCTGCAGACCTTCACCCAGGTGTACGTGGTCTCGGATGGGATGGGCGGGCCCAACTATGCCTCCCTGCTCTACGTGTTGTATCTGTTCCTGAACGGTTTCCGCTGGTTCCGCTTGGGCTACGCCTCGGCCCTAGCCTGGGTGTTGTTCCTCGTCATCATCGTGCTGACGATCCTGATGCTCAGGGTCTCGCGCAACCTGGTCTACTATGAGACGCCTGGCGCGTAGCCTATAAGCGTGGAAGGAATGAAGAAAATGGCTAGAGAAGTCGCCGTGAAGAGAGAAGTGACGATCAGCGCCGAGCCGCGTGGTTGGCAGAGCAAAAAGTTCCGCCAGCGGATGACTCAGGTATTGGCCACCATTCTCGTTGGCATCGGTGGGGGCATCATCCTCGTCCCGGTCATCTGGATGTTCTCTACCTCGCTGAAGACACAGAATACCGTGGTCTCCCTCCCGCCGGATTTCATTCCGAGGCAGTCCCAGAGCGTCGAGATAGATGGCCGGAAACTGTATCTGTACGACGTCACCATAGACGGCGAGACCAAGGTGCTGGCCGCCGTGAAGTTGAACCCGGAGAAGAGCGAGTTTGTGGACCCGGACGACCCCAGCCAGGTCTACTATGCCCCGGCCAGCCAGGCGCGGAAGCACAAGATGGTGTGGGCGCACTGGGAGAACTATGTTGAGACCTGGACGTTCGCCACGACCCCCTTTGGCGTCTTTATGAAGAACACGACCATCTACGCGTTGGTCGCCGTGTTCGGCGAGGTGCTGACCTGCTCGCTCGTGGCCTATGGGTTCGCCCGCCTGCGCGCTCCTGGCAAGAACTTTCTCTTTATGCTGCTGCTGGGGACGATGATGCTGCCCTGGGCGGTGACGATGATTCCCTCCTATGTGTTGTTCACGCGCTACATCCCCGACTTTTTGAACGAATTGCTGGACAGCAAGATCAAGTTGGCGGATAGTTGGTGGCCGCTCATGGTCCCCAAGTTCTTTGGCAGCGCCTACCTGATCTTTCTCATCCGCCAGTTTTACATGGGCATCCACAAGGACTATGACGACGCAGCGCGCATCGATGGCTGCGGCTTTTTCCAGACCTGGGCGCGCATCATCCTTCCCATGTCCCGGCCAGTGCTGACCGCCGTGGCCATCCTCTCGTTCATGTATCACTGGAACGATTACGGGGGACCGCTGATCTACCTGAGTACGACGGAGAAGCTGCCGTTGTCGGTCGGCCTAGCAAACTTTAACGAGGCGTACGGTGGCACACCCTATCACCTGATGATGGCCGCCTCACTGATTGCGGTAGCGCCGCTCGTCGCTATCTTCTTCGCGCTGAACCGTTACTTTATCCAGGGCGTCGTCGTTAGCGGCGTGAAGGGGTAGGCCGTCAGCCGTTAGCCGTTAGCGACCAACTGTGGCCAACGGCTTAGCGTTGAGAAGGGAGGTGGTGGTTATCGGTTGAGTCTATCAATGCCTATCAGCGAATGGAACGTCAGTGTGTTGGAAACCCGTATAGTGTACCTAAACCTAAACTGAGGAGGTAGAAGCAAATGAAGCGCAACGTTTTGTGGTGGCTGCTAAGCAGCCTGGTGATCCTGGCCCTGCTGCTGCCTGGCTGTGGCCCGGCGGCGACCGAGGAGCCGGCCGAACCGGCCGAGCCAGCCGAGCCGGAGCCGGCGGAGGAGCTGGTCGAGGTGATCTGGTACGTGCGCACCGAGGAATCGGAGCAGCCGTGGGAGCAGGACGTCATCATCCCCGACTTTGAGGCCAAGCACCCCAACATCAAGATCAACCTGACCGTGGTGACGTGGGATGACTTTGACACCAAGATGCAGACCATGATCGCGGCCGGCACGCCGCCCGACATCTGGTCGCACTGGGGCCCCAGCGGCTTTGCCGACTATGTCATCCGCGGCCTGGCCGCCGACCTGACCCCCTATATCGAGCGGGACAACTACGACCTGTCCGACTTTATCCCCGAGGTGCTCGACATCTACACACTGGGAGGCAAGATCTATGGCCTGCCCATGCTGACCACGGGCTCGTTCATCTACTACAACAAGGACCTGTTCGACGCCATGGGGGTCGAGTACCCGCCCACTGACTGGGACGACACCTCCTGGACGTACGACGCCTTCGTCGAGATGTGCGGCGAACTGAACAACGACACAGGCGACCCGGAGACCATGTCCTTCGGCTGCAACCTGGGCTTCTGGCCCAACGATGCCTTCGCCTGGCTGTTTGGACAGGACCTCTACCCCGACAGCGCCTACGAGACCGGCTTCGCCGAGGAGGCATACCTGGACTCGGAGGCCGCGATTAAGGGCTTCCAGGCCCGGCAGGACATGGTGTGGGACCTCAACTACATGCCGGACCCGGCCCAGACAGACGCCATGGGCGGTGGGGACATCTACCTGAACGAGAAGGTGGCCATGCACTTGACCGGCGGCTGGGGCTGGTGGAACTACAACGAGGTCGATTTCAACTGGGGTGCGGCCGCGCTCCCCTACGGCGGTCCGGACCGCCGCTGCGTCGTCTTCACCGACCCGTGGATGCTGTCTGCCCACACTGACCACCCCGACGAGGCGTGGGAGTTCCTCAAGTACCTGGCCTCGCCCGAGGTGCAGAAAGGCTTCATGGAGCTGACCGGTGCGCCACCCGCCCGCATCAGCCTGGCCGAGGGCTGGTACAAGCAGTTCCCGACCATGACGCCGGAGGAGGTGAGGGAGCTCCACCTGGGCGCGCTCAAGCACGGGCGTGAGAGCCCCAACCACCTGCTTGTCCGCTTCGACCAGCTCAACCAGGTGGTCAACGCTGCCGTTGATCCCATCGTCAACAACGAGGCCAAGGCCGCGGACGTGTTGCCGGACGCCAATGCGCAGTTGGAAAAGGCGCTGCAAAGTATCAAGGCGGAGTACGAGTAGTACCGGACGGAAGAAACCAGGTTCTGTCGCTTCGCTTACACAGAAACCTGGTTTCTCGCAGAGTGACCTTACGAGGAGGGCAGGGAAGCGAGGAGAGGTGGCCCCCTGCCCTCTTCGTCTTGCCACTTCACCGCCGTCGCATAAAGGCGGAGTCCCGCGCTTGTTCGGGCGGCTGGGGAAGAGCCCCAACAAGTTGGGGAGTCCAAGGCTCTGGTGGCGGGGATTCCCGGGAAGCGCGTGGAGTCCCGAAGGGGAAGCGCACTGGAGTCCCGAACTTGTTCGGGCGGCTGGGGAAGAGCCCCAACAAGTTGGGGAGTCCAAGGCTCTGGTGGCGAGGATTCCCGGGAAGCGCACGGAGTCCTGAACTTGTTCGGGCGGCTGGGGAAGGGCCCCAACAAGTTGGGGAGTCCAAGGCTCTGGTGATGAGGATTGCTGGGGAAGGGCCCCAACAAGTTGGGGAGTCCAAGGATTCGATGACATATCCCAAACAGGAAACAGGCCGGCTCGACCGGCTTTTTGACCGCGCTACCCCGTTCGTGCTGCTGGTGATCGTGGGGCTGGGTGGCCTTCTGCGCTTGTATCAGATCGGCAGCAAGGGGCTGTGGCTCGACGAGGCGTTCAGCGTGTGGCTGGCCTGGCAGCCCGTGGGGGAGATGCTCTCGTGGCTGGTCAACATCGATCAGCACCCCCCGCTCTACTACACGTTGCTCCATTTCTGGGTTGCCCTGGGTGACACCGCCGCTATCGTGCGGGCGCTCTCCGCCTTGCTGGGCACGCTGACCATCCCGGCCGTCTACTTCCTGGGCCGCCGCCTGACGGGCGAAGGTGGCGTCGGCCTGCTCGGCGCGCTGATCCTGGCGGTCTCCCCCTTCCACGTGCGCTTTGCCCAGGAAACGCGCATGTACACGCTGCTCGCGCTCAGTGCGTCGCTGGCGCTGGTCGCACTGGTGCGGTTGCTCACCGATCCCCGCTCGGCCGGGACGCCGCTGGGCCAGCAGTTCGTGGACCTATGGCGGGCCTGGCGGGACGCCCGCGCCGCCGAACGGCAGGCACGGCCGGATGTGGCAGGTTACGGGCGGGATTTCCGAGAGACCAGCGACTGGGTCAGCGCTCCCACCCGCCGCCACTGGCTGCCGCTGCGAGCGATCGAGACCGACCTGGCCTGGCTGGGCTACATTGTATTCACGACGGTGGCGCTGTTGAGCCATAACACGGCGGTCTTTTTCCCGATGGCCGTCAACATCTTTGTGGCAGGTTTGCTCCTGGTCAAGGGTCTCCGCCCTGGGGCTTCAAGTTTCAAGGTTTCAGGTCTCAAGTTGGGTGGCAAACCTGAGACCTCAGACCTGAAACCTGAGACGCCGCGTGGGATGTTGCAGCCTCCTTCCCTGCGGAACTGGCTCATAGCCCAGATTGGTGTGTTTCTCTTGTGGAGCCCCTGGCTTGTGGCCTTTGTGCTCCAGAGCCTGGGTGTCTACCGCGAGTTTTGGATCCAGCCACCCACGTGGGAGACCGTCGTGGACACGGTCAAGACTTTCCTGAGCGCCTTTCTGCCGCGTCAGGTCCGCTGGCCCGAGGTGGTGTGGGGGCTGTACGCGGTGTTGGCGTTGCTGGGACTGGTTCATTTCCGTCGCCGTCCGGCGCGCTTCGCGCTCCTGCTGGTCCTGTTCCTCACACCGTTCGTGGGCGAGTGGCTGGTCAGCCAACGCCGGCCCATATTCTACGACCGCACGCTGATCTGGGCCTCCGTCCCGCTCTACCTGCTGCTGGCCGCTGGAATGCGCCACCTGCGCTACTGGCCCTACATAGTTGCCGTCGTACTGATGGTGCTGACGGTCAACGGCCTCTCGCTGCGGGAGTATTACACCCATTTCGAGAAGGAGCAGTGGGACGCCGCCGCCAGGTTCGTGGCGCAGGAGGTGGCGCCTGACGATCTAATCCTGTTCAACGCCACCTGGGTGCAGATTCCCTTCGACTTTTACTTTCGCTTCTACAATCGCCCAGTGGCGGAGCACGGCGTGCCGGTGGACCTGTTCGACCGGGGCATCCTGGAGCCAAAGATGGCAGAGAGCGACCTGCCGCGGCTGCGGGCGCTCATCCGGGGGCACGAGCGGGTGTGGCTGGTCTACAGCCACGATTGGTACACCGACCCGCAGGGCTTGATCCCTCCGGCTCTGGAGGAGGAATTGGATATGCTCGACCAGTGGCATTTCTACGGTCTGCGGGTACAATTGTATGGTGTGGAGTGATGGCAGATTGGGAGGCTGGTGCGCTGGGAGTTGGTCGCCGGTCTACCAACATGACAGTTTACTGACCAACAGGAGGAAGCTTGATGAGCAAGATGTTTCGACTCATATTTGCGCTGGCTGTCCTGGCGCTGTTGGTGGTTGGCTGTGGTAAGGTCGCTGAGCCGACCGTGGTCACCCTCGCTGGCGGCGAGGGGGGCTATGCCGATGGCTCTGGCACCGAGGCCCGGTTCAGCGGCGCAGTGGCCGTGGCGGTGGATGGAGCAGGCAACATCTACGTCGCCGACAGCGCCAATCACCGCGTCCGCAAGATAATGGCCGATGGCGCCGCTGCGCCTACAGTGACGACGGTCGCCGGGGGCGACCGAGTCGGGTATGCTGACGGCCCGATTTTGGAGGCGGTCTTTAGTACCCCGACGGGCGTTGCGGTCGCGGCCTCGGGTGCTCTCTACGTGGCTGATAGTGCGGAGGTGGACCCGCATCCCATGCGCGTGCGCGTCGTCACGCCGGACGGAACCGTGACTACTCTGGCTGGTAGTTGGGAGGATGGGTACAAGGACGGCTTCGGATCGGACGCCCAATTCAAGGCCCCGGCTAGTGTCGCTGTTGACGATGCAGGCAACGTCTACGTGGCCGACACCAATAACCACCGTATCCGCCTCGTCAGCCCGGAGGGGGAGGTGACCACGCTGGCAGGCCCCCTGAAGGCTGGTTATGCGGCGGGCTATGCCGATGGCCCGGCCGCTGAGGCAAAGTTTAACGGTCCGCGCAGCGTCGCCGTGGACGGGGCGGGCAACATCTACGTGGCCGATACCGGCAACCACTGCGTCCGGGTTGTGTCTCCGGACGGTCAGGTGACCACGCTGGCCGGTGCGAAGGAACCGGGCTATGCCGACGGCCAGGGCGCTGAGGCTCGCTTCAGCTTCCCCGCCGGCATCGCCGTGGACGGTGATGGCAACCTGTATGTAGCCGACACGGCCAATCACCGTATCCGCAAGATCGCGCCCGATGGCGCGGTCACCACGGTGGCCGGGAGCGGCGAGCCGGGCGGCGCGGATGGACCTGCCCTCGAGGCGCAGTTCCAGGCTCCGGAAGGAGTGGCGGTGGACCTCGATGGCAACATCATCGTGGCCGACACGGGCAACCACCGTATTCGCAGGGTAGTGCTCAAGCCGTAGGGATGGGATCCGGTAGATTGAGACGAAAGGTTGCGCTCGTAATCGTGGGGTTGTTCCTCGTCATCGACGCCCTGGCGTGGATGGTGACCTACCGGGCCGCCACCGCGCCATCCCCTGAGGAACTGCGGCGAACGGCTGGCGCGACGCCTGTGGTAGGACCATCCATCGTCGAAGAGAGAAACGACGGGCTGTATGAGGAGGTCTCGCTCAACGGCGAGTGGCGCTACCGGCAGGCCGGCAGCGAGCTGGCCCCTCCCTCTCCCTCCCAGGAGCTTGTCCTGAGCGGAGCGAAGGGAGAAGGTCGGGGTGAGGGTGTGACCACCTACTTCTCGCTTGACCTGGATGCCAGCGCGTGGCGCACTATGGCGATCCCCCAGAACTGGTATCTGGCTGGCCTGAACTACCACGGCGTGATCTGGTTCCGCCGGGCGTTTGAGGTGGACGAGGCCTGGCGCGGGCGCGTGGTGCGTCTCCGCTTCGACGGTGTGGACTATCTCGCTGACGTGTGGCTCAACGGCGAGCACCTGGGCCACCACGAGGGATACTTCCAACCCTTCTTCTTTGACGTGACCGAGCGCCTCAACTACGGTGGGCGCAACGTCCTGGCCGTGCGCGTCGAGAGTCCCTACGAGGAGTTCCGCACCGTGTGGCATCATCACAAGACACTGATCAAGGGCACGTTTGCGCACCACGACACGCGTCCCGGCGGTGGCTGGGGAAAAGCCGGACAGGAGTATAACACCGGCGGCATCTGGAACGACGTCTCGTTGCTGGTCAGCGATTTCCTGACCGTGGAGGCCGTCCGGATTCAGGCGACATGGCCTACCACCGTCACGGTCGGCACCGACGCTGCACAAGGTGAGCGGCCGGCGGTGAACGCCTACATCTCGCTGCGCAACCACGCCGACACGTCCATCGAGGCGGAAGTCATTTTGAGGCTGTCCCCTCGCAACTTTGAGGGTGAGGAAACCGGGCTACCGCCGCAAACCGTCACGCTGGCGCGGGGCAAGACGGAGGTCGAGCTGAACGGCGTCGTGCAGAACCCTCGACTCTGGTGGCCGTGGGATCACGGCGAGCCGAACCTGTACACGGCCAAGGTCACTGTCGCCACCGATGGAAAAACGATCGCCAAACGGGAGACGACTTTCGGCTTCCGTCAAATCCTGGTGGGGGAAGATTGGTCTTGGACGCTCAATGGCCAGCGCTTTTTCCCGCGGGGCTCCAACTACATCTCCACGCAGTGGCTCTCAGAGACGGACAGGGAGTGGTTCCTGCGCGACGTGGGTATGATGCGCGACGCTAACCTCAACTTTGTCCGCGTTCACGCTCACGTCGAGCCGGTCGAGTTCTACGAGGCCGCCGACGAAGCCGGTATGTTGGTCTGGCAGGATTTCCCCTTGCAACGGGGCTACACCGACGCGCCGGCCTTCGTGGATGAGGCCCAGCGTCAGATGCGCGACATGGTCGAACTGCTCGCCAATCACCCCAGCATCGTGGTCTGGTGTGCTCATAACGAATCTCCCTGGGACGCCCCCTGGATGGCCGACCGGGTGCCCGATTACGATCCCCGCCAGAACAAGCGGCTGGACGAACTGCTGTACGAACAGGCCCGGGAACTCGACCCCACCCGCTACGTGCATCTCAACTCCGGCACGGGGGACGAGCACGTCTACCTTGGTTGGTACACCGGTGACTGGTGGCAGTTCGCGGACTTGCCCGGCGCGCCTTTTGTCACCGAGTACGGCGCCCAAGCGCTGCCCAATCTGGATACGATGGCGCGTATGTTCGCACCGCTGGAGCTGGTCTATGATTCGGGCGAGGTGGCCAAACGCTGGGAGTTCCATGATTTTCAGTCGCATGAGACCTTTGACATTGCTGGCGTCGAGCGAGGAGAGAGCATCGAGGAGTTCATCGCGGACAGCCAGGCCTACCAGGCCAACCTGGTGCAGTTCGCCACCGAGGCCTACCGCCGCGCCAAGTACGATCCAATGCAGGGTATATTCCACTTCATGTTCGTCGAGAACTGGCCAAGCATCACCTGGGCGGTGGTGGACTATTATCGCCGGCCGAAGGTGGGCTACTATGCCCTCCAGACTGCTATGCAGCCGATACTCCCCTCCATCGCCCCTTCGCGACCAGCCCGGCTGGAACGAGACCGCTGGATCTATGTGGGGGAGGCAGATTTCTATGCCCTGTTGTGGGTGGTCAATGATGCGCTGGCTGAATACCCTGCAGCCCGGCTGAGCTGGCGTGTGGTGAGCGAGGCCGGAGAGACGGTGAAAGATGGCGTGGTCTCCGTTGACATTCCATCCGACAGCGCCAGCGGGGTCGCTCTCGTGCGCCATCTGGACCTGGCGCCCGGCGCGTACGATCTGCGCGTGGAGTTGCTTGATGCGCAGGGGCGTGAACTGGGGTCGAACAGGCTGGCATTTGCTATCGAGCCGCCGGTGGAGGAAGCAGAGGGATAGACCAGCGTGGCAGTGATGCGCGAAACGTAGGACGCAAGACGTAAGGGAGAAGCGGTGCATATTGATGGAATTTGGTTCAAGGATGGGCAAGGCACTGGCGCTCACCCTATATCACACGGAGCATCGAGGGACACGCACCTGTGCGCATCCGACCAGTATAGCAGCTTGGAGGCAAAATGAACATTATCGGTATCATGCTGGACAGCTTTCGTCAGGATCACATCAGTTTCTACAACGGTGGTCAGCCCGTCTTTGAGGGCGTCTCTGCATGCCAGACGCCCAATCTGGACGCGTTCGCGCGAGAGTGCATCGTGTTTGAGAATGCCTACCCAGAGGCGCTGCCCACTATCCCGGTGCGCACGCAGCTCTTCACCGGTCAGCGCACCTTGCCGTACCGTCCGTGGCAGCCGTTGGCCAAGGAAGACATCTCGGTCGCCGAGATCCTCCGCGCCGAGGGATATGTGTGTGGCTTGATCTCCGACTGCTACCACTACCGGGCGCCAGGGATGAACTTTCACCGGGGATTTCACGCCTATCGCTGGGTACGGGGTCAGGAGTACGATCCCTGGACGTCGCACCCGCCTGTTCGCAATCTGGATGATTACGTGAACGAGCATTACGACGCGACCTGGCGTGGCCGCGTGGCGCAGTTTCTATCCAATACCGACGGTTTCGCCGGTGAGGAGGACTGGTTTCCGGCCCGCGTGGTGGACGAAGCAGTCAACTGGCTGACGTGCAACCGAGATCATCCACGCATCTTTGCCTGGATCGACTCCTTCGATCCCCATGAGCCGTGGGACCCGCCAGCCCGCTTCGATGTCTACACGGATCCCAACTACGCTGGCAGACGGCTGATCATGCCGATGGGCGGCTCTGCCGAGGACTGGGCCACGCCCGATGAGATCCGTCACATCCAGGGCCTGTACGCGGGCGAGGCCGCCTTCGTGGATCACTGCCTGGGACGGCTGTTCGAGGCGCTCAAGGACCTGGGCTACTATGACGACTCGGTGATCGTCCTGCTGGCTGACCACGGCCATCCGTTGGGGGATCACGGCAAGTTCCTCAAGGGTGGCGACCGGATGTACAGCGAACTGCTCAGAGTGCCCTTCATGGTTCGCCTGCCGGGTGGCGAGGGGGCTCGCCGCACCGAGGCCATCGTCCAGTTCCACGATCTGTTGCC
>Ga0180437_10006484_pt1 | contig 15569 bp, 24 predicted proteins | sample SS_ome_4_FD_132410 | JGI IMG/M metagenome (GOLD analysis project Ga0180437, IMG submission 132410) | Hypersaline lake sediment archaeal communities from the Salton Sea, California, USA - SS_3_D_1 metaG | ecosystem: Environmental > Aquatic > Non-marine Saline and Alkaline > Hypersaline >...
AATAATCGGAATAATCGGAATAATCGGAATAATAGGAATAATCGGAATAATCGGAATAATCGGAATAATCGGAATAATCGGAATAATCGGAATAATAGGAATAATAGGAATAATAGGAATAATAGGAATAATAGGAATAATAGGAATAATCGGAAAAATCGGAAAAATCGGAAAAATTAAAACGACTAAAGACATTACTTAATATTACACCCATTTACCTGCGAATGATATTTTTTACTTTTCGCGATGAATTGGGTATTTTACTTTAGATATACCTATTACTTTTATATTACTTTATTATGTTTAATATTATCCAGGATATAACCGTGTATTATGCAATGGTTACCTATTGCCTTATTCCCTGATGGTTGGTTAAGGATTAAGTAGTTATTGTGGAGGATAAGAATACATTGGGAAGTTATTTTGTTATTATTTACTTAAATTACGTATTATTGGGTGGTTATTTGTTAATAATTGGTTAGTGGTTGGATATTAACTTAAGGTTATGGGTATAATTTTAATTTTGGGGGGTTTATGTATAGTGGTTACCCGTGTTACGTAGAGATTAAGTGGTTATTTTAATTTTTTGATTTTTTTTGATTTTGGGATTAGTTTGGTGAATAGTGTGTACTGCTCCAATGGTCTTTAGTAAAAACTCAGCATTGCCTGGTACATTGAAAAGCAAAAACCCGCCACATTTGAGCGTGATCTGAGGACCAGAGGCTTGGCGGGTATGCTATTGGGATTTTATTACTATCTCATTGTATTACGAGTTAAGGGTTGTTATGGGGTTATACTCGTAATGTATTACTAAGTGGATCTCTTATTACTTAATTCCTCATTTCATTTGTAAGACACATGGCGGTCAGTTCTATTATATCCTCTTGCACTGATCTACCTGTTATAGGTAGCCCTTGTAACTCTGCAAGTATTACTGCAGTCATCTCAATTGCCTGAAGTCTGCTCTCGATATTAATATTGTTTTCCATATTTCCATCCTTCAATGATTCTAACAGTGTCAATAGAATTTATGGCATCTTGAAGCAACTGTATAGCCGCTTCAGAATTCACTTCGTTTAATTCGGTTTCCAATATCTTTTTTACTTTAAGTACGTTATTCTTTGCATCCTTTAGTGATTGAGTTTTCATTCTTAGTCTCCTTTAGGTTTTAGTGTTATACTTATATCATATAATATATATCGGTAGAAGGCAAATAAAACTTTAGATTTTTATTCTATTATCATCCTTAATATTATCAATATATTCATAACCAAAACGAGCAAGGTTATCTTATAGATTTTCTTTCCACAGCCTTTTACTTTTTTCGATACGGCTTTTATTCTTATACCGTTTTTCAAGAAAGCTGTCGAAATCCATCTTTTTAAAAAGATGAACATGGTTACAATAAGCTGCAAGATCAACAAAGAAATCGGAATTTTCACTATCCCAACAGCTTATATCTCTCATAATGTATGGGAGACATTGTTTTTCTTTTAGCCATACTATTCTTTTTACAGTCTCAGCCAAAGGCATATCGGGGTGTACATACACAAAAAACTTTAACCGATATGGTTTTCTCCAAAACAAAAGACGCATTTTTTCTTCAATCAATTTTTTGTATTTCCAATTATCAAAAGCGAAGATGTATTCACCAAGATAATTCAATTTTGATAATAGAATGCTATTTTCAACGTCCAACAAACGAATGTCTAAGCCTTGATTAAACTGACATTTTATGTTCTTCTGGATTAGTTCCAGCAATATTTCCTTATGTTCTGGTAGAGCCAAAATATTATTGTCTAAAAACTTTACTTTTTTGTGCTTAACAATATCATCAACATTTGAAACCTTATGAATGTATCCTTCTTTTTTTGGTACTACACAAAATGAACAATTTCTAATACAACCCCTTGTAATAAACCCATAAGAAATATCGTTATCGGGATAAATAGAATAATCGGGATCAAATTTATCAGCTTCGTCAGGGATTTTTGTCACCAAATCAACTCCAGTCCCACCAAATATAATATTGTTTCCAATGATAAAATCTTTATTACCTGTAAATACGACAGAGCAATAAATTTTATCAGCACTTGGTACAATAAACGGGATTTTTTCCTATTGGGATAATAGGGGAGATTAGCACGCACCAACTCAACATCATCACCCAAGAATTTATGCCATGCTGACAATTTCATTAAAGCTATATTCGGGATGGTTGAATCAGCATCTACTAAAAGAACCTTCATTGATCTTTCAACTCCTTAACCATTTTCTCATTTGGTTGATTGGTCGTTCGTTCCGCCGCTGAGGCCGGTGGAACCAAATCCGCCAATACCTCTTGAGGTGTCTGAGAGTTCTTCTACCTCTTCAACATCTACCGTCAAAAGCGGTTTAATTACCATCTGCGCTATTTTCATATTCTTTTCGATATGAAAAGTTGTTTTTCCATGATTAATCATGATCACGCCGATTTCTCCCCTGTATCCCTCATCTATAGTTCCGGGTGAGTTGAGGATGGTAATCTGATGCTTGAGGGCCAATCCGCTACGTGGTCTGACCTGCGCCTCGGTATTGGGTTCCAGTTCTATTGCTATACCCGTTTTGACAAGTCCCGATGCACCAGGCTCAAGGGTAGCTTCCTCGCAGGCGAACAGATCCATGCCAGCATCCCCCGGATGGGCTATGTGAGGGATGATGGCATCATCGTTGAGCTTCTTAATCTTCAGAATAGTGCAGGCTTCTTTCAACTCCTCTATCCGCTTCTCTTGGTTGGTTGGTGAACAATTCGTTCCACCACTGATCTGGGCGTTGGCACACGCAGGACACGGAATGTAGATCCACGTACCCCAGGGTGTCTGGCCACCGGAGTCAATTACCCCAGCACCTCCACAATGGTCACAAACGGGTATCCGCTCCTGACAATCACCCTGCACTAGTTCAATCTTTGACATCCGTCGCCTCCTTTATTCTCTTCTTAGCAATCTGGAAGTACCCAGCGTCAAGTTCTATACCGATGAAGTTACGGTTCAGGTTCACACAGGCTACACCCGTTGTACCGCTGCCCATTGTAAAGTCCAGCACTGTTTCGCCTTCGTTGGTGTAGGTTTTGATAAGGTATTCCATGAGGGCTACTGGTTTTTGTGTTGGGTGTTGTTTAGTTTTATTAGCTCTCTTATTGTGTTCATTTTATTATCCTCACCTTCTTTCCTAACAACTTGCAGACTTCAGCCATTGTCATATCAACAGTCTTCCGGTTGTCTTTTATGCAACCGTTTGAGTTCTCACAGTATACTTCTCGGTCTTCATCATACTCTCGCTTTCTCCAGTAACCGGTTGAATCCTCGCGGTAGACTTCTCTGTCTTCCTTATATTCTCGCCTCGACCAGTAACCGGTTGAATCCTCGTAGTATACCGGATTGCCGTCCTCATATTCACTCTTCCACCAGAAGCCATCTGAGTCCTCGAAGTAAACCTGATTGCCATCCTCATCATACAGGTAGATAGGATTGTCAATGTCAAGCTCTTTACCATTACTAAGTTTTGTTAGCTCTTTTATTGTGTTCATTTTATTATCCTTATGTTTTTACCAAGCTCTTTAATTACTTCAGCCATTGTCATACCAACAGCCTCTCGGTCGTCTCTTATGTTACCGTTTGAGTCCTCATAATAGACGTGATTACCTTCCTCATATTCACTCTTCCACCAGAAGCCATCTGAGTCCTCGAAGTAAACCTTATTGTCATCTTTATATTCACTCCTCCACCATTCACCCTCTGATGTCTCAAAGTATACTTGCTTACCGTCTTTATATTCTCGGCGGCACCAGAAACCATCTGAGTTCTCAAAGTAGATTTCTCTACCATCTCTATCATAGCCGAACTTATTACCATCTCTATCAGACAGGAAGATAGGATTGTCGATATCCAGCTCTTTACGGCTGTCTACTATGTAACCCTTTGAGTTCTCATAATAGACCTCTATGCCATCCTTGCACTCTCGTTTCCACCAGTAGCCGTCTGAAGTCTCAAAGTAGACCAAGTTACCGTCTCTATTATACAGGAAGATAGGGTATTCGATGTCGAGTTCTTTTCCAGTGCTAAGTTTTGTCACCTCTTTTATATTCATGTCGTCATCCTTGTAGTTAAAAGGTACTCATACCCCTGCCCAGCCATTCGCGGTGAATGTATCTGAGCAGGGCTTGAGTGCGGGCAACACGCCCTATCGTTAAACATTAAAACGGTACGTCTTCGGCGTCCATGTTGGTAATGCTGTTGCTCGGCTCACTGGCGATTCCTCATGAAAATAAAATTCCTGCTTCGTCGGCTCGTAATTCTTTCTCGATCGCGCTGTATAGAATCTGCATCGTTTCAGAAATCTGTGCAAGCTCGCCGAAAGTGTCTGCATCGTTGCCAACCTGTTTTTTGATTGCCAACTCCGCCAATTCGAGATATGCAATATGAACTCTGATTGCATCAACCATGCCTTGTTCTGATAGTGTTTCCAACGCCTTATTCATTCTATCTTCCTTCTTCACCTATAATTTCATTACAAATCTTTTGTTCTTTATCAAAGGCCTCTTTTTTCTTTTCTAGTATAGTCTCTACACCTTCAGCCAATGTCTTAATTATCCCTTTACCCTTAAGTAAAAGTACATCTGGACAAGTCTGTAAGGGGATGCGGTAAGATACTGTAACTCCATTATCACAAATTTTCACAAACAAACCATTATCTGTATAGAATCTTATAAGTGATCCTAACAAAGTGTCATCATCCTGCTCTTTACCAATAATTTCTCTAATTTTTTCATTATTCATTTTTTATTCCTTTCAATATATGCCACAGCAAGTAAATTTTACTTGCCAGCCTTTTTATGGGTTCTGCTCATCGTTTTGAACCCCTCAAAAACGGTCGAGAGAAGCGTTTTTGAGACCTGAGAGACGCGAAAACCGAAAAAAGGTACTAAGATAAGGGTGAACACCTTTCGACCCTTACAAATCCCGTCATTAACAATCTGGTTTACTTTTTCGCATTGTAGTCTCCTCTCCACCACTTTTGGCATAATAGATACTCATGATAAGCATAATAGAATACTTGTGAAGGGCTTTTTTGCATCCTCCACACTCTATAACGGTAACCATCCATGTCAGTTACCCAAGTTTCACATTTCATGCAAGACGTAAGAGTTAAAGCCAACATTATCGCTATAATTTTAATTTTCATTATAAAATCCTATCTTTGGGTTGTCTACATATTTTTTATTTTCTATCTCACACTCAACTAATGATTCTACTAATCTTTCACCATTATTCCAATACACTACACTATATGTCAAGTAATTATCACAGTTAAATACCCCTATTACCATACCTTCGATATCAGGAAGCTTAATAATAACTCTATCACCTACCTTAAATTTCATATACCTATTTCCTTTATATTTACTTATATCTCGATAGTTATGGGTTTATTTACTATATTATATACTTCATCACATAAAGATACATTGAAAAAATTAACATCATTTTCAAAATATTGACCATAACCTTCATGGATATGCCCAAAAAAATGTGCTTTGGGTTTTACTCTATGTATAACATGATTTTGTAGGGAAAAACAACCACATAATTCTCCATACTTATTTGCATCCAGTATTCCATAAGGGGGTGAATGCGTTATTAGTATATCTGTATCTTCTGGTATGATTTCCCATTTTTTAGCTAATTCATATTTATCAAGGTTGAAAGCCCAATTAAAGAAATTAATCTGCCAGGGGGAGCCATAGAACTTGATATCATTGATAGTAACTGACGAATCCTCAAGATATATAATACCAGCATTCTCTAAATCTTTCTTAGCTTGTTCTTTTGTTTTTTCATTCTCAAGTACTCTGTCATGATTACCTGCTATATAGATAATATTATCAATATTGATTTTACTTATCCATGTAATGAAGTTATTCCATTCTTCTTTAATGCCTGCACCTAAAACATCCCCTGCTATGATTAGTGTATCAGTTTCAGGTATAATGACATCATCATAGAATGTATGTATATCGGCTATACCAGTTATCTTCATTTCATATTACTCCAAATTTCCTTTTTTGCACGCCAAAACGAAGTTTCTTTATTTCTCTTATCCATAATATACTATTATATCCGATTTTTTCATATTGTCAACACTTTTTTAGTCTAAAGGACAATATGCAAATCTTTTTTCTATTTCTGAATAGCCTGGGGTGGTTATCACAAGATTATACCATGAAGCGAATTTGATAAGTGTTTCTGAATCTCTAAGAACATAATCAATGGCTTTTGTTTTATACATATGTTCATTATTAACAATGAAATGTAAAGCCTCTTCCCCTAATATCATTGCATGAGTTCGACCTGTACCTTCAATGATTTTAATTTTACCTTCTTCGATTGGTTCCCAATTCTTTGATCTGTTCCATAGATAGAATATGTCCCATTCAGGTCTTAAATCCATGATTTTGAAAATACTTTCAGATTGTTCACTGTAACGGGTATGTAGAAGTGCATCATCCTCAAACACAGCTATTTGTTTCTGGCCTTTACTTAAGGCTTCCTTTGCTATCTTAACATGAGACATAGCACAACCATAATGACCTATAAACTTTTGAGCTACTCCAGGTACAACAGAAAACTCACAAGCGGATACTCTAGTAAAATCACCAAGTAGTTTTCCATTGTTGTTATTAAACTCTTTGAATCTTTCTGTACTTCTATCTAGATTAATAACATATATCTCATCTACGTAATCATTTAGCATATTTGACTCCTCTTATCTGTAAAATTTATTATGACATATTATAATAACTTTAGAAAATTTGTCAAGATATTTATAGACACTCTTATAATAATAATAGTCAATTAAAATTAAAAAATATGGATAAAATTATATTAAAAATTGTATTCTTTACAAAGGAGAGGGAGAATTTGATTGTATAATTTTATAAAATGTGAGCGTGATGAAGTTTTCATAAAATCAATTGGATACTCTTGGGAGGTAACTAAAAAAAGACATGGAAAGCTTTTACCTGAACTATTGATTCTATGTTCTAATTGTTCAGATGTAGCTTCCTATATCTGTTATAGGTATAATACTACTGGTTTAGCTTTATGTGATAAGTGTTTTTTATCGAGCAGTAGGAACCTTTAGTTTTTCCTTTTCCGCTTTAGTGAGAAGGTTGGTTCGATCTCTCGCTGGTGCGCCACAATCTTTACATCTAAGTGCTTGGTATTTAGCTACATTGGTGTAATAGTAACCATTCTTGATTAACTTATCACTTCCGCAGTTACAGCAACGCTGTTTATTTCCATCCATATAGATTCCTATATTAGGATGTGATCTTATCCAAGGCCTCAACTTAACATAGAGTTCCTCTAGTAACACTACATCTTTACGATTGTAGGTTTCCATCTCCTTCAATGCTTTTTGATCTCCTTTAAGGCAATCACTCCACAATGAAAAAGAGGTATTTATCTTTTGTCCCATGCCAAAATGTTTACAAAGTTCATCAAGTTTATTGCTAGAAAACCCGAAGTGCTTTTTAGCTACGTTACATGTATCAATTGATCTATAAGGCGATGGAGGTACGAGTCCATGAAAAATAAAACGTGAATTAATCTTAGGGATATCAAATCTATCACCATTATGAGCAATGATAATTGAAGCTTCATCTAACAACTTCCATAGTGATTCTATGATACGTGAATCATCCTCATTTATAGCTTCATCTGGTGTGAGAACATCTGATAGTGTGTCAGGTTTATATAACCACTTAGCTGACCATGAGATCATGAACCACTCAGATATCATTTGCTCACTGTGGATATTCTGTTTCCATCGTTGCCACACATATGCTTGTAGAGGACTTGTTTCTATATCCAAAAGAAGCACCTTAGCATAAGGTTCAGGTTTACTTATCTCATAATCTGTGAACAAGAAACCATTTTGCAAAGGCTGGTTATTGTAAAGACTGTATTGAATAGAAGTTCTTGGTATCTGTGTTTGTTTTGATGCTTCTACCTGCGATTCAAATGTTCCTACTAATTGTATGTTACTATCATAACAATATAGCATATATATCCTTTCTAAACTTTGACTCTTCTTTCTGCCATACCTGACATAGAAAATCCTGTTATTTTTCCTTCCTTAACATCATTCCATAGATTATCATCATGAACCTTAACGGTCATATACCAGCTACCTTTAGGAATAATTTGATTAGCCTTTTTTGTATCAGATTCCGCTTGAAAGCTCTCCACAACGGTTACATCTCTTCTTTTACCCCTGTGCATAAACTTTATCACATTTCCCCTGACAGCGAAAGATTCCAAAGCATTCCATATCTCTTCCTCTGTTTCTACATAATCACCATCATGGTCTGGCTCATTCACACTGTAAACGATGCCACCGATGAGTCTTTGGTCTTCTGATTTGACAAAAGATTCTTTATTACTTTTATCAAAATCAATTATAATACTTTCCTCTTCTTCTTCTTTTGTCTCTTTCTCTTCACTAAATTCCATCTTCTGAAACGAAGGGTTACTCTTTGGCCATAGAACAAGGTCATACATAGGGATAACTATTTCATCGTTATGTGGCTCATCTTCTATCTCTACTTCCTTGTTTGTGATCTTTTTGAATTGTTCAGTTAGCATCTCCATATTATCTTCATCAATATCAATAGTGTTACATATATTAACTACCTCACTATTTTTATGGTTCTTAGCAAACTCACCACCAATTAATACTACATCCTCTTCAAGTAATATAGGAACATGATGAGCTTTATCTATTCCTTGGATAGTTTGTCTCGCCATGTCAATATCAAGAGAATCAATAGGGGTAGTGTCAAGATTTCTCTTTTCTATCTCGTTAAAAATGATTCGATACTTCTGATAAAATACCTCATGATCAATTGGGTCTTTAACACCAACCAGTGATTTCTCGATTGACTCTTTCCATTCCGAAGTTTTAATGTACAATTGACGTACACGATCTTTGAACTTCTTAATCTCGCTGTCTGTCATCTGTTTAACACTATCTTCAGTTAATTCTTCTAATTTCATTTTTACAATTCTCCTATGGACGAAATGTTATTATTACCCAAAGGACTCCATCTATCGGTTCCTTGAGGTAGGGGTTTGTCTACAAGTAGTTTTTCATTAGGTTGCCTTTGTTTCTCTAAGGCATCATTCATGAGGTGAAAGTTTTTAGATGACATCAGGTAGTAATTAACCTGTTTATTACCTTTGAGACGCACGATAGCCCACTGATCCGAGTCTATGATACCTACAATATCTTTAGGGTCACAGAACAAATCTGATACATGGTATAGTCTAGGAACCTCCATCATCATCCCCTATAACCTGTGTAGATTTCTTATTACTTAAATCCATATTAGTCAAATGAGTTCTTTCTATATCCTTCAAATTCCTATCAGGGATAGAAGGGGAAGCCTCTTCACCATTAAGTTTGAATTCTACAGGAACCAATCTTGCATCAATGAAATACTCATCTGGAGCAGTGTTGTTCTCTGAGTTACCTAACCTATTATTTGCATCATGTGGTGTTATCATACTTGTTCTTATCTGTTCAGTAAGCCTTCTCGTAATAGAATCCTGATCTGACTGTTGTAGTTTCTTCAAATCAAACACAACTTCATACATAATGTTTGGTTCTTCTTCCATTTTAGTCCGCAAGGATGAAAACTGAGGTAACAAATATTTATTTATATTACCTGTTATCTTATTTGCTCTTGGTATTATGGTTTTCTTATTGAAGTGAGCATTTTGCAAACTGAAATTATCATATTGAGCATTATCTAAAATACCTACCATTGTAGAAGGTACTCCCATAACAGCCAATATAGCTTTCTGCATCTCTTTCATACCCTCTAAGAAATCAACATCTTGAGGGGTTGAACCTAATGAGTCAAATCTAAGGTTCTTACTTAACACTGGTGTACTACTTCTACGATCACCCGCACGCATTTCATCCCACATTTTCTTAACTTCTAAGATTTCACCTCTATTTAATGGTTTATCAGTGGTCAAAATACCCTCTATAGTACCCTTTTTGAAGAATTCTTTTGCCCAATTCAACATATGCTGGTTCAATATAACCTCATCAACTGCGGCCTGAATAGAGCCTTGACCAATCCAATCATTGAGAGGATTAAAATAAATGAATGGCACTATCTCATCTGTCTCAAATCTATGCTTTTTGGTGTATTTACGTACCTGGTAGTCATAATAAGATATCAATCTATCATCTTTTGAGGGTACAGGAGTGAGTCTAGAAGGCCTAATTGAATATAGTTCCATAGGAACTTCACCAGTGGTATCATATACTATTTCCCAATATCCAGTGCCTACAAGGTCTAAATATATGGATAATTCCTCTAAAAGCTCATATTTGGTGGTTTGAGGGTTGGGATTATTGAGTACATCAATTAAAGCATGATTCTTAATCTCTGTGATATCAGTGGTGTTATTCTCATCATCACGCTCTTTTTTAATGAGAATATAGTCCAAATCGGCTATAGTACTGGCAATTACATTACAAGTTGAATTAACCCATGTATCTTCTTGATAAAGAGAAATCCAATCTTCCATTTCCGATGGATTAGTTAATGAAGATATATGACCATAGGCCCCTCCAAGAATTACCCCTATTTGCTCTGATACTTTATCAAACTCAACATTTTCTTCAACATTTTCATTATTTTCTGTGGTTTTTTTAGACATAACGATCCTCTAATATTGTTTTTTGAATGTTTTCTATATGTTTTTGCTTATCTTCTGGACTCCATCCTAGCATTTCAATAACATCAGAAAGTTTGTTACCTTCTTTTAAGAGTTTACATGCTTCTTTTTCATCATCGGTGAGATTATAAGACTTTTCGATATCATAATCATCTATGAGAGTTGTTTTTTGATTCTTTTCGATACTTTTATCAGTTATATCTTCTATTATAGGCTCTTTGATATGGTAACGCTTCTTTGTATGTTGCCGACGTATGAAGTTAATCAAAAAGTTTTCTGTTATTTTCTTAAGATATGCTGCTTTTTGATACTTATCCCTTTTCTCATCCACTGTTTCTATTTTATCCCAGAAATTCATTAAAGCTTCTTGAATAAAATCGTCTGGGCCTAAATAAGAATTAGAGGCATTATTCCAAGAATTGTAAAAAGATATAGCAATTCTGGATACAAAGTTAGAAAATTCTTCATAAATTTCATTTTTTATTATTTTGTTCATACTGTCACAAACCTATACAAAATACATATCAAATCGAAGCGGTCTTAGGCAAAAATAGCGTATAAACTTATTAAAGAATACACTAAATTGATACAACTCTATATATAATAATAGTCCGCAGACTAAGAAAAATAAGAAAAAATAATAAAAAAATTTAAAAAAAGTGTAATCTTTAGGAGAAGGCACGGCTTTTTTATGAAAAGGAACTCATGATTAAACGTAAAAAGTTCAAAAAAAAGAAATATCGGCTGGTAAATCCCACAGTTAATGAAGTTTCGTTAGTCAATTTAGCTTGCACTGGTAACGAATTCTTTTTTATCAAGAATGGTGACACAGTTGACAAGGACATAAGCCTCGCTACTGATTCCACACTTGAGGGTACAGCTTTACAATTTGGTAATTATGTATTGCATATTGCAAAATGTATGAACCACTCATCTTCAATTGATCCTAATGAACCAAAATGGGAAGAGATAGATGAAACTAAACTTCCTATGAGTGCTTTTGCAGAAATTGGTGATCCTGAAGATAGAAGCACTTGGAAGTATCCACATCACTTTGTTAAAAATGGGGTAATAGGTGAAAGTGGACTTTACGAGAGTGGTGAATTATTTTTACATAGAGGGAAGCTCTTAGCTTTAGCTAACAGTTTTGAGAAATCGAAAGACACCGATAAGGTTGTGCTATCTGAGATCACAAAACATATTAAAGACTTAGGGCTGAATAGAAAGGAAGAGGCCGATGAGGCCGATGTTTTGGTAATCAAGTCATTTTCAAAATCAGTAACTTCTGTTGATGTTGATAAAGAGTCAGCGTCAAAGATGGCGAAAAATTTGAAATCACTTGTGGAATATAAAGAATTACTTCCTTTCAATGCACAGAAAGCACTTGAAGATTTAGTAACAAATGCTGTTACTGTTCATAAGATGGATAAATTCGATAAAGGAGATAAAGAAATGAGTGAAGCAACAAAAGACGTAAACGATTCTGATATCAGAACCGCAGAATTAGCCGCAGAGTTGGCTAGCATAAAAGAAATGCTAGAGGAAGATAAGAAACTCCGCGATGCTGAAAAAGCTGAAAAAGAAAAAGCTAAAAAAGATGCCGAAATTGAAGCAATAGTTGCCGAACGAGTTAAAGAGCAACTAGAAAAAATAGAGGCTGAAAAAGAAGCTGATAATAAAAAGTCTGATGAGGATGCTAAGATATCATCTAAAAAGACTGAAGAAGAAGAAGAAGAAGAAGAAGAAAAAGAAGAAGATCAGGATGAAATGGTTGAAATTTCACCTGAAGAACTTGCCGAATTGATGCTAGATGCTCAAGAAGGCGATAATTAAATAAACATTAATGGAGATTATAAAATGAAGATTAAAAAATCTGAATTGAATGAACTTAAGAAAAAGGCTCGAAATAGTTTCTCGAAGAGCCGAAAAGCTTCCAAGCGGAAAGCTACTTCTAGCACTGTTACAGATGTGAAGGATAACTATAGTTTTTCTAAGTTCCTTAAGGGTGTTCACACTGGTCAGTGGGATGAAGGTTCGACAGAACAGCGTTATTTCAAGAAAGCTCTTGAGCAGGACAATGAGGTTAAGGGTGGTATTCTTGTACCTACTGAGACTTCCAGTGAGATAATTGAGCGACTTGTGAACACAGCTGTTGTTCGTACTATGCCTAATGTACGTATCCTGGATATGGAACGTGACAAGATGGAGATCGCAAGGATAGAAGATGGACCTACCACTTCATGGGGTGGTGAGCTTGAAACTATTGATGAGAATGATGAAATTAGGTTTGGTTCAATTAGCCTTGAACTGAAGAAGAATGTTATCATCTATCAGATATCCAGAGAGCTTCTTATGAATGCTAACACTTCAGTTGATGACATTGTGATTGAAGAGATCGCAAAGGAAATGGCTGAGGAAGAGGATAGAGTACTTCTTGAAGGTACGGGTGGACCACAGCCTCTTGGTATCTACAACAACAGTCAGGTATCTAAGCTTCCTGTTAATGGTGTTGTTACATTTGATCACGTCACATCAGCAATGTATGAAGTTGAGAGGAAGAATCTCAATATAAATGGTTGGATAGGTAACCACAGGGATCGTCAGATTCTTAGGACTATCAAGGACAGTGATGGTAGAGCATTACTTACACATCCTTCAACCGCTGAAGGTGTCAAGGTCGATGAGCTTTATGGTAACACCGCAAAGTGGACAAACAAAGTTTCCAAGACTCTTGGCAGTGGTAGCAACGAGAGCTACATGGTTGGTGGTGATTGGAGTCAGCTGATGATAGGCCAGAAGCCGGGTCTCAGAATAGAGACAACTCAGGAAGGTGGCGATGCTTTCGCTAAGGATTCAGTCCTTATCAAGGTAGTACGTTACATTGATGCTACACTGCGTCATCCTGAAGGTTTCACAATGTTGACAGGTCTTAAGACTTCGTAAGCAACAATTATAATTATATAGGAGAATAAACATGCCTAAAGGTATAAGTCAATTAAAACGATCGGTAGTGTTGGTTAATAATGATACTCCGACTATCGCCTCCAGTGACACTGTTACTGCTGATGTCGATATGGGAACTTCCCGTAATGGTTACCTGACTCTCGCAATTGCGGCAGCCGCTAACCCTCTGGAAGATGTCATTCTTGGTACTTCTGATGAATCAGATGCTTTCACCACAGGGACGGAGATTCCTGCGGACGATAGAGCTACGCTAGTTATTATGACGAATGATAGCTCTAGTGGTGTAAGTGTGGCTAATAATAAGATTTCTTTTACTTCTTCGGATGCAGGTTACTACGTATTCGATGCTAAGTATCTGAAACGCTATGCAACCCTCCAGTATACCGCAATAGCTTCTGATACTGTATTTACTGCTGAGCTTATGGGATTAGACCTTGCAGATGCCCCTTACAAGGATGGCGCTTCAAACTATAGTAAGCTTGATGGTGGCGTAGTTAGTACTTAATTAAATAATTGATATCACACTCGGTGGGGAAAATCTTTACTCCTTTCTATATCCCCACCGATGTGTGTTATTATTAGAAAGGGTTATTTAATGATTAAATTTGATAGTGAGAAAGAACCTAAGACCCATAAGATACAGATAAATGAGTTAAAATATCAATGTATCAATGGAACAACTTACACTGGCGATTATAAACGTAAGAAAATAAGTAAGAATAAGTATGTAATCGTTTGGGTAGGGGAGGAAGTATGGGTAACTGAGGAAGCCGCAAATGAATCAGTAAAGTGTGGTTGTGCAAAGATAGTAGCAACAAGAAGCACAGCTAACGCTATTAATAACATAGATAAATCTGAAGCTGAGATTTTATCATCAAAAAGACATAGAGGCCCTAACAAACGTAAACCAGGTAGGCCAAAGATTAAGAAAAGGTATGATAGACCAGGTAGACCAAAGGGATCAACCAATAAAAAGAAAAAAAGTAAAGTTGTAAATAAAGATCAAAATGAATTCATAAATACGGATTCAGAAAAAATTGAAGGTTAAAGTTTATGGCTGATGCTGGACAACCACAAAAAATAAAAGTATATCAAACTCAGAAAACGACTTTTCAAGTAAGTTTACCATCTGATTATAGTTCTGTTTCAGATTATATTTTTAATTTCACGGTAAAGAATAGTAATTCTTCTGATCCTATTATTGAGAAAGAATGGACAGGCTCTAACAATGCTTTATCTGGTTATTCCACAGCATTTACATTAAACGTATCGGACACCAACCAACCATTAGGTGAGTATAAGCTAGCTGAATTATGGATGAGAGATGAAATGTCTGATGCTTACCGAATATGGCCTATACAAGATAAAGAAGGACACTTTTATATCTTACCATCAGCTAAAAACTTTTTAACATAATAAACATATACATAAAGTAGTATTAATTACTTGTTTTTAGGTTTTTAGGTGAGTAAATGAGCAATAATAATATAGAAGCTGAAATAGTACAAAAAACTATTGATGCAGAATTATCTCATAATGTAATTCAAGCTGAAATTGGTAATGTTCAAGTAGTATCTGGCTCTGATACCCCTGCATTAAGAAACCACATATCTGATCACTCAATTCATTTTACAGTCAGTGAAATACATCATTCAGATATACAAGGTATTGGAGTAAACACTCATGCTCAAATTGATACTCATATCGCTGATTCTGATATTCACTTCGATAAATCTGATGTTGCTTATAGTGACTTGGGAGGTAACCCATCAGATAGGATAACAGCTGGTACTAACCTGTCATGGGATG
>Ga0180437_10006485_pt1 | contig 15569 bp, 12 predicted proteins | sample SS_ome_4_FD_132410 | JGI IMG/M metagenome (GOLD analysis project Ga0180437, IMG submission 132410) | Hypersaline lake sediment archaeal communities from the Salton Sea, California, USA - SS_3_D_1 metaG | ecosystem: Environmental > Aquatic > Non-marine Saline and Alkaline > Hypersaline >...
CAACAGGCAAGAGGCCAGCACCAACCCTACCATCAAGGGATCGGTGAAGGCGGTGGGTGCGAACTGGATGTCGAAGGGAGAAAGAGCGAGGAAGAGAGCGCTCAGCAAAGCTACTCGACGACCAGCCAGCTCAAGGGCGATGTGGTACAAGAGCACGATGGATCCCAGGCTAGCCAGAATGTTGGGCAGTCGGGCAGCACTCTCGTTGTATCCGAAGATCTTGAAAAACAAGGCCAGAGTGTAGAGGAAGACGGGGGGTTTGTCCACGATGACCCCATACCTGAGGAACACGTCCTTTCCTGAGGCGATGAGCAAGCCCCAGTGGCTGTACAGGGCTTCATCGCCGTGGAAGCGGTTGGCGGCGATGAGGCTAAGCCTGAGCAGGGCTGCGAGAGCTATCACCAGCGCCAACGGGATGTACGGGTGGGAGAACATGATGCGCAGCCGTCGTCCGCGATAGTACAGCAGAACGGCCAATCTGCAGATCAGGACGCCGAGAACGGCCATGAAGAACAAGATGGTCCCCACATTGGTGAAACGACGGGCGACTGGCAGGAAGTACACCAGACTCACGAGACAGGGCATGTGGCATAGGCAATCCACCAAGAGAGCCCGATACGCACGCATAGGGGCGAAGCGGCTCAGCATGAATGAGTACCCCACCCACAGGAGTAGCACCGTGGCGCCTCCCAGTAGAACTGCCGCACCGAATGCCAGGGGGTTGAATAGCGTCTCATATCCGTGCTGACGCAGAACTTCCACAAGGAAGAAGGAGATAGTTAACGCAGGAACTAGAATGAGTAGGATGTACCGTCTGTACATGGCATTCATTGCCCGACCCCCGTGGGAGGCTGTATTTGGTAGAGCACAGACGAGATACGCTCAGGGTCGCCGAAGAGAGGCACGGTGATCTGTGCTATGCTGGTGACCTGGTATTGGGCCTTGGCGTGCGCTAGGTTCGCGTGGAGCGCTTCGCCGTCGTCCAGCAGGTAGACGTTAGTCCCGTCAAGGAACATCTCCTGCAGGAAGATGTCGAACTCCTTAGCACCCCAGAAGGCAGGGCGAAACGCCTGGCGTCCTGCATATAGATCGATTGGTCCGCCGTTCAGCGAAGAACCCACGACACACGGATTCGTGGTGTGGGCGGCTAGGACATCGAACCCGTTCCTCTCCTCCGCACTCAGATAGCCGAAGCTCGCCCTGTAGGTGCCCCAAAACCTTGGCAGGATAGGCCACGCGCGCAGCACCGGCAGCGTCAGGAGGGAGAGGATGATGAGGACAGCAAGGGCGTGACGGCGATACGGGAGAACCCTCCTGCCCAGTGGTATTCTGTTCCATAACTCGACTGCACCGTATCCGACAAACGCCAGAACGATGGGCAACAATGAGAGGAGATCCCGAAACCTGAGCGCGGCGTAGGGCAGGTGCACCGCAAGCACCCCCAAGACGGCGGTGAGGAGCACGAAGAAGTAACCCCTTTGCGTCTTGTACATCCGATACGCACCATACATCAGAAGGGGACTCAGGTAGCCGAACTCGTGCCCCGACATGGCGCGAGCCCACATGAGCCGAGCCGTGCCTGCCATGTGGGATATGCTGAAGAGATCTAGCTCAGTGGATTCTGGTGTGAGGAAGTGACCGAACACCAGTTGATGATAAAGCAGGTCTGGAATGGCGACGAGCAGCGCGGCGAGGCCGAACAGCCCTACAGATTCCATCCGGTGCCTGGGATCATTCCTTTCCCGGCCCAGTGAAACTAGGGCCACCAGGACGCAGGGGCCGATGGCGAGCTGAGTATGGCGGATGGCATAGGCTGCACCGAAGCAGATCCCTGCTAGCACGGCATGGAGTCTATGATGGTCCCGCATACCCCTCAGGATCAGCAAGAGCGTAAGGATCGTGAACAGCTGGGAAGCAGCGTCAGCCATGGGCACCAGCAACCGGTCGATCTGTTCGTACGACGTGGCTAGGCAGAAAGCAGAGAAGGCGCCTCCGAGCAGGCGCTGTTCCCGTGGAGCGTGGCGTAGTAGTTCGGCCACAAATGCCACGAGAGCCAGCAGACAGAGAAGGCCGATCAGGGGGGGCACCAGGTACAGGCCCTGCTCCCCGAGGAGCACGTAGCCCACGGACAGGATAGCTGGCCAACCTGGTGGCCAGTCAGCGGCCGAGCGGCCGTCATCCTGCAGCGGTGGCATGCGCACCTGATATCCGTAGTGAACAACAGGCCACCAGGAGATCCCAAGTTCGGCTATTCGCGGGAAGAGAGGGAACTCATGAGTGGGATCGCCGTGCTCGGCTATGTCGACCGCCATCTGTGCGTAGGCGTAGGGGTCGTTGGCTGTGACCCCGTGCGTGCGGTGTCTGAAGTAGACTACCCCAGCCCACAGGAAGACGATAATGGCTAGTGTGACCCCTACGCAGGTCAGATACCCCTCTGTTCGGCGGTGCCGTTGTAGCAGCAGGTACCCCTCGCAGAGGAGGACATACACCACCGAAGCAAGGAAGATGGCCTCGATATTGAACAAGGCAGCCAAAGGGATGGGGTATGTGAAGCCATCGCAGAGAGGCAGCGGTTCGCTAAGCACTTTTGCGCACGCTTGTCGGGCAACTGCAGCGAGGTAAGCGAACCAGAGAGGCGTGAGCGCTTCCAGACGGAAGATCCATTTCCTGGCCCTCAAAGAAGACAGTATTTGAGGGCTGAGGAGGAGCAGGAACAGTCCCAGCATCCAGAAATAGGTGCGGCCGAGATGTACTGAGAGAACCAGCAAACCTGTCAGGTGCCCTGCCAAGAGCACCACGGTGGCGCCAATTGGGGTGCTCCCTCCTTCCCCTCGTGAGGAGAGGGTGAGTATTGCGAGCTGGCGGCCAAGTAGACCACTGCGGTGGCTCTGGCCGAGGAGGTAGGCGGCCCATCCAGCTATGGCCAAAGAAGCTGCTGCGTAGAATAGTACGGGCATTGAGAGATGGGGAATGGCCACAAGGCGGGCTCCCATTAGCACCAGTAGGGTCAACGACAAGCATATCAGTCCGATCATGACCCGGCGTGAAGAAGAGGGCCTGCGGCTGGAGACGGCTCGATAAACACTTGTGCCCAGTCCCATGGCAAAGAACGCCATCAGTGCCAGGTGAAGCGGAAGATCGTGGGGAGGAAGCGGCCCAGGTCGGGGGTCGAAGAGGTAGGCTAGATTGAGCAACTCTCTACTCCTCAAACGCCGCCATTTCAGCCCACGGTTGGTCGTGCAGCAAGCCTGTGACCGGCCAGAAAAAGGGCACCGGGTAGTCGCAGTGCCTTGAAATGGAAAGTCAGCTGAGCAGGAAAGGACCCAAGTCCCCTTCCCCAGCGCGCGTGCGCCGCCTGAACTCCTGGATCATGGCTCGAACGTGGGGATCGGGGTTCGCTTGTGGCGGCTCCTGGACACCATGCGCCGAACTCTCTCCATTACCTCGTCGTCACAGCCCTGCGCTTGTGAGCCTTGTAGGGCAATCAGCGCTTTGTCCAGCTCTTCATAGGAGATTCCCAGCTCACCTTCGTCGGTCTGGCCTTCCCAGAGGCCTGCGCTGGGTGGCTTGTCGATGATCTCTGGGGGGATATCCAAGCCTCCGGCCAACCGCCGGACCTCGGTCTTCAGCAGGCCTCCGAGAGGAAGCAGGTCCGCTCCCCCGTCACCATACTTGGTGAAATAGCCTGTCTGAAGCTCGCTCTTGTTGCCCGACCCCACCACGAGGCGGCCTCGCTCGTTGGCGAAGTAGTACAAGGTGGTCATCCGAAGTCGAGGCTTCAGGTTTGCCACAGACAACCTCCTGGCGTCGGGCAGAAGGCTCACCAATACATCGAAGACGGGAGTCAGGTCTATGGTCTCTGTACTTATGTCAATGGTTTGAGCCAGCAGCAACGCGTGGCTTTCATCCAACGGGTCGCTGTGACAAGGCAGGATCAACCCGCATACTGCATCTCCAAGGGCCTTCTTGCAGAGGGCGGCAGCTACGGAAGAGTCCAGCCCACCGCTCAATCCGAGGACGACGCCTTGTGCACCAGCCATCTTGACCTGGTGGCGGATCCAGTGGGTGAGGTCCTCGATCAGAGCATCGACGGTTTGGCTATTCTGCTTTTCCAGCTTCATGGGCGAGGACTATGGCCTCAGCGACCTCCTTCATTGGTTTTCGTTGATCCATACTGGTCTTCTGGATGCGGCGGAAAGCGTCTGCCTCGCTCAGTCCCTGCGTGTCCATGAGAAGGCCCTTGGCGCGATCTACCAGCTTCCGGGTTTCGAGAGCCTCCTTGAGGTCCTGCACTTCCCTCTCCAGAGCTCGGAACTCGTTCCATCTTTGCAGAGCCACCTCAAGCGCCGGCGCCAAATCTGCCTCGTGGAAGGGCTTGACGATGTAGGCCATCACGCCTGCTTCCTTCGCGCGCTCCACGAGATCCTGCTGGCTATACGCAGTCAAGAGGAGGACGGGTGCGATCCTCTCCTCCGTGAGTACCCTCCCCGCCTCGATTCCATCCATACCCGGCATCTTGATGTCCATGATCACGATGTTGGGCTTCAGCTCGCGCGAGAGGTGCAGGGCGCTTTCGCCATCCCCGGCTTCCCCTACCACCAGGTATCCCAGACTCTCCAGCATTTCCCTGAGGTCCATGCGCACGATGGACTCATCATCGGCAACGATTACTCTAGGTTGTTCCATTTTCGACTACCCCCTAATGGTATTTTGGGGAAGGTCACGGAAGCCTGGACCCCGTCGCCATCTCTCAACTCGAACCTTCCCTTCAGGTCATCATTCACCAGAGTCCGGACAATTGTCAACCCTAGATGGCTGTCTCGTTCCAGGTCGAACCCATTCGGCAGCCCACTCCCGGAGTTGCCTATACGCAGAGTCACTTCGTCGGCGCCATCCTGGAGTTCGACCAGAATCTCTCCTCCCTGCGAGGACGAGAATCCGTGCTCGACGGCGTTCTGCAGGAGCTCATTGATGATCAGTGCACAAGCGGTGGCTTGCTGGGTGGGCAGGTAAACGTTAGGCCCCTTCAGCTTGAAGCGGATCGCTTCTTCCGTGCTCACTGCTCCCATGCGCATCTGGTCTAGGATCCTGCGGGTGACATCCTTGACGTTGATTACTCTCGATTCGTGCTCGGATAGAAACTCGTGGACTGCTGCGACGCTGAGGATGCGACTGACACTGTCCTGCAACACGTGGGCCATCTCCTCAGAGCCGGCTCTTCGACTCTGCAGCCGCAGCAAGGAGGCGATCGTCTGCAGGTTGTTCTTGACGCGGTGATGAATCTCCTGTATCATCGCCGCCCGGATTCTGGCTTCCTTCTCCACACGACGAGCCTCCGTCGCGTCGTGGATGAGGAGCAGCACTCCTGTGACATCTCGCTTGGGTGGCTTTGGCAGGCGCAGCAGGCGGCGCGATAGAGGCTGCACGTCGGTCTGGCTGAAGATGGGCACGGCTTTTCTGATCCAAACTCGATTGCCCTCCTCCGCCTCCTCTTCCAGGCAGCGCATCTCCTCCAACGCCCTCTCTACGAACCTGTCGTCGCCCGTGTTGATGTTGGCAAGCTCCTTCTTCTCCAGAGTCTCCATGTAGCGGAGTCTGCGGAACAGATTAGTGGCAATGTCGCTGGCGTAGCGAATGCGGCGGCGGCGGTCGATGAGGAGGATACCGTCCTGTTCGTGGAAAGGGGAAAGGGCGTCCAGCCCGTCTATCTCGTTTTGGAGGACCATGCCCTGCAGTCTCTCCAGGGCTCTACGGAACCTGATAGGACGATGGCGGTGGCGCTCGTGCTCGATCATCGTCTTCTCGATTGACACAGCAGCGATCACGTTGCCGTCCTCACCGTAGATGGGCTGAGCTTCCTGCACCACAGGCGCGCCCTCCACTCTTGGCCCCTGCGCCCCTCTGGTAGAACTGCCGGTATCGAGAGTGTCCAGGACCGCTGGCTTCTCAGGAGCAGCGATGACTTGGCCGAGCAAGCGCTCATCGTAGATGGGCGGAACTGAGTGTGGCCCCGCCTGCGCCACGACCACGGCCTCTTCCTCACCCGCCTGGCAGTAGATCAGCATGTCCGCCCGGCTGATGTCAGCCAATATGGGAAGATTCCTCTCTATCCGTTGGAGAATCTGGATCTCCACTTCTGAGAGACCGGAGCACTGGAATACCGCATCGTGCATTGTGCGTTCTCGATGGTCTTGCAAGGCTCGAGATATCAAGAATGGCCGACAGCATAGCGGGCTGCCGGCCATTCGTACGTAACATAGCGCCCGTTGCAAGGCGGAGGGGTCAACTCCCCGCTACGCCGAATATCCCATGGTCGGGGCGAGAGGATTTGAACCTCCGACCACTTGTACCCCATACAAGTGCGCTACCTGGCTGCGCTACGCCCCGACGACTCGCCTTTGACGAACATATTATAGCAGAAACGGGAGTGCTTGACAAGCGACGGCGGGCAATGGTGACACCGCAGAGTGGATTCGCCGGACCCCACGCAACTCTAGTCTCATCTGCCCTCCTCGAGCAGGGGCAGCAGGTGGTCCAAACTGGTCTTTTTCGCCTCCACGTCGAAGACCGCCGCGAAGTGATGCACTACGCGGTCGCGTACCTTCGCGATGTCCACAGCGCGTCCCAGGGCTTCCTCCACGGAGGTGATCGCCTTGTTCGCCAGTCCGCACGGAACGATGAGTTCGAAGTGGGCGGTGTCTGCAGCCACATTCAAGGCGAAGCCGTGATAGGTGATCCAGTTTTCTATGCGCGCACCAAGTGCGGCGATCTTGGTCCGCTCGTCCAGCCACACACCGATGTTCCCCGAGAGCCGGCCCGCAGTTACGCCGTAGTCAGCCAGGGCCCGTATGAGGATTTCCTCAAGAGAGTGCATGTACCATCCCACATCGGTTCGGTATTCCCGAAGGTCCATGATGGGGTACCCCACCAGCTGGCCAGGGCCATGGTAGGTGACGTCGCCACCTCGTTCTACGCGATGAACCTGGATACCGTGATCGGCGAGCCACTCGCTCGTTGCCAGGATATTGTCCTCACGCCCCCGACGCCCCAAGGTGATAACCGGTGGATGCTCGAGCAGGATCAATGTATCGCCGACCTTGTTCTGTTGCCTTGCGGCCACCATACGATGCTGCAATTCCAGAGCACTGTCATATGGGTGTAAGCCCAAGTCCAAGACGTTGAGTGGTATTCGGGTTCCCGTCGCGGATCCCATCGTTTCTTTCTCCGCTTGCCTACAGTATTCTTGTTGCGGCGCGATCGCCACGTCGTATCGCGGGCGCTAGCCTTCCGATGGGCTCGCCAGGAGCCCGTAGCTGGGCCCCCGGATTATTGCTCGCTCGCTCCACCGACCAGAAGCCGGCTGGGGCGCTCTTCGGCCGAAGGTGGGCGCCATGCTTCGCCACCCGAGATGCCGCTTCGCCGCGGCTCTGGGGGCTAGACTCGACCTCAGTCGGTGAAGCGCAGCCTTAGCAGTGTCCAAAGAGTGGGCAGACCGTCGAGGGGGGTCAGCTTCTTTTCGGTGCGAGGGGAGTACCATATCGGTACCTGGTGAATTCGGTGTCCTCGCTTGAGGATCTTGGCCGTAATCTCAGCTTCGATGGCGAAGCCGTCGGAGCGAAGTTCAATGTCGTCAACCACATCCTTCGCCATAAACTTATAGCAGGTCTCCATATCCTGGAGATCCGAACCATAGAGTAGATTGGCGATTCTCGTTAGCAGCCGGTTGCCCAGTCGCATAAGCCATTTCTGCTCGTGAAGAGACCGCACACCGTACACTACCTTCGCCTTTCCATTCTCGAAGGCCTCAAGCAGCTTGTGATAGTCTTGTGGGTCATACTCCAGGTCGGCGTCCTGGATGATGACCGCATCCCCCGTGGCTGCAGCGAGCGCGGTTCTAATGGCTGCCCCCTTGCCGCGGTTTCTGTCGTGACTGATCGCCACGAGCCCATCGCGTGCGAGAGACAACAAGATCTCGCGGGTTCGGTCGGTGGAGCAGTCATCCACGACGATAATCTCCTTCTCCAGCGCAACCTCAGTGACGCGACTGATGACCTCTTGCAGCGTCTCCTCTTCGTTGTAGGCAGGGATCAGTATTGAGAGTTTCATGCACGGTCCCCTAGCGCGGCGTGTCAACGACGAGCTTCGTCGGCCTGGTATTATAGTGTATTCCCACCCCGAAAGACAAAGCACTTCCGGAGTGTCCCGGCAGGCGCACGCGCGAATCGCCGACGGAAGCCGACCATTGTCGACCAGGCGGCGGTGAGAGGGCGATTGTACGGCTCCTCCCGTGGTAGATTCCAGACCCGCAACCGGCGCGCCATCGCCGTGGGCACTGTGCACTTCGGCCCATCCGGGCCTTTGTTTGCCCACGACACTTTGCGGGCCTTATAATGGCGGGTGTCCTGACTGTGATCGAGATATGACCGCGCTCGTGGGAGGGCGGTTGGGATCATAGTCGACGAGGGAAAGGCAGCGAATGAGAGGCGAAACAAGACTGGAAGAAGCATGGGGGTTGAGGGACACACTGGTGGACTTGCGCCGCCGCATCCATCAGCGCCCGGAACTCGGTTTCCAGGAAGTCGAAACAGCCAAATTGGTGGCTGAGACTCTGGGTGCTCTGGGAATCAGGATCGAGACAGGAGTTGGGAAGACCGGCGTGGTGGGCCAGCTGGGCGAGGGCGGCCCCATCGTGGCCTTGCGAGCGGACATGGATGCCCTACCAATCTCTGAGGTGAACGAAGTACCGTATGCCTCGCAAGTACCGGGTGTGATGCACGCCTGCGGGCACGATGCACACACAGCGATTCTTCTGGGCGCAGCTATGCTCCTTTCGAGAGCCCAGTTGCCTGGGCGCGTGCGTTTCCTGTTTCAGCCGTGCGAGGAAAGCACCGACTCTCAGGGGAAGAGCGGTGCGGTGCGGATGTTGGACGAGGGGGCAATGGAGGGTGTCGAAGCGGTTGTTGCCCTGCATGTGGATCCTCGGTTGGAGACGGGTCAAATCAAGGCGGGAGCGGGGCCCGTCTGTGCGGCGGCCGACGCCTTCCGGGCCACGATAGTGGGGTCTGGTTGCCATGGTGCTTTTCCTCACCTGGGCGTGGATCCGGTCTTTGTCAGTGCTCAAGTCATAACTGCCATCCAGGGTATCGTGGCCCGCCGAGTCGATCCCGTGGAATCCGCAGTCATAACCGTGGGTGCCATCCATGGCGGCACCGCTGGGAATGTAATCCCACCGGCGGTGCAACTCAAAGGTACTATCCGCAGTCTGGGTCAGGAAGTGCGCAGCGAGTTGTGGCAGGACCTGAGAAGGACGTTTGAGGTATCGAGAGCTCTAGGGGGCGACTTTCAGCTAGAGATCGAGGAGGGCTTTCCGATCCTGGTCAACGAGCCATCTATCGATGCAATCGTCTGCCAGGTCGCCACCGACTTGCTGGGCCCAGATAGCGTTCTTCCGGTGATACCGGAGATGGGAGCGGAGGATTTCAGCATCTTGGCGAGTCGGGCGCCCGGCGCCATGTTCTTCCTTGGAGTGAGACAGGCGGATAGCGCGAGGCCACTGCAGCTTCACAGTCCCGATTTCGATGTCGACGAGAGCGCGCTACCCATCGGAGCCGCGCTCCTTGCCGAGACGGCGCGACGCTACTTGATGGAGCACGAGCAATGAGAGCGACTCCGAAATGCATTCCATGCTACCTCAAGCAGGCTCTGGCGGCCGCCCGAGAAGTGACCGATGAGCCAGAGACCCAGAGGCGCGCCATCAACGAGGCGGCCACGATCCTTCCCCAGTTGACGATGGACAAGAGTCCCGCGCACAACTCCACCTACGTGCTGTGGCGTGCTCAAGAGGTACTAGGCTGCCCAGACCCTTTTGCCGCTAAGAAGCGGCACTACAACCAGCTGGCACTGGAAATGTATCCCCAGCTCAAGGCTACGGTCGAGCATTCCTCGCACCGCTTGAGCACAGCAATTAGAGTGGCGGCAGCTGGGAACGTCATCGATCTGGGCATTCTCGACCGGGCACAGGTGGATCTGGCGGGCGATTTGAAAGGGGTGGTGAGCGAGGGCTTCGCGGTGGACGAATGCGGGCTTCTGGAGCGGAAACTGGCCCGCGGCGCGCGAGTTCTGTACCTGGCTGACAACGCGGGGGAGATTGTCTTTGACAGAGTTCTCATCGAAGAGTTGGCGGAGCGGGACGTCGAGATCACGGTAGCGGTGAAGGGGCAGCCCATTCTCAATGACGCCACCATGGAAGATGCGCTATACGCTGGGCTGGAGGAGATCGCCCACCTGATCAGCAATGGATCTCCCATGATAGGCACGGAATTAGAGACATGCTCTCCGGAGTTCCTGCGCCACTTCCACTCCGCGGACATCATCGTGAGCAAGGGTCAGGCCAACTTCGAAACACTCAACGAGATCCCCACTGATATCTTCTTCGTCCTCAAGGCCAAGTGCTCTGAGGTGGGTAGAGAGCTTGGAGTAGCTACAGGCGATGTGGTTGCTCTCTTCAACCATAGCGCGGACCATGCCGCACGAGCGAAAGATCGTGGCAGGCGATCGGTTGCGGAACGCCGATGATGGGGCCATGCGACGATGTCCACTCCTTGGCGCGGCAAGCCTGAAAGGGACGCTGGCCATGGCTGCGTTGAGACAGCGGCTCCCATCCAGGTGAGCGGTACAGGGATTGCGTGTCGATACATCTCGATTCATGGTGGGACGGTAGGGCAGAGCCGGTGGATGGTACGATCGACAACGATGACAGTGGGGCCGGTGGGCCGGGCCACGAGTTTGTGGAACACCTCCAGAGACTTCCTTCCTATCAGGGCCAGATCTGTCACGTCGAGCGAATCCCCGCGCGAAAGGCCCAATACGGCACCTTGGCCAGACCACTCCCAAGTCGTCTTAGTGCAGCTCTGACGGCGATAGGCATAGAGGAGTTGTACACACATCAAGCCGCTGCCGTCAGTGCCGTGCGGGATGGTCACCACATCGCTGTGACCACATCCACCGCCAGCGGGAAGACGCTGTGCTACAACCTGCCGGTCCTGGAGACCCTCCATCACCACCGTCGCAGCAGGGCACTCTACCTGTTTCCGACTAAGGCGTTGGCTCAGGATCAAATGCGCAACCTGCGTGAGCTGACGCGCCAGGCGGATCTCGATGCAGTGTGTGGGACTTACGATGGGGACACCCCGCGTTCTGCCCGAGCCCGCATCCGCAAGTCAGCTTCCATCGTCCTCACCAACCCGGATATGCTGCACGTGGGTATTCTGCCCAACCACCGCCTGTGGTCCCAGTTCCTGTCCAACCTGCGCTTCGTTGTTGTGGACGAAGCGCACGCGTATCGCGGGGTCTTCGGATCCCATGTGGCCTGTGTCTTGAGGCGGTTGCGTCGTCTCTGCGAACGGTACCATTCGCAACCTCTGTTCATATGCTCCTCCGCCACCATCGCCAACCCGGCCGAGCACATCGAAAACCTGATCGGCTTGCCTCCTCTGATTGTGGGGGAGGACGGTTCCCCTCAGGGTTCCAGAGAGTTCGTGCTTTGGAACCCGCCCTTCACGGATGAGAAGAAGAGAGCGCGTGTCAGCGCCAACTTGGAGGCTTCACGCATCTTCACCCAGCTTGTCCGCCACGGATTGCGCAATATAACCTTCACCAAGGCCCGAAGAGTGGCAGAACTAATCTTACACTACAGCCGGGAGATGCTGGAACGCGAGGATCCCGACCTTGTCCCCCTGGTGAGGTCCTATCGCGCTGGGTACCTTCCCCGGGAGCGTCGAGAGATCGAGTCTGCCCTTTTCCATGGGAAACTGCTGGGGGTCACCGCCACGACTGCGCTGGAGCTAGGCGTTGACATCGGAACTCTGGATGCCACGGTGCTGGTGGGCTATCCCGGTACGATAGCGAGTACCTGGCAGCAGGCGGGCCGGGCGGGCCGTGGCGCCCGCGAGTCTCTTTCTTTTCTCGTTGGTCTGGACAACCCTCTAGACCAGTACTTCATGCGCCATCCGGAGCAACTCTTCGGTCGCAGCAACGAGCATGCTTTGCTGGACCCCAGCAATCTGTATCTTCTGCTTGGGCACCTTCCCTGCGCCGCATATGAAAGGCCGCTAGTGAGTCAGGACCAGCGACTCTTCGGCGACAGGTTTGGTCGAGCAGTGGAGGGTTTGGTGGAGCAAGGCGGACTGAAGCGTCGGGAGAGCCGGTGGTACTATCCCGCTGCAGACTATCCCGCCGAACGAGTGAGCATCAGGGCGGTGTCGCGCCACAACTACCTTCTTCTGGATGAATCCCAAGGTGATCGTGTGCTGGAGGAGATTGACTCAGCGACCGCCTTACGGCGAATCCACTCTGGAGCGCTGTATCTGCACCAGGGGGATTCGTACTTGGTCACGGAACTCGATCTTGCGAAGCGCGTGGCCTACGCGCGACCAGTGGAGGTGGACTACTACACACAGCCCCGAGAGATCAACGAACTGAGGATTGTGCAATCATCGCGCGAGGGGAAGCTGGGCGACGCCAAGGTCAACTACGGACAAGTCCAAGTAACTGAGCAGGTTATCGGGTATAGACGCAAGCAGCTCATGTCGGATCTAGTGCTGGGCGAGGAGGCACTGGATTTCCCTCCTCGATCATTCGCCACCTCGGCCTTGTGGTTCGACGTGCCTGGGGCGGCCCGGAATGAGGTGCTGCGGGAAGGTCTCGATTTCCATGGCGGTCTACACGCCGTTGAGCACGCAGCGATAGGCATCCTTCCCCTCTTTGCCATGTGCGACAGGCAAGACATCGGCGGCCTGTCCACGCCCCGTCACCAGGAAACGGGCAAGCCGCAGATCTTCATCTATGACGGACTCCCGGGAGGCGTCGGCATCGCTGAGAAGGGATTCGAACTACTGCCCGAGTTATGGGAGGCCACGCTGCGCACCATCGAGGAGTGTCCATGTGAGGCAGGCTGTCCTTCGTGCGTTCATAGTCCCAAGTGCGGCAACAACAATCAGCCTCTGGACAAGAGAGCTGCTGCGATCATCCTGACCGTGCTGCTCGCACCTACGAAGAGGAGAGGCGGCTCCCCTCCTCTGGATGACGGATTCGAGGGCGCTACCTCCTGAGGATTGATCGCAGCGCGCGCAACTCTTCGGAGCGGATAGCCAGGCAGGCCAGTAGAAAGACCGTTGCTCCGAGGAGAATGGCCCCGACAGCCTGCACCGCGATGTGACTGTTTGCGGTTTGCGTCAGGAACCAGAGAAGGACGATCCCCATCACAGTCGTGGCAAGCAAGGTCTTCCAGATTGACCGGAGCATTGAGCCGGCCGCGATACCTCCCACTCTGCGACGAAGGATCACCACCAGAATGGAGGTCTCCACAATGGTGGCTATCGAGTTAGCCAGCGCCAGACCACCGTGCTGCAATGGCCCGATCAATGCCAGATTGAGAGCTATGTTGAGTGTCACGGCTCCAGCGCCTATGATCACGGGTGTGCGCGTGTCGTGCAGCGAGTAGAAGCCGCGCTTGATTATCTCCAGTGCGGAGTGGCCCACGAGCCCCAGTGCGTAGAACTGAAGCGCCCAGACCACCGCCTGCGTTGAAGACAGGTCGAATCGGCCGCGTTGTAGAAGGAGCTGGGTCAACGGCTCTCCGAGCAGGATCAAGGCCACGCTGGATGGAATAGTCAAGAACAGAATCAAACGCAGCGTCTCAGACAACGTCGACCTGAGTTCTTGAGTCTCTCCTCTGGCGGCCAACTCCGAGAAGGTGGGGAACGCGGCGGTCGCTATCCCCATGGCAAAGATACCCTGAGGCATGAGCATCAGCATCCAGGCGTAGTTCAGCGCTGCTACGCTTCCTTCAGCCAGGGTCGAGGCCAGATAGGTATTGACCACAAAGTTGAGCTGCACCGTGGCCAGCCCCAGCATCCGGGGTAGCATCAGGCGGCCCACTTCGCGCACTCCTGGGTCGTGGATATCGACAACAGGACGATACGATGCACCCTGCTGTACCAGCTGCGGTATCTGGATACCAAGATGCAGGACGGATCCTGTAACAACGCCCGCGGCCAACCCAAAGACACCAATGGAGGGAGCGAGAAGCGTCGCACCTCCGATAATGCAGAGGTTGTAAACCGCTGGGGCAAGCGCTGGCAGGAGGAAATGCTGGTAGGAGTTGAGAATGCCCATGATCACGCCACTGAGTCCGAAGACAACGGGCGATACCAGCATGATGCGCATCAATTGCACGGTCAGTGCCTGGTCCTCTGGCGCGAAACCAGGGGCTACAATGTTGCCTACCAGCCAAGGGGCCGCGACGGCGGCCACGATGGCGCACGCGGTCAGGATTGCCAGCACGATGTTCATCACAGAACTCGCGAGGTGCCAGGCGTTTTTCTCCTCGTCGTGCGCCAGGTAGCCGGTGAATGTTGGGATGAAGGCTGAGCCCAGCGCTCCGCCCGCTATGAGCTGGAATATGAGATCGGGGATGCGAAAGGCAGCCAGGTATGCGTCCAGCTCGCGGGTCGTGCCGAACTCCCTGCCGATGATGATCTCCCGGCCCAGGCCCAGAACACGGCTCAGTACAAATGCCGCCATCACGAGTGTAGCCGCACGGGCCAGTTGGGTCTTACGGTCGTCATTCATTGTCTAATGAGCCTACTGGGGATAGGAACCACCAAGGAGCCTGATGATGGGGCTGCGTCCGTGCCCTTTGCGCCACTCGCACATTTATGCTAGAGTCTAATGTGATCACGGGCGTGAATGATTCCAACGAAAAACAGTCAGCAGAGAGTATCGCTCTTGACGCTGAGCAGCTCACTCCAAACGGCGTTCTCCCCTCGCACGCTCTCGAACTCCTGCAAGCTGCCCTGGCAGCCAGGTTGAATGTGGCCATATCCGGTCCAGAGGGAAGCGGCAAGAGAGAACTGCTCCATAGTCTGGTGCCACACATGGCCTGCGATGGCCAAATCCTGGCGGTCCAGAATCCTGATGAGCCCTTGCTTGAACGGAGGGGGGTTACCTCTCTCATAGCCCATCCAGAGGCTGAAGACAATTGTCCCCGCATCGGGCGCCATTACCTCCTTACACTCGTGCCGAAAATGCACCCCACGGGGCTGGTTCTCGATCGAGTAGCTGGCGCAGAGGCCGTCCCCCTGCTACGATTGCTCCTTACCATGGATGGTATCGTATTCTCCATCGCAGCTGAGTCCCCGCAAGATGTCGTCGATAAGCTGGTGGACTTGGATCGGATACACGGAGAGCGCCAGGACTCGGAGTTGGCCAGACGCATTTTGTCCACCGCCCTCCAACTGGTGGTACAGTTGGATACGGCACCGGACGGAAGCTCTCTGGTTGCCAGCCTGACAGAGGTCGCTCAAGCCGAGGATGGCCGTCACGTCCTTCGTGAGATCTTCGCATGCGGGGACCTGGATTCTCCCGGCGATGGGGAGTGCGGATCCCGGCCTACACTTCGCGCAACCGGCGTGAAGCCGCTGTTCTTGAGCAGGCTTGAAGAGCTGGGCATTCCGGTACCAGAGCACGTTTTCACCTGACCGGCGCGCACGAAAAGGGAGCCGCTGTTC
>Ga0180437_10006486_pt1 | contig 15568 bp, 11 predicted proteins | sample SS_ome_4_FD_132410 | JGI IMG/M metagenome (GOLD analysis project Ga0180437, IMG submission 132410) | Hypersaline lake sediment archaeal communities from the Salton Sea, California, USA - SS_3_D_1 metaG | ecosystem: Environmental > Aquatic > Non-marine Saline and Alkaline > Hypersaline >...
CCTTTTGTCATAAGGACTATGATTTCCCCCTCCTTCAATCTTGCAGCCCTTCCCCTTCTCTGTATGCTCCTGATTTCGCTTGGGATTGGCTCATAGAATATCACAGCATCAACTGCAGGTATGTCAAGGCCTTCTTCTCCTATGCTGGAAGCGACCATCACATCGAATTTCTCATCCCTGAAATCCTTGATTGTCTGCTCCTGGATTTTCCTTGTGACGCCGTCTTTTTTTCCTACAAACTGCCTTGCGGTTATCCCATGCTCCTGCAGGAAGCTTTCAATCCTGGCTATCTGGGAGCGGTACTGCACGAACACAATCATCTTCTTTCCTTTCAATTCCTTTACTTTCTTCAGGAGAACAGGCATCTTGGGATGGTCCTCATCCTTCTCGCAGAGCTCCTTTACCTTCGCCAGTGAAGGCTCTCTCAGCAGGAGCTTCGCAGATTTGCTTGTCTTCTTCTCCAGTTTCGCCAGATAATCCCTCAAAGGGTATATCCCCTGTGTCTCAAGCAGCTCGGTCATATGGAGCAAGTGCAATAATACAGAATACTGGACCAAGGCAGGGTACTTGATGTTATGGTCTATCCTCAGTATCCTTTCCCTGAGCTCCATGAACTTCCCCTTGTGCCTGAGCGGGGCCCTGAAGCCCATGCCCGCGAGCCTTTTCGCATATTTTGCGGTGAGCGTTTCGAGCTCTTTCTTTATCCCTTTGAAATGCTCCGACAAATCAACAGGAATCCATGTGACAGAGCTTTTCTGCACGTACTGCGAGACATCCTCATCCTCATGGGCCCTTATCTCTACATTGTCTATCTTCAGCGCATCCATGACCTCCTTGATGCGGGCTTTCTTCCCTCCCGGCGATGCCGTGAGCCCCACGAAAAGAGTGTCCTTGCCGTGCGTTTTCTCTGCTATGAACGTGTATGCGTAGCTGCCTACAGCGCGGTGGCATTCATCGAATATGACAAGGGAAAAATCAGCACCTGTGACCTTTTTCTTAAGGTCATTCCTGATTGTCTGCGGAGTGCTCACAATGATATCGGTGCGGTACATATCCTTTCTTTTCTTCGGTGTTATCTCGCCGGTTATCAGTGCCACGTTCTCATCGGTCAGCTCCAAAGTATCGATGATTGAGTCATAGTGCTGCTTTGCAAGCGGCTTGGTGGGCGTAAGGAAAAGGCACCTGCCCTTCTTCATCCTGTCCCGGATGAGCATGAGCGCTATCAGCGTCTTCCCCAGGCCTGTTGGCAGTACGACTAAGGTATTTCCATGCTGCATAATTGAGTTGTAGATTGCAAGCTGATACTGCCTGGGCGTGATTTTCACAGGAATCCCCATACAGTGTATAATATACTACTTAATAAGCCCTTTATAGTGGTTTTAAAAGGTTGTTTGTATATAATATATTATATGAAAAGGGTGCAGAAACCTAGGCCGCGTGCTTTCGAAAGGACAAAGGCTTTTCTGAGAGGTGAGCTGCAGAAATTCAAACTGGGCTGCGAGATATTCTTCGGCGCTCAGCCTGCTTTTGCAAGGGTGCCGGCTTATGGTGTTATGCCGAAAAGGGATCTTTTCAGCCCTGTAATGTACTTCCATACAGGTGATGCTCCGAAGAAGGGCACGCCTTCACGCAAGATTATGGACTGGGGCTATGTAGACATCCGTACTCCTGGTGAAAGGAAAGAAGAAAAAAAGATAAGCTACGCTGACGCCCGCAGGGAGGTCTCAAAACTCCGCAAGGGGAAAAGCGCATCCCACCAGCATATCGCCTATGAGGCAGCCAAGCTGTGCAGTGCTGATGCGGAAGTAAGGAAATATACGCTTCACCTGGTAGTCGGAGCATTGGGAGAGGACTATGTCTTCCTGCCCAAGGAGGATCTTGAGAAGCTCTATGCAGAAGAGCCGAAGAGGAGATTCAGGACAAGGGACGAGCTCGGCCATGCGTTAGGGCATACTGAAGATATCCCAAGCCTTGCCAAAGGCATCATGTGGCTGGCCTCAAAGTTCGCAAAGCTGTTCAGGAGAAAGACTCCTGACAAGGATTCCATCAACAAGCCTTATTTCGCTCATTTCTATGACCCCAGAAGGGCAAAGAACGACCAGGGCCTCAACATGCTGAACGGCGACCTGAAATTCCAGAGTGCCCTGAAAAGGATAAAGAGATACTGGAAATATGCGTCATATTTCTACAGGAAAGGGGATAAGCCCAGGGCCTTCTATTGCCTCGGCCATATCACGCACCTCATTCAGGACCTTCATGTGCCTGCGCATGTGCACAATGACATACACGGCCCTACGGTGGTGCTGGGCAAGCTTGATTCATTCGAACAGTGGTGCATACGTGCAGATTATCCTTCGCTTGCACGCCCTGAAGGAAGGGAGAACATATCTATATGGGACAGCAGCTCGCTTGCTCCGCCTTCACCTGACAGGACCTGGAACTCCAGGACCCTGAACAGGAATCTGACCGCCTTCGTAGACGACGTTGTAAGATACACGCAAGGATTCAGAAGCGTGGATGCAGACGGCACGCATCAGAAGGGCAAAGGCAAGCTCTCGGATGAGGAATGCTATTTCCAGGCATCGATGCTCATACCCAGAGCCATAGAGAACTCTGCACAGGTTATAGTGAACTTCCTTGACTACCACATGCGCTACAGGTAATTCATTCAAATTCCTTGTATGCCTCTGTGATGTCTATGTTTTCGATATCCTGCTCAACCAGCGTCTTTTTCTTTATCTGCGGAAGCTGGGATTCATAGGTCGGCTTGTCTACCTTGTAGAAAACGCCGATAGGCACCTTCTTGTACTCGGTTTCAGAATCCTCATAGGCCTTCTTCAGCGCAGCCCATCTATCCGTGACATCATGGTCTTCCAGCTTGTAGACCCTTTCCTGGAACCATGGGTAGGTGTTCAGTTTATTGAACGTGACGCATGGCTGGAAAACATCAACAAAAGCGAATCCCTGGTGCTGGATTGCCTGTTTGAAAAGCTCTTTCAGGTGCACAGGGTCTCCTGCATAGCCTCTTGCGACAAATGTGGCCCCTCCGTTGATGGCTACTGCAAGCGGCTTGAAAGGTTCCTCAATCACGCCCCAGGGCGTGGTCTTGGTCTTCATGCCCAGCTGGCTTGTCGGGGATGCCTGGCCGGTCGTAAGCCCGTATATCTGGTTGTCATGGACTATGTAAGTGAGGTTGTAGTTCCTTCTCATGATATGCACGAAATGCTGAACGCCTATGCCGTAGCCGTCCCCGTCCCCTCCTACAGCTATGACAGTGAGCTTTGTATTTGCCAGCTTTATTGCAGATGCAACGGGCAATGGCCTGCCGTGGATGCCTTCAAAGCCGTAGGTATTCACATAATGCGGGAGCTTGCTTGAGCACCCTATCCCTGATGCGATGACAGTATCATGCTGCGGAAGGTTGAGCTCTGCTATGGCCCCTTTCAGGGAGCTTATCAGTGCATGGTTTCCGCATCCCGGACACCACTGAATCTTTTCTTTTACATCCAAATCCTTGATTGTAACAGCCATATGAATCACCTACAGCCCGTGCCTCTGGGGATTGTAATACTCCAGGTCCTCCTTCTCGACAATCCTGATTTCTTTGTCCCCTTTGAAGCCTGATTTGACAAGCTTTTCCACCTCTTCCGCTATCTGTCTTCCGAAGAACTGCCTGCCGTCGTATTTCAGCATGAGGAAGTCAGGCTTGAAATCGCAGTACTGCTTGAGCATACCGGTAAACTGGCCGGTGGAATTGTTCTCAACCATGACAGTCTTCTTGCCCTTGAGCACCTTGGCAACCTTGTCCTTGTCAAGCGGGAAAAGGTATGAGAAATGCACCACATTGGCCTTTATGCCATCCATCTTGAGGATATTCACAGCATCAAGCGCAGGCATCTTGTGCGAGCCCCAGCACATGATTGTGACATCCGCGTCCTTGGGGCCGTACAGCTTCGGCGCGGGCATGTCCTTGAGCAGGCCCTTTATCTTTGCTGCCCTTTTGTCGACCTGCTTTGTCCTCATGATGAAGCTCTCGGTGCTGAACCCTGTCTCATCATGCTCATAGGATGTCCCCACATGCATGCCGTTCGGCGTCCCGGGGAATACCCTTGGGGAAACCCCGTCCTTTGCCAGTTCATACCTTTTATACCTGGTATTTGGCTCAAGCGCAGGAAGCTTCTCAACAATCTTCCCCCTGTCCACTTTCAGCCCTTTCTCATCAAAACGCTCTGCTGAGAAGACGCTCTCCCCAAGGAACTTGTCCGAGATTATTATCACAGGGAGCTGGTATCTCTCCGCAAGGTTGAATGCCTCGAACCCCAATCTGAAGCATTCTTCAACATCCCCTGGGGCAAGAATGACCCTGAGGAAGTCCCCTTGGGATGCATGCAGCGCGAATCTCAAATCGCCCTGCTCTGTCCAGGTGGGCATGCCTGTGCTGGGCCCTATCCTCTGGACTAAAACAGCAACTATCGGAGCTTCTGCCAGTGCGGCCATGCCAAGGGCCTCAACCATCAGGGCGAACCCTCCCCCTGAAGTGCCTGTCATGGACCTTACACCTGCGAATGAGGCTCCTGCAGTGTAATTCATCGCAGCTATCTCATCCTCGGTCTGCTTCACCACGATGTTGAATTTCCTCTCATTCGCAAAAAGATAGTGCAATATTGAAGAGGCCGGCGTCATCGGGTAGGCTGAATAGAACTTCATCCCGCCCTTGACAGCGCCGAGCGCTATGGCCTCATTGCCTGAGATAAGGACCTTCCTCTTGTCAGAAAGGGGCTTCATGGTATATGGGACATCGCCGTTCGTGCCTTTTACATATTCATAGGCTTCCTTGGCAACTGCGATGTTCTTCTTTACGATTTCATCCCCCTTTCTCCTGAACTCATCCTCTATGACCCCGGCCAGGATGTCGAAGGGATATTCAATCATCGCCAGGACACAGGAAAGTGCCACGGTGTTCTTCATCCTGACCGTTCCTCCTGCTTTCTTTATGAGCTCTTCCAGGGGCACGGCGAACATCTTGATATCTTTTGAGACCTTGAATTCACTGACGTCAAGGGCCTTGTCATAGATAATCATCCCGCCCTTTTTCACGAAGTCCTTGTGGTAGAATACAGCATCCCTATTCAGGGCGAGCACGATTTCGCATCTCCTGGGCGGGGAACGTATCTCATTCGTTCCTGTGGTGACCTGGACTACATTATGCCCTCCTCTTACCAATGAAGGGTATTCCGGATAACCTACTACGTTATAGCCTCCTCGCGTGAAGCACTTGGCCAGCATTCTGCCTGTGACCATCACACCTGCGCCAGCCTGGGCGCCGATTCTTATACTGAATAGCATGGATATCACTCCTTGTTGAAGGTAAAGGCTTCTTGAAAAGCCTTTTTAACTATAACGAAATAGGAGTCGTCGGATGTCGGTCATCGGTTTTCCATACATTTTTATACTTATTGTAACATAATTAACCATGATATCCTATGTCTATTAAGAAGCGTTTAGAGGAACTGAGAAAATCCAAAGGAGAGCAGAAGCCCTCTCCGAAAGTGGTCCAGCTCCCCGCAGGAGGCAAGACCAATGGCTTCCAAAAGGATGCCGGAAAAGCTGAAGCCCCTGCTCTTGAAGAGCCTCCAAAGGAAAAAGGCGATGTAAACGCTGCCCTGGAGAGGATAAGGCAAATCCGTGATTCTGAAGAAGGCAAAGAAGCCTATGAGGCTGATGTTGCCGAGCGCAGGGCAGAATCAGAAGAGATTGACCTTACTATCCATAAAGACAGTGTCTGGAAGCTTGATTTCGGCACTATCGTCTCTCCAAAGATTGCCCGGCATGCTGACGGGAAGGACGGAGGAATCCCCCTGCCTGATGAATTTGACGACCCCAATGTGGAGAACGTAGGCCATATAATGTTCCTCGGAAGGGCCCCCAGAGGCCAGAGGGGGGGCCTGCGGGCAGTGGGCAAGCCTGATGATGTGGAAGACGGCTCCCTTGAGCTTTACCGTCTGCTTGAGCACGACGGAGTCCCTGCACTGCAAAGGAATTCACTTCCTTTGGAGGATGGCCCTTATGCTGACAAAGACGGCGTTATAGATGAGGTGGCTAAAGAAATAGAAGGCAAAACGCTGAGGGAAACTATAGAGAGGACAATCGATGTTTTCAGGTTTGATTTCGGCCAGGTGGACATCGATTCAGAGCTCAACTATCCAAGAACCTATCCAAGTGAACTTTACCGTTTCGGGCATGCGCGCGAATTCGATGAAATCCCTGATGTTCCCTCAACCGCAGCCAATATCCTCGGTGCAAAAGAAAGGGAGCAGGACCTCCCGCAGCTTGGGAAGTTCTTTATCCTTACCCATCTTGTTGAACCTTACCTGCTTGCAACAGCAGCATTAAGGAAACACAGTATACCTGCACATCTTGCATTCGGCATCAAGCCCAAAGGCGGCGCAGAGTTCAACATACCCCTTATCGCTATTGTGGACCTTGCCAAGACAGTTCCTCTGATCACGTTCCCTCTTATAAGGGACCCTCATCCTTCGATGACTTCGATTCATATCCTCAGCGATGTCGCGGTGCAGGGGGTTGCTAATGCATTATGGGCGGAAACAAGGCTCAAACATCTCACAAAAGAGCTTATAGACAGGGCCGCAGAGAAAAAGCCTTATCTTACTGAAGCAGAGGTGGATAACCAGCTCGTGCGTGTTGCAAGGAAGCTTTTCGAATGCTACAGGAGATGGCCAGGCTCTCATTTCGTCGATGAGGCGCTGGCCTTTGCAGAGGAGAACCTTGCTATGGCTTACAGGGCCATGAAGATGCTGGAGATGAAGAACTGGCTCATCAGCTTCCACCCAGGCATCGAGCCGCATCTGGAACACGACCTCATGGGAACCATGATGAGCACGCTGACCCAGTTCCACCCTGAGATTGTACAGGAACAGAACCCTGCAGTCTGGCAGCAGGAAGCCCTGGTCGTTGGGGCGAACTACACTCAGCAGATAAAGCACCAGTTCACCCTGCGCACTGCAAGAGCCATAGCAGAGGCGGAGGAAAAGGAAAAATAAAATCGGCCCTGTTGTGGCGTTCCGCTGCTTCTTTTCCTATTTCCCTGAGATCTAACTCCAGCTTGGAAACTGGAGACAGATGGAAATCGGGCCCGATGGGATTCGAACCCACAACATCTTGGTTTCTCCTGCAATTAGGAGGAGGCATCCGAAGCCAAGCACTCTGTCCAGGTTGAGTTACGGGCCCGTGACTATTTTGTTAAAATCTCGCAGCTGTCAGAGGTTACCAGGATGGTATGCTCTGCCTGCGCAATCAATCCCCTGCTCACTTCCCTGAGCACAGGATATCCTCTTATGGCATGGTTCTGCAATAATTCTTTCAGAGCAGCGCTCACAAGGAGCTTTGACTTGAATTCCTTCCTTACCCAGCGCTCGGCAAAGGGTAGCATGCCGTAGTTCTTCAGCACATGGTCCATAATCTTGCGCGACTGCCTCATGCGGATTTTGGAGGGGCTGTACACAGAGAATATCTCCACCCGCTCCAAATCCTCGACGTATCCTGCCCCTGTTGTTGAGAACGGCTCAACAGCAAAAATGTCGCCTTCCTGAAGCTTATAACTGTCATCGGTCCTGATATTTGGTATCTCTACTCCTGCATGGAGCTGGTTCGATTTTATCATATGTCCTGAGAGGTTCGCTATGGGCTTGAATCCATAGCCTTTGATGGTGTCCTCTATGACACCCCCGATTTTACCTACCCTCACCCCCGGCCTGATGACCTCTATGGCCTTCCGCAGGGCATCCTCTGCAGCCTGCACAAGCTTTTCGTTCTTTCCGCTCAGGTCCACCGTATAAGCAGTGTCAGAAAGCGCTCCGCCCACTTCCAGGCCCATGTCTATCTTGACGACATCCGCTTCCCCAAGCACCTCTGACGATTCGAATTCAGGGGTATAATGCGCTGCTATATCATTCAGGGATATGTTCACAGGGAATGCAGGCTTGGCGCCTTCGTCTGCCATCATCTTCTCCATGGTCTCGGCTATGTCCAGCAGGGATTCCCCCACCATGATGAGGCTCTTGCTCTCCTCGCGGATTTTGGCAGCCATTTTGCCGGCCTGCCTGAAATTCTCAAGCTCAGCATCGTCCATATGAAGACCTCATGTACCTCCACATTAGATTGTACATTCTCTTTAAAAGCTCCTGCCGTTGTTACAAACATTTAAAAAATGTGGTAAGTATAAATAATAGTTATGAGACTGCGATTCAGATCCATGCAACGAGATTCAAAACCAGTCAAGAAAGAGGCAACCGGCGTCCCGCCGCCCTGGATAATCGAGAAGATAGAAAAGCAGAAGCGCAGGAGGGAGCCTCTCAGGGAGCAGCCCGCCCTGGATATCCCGGTGCCATTGCAGCGGCCTCCTGAAAAAGAGGAGAAATCCGACCGCGGCGTACTCATAATAGAGCCTAATACAGTAGATTCAACAATCAAGCCTACAATAATCCAACTCTAAAATCTTATTCTATAATATTAGTGATATGTCCAGCGTAGCACAGCTTGTCAGGGAAAGGTTCGGCGAGCTTACGCCTATACAGAAGCTTGCCATACCCAAAGTGCTCTCTGGGCAGAACGTGCTTATCCTGGCCCCAACTGGCTACGGGAAGACAGAATGCGCGCTTCTTCCCGTCCTTGAGAAAATCCATGATAGGGAGTCCGGTATATGCGCCCTTTACATTACCCCCCTGCGGGCCCTTTCAAGGGACCTGAAGCAGAGGTTCGACTGGTGGTGCGACAGGCTTGAGATAAGCCATGACACCAGGACAGGAGATACCACCCAGCATACCAGGACCAAGCACCGCAAGAACCCTCCTAAGATATTGCTCACGACAGTGGAATCATTGCAAGCCCTTCTTCTCGGCAAGGTCATGAGGAAGCACCTTGCCAAAGTGGAATTCGTCATCATAGACGAGGTTCATGACATCCTTGACAACAAAAGAGGCGCACAGCTATCCCTGGGCCTTGAGAGATTGAACGAGATTGCAACATTCCAGAGGATAGCAATCAGCGCTACTGTCGCTGATGAGAAAGAGGCTGCCAAGCTTGTCTTCGGGGAGCGTGATTTCGCAGTATGTGAAACAGGAAAGCACCGCAAGATGGACATCTCAGTGGAGAGTTCGATGTCCAAGGAAAAGAGCATAGAGCGCATCAAGAGGCTTGTGGAGAAGAACAGGAGCCTTGTCTTCGTGAACACAAGGAGCACAGCCGAGGAGCTCGGTGCATCACTGAAGAAGGCGAAAGCACCGATAGCAGTCCATCACGGCTCCCTTGCAAAAGGTGTACGGCTTACCACGGAGGACAGGTTCAAGAGCGGTGAAATCAACTCCATATTGTGCACCTCTTCATTGGAATTAGGTATTGACATAGGCGATGTCTCCCTTTCACTGCAGTACGGCTCTCCTCATCAGGTCTTCCGCCTTATCCAGAGGGTAGGTAGGAGCGGCCACAGCATGGATAAGATGCCCAAAGGGGTGATTTTCAGCTCTGATTTCGATGACATGCTTGAGAGCACCGTGCTGAAAATCTTCGCAGACAACGGCTGGATTGAGGACAAACGGGCAGAGAGAGGTGCCCTTGATGTGATAGCGCACCAGCTTGTGGGGCTGTGCCTGGACTTCGGCAGGATGCCTCTTTCAAAAGCCCATTCCATACTCTCACGCTCCTATGCTTACGGGATATCCTACGATAAACTGAGGATGGTGGCATTGCAACTCTACGGCGAAGGAATCCTCTACTATGATGAGCTGGGGGAGGATATCTTCGTGAAACTGAAGCCCAGGGCAAGAGAGTACTACTACACGTTCCTGAGCACTATTCCAAAGACAAAACGATTCCTTATGAAGGACATAACATCCAACAGGATTATCTCAAACCTCGACGAGGAGTTCGTGGTCAACCTTGAAATCGGCGCAAGCTTCCTTTCCCAGGGCATGCCCTGGCACGTCGTGGACATAACAGACGATGCAGTGCTTGCCGAATCCACCTCAGGGGGAGACATAATGGTCCCTTCCTGGACAGGCGAGGACATCCCCGTTTCATTTGAAGTAGCACAGGAAGTAGGCAAGATGCGCAGCATAAGGAAGGACGTCTCTCCGCTGCCTGATGACAAGACAGTCATAATAGAGGTGATTGAGGACCTCGTCATTGTGCATGCATGCTTCGGGACAAGAGTCAATGAGGCCCTGGCCAGGATATTCTCGAAGAAGCTCTCAAAGCTAGTAGGCGAGAGCGTATGGGCTGTCTCAGACCCCTACCGCATCACAGTCAAGCTTCCATTCCCTCTCAAGGAAGAGCATCTGACCAAGACACTCACAGGAATCACAGGCGTGAGGAAGCAGCTGGAGGAAGCAATAGGGTATTCCCCCCTCCTGCGCTTCAAGTTCCTGCACGTCGGCAGGATGTTCGGCCTGCTTTCAGAGGATGCGAATGTGAGCAACAGGTTCATAGATGCATTGAAGTACTCAGTCGTGTATGAGGAGACAGTCCGTTCAATATTCTTCAGATACTTCGATGTTGAGAGGACAGAGAGGATTGTCAATGATTTGAAGAAAGGGAAAATCAAACTTATCGTGGATAAAAGGGAAAAGCCGAGCTTCTTCGCGCGCATAGGGCTTGACAGGGCCTCAGGCGGAGAGGCCATAGGCATGTTCGAGCCCAGGGAGCGCATCATAGCGGCATTCAAGGAGAACGCGCTTTCAAAGACCCTGAGGCTGAAATGCCTGAACTGCGGTGCCACGCGCTTCATGCACCTGGCAGGGGCTCCGGAGAGCATCAAGTGCCATAAGTGCGGAACAAAGGCATTTTCGCTTCTGGACAAGGAGGGCAAGCCGAAACAGGACCCCGAGTTCTCCGCAGGCCTGATACGCACCTACGGAAAGAGGGCATTGATTGCGTTGTCCACATACGGCATAGGGCCCTCGACTGCAGACCGTGTGCTGAGAAAGCTCCAGAAGAACGAGGATATCTTCTATCTTGATTTGATAGAGGCCCAGAAGGCCTTCATAAAGAACAAGAAATACTGGAAGTTCTGATTTTATTTCTTTTCTTCTTATTCCACTGCATGTACAAGCAGACCATAGTTGTCCGCGCTGACCTTGGGATGGGGAAAGGGAAGATTGCAGCACAGTCTTCTCATGCCTCCCTTGCGGCTTATAACAAGGTCAGGAGCAGCCGCCTTGTCATAGCCAAAGGCTGGGAGGATGAAGGGCAGAAGAAGGTTGTGCTCAAGGTGGACAGCGAAAAAGAGCTTTTCGAATATTTCCAGAAGGCGAAGGATGCAGGTATTCCCTGTGAACTGATCCGTGATGCAGGGCATACACAGCTGGAGCCCGGCACAGTGACATGCTTCGCTGCAGGTCCCTGGAAAGAGGAAGAATTAGACAAGGTTTTCGGGGATTTGAAGCTCCTCTGATTATCCACCCATGATTTTTTTCGCTCTTTCTCTCCTGTTGTTCTCTGCTTCTTTCTGGGCACGTATGAACTCCTTTGTGGTTATGTTTCTTCCCTCACCCGGACCTGTTCTTATAGTCACGACGTTTTTCGTCCAGTTCGGAGAGAAGATATCGATATCATCCTTGGTGGTGACGAAGTACGGCTTTCCGTCCAGCACAACCCTGGTAACCACCCTGCCCGGTGTATCATCTACCTGCTGATAGCTCTCACTTGTGATTGGTACCATGGCATCCACGGGATTTTCAAGCCATTTCCCGCCGAAAAGGGTGCTGTTTGCCCGAAGCATAAGGTTCTGGGCCTCCTGCTCAGAATAGCCCCGCTCAACAAGCCGTGCAGTAATCATGGATGTTTCCCTCTGGTCCTGGCTCATCCCATTCACTCTGTACAAGAAGAACTGCCCGGCTGTTGAATTAATGACATCAAGTACCTCTTCAGCCTGTTCTTTCGTATAGCCCATGCGCCGAAGCTCATCCATATAGGCTTTTTGCTGGTTTTTCGTGCTTTCCAGGGGCGTTACAGCCGTTCCTTTCGCCACTTTCGTCAGGTTTGCAATCATTTTTTGGATGTCTTCTTTACTCAACCCCGTTTTTAATTCACCCTTTACTTCACGCTTTGGGACAGCCCACAGGATAGCTTTATGGCCCTTCCAAAATTCCGTCTCTGCCTTCTTCTTCACACCCTCTTTTCCTTTCTTTGACAGAGCTGTTCTAACCCGGCTCGGCGGCAGGAGGAACGGCTCTGCCATCTCAGATATCCCCTCTGCGTCCTTCGCGCTGATGTCAGACAGCTTTTCACTGCCCCTATCCACTGTATTCCAGGCCTGCAGATATGCCGTGATATCATTTTCGACTCCTTCCAGCTCTTTTGGAATCTTTGCGTTCCAATCTGCTTTTTTCTGCTCCAGAAAATCAAAGAACAGTTTAATCTGCTGAGGCGTGTAGCCTCTGTTCTGCAGGTCCATCGCAAAAATCTCCTTCGCGCCTTCAGCTTCCTTCTGTTTCATGGCCATACTCTCATCCTCTTCCGCTCATTTTCTGTTGTGAAACATCAGCCGTCTGCTGTTCAGTCATCGGCTGGATGCCCATCTTCTGCAGCTGGTCCCTCATGGCCTGGTCAGCCACTCCGGTCAGGATGTAACTGTCAGGAGACCCTGTAAATGCGTTGTCATGCCTTATTGCTATGGCATCAAACCTTTCTTCTGAGCCCGGCTTGTGTATATACAGCTTGGCAAAAGGCTTCCCGCCTTCTACGCCTCTTGATGCCTCATCAGCAGAATAACCCAGGTTCTGCATCAATTCAGAAAACTGCTCCGGCGCCAGATTGTATTTTTCAGCTACTTCGCCAAGTTTCTCTCCGGCCTCTACATCACTCATGATACCCATCTTCTGCAGCTGCTGCCGCATGGCCTCATCATCCACCCCTGTCAGCGTATACTTCTTAGGCGCTCCTGAGAATTCGTTATCATGCCTTATCGCTATGGCGTTAAACCTCTCTTCTGAGCCCGGCTTGCGTATATACAGCTTGGCAAAAGGCTTTCCCCCATCTATCCCTTTTGATACTTCCTCTGCAGAGTAACCAATCTTCTGCATCAATTCAGAAAACTGCTCAGCCAGCAGCTCATACTTCTCATGCAGTTTTTCCGGTGCAGTGGGTTCCTTGTATTCAAGTGATTCAGGACCAGTATAATTCCTTTCAAGAGTCTGTATCCCTTCATCTTTCCAAGGCTCATACCTCTTCTCAAGGGTCTGTATGCCCCCCTCTTTCTTCCAAGGCTCATACCTCTGCTCCAATGTTCTGTACTCTTCCCTTGCCCACATACCTTCCGGCTTTGTTATTGCTCCCTTCAGGGCCTTATCGAGTATTCTAGAAAGCTCTTCCGCCTTTTCAGGGATTCTTATATGCCCGCGCATAAAATCCTTTAGTTTGCTTTCTTCCTTCTGTTCCCTGACCGCTTCAATGATTTTCTGCATCGTCTGGCTCTCTCTCGAACTATCTGCCTCTTTTATGCCCATCTCGGCCAGCTTTCCCATAAGAACCGGGTCGTCTGTAGTGACCTCTATACGGTCAGTATATCCCTTCACAGAAGCTAGAGAGCCTGAGCCATTCGTCTGTGCAGCATTCATGCCGCGCTCCAGCAGCTCATCCTCATTTTCACCCTTCACAATATAGCTCTGGCCATAGGCCCCGCCTATCCCATAATGGGCCATCGCATAACCGAAACTCGTATAAGTAGGTCCTAAGCTCTCCAAGAATTTCCCATATTGCTCTTCGCTCATTTCATAAACCGCCATATGAGCACCATCAGATTTATTGTTTTATTGTGTTTTTAATACAACCTATGAAGGCATTCATTTTCCATTGCTGGGGAGGAGATTCCAGAGGATGCTGGCGCGGATGGCTGGCAGATAAACTTCGTGAAAAAGGAGTTGAAGTCATAGCACCTGATTTTCCAGATACAATGAACCCCAAGCTCGCGAACTGGCTTGACGGGGCAAGAGCCGCTGTCCCTGAGTTCAATGAGGAATGGGTCTTAATCGCGCACAGCCTCGGCTGCCCCACCATCCTGAGGCTTCTGGAGACATTCCACGATGAGGAGAAGGTAGGCACGGTCATCCTTGTGGCAGCATTTGCAAAGGACCTCGGCATCCCTGAGATAGCAGACTTCGTGGACAAGGATTTCGACTGGGGCAGCATAAAGAAAAAGGCCGATAAATTCATCATAATCAATTCAGACAACGACCCCTTCATAGAGCTGGAGGAGGGAAAGCGCATGGCAGAGCTTCTCGGCGCTGAGTTCATAGTGGAGCACGATGGCGGCCATATCAACGAAGGCTCAGGCTACACAAAATACGAGAAGCTTCTTCAGATAATAGAGAAAATGCCACAGTCTTGAACAGCAGGAAAGTGTTCAAGCTGGCCTCATTTTTCAAGAGTAAAAATGCCGCAGGCCTGATTTGAACAAGCGACCCCTCCGTTTCAAAACTTTTTAGGAAAAAGTTTTATCAAAAACTAGTTCCCTAAAATTCTTCAGCGGAGTGCTCTCCCATTGCTCGCCTTCGGCGTGCAAATCTTGAACGCCAGTTCAAGGCACTGAGCTACTGCGGCTTTGTAAGCTTATTTCTGAGGTAAGTTTTTATAATATAGCCTATCTAGGGCCGCCTAAGTTCAACCTCGCTTCTGCATAAACTAACACAACATATAAAAAACCTTCCATACATAAGTAATATTGAAAATGTCCAGACACTCAGTGATAACTAAGATGCATTTCGTTTTTGGCCTGGTCATGTTCTTTTTCGTGGCCTTGATGGTGGTAGAAGATGACCTGGCTCGCCGTGCATTCCTTCTTCTCCCTATAATCACGCTTGATATATTAAGCAAGATATTATTCTCACTTGACCAGATAGACAGGCTTGACAGCGTGCTTGAGCGCTACAAAGGAGGGGGACTCACTTACCAAACCGCCTTCGCCTGCTGCTATATGCTTGCAATGCTCTCTCAAAGTCTTTTTTGGAGAAATCTGGCCATAGCTTTTTGCAGAAATAGAACTCACTGTATGCTGCCTGCCAGGGCATAAGCCCTGAGAGCCTCTGTTCACCCGACGTCCTTATTATCAGATCAGGGTCAGGCACGTCTTTTGTATAGAGATAATCACCGAACGTCTGCTCATCTATCTTCTTCACACCCTTGGCGAGCATCTCGTTCACTGCATCCACAATCTCTTCCCTTCCGCCGTAGGAAAGGAGGAGGTTGAGCTGGTATTTGCCGTTCCTGGCGCTTACCTGCTCTGCCTTTCTAATCATCTTCTGTATCTCAGGGGGGAATAGGTGCAGCCTGCCGAAGAACCTGACCCTCAGCTCCTTCTTGTTCCTGTCGTCGCTTTCAATGGCCTTCTTCAGGTTCTCCTTGAAAAGCTCGAAGAGATTCCCAATCTCATTCCTGTCCCTTTTGAAATTATCAGTAGAGAAGCCCCACATGGTGAGCATATGCACGTCGTGCTCCTTGCACCATTTCAGCACATAACCTATCTTTCGTATGCCTATCGCATAGCCCTCTTTCCTGC
>Ga0180437_10006488_pt1 | contig 15562 bp, 8 predicted proteins | sample SS_ome_4_FD_132410 | JGI IMG/M metagenome (GOLD analysis project Ga0180437, IMG submission 132410) | Hypersaline lake sediment archaeal communities from the Salton Sea, California, USA - SS_3_D_1 metaG | ecosystem: Environmental > Aquatic > Non-marine Saline and Alkaline > Hypersaline > Sediment...
TGCCGTGTCGATGCGTGCGTACCCGTTCCCGTCGGGACGGTCCCCGACAGTCCAGTCGCCGTCCAGACCATCAGCGGCGGTCCATACGCCGTGTGTCATTTCGAGCTCGCTGCGGACTGCAAGAGTTTTCAACAGGCATGGGAAGAGGCGTTCGCGTGGCTTGTCGACGGCGGATATGAATGTGACGACAAGCCATGCTACGAACTGTACCACCACAGCGGCGCGGACCAGCCCGAGGGCAAGATTGTATTCGATATCTGTATCCCCTTGAAACGTGAGAGTTGAACAGCCTCTCGGGCCGCTGGTCGCGGCGAGGTTGTGAATCATTCCGAAACAACTTGTACGACGGGCCTCCGAGCCCGTCGAATCCCGGGGAGTTCTACTTTTCGACGGGCTCGGAGGCCCGTCGTACCTATTGATTCACAAGCTCGGCGGGTGGCACGGTCCAAGGAAGACACCATTGGGTGCCACGGGTGGCTCGTCCACCCGTGCTTTTTCGCGTGTCTGCCCGGAAACCCGAGCACTGGCTGGCAAGCATGCAGTGGCACCGGGCGGATGGCCTAGCCCGTCGTCCCGATGAGCGCTAGGCACCGGCCGCCTATCATGCAGGAAATGACGTGACAATGGAGCAAGCAACAGCTACAATTCGACTTACAGCGATTGGCTGTCTGCGCGTTAGGCCGCAAATCTGCGGTCTACAGGTGATAGGCGGAACCTGTCTATAAATGAGTCCGGCATAACAGTCGTGCCATGAGCCACGAAGAGCCAATTCCGAGGGTGTTGAGAGAGGTGCCCGTGCCTCCCGAAGTCGTCGCATCGTTGCGGGAAGTGCGTGAGTTAATCGAGTCCGGAGACGAGGCCACGACGACTCCCACGGATGACTGCATCCAGGTCGGCTGCCTATGTGGTGGACTCATGGACGACGAATCGGGACGCTTCTATTTCTCCGTTCATTTAGTGGACAATTCGCCTTACATTTGGGATATCGCTCTCTCACCTTCGGAAATAGTGGATTATGTCGAAGGCAAGAAGAATACCATGAACCTTTGGTGTTGCCAAAATCAAGCATGCGGCTTCAAGACCTACATTCAGCACATCACCTGTCACTGGTGTGACTATGGAGGTGATCGCACTCCATGAACATGAGTCGCCAGACAGCAGAAGCCGAACTAGGGGTTGCACGGGAGCGGGAACACGCCAGTACAACATCGTGGATCATTTCCCCGCCCGGTGATCCCAGACGTTCTGTTTCCAAAACTTCGCGAGGATGTCATGAACCAACAGGCGAGAGACTATCATCGATGAACACCTGGATAGCACTACTGCGCGGGATCAACATGGTCGGCAAACGCAAGCTGCCGATGAAGGAGCTGATTCCATGAGCTGTAAGCAGTGAGCTATGAGCAGTGAGCTGTGAGCAATGAGAAAGCCCATTGCTCACTGCTCATGGCTGACTGCTCATAGCCAAATCGGGAAGTGACTCTTGTACGACTCCTTAGGTTGCTGACACCGAACTGCCACGCAGCCTGGCAAGACCGAACGGAGGATCACGATGAAAGAGTACGAGATCATCGACACCAATGCCGAGAGCATCGGCGGTTGTGACATCTGCGGCCGCAAGCCCGGCCGGACCGAGGGATATCGCCGCAAGTGTGATTGGCTCAAGCAGCACTACGCAGAAGGCCTGAGGTTCAAGGTGCTCCGCTCACGGCAGTTCGGCGATATCGGGGTGATCGAGTATGTCCCCGGCAGTCATGCCTGGAGACCCGTCGAGGCGGAGGGTTATTTTGTCATCCATTGCATGATGCTCAAGCGAGGGCACTTGGGGAAAGGGCTTGGGATGCTCATGTTGGATAGTTGCTTAAGCGACGCCAGGAAGAGCAAGTGCCGAGGAGTCGCCGTGGTGACCAGTCCCGATGCCTTCATGGCACGAAGGGATTTGTTCATCAAAGCCGGTTTTACCCCGGTCCAGAGCATCCCTCCCTACGAGCTGCTGGTGAAGAAGTTCAAGAAAGCGGCCCCGGATCCTCGTTTCATCGTCGACAGGGAGCGAGTATTGAAGCGGTACAAAAAGGGCCTCACGATCCTGGCTGCCGATCAGTGCCCTATGGTTGCCAAGTGTGTGAAGGACATTGCGGAGGCGTCCCGATCCCTGGGGCTGAAGACCAAAGTGGTCCGCGTCAACAGCGCCAAGCAGTCCAGGGAGCTTCCCACGCCCTATGGCGTCTTCAGCATCGTCTACGACGGAAAGCTGATTGCCGAGCGTCCGATCAGCGGCAGGAGATTCACGAACATCATGTGGGACTTCAGTCGCGGCGTCTTCAGCACGGCGGAAGCGTCCGATCAGCGCTAGGAGACACACGAACATCATGAGTAAGCCGGCATCAGGAGTAGATGGACATGGACCACGCCGCTGCCGCTTGTGCCCGCGCCGCCAAAGCCGCCCGCACCGAGGTGGGATAAGAGCAAGCTGGACGGTATCGACGTCGGTTGGGACTGGCACGGCCGGATCAGCAGTTTCCATGCCGGTGGCGGCCACTGGAACCAGAGCACTTGCTTCGGCAACTGGGTGCTCTTCGGCGACGCCGAGGAGTTCGATCGGGCCGCGGCCAGGGCGTGATGGGCCGCCGACGCGGTGCCAAACTTCCTGCCGAGGTGTTTCCAACCCTTGCTGCAGTTGCTAGACTCAGGCTTGCACCGTTTGAGTTGGCCGGCCAGCACGCGTCGGGGTTCGAACAGCCGCACTCCTGGAACCAGAGAACATCCATGACATCCATTCGAATCGCTCTCGTGGTCGCTTTGTCCGCGGTGATTGCCCCGACCGGATCGGCCCGAGAACCCGTCTCGCTGATCGATCCCGAGAAACCGACCCGCGGCTGGAAATACGGCGACGGCCCCGAGTTCCCGGGCGCCCGGGGAAAACTGGACGTGGCCGCCGAAGGCTTTCGCGGCAAACCGGTCCTTCGCTTGCATGGCGACTTCACCGGCGGGGGCAACTACGTGCAGGCCGAGGTCGCCCTGCCCGGAACCGGCGTCGGGACGCTGAGCCTGTGGGTCAACTCGCCGGCCGGTTCCACGCGACTGCCCATTCGGTGGATGGACACCGAAGGCAAGGTTCATCAGTTGGGGCTGAAGCTCAACGAGAAAGGCGGCTGGCAGCAGATCGTTCTGCCGCTGGAGGACTTCTTCCGGAAGATGGGCACCCCCGACGCGCTGGACTCGGTCGTGAAATACGAAACCTGGGACGGTGTCGAAGATGCCCGACGACATCAGAAGGAATACCGTCCCGGAGCAAGCCTGGCGATCCTGGCGTCGCGGGCCATGGGTGGCGAGGAGGGAACGCTCCTGCTTAGCGACGTGCTCTTCTATCCGAGTGATGAAGACGCGACTTCGGTTACCAAAACGATCCGCCTGGATGAACTGTTTCAGGAGGGCGAGATCGACTGGGGTTTCAATCTCGGGCAAGAGTTCCCCGGCGCCAAGGGCGGACTCGACCCGGTCGCGGATCAGCCGGTTGCCGGCCGTTACGCCATGCGATTGCACGCCGACTTCACCGGCGGAGGCGCCTACGTCGGAATGCGGAGGTCGTTCGAGCAGCTAGACGTTCAGGCCGTGACGGTCCTGCGGATGAAGATCCGGTCGGAGACGGCCGGGAGTTTCGGGCTTCGGATGGTCGACGGCACGGGCCAGTGTCACCAACGCAAGGACCTCCCCCTGAAGGCCGACGGCAAGTGGCACGTGGTCGAACTCATACCCACCGAGATTGCCGGTGGCGAACATTGGGGTGGGGCGAACGACGGAACGTGGCACGACCCGATCCGGCTGGTCGAACTGATGCTCAACGATCGGTCGGCCGAGGGCAGGAAGCCGGAACTGCTCATTTGCGAGATGTCGGCCGACGTGGTCGTCAAGGCGAAGGCCAGGCCGGCCACCTTCACCGAGGACTTCGAATTGGACGGTTCGCTGGACCGTTGGCAGACTGCCGGCGCCGTCCGACTCGACGCACCGGGAGATGCCGACTCGCGGAAAGCCCTGCTGCTGGAGAGGACGCTTGATACCTTGCGAACCGAGACTCGGGCAAGAAGCCCGGCCTTTGACGTCGAAGCCGGGGCGTGTCAGGTACGGTTCGCCGCGAAGGCAAAGCTGCACTCTCCCGACAACTCCTACCACGGCAGCGTCGCCCTGGAGGCGTACGACGCGGCGGGCAGGCTGATCGAAACCATTCCCGTCGACGTCGTTCACGGGCAACAAGACTGGCAGGCGACGTCCAAGACCATCGAGTTGCCGCGCGGGGCGTCGTCGGCCAGATTCTACATTGACTTGAAGAAGACCTACGGGACATTCTGGCTCGACGGGCTTTCGGCCGCGGCACTGAGCATGGGGCCGGTCCAGCGGCGGATCGAGCGGATCCTCCTGGCCACCGACGCCGTGGGCAATCTGTTCCTTCCGGGCGATCCGGTGGTGTACCGCGTTACGGTCGAGGCGCTGAAGCCGCTGCCCCAGGCAGAGCGAGTCCTGCGATACTCCGTTCGCGACTATTGGGGCGCCGAGCAGCTCTCGCCCGGTGAGGTCGCACTGACCAAGGCGCCTCGCGGGCGGACTCCCTTCGTTTACTCCGCCGAGATCCGGCTGCCCGACGAGCGGCTTGCCGTAGGCAAATACTACGAGTTGCACGCGGCCGTTCCGCAAGAGGCGAGCGAGCCCGTCCGCGAATTCTCGGGGTTGGCGGTGCTGCCCCCGGCGATCTCCCGGCAATACGACCCGGAGCAAATCCCTTTTACGATTCGCAACTGGGACAGCCGCATCGGCGTGTACTTCGATCTGGCCGACCGGCTGGGATTGCGTCTGTTGGGTGTCTGGGGCGGCTGGTCGGCCAAATCGCCCTACAAGCCGCACTGTCCGGGCGTGGAACGCTGTCAGCAATTCGACGCCAAATGGATTACCGGCACACCAGTCGCCAGAATCGAGCGTGACGGCTTCACCGAGTACAGCGAAGAGTCGCTGCGCCGGGGAATGAAGAACTTCCTCGAACAGTTTGCCGGCCGCGGTATGGCGATGATCGCCATGGGCAACGAGCCTCACGGCAAGGGCGACAAAGTCTTGGAGAACGTTCGTGCGTACCAGGCGATCTACGAAACCGTCAAGGCATTCGACCCCGAGATCCACGTCATCGGCACGTCGGTCGAGCCGAATGAAGAGTACTTCAAGGCCGGGTATCAAAACTACCTCGATTCGTACGATTTCCACATCTACGAACACTACACCAACGTCCGACGCACCATGGCCGAGTACCGGGCGCTGATGGAGAAGTACGGCGCCGTCAAGCCGATCCACTCGACGGAGTTGGGGCTGAACAGTCAGGGACAGACGCGACACGCCGTCGCCGTCGAGATGATCAAGAAGTTCACCGTCTTCTTTGCCGAAGGAGGGGACACCGTCAGTTGGTTCACGATCCAGTATCCCGATCCCCAGGGAAAAGCCCGGGGACAGTTCGGCGACTCGCATTGCGTGTTCGACTGCAAGTACAATCTCTACAATCCGCGGCTCGACGCGATCGTCTACTACAATATGATCAACGGCATCTGCGACAAGGAGTTTGTCGAGGAGAGACACTATCCGGGCGGAGTCCAGGCCTACCTGTTTCGTGACCGGCAAGGTGACTGCCTGCAGATTCTCTGGTCGGACGACGGGCGTCGGGACGTCTTCCTTCCGCTTCCCGCCAGTGAAGACGTCAGACTGGTCCGCCTCGACGGGTCCCGTGCCCGGCTTCAAAGCACGGGCGGCGGGATCAGCCTCAGCGTGTCGGACGAGCCTGTTCTGGTGCTCTACCGCGATCCGCGGCAGGGACTCGCCAAGACCCTGGGAACCGCGGCGTTTTCGCTCCAGACGGCTCCGGCCGACGTTGCCGAGGGGGCGACGTCGAGATTTGCACTCTCGGGACAGCGCCTGAGAGCTGAGTCGCTGCGCGTGACTTGCCCGCCGCGGTGGAAGACCACCCTGAAACAGACCGGGCAACATCAGGTCGAGTGCACGATTCATGCCCCGCAGTCGACGCCCGCTCGCGAAGCGAGGGTTTGTGTTCGGCTTCTATCGGCCGGGCGTCTTATCGGTGAACTAACCGTACCGTTACGCGTTGCTCACAGTGAATAGCGAGTGCCGAAACATCCGTAGGGATGACTCAAGAACAACTTGGGGACTGTCCCGATTTTCGCGCAGCGAAAATGGGACTGTCCCCTTCCCAAATGCGGAAGTTATTTCTGAGTCATCCCTTAGACCGGGCCTGTGAGAAGGCCCCCGCGTCGGACATGCCAAGCCGGTGAAACCTGTGCAAAGGAGGTCTCTGATGCATTCGTTATCCAGGGGCGCAACGATTGCGGCGTGTATGCTGGTGTTTCCCGTTCCGGGCGTGCCGTCGGCAGCAGCCGTTCCTCAGGATGCCGTCGTGGCACTTCCCGAAGGCGTGGAGGCCGTGTGGGATCTGCAGCAGGCACATCGCCAGTCGACGCAGACGCGGGAGCGAATCTGCATCAACGGCCTGTGGCAATGGCAGCCGGCCCGCGACGGTTCGGACGCCCTGCCGGAGGGCGGATGGGGGTACTTCAAGGTCCCGGGCTGCTGGCCGGGGATCACCGACTACATGCAGAAAGACTGCCAAACGGTCTATGCCCATCCCCGTTGGGAGGCAGAGGAACCGGGCCGCGTGACGGCGGCGTGGTACCAGCGCCGGATCACGGTGCCCAAGCAGTGGGCCGGTTGCCGGATCGTGCTCCAAGCGGAATATGTGCACTCCTTTGCCGTCGTGTACATCGACGGCAAGAGGGTGGGCGAAGTACGCTTCCCCGCCGACGAGGTGGATCTGTCGACGGCGTGCCGGCCGGGCGGGGAACACGTGCTCAGCATGCTCGTGGTCGCCATGCCGCTCGACGGCGTCATGCTCTCCTACAGCGACACGGCCTCGGCCAGGAAGATCAAAGGCCGCGTGGCACGGCGGGGCCTGTGTGGCGACGTCTACCTGGCGACCAGGCCACCGGGCCCGCGCATCCGCGACACCAAGGTCGTCACTTCAGTCCGCACGTGGGGTATCAGTTTCGACGTCGCGCTGGAAGACCTTGTCCATGATCAACGGTACATCCTCCAGGCCAAGATCACCGACGGCGAACGCACCGTCCGCGAATTCACCAGCGAGCCCTTCCAGAGCGACGGCTTGAAAGACGGTCGCATCACCTTTACCCGGCCATGGAAGCCGGATAAGCTCTGGGACGTCCACACGCCCCGGAATCTGTATCACCTTCATCTCTCCCTGCAAGAGGCCGGCAGAAAACTGCTGGACGCAAGTCTTCCCGTCCGTTTCGGGTTTCGTGAGTTCTGGATCGATGGCCGGGATTTCTTCCTCAACGGCACCCGTATCTTCCTGTCGTCGGTTCCGCTGGACAATGCCCAGGTCGGCGCCGCCTGGGCTACCTACGACGCGGCCCGGGAGAGCATGCAGCGACTGAAGGGCTTCGGGATCAACTTCGTCTACACGCACAACTACGGCTGCGAGCCGGGCTCGCATCTGAGTTTTGAAGAAGTCCTCCGAGCTGCCGACGACGTGGGGATGCTGGTGGCCTTCTCTCAGCCGCACTTCGGGCACTACCAGTGGGACGGCGACGACGCGGATCGCGACAACGGTTATGCCCGGCACGCGGCGTTCTACGTCCGCGCGGCGCAGAATCACCCATCGGTCGTGGCCTACGCGACCAGCCACAATGCCACCGGATACGCCGAGGACATGAACCCCGACATGATCGACGGCATCCAGGCTCGACGCAGCGAGTGGTCTGCCAGAAACGTGAAGCGCGCCCGGCGGGCCGAGGCGATCATCAAGGGCCTCGATTCCAGCCGCATTGTCTACCACCATGCCTCGGGCAACCTGGGCCCCATGCACACGACGAACTTCTATGCCAACTTCGTGCCGATCCAGGAGATGTCCGACTGGTTCGAACACTGGGCCACCGAGGGGGTGAAGCCGCTTTTCACGTGCGAGTACAGTGTGCCCATGCCGTGGGACTGGACGATGTACCGGGGCTGGTATCAGGGCCGCCGTGAGTTCGGCAGCGCCCGCGTGCCCTGGGAGTTCTGCATCGCCCAGTGGAATGCGCAGTTCGTCGGGGACCGGGCGTACCGGATCAGCGAGCAGGAAAAGAGGAATCTCCGCTGGGAGGCCGAGCAGTTCCGCCGCCGCGGCGCCTGGCATCGCTGGGACTACCCGCATCCCGTTGGCTCCCGCGATTTCCGCGAGCGATATCCGATCTATGCCATGTACTTCTCGGAGAACTGGCCCGCCTTTCGGACGTGGGAACTCTCCGCCAATTCCCCATGGAACCACGGGCATTACTGGACGTTGCGCGAAGGCGTGGACAAGAGCCGGGAGGAAATCGAAGTCGATTGGCGAAACCTCCAGCGCCCCGGCTTCAGCCCGGACTACATCGAGGAGCGATACGAAAGGATGGATCTGGCCTTCGAGCTTTCCGACTGGATACCCACGGTCGCAGCGCAGAGGCTGATCCGCAACAACGGGCCGTTGTTGGCCTACATCGCCGGCAAGCCGGGAGCCTTTACGAGCCGGGACCACAATTTCTACCGCGGCGAAACCGTCGAGAAGCAGCTCATCGTGATCAACAATTCCCGAGAAACCGTCATCTGCGACTGCCGATGGTCGTTCGGGCTGCCGCAGCGAGTCGTTGGCGCGAAGGCCATCACCGTGGCGACGGGGCAGCAGCAGCGCATCCCGTTACGGTTTGCGCTGCCCGGGAACCTTGCGTCGGGAAGGTACGCACTGAGGGCTGCCGTCGAATTCACCACCGGCCGGACACAGGAAGACTCCTTCTTCATCGATGTTCTGCCGCGGCCGGAAGCCCCTCGGGAAGATGCGAAGATCGCCGTATTCGATCCCCGGGGCGAGACGAGCAAGCTGCTTCACGGCATGGGCATCCGGTCTCGTCGCGTGGGCCCGGAGGCCGACTTGTCGACGTACGACACGCTGATCGTGGGAAAGAACTCGCTAACGGTCACCGGCCCGGCGCCGGACGTCACGCGTGTACGTGACGGGCTGAAGGTTCTCATCTTCGAGCAGTCTCCGGAGGTGCTCCAGCAGCGGTTCGGATTCCGCGTGGCGACGTACGGTCTCAGGAGAGTCTTTCCGCGGGTGCCCGATCATCCCGTTCTGGCCGGGCTTGATGATCGGCAGCTGCGCAACTGGCGAGGAAAAGCGACGATCACGCCGCCCCGTCTGCGCTACGAACTCAGCCGGGAATTCAACTACGCGCCGGCGGTCCGATGGTGCGGCATCCCGGTCAGCCGGCTGTGGCGGTGCGGCAACCGGGGCAACGTGGCTTCCGTGTTGATCGAGAAACCGGCGCGAGGCGACTTCCTGCCGATCGTCGACGGCGGCTACAGCCTGCAATACAGCCCGTTGCTCGAGTACCGCCAGGGCAAGGGAATGGTGATGCTGTGCCAGCTGGACGTGACCGGCCGGACCGAAAACGACCCCGCGGCGGAAACGCTGGCTCGGAACCTGCTTGATTACGTGGCCTCGTGGAAGCCGCTGCCCCGACGCCAGGCCGTCTACGTCGGCGACGCGGTCGGCAAGAGCCATCTCGAGTCGGCGGGTGTTCCCTTAGACTCCTACCAACGCGACAAGCTGTCGCCCGAAAAGGTCCTGGTGGTGGGACGCGGCGGCGGACGAGAGCTGGCCGGCGATTCGGCCGACGTCGCCGACTTCCTCAAAGCGGGCGGGCACGTGCTGGCCTTGGGGCTCGACCAGCAGGAAGCCAACGCGTTGCTGCCGACGAAGGTCGTGATGAAAGACAGCGAGCACATCGCAAGCTACTTCGAGCCCTTCGTCGCCGACTCCTTGTTGGCAGGGGTATGCCCGGCGGACGTTTACAACCCGGCACCAAAGGAGCTGCCTTTGCTTTCCGGAGACGCTGCCGTCGGCAACGGCGTGCTGGGCCAAGGCCCATCCGCGAACGTGGTCTTCTGTCAGCTTCCGCCCTACGACGTCGGCAAAACGCCACACCACCTCAAGCAAGCCTATCGCCGCACCAGCTTCCTCCTGACGCGATTGTTAGCCAACATGGGAGTGGCCGACTCCACACCGCTGCTGGATCGTTTCGCCACGGGGGTCGCAGACAGCGTCGGAGCCTCCGTAGTGAAGAACGGTGATTTCAGTGCGGTCACCGCTGCCGTGTCCGATGAGGACGACGCCATGCCCGACCACTGGTTATTCACGTCCTCCGAAGGAGCCGCTTGCACGCGCCAGAAGATGCCCGAAGACCATGAAGCCTGGTCCTTGATGCTGACGTGTCCGCCCGTCGCGGGCGACAAGCAGCCGGGCACCATGCTGGCCCAGTACGACGTTCCCGTTGCGAAAGGCCGGTGGTACCGCATTTCCTTCAAGGCCAGGGCCGAGGGCCTGGCGTCAGATGGCGTCAACGTGACGATCGCGAACACGGCCACGTGGCAATCGTTCTTCGAATACCAACGGTTTGTTCCCGGTCCCCGATGGAAGCAATTCAGCTTCGAGGTACAATCCAACGACACGGCCGACCGGCAAACCCGCTTCCAGATCTGGTATAGCGGCCCCGGAAGGCTGTGGCTGGCCGACGTGCGGGTGCAACCGATCCGGGATCCCACCGAAGGCCGGTGGCATGAGGGCTTCTACCTGGACGTGCCCGAATCGTGGGACGACCCCTACCGGTTCTTTCGCTGGTAGGCGTTTTCGAGCCATGACTTTCGAATGCAGCAGACGCGTGTCATGCCCACGCGGGCGTGGCTGCCATTGCCCATTCCTGTACGCCTGCGAGGGCACGTCGGCATCCACCCCTCGGGCCTGACGGGCCATGGATCGGATGTCGTCATTTCTACAACGGTTTTCGCCTCGGTACTCCTCGACTGAGAGGTCGTACTGCAATTACAATTGATGAAACCCGCCTCTACAGATCGACGGCAACTTCGGCGCGGCCGCGGGTGTCGCCGAGATGCTCCAGCAGAGCCACAACCGGTTGCCTTTAGAATCCTCCTGCTGCTGGCCCTCCCCAGCGATGGTTCGGTGACCGGATTGTGTCGAGCAGGACGAGGAATGAATGCCTCAAGTACAGAAGTTGACAGAGGAGCTTTGAACATGAAGTCACTTGCCATCGGTCTGGTTTTCGTGCTTGTATTCGTGTCTGTCACTGGTTACGCAACGGCAGGAGAGAAACCGAACATCGTCTTCGTGATGGCGGATGAACCTTCCTTTGACAACTGAGTCCTGAACATGCGGTGTCTATCCCTGCTCATGCTCTTTTGCTCCGTGACGCTGACCATTTTTCCCAATGCGTCCAACGCTGCCCCGCCCTGGCCCGAGAACCCGTTTGTCCGCAAGCAAGTTGAGGATGCTCTGCCGAAAACGACGAGCACCTGGGATGGTGCGGCGTATGCCCGGAACGGCACTCGTGGGGCCTCTTACGCTGCACTAGGATTGCTCTGGCGCGATGGAAAGCACGATCGGGCGATGGCGACTGCAATCCTGCGGGAGCTGGTGAAACTCCAGTACGACGACGAACTGGGCGACGAGAAGCACGGCGTTTGGAGAACCAGGTTTGCGGAGACAAAGGTTGACTACAACTGGCGCGAGTTTGTTGGCTGCTCGCTCATCTTGACGCTCGAGGAATTTGGCGACCGTCTTCCTTCGGATCTGAAGCAGGAGATTCGGGCGACATTGCTCCGAGCGGCACAGGGAGCCAAGCAACGGAACGTGGGAGCCGACTATACGAATATTGCCATCATGAGCGCCTTCTTGATGGACTACGTTGGCCAGCATCAGCGGCGAGACGACTTGCAGGCGGTGGGACGCAAGAAAGCGGAGGATATCTTCGATCGCTACTACGAGCACAAGACCTTCGACGAATACAACTCTCCGACTTACTACGGCGTAAATCTAATGGCACTGGGCATGTGGCGCAAGCATGCGTGCTGGGAACGGATGCGTGCCATGGGCGAACGGATGGAAGCAGACCTCTGGCGCGATCTTGGCGAATTCTATCACGCGGATATGAGGAACATGTGCGGACCGTTTGTTCGAGCCTATGGCATGGATATGACGGAGTATGTGGCCATCACGGGTATTTGGATTGGCATGGCGTTGGGAGATGAGAGGCTTGCTCCGCTGCCAACAGGGGCTGGGCGGAAGAGTGGGGAACGGAGCTACTCACCCGTCATAGCAGTTCTAAAGCCCATTGTCCCCAGTGAAGTCCGCCCCAGGTTGGCGGAATTCAGCGGTGGGCCGCGAGTGCTGCAGCGCGTCTGTAGTCGCGGAACGGTTACAGCGCGAATTGACAAAGACCTGATGATGGGTGCCGTGCAACTGAAACGTCGCTGGGAGCAACACGTTCCCGCGACCGTTTATTGGAAGGCCGGTTCAGAACTCGGCTGGATCATGCTGCACGGGACGACAGAGCATGTGGCTCCGGCCATCGTCGGACAAGACCTGCAGATCGTACGGACACAGGAATCGAAGGATCCAATCCTGCTCTACATCGCTGCTCCAGCGATCGATGCGAACCAGGTTTCAGGCAAGACGTGGAATTCACCCGGGTTGACGCTCGATGCAGTCTTCGGTGAAGGCATCATGCTGCAAAGCGTCGAGAAGGTCGAACATCCGTGGTTTGGTCAATGCCTGGAAGTGAAGATCCAGGCACCGGCGACGTCCACACTCATACTACGGCCCAGTTGCCCCGGATGGGCATCGTGACGATACGCGACTGCGTGGCCGATTTGTGTGTAGTTGCCGGCTTCCGCAGCCCAGTGTCACTTAACAGTGGTTTCTTCGGAGGAGTCACGGGCAATCGGTAGACTTTTCGGCTTGCCAGATCGATTTCAACTGTGCTGTCAGGCGTTCGACGGCCTCCCGATATTCGGGATCGCGAACTCGGTTGATGCCGCCACGAGGGTCCTTCTCGAAGTCGTAGAGTCCCACCACCTCGGTCTTCTCGCGAGTCGCCCGATCGACCCATAGCGTCAAACGGTAATGAGCCGTTCGCATTGAGTAACCCATACTCGCTCCGCGTGGGTACTGGCTCAACGCGGCCGATTTCCAGGGGCGATCGGGATCGTCCAACAGCGGCGCGAAGCTCTTGCCCTCCAGATGCCCATCCTCCGCGGGCCCCGCGCAGCCAACCCTGACATGCGCGCTGCAGTACCTCGAACGATTCAGACGCGCCGGCGATCTGGCGCGCGGCGGTCCGCCCCGCCGAGGTCAGCTGCGGTCAGAGATGTCAGGTGCCTCGGGTGGGGGCGAACCGGATCAGTTGGCAACTCGCTCTTCCGCTCGCCGGCTGGGCTGATACGCGCAGGCTAGCAGGAGCCCGACTCTCTCATCTTCTCTTGTCTTTTGTCTTTTCGTATTCCTCCGGCAGTTCCGCGACCCAGGCTTCGAGCTTGGCTGTCATTCTGGCAACGACATCAGGGTGCTCTGCCGCGACGTTTCGGCTCTCAGATGGGTCGACCGAGAGGTCGTAGAGTTCGGTCCTTTGCTTCTTCCTGGAGCCCATATGCAGCTTCCATTTTCCTTCGCGCATCGCCGGCGCGGCGCCGGTTGAACTGGCTCGCCAGTACAGCGGCTTGGAGCGGCTGCGTTGAGCGCCAAACCAGATGTCAGAAACGTCTTCGCCGTCCAGCTGCTCCGGCATTTCCTCGATGCCGGCGACGGCGCACAGGGTCGGCATCCAGTCGATGAACGAGCAGACGTTTTCGCTATCAACCCTTCCCGCCTTCACGTGCCCGGGCCAACGAATGATGCACGGCACGCGCGTTCCGCCTTCGTACTGCGTATGTTTTCCGCCGCGAAATTCGCCGGCATATCCCAGCATGTTGTTCGAGTACTTTCGAGCCCCCTTCTTCGCGAGAATGACCGGCGCAGGGCCGTGGTCACTGGAAAAGACCACGATGGTGTTGTCTTGCAGGCCAAGTTCCTCGATGACCTTCAACACTCGGCCGAGATTCAGGTCAATCTGGTAAACATCGCCCAGGTACTGACGCATTGACTCGTCGAGGTCGCCACCGATTTGCAGGCACTCGTCGAATTTGTGCTGCATGGTCGGCGAGAAGTCTTTTCGAGCGACGGTTGCATCCTTGAATTCGGCGACCAGCCCGGGAGGCGTGTTGACGGGAAAATGCGTCGCATGCCCCCAGACGTTGACATAGAAGGGGCCGGCCTTGTGTTCCCGGATAAACTCGATCGCGGCCGAATACAGGTCATCGTCTCGCCCGATGGAGTCGTCCCGGCTTTTTCCGATCGTCCTCACGGTGTTGATGCCGTAAGTGCCGTCGCTTGAGTCGGGACCGATATGCCATTTGCCGAAGTGGCCGGTCTTGTAGCCTCGCTTATTCAGCAGTTCCGTGATGGTGACGCGATCACCGAACCCGAAATCGGCCGCGTACTTCGCAAAACGAGCGGGAAACAGTCCTGTCATCAGTCCGGTGCGACTCGGATTGCACGTCACTCCGGTCACGTAGAACTGCGTGAACCGCGTTCCCTCTCTGGCCAAACGGTCGATGGCCGGCGTTTTTGCGTAGGGATGTCCGTAGCAACCGAGGTCACCGTAGCCGAGGTCATCTGCGAACAAGAAGACGATATTGGGTGGTTGGCGTGCCTTATCCGCCTCGGCAAAGCAGATGGTTGGCCGTCGGTGTAGCGTATGTATCGTCCCGTTTCGTTGCGGAGGCTGATGTACGGGCGCCACGGTCCGCCTTTGCTCGTGAGTCCGGTGAGCGCCGTGCTCTCCCACGGAGCGGCCGGATTCTTCAGCAGGGGCACGAGCGAACGTCCGTCCAAGTAGGCCGGAGGTTCCAGTCCGGATAACTCCGCGAGCGTCGGGTAGATGTCGAGCAGCGATACGAAGCGCCGGCAAACAGCTCCGTCGGCGGGAGTCACACCCGGCGCCCGGATCATCAGCAGGCTATGCGTGGCTTCTTCCCAGAGAGTCGCCTTCTGCCAGTGGTGTTTTTCGCCCAAGTGAAAGCCGTGATCCGACAGGAAGACGACGATGGTGTTGTCCCGGTACGGACTCTTGTCCAGGGCGTCGAGCACGCGCCCCAATTGAGCATCGACGTAGGCCGTGGTCGCCAGGTACGCCTGAACGCCTTCTTTGTGCAGACCGTGTTCGACGACACTGTCGACGTACTTCTGTTTCCCGAGCGTCAGCTCCACGCCCAATTCCGGCACATCCTCCAGGTCGTCCTCTAGAAGCTCCGGCGTCGTCACCTCTTCCAAGGGAAACATGTCGAAGTACTTCTTGGGCACGTACCACGGCATGTGCGGATTGAACGTGCCGCACGCGATGAAGAAGGGCCTGTCGTGCTTCCGCTGAATCGCCTTGATGGCATTGTTGACATTGAGCGTGTCATTCATGTCCTCTTCAGCGAGGTGGATGGGCCCCCAGTCCTGTTCTCCTCTACCTGACGGGGTAAGCGGGGCGCCTGGCGGAGCCGGATCACGTTTATGCCCGATCTTTTCGTCCCAATGCTCTCTCTGATCCCA
>Ga0180437_10006489_pt1 | contig 15562 bp, 9 predicted proteins | sample SS_ome_4_FD_132410 | JGI IMG/M metagenome (GOLD analysis project Ga0180437, IMG submission 132410) | Hypersaline lake sediment archaeal communities from the Salton Sea, California, USA - SS_3_D_1 metaG | ecosystem: Environmental > Aquatic > Non-marine Saline and Alkaline > Hypersaline > Sediment...
TCCAGGGGGCGTAACCTTGACCAGGCACATCGACATCTATGACACGGCAGCCACGGCCTTGTATGCCTTAGAATTGCCTATTCCCGAGACGTGGGATGGGCAGCCGATTCTGGAAATACTCCAATAGATTATGTTCCACTGTGGGAGCCGGGCGGCGTGGTGATGAAAGCCGTGGCATCGAGACTATGCTGAACGTGATAGCGGGAGACTCACCTAAATATCCGGGCGAGTCCCCCGCTATTGCAGGCTACTCTGATTGCTCAGGTGTCTGCCGCCGACTAGGGTTCGATGTAACACACCTCCAGCCAGGGCCGCATTCCGATGTTGCCGTAGTCACTGCTGAGGTAACGGTCCTCAGCCTGGGGATCTGAGCTGATCAACATCAGGCCGTAGTTGGGCTGCGAGCCAGCCACCCAGTCCGAGGTCAGGTCGGTGACGTCAACCGTGAGCGAGCCTCCCACTGACACGAAACTGGCCCAACTCAAAGTGTCATCGTAGCTGCTGGCGTAGGTGTTCCAGGTGGGCTCGCCCTCAGTCCAGGCCTGGGTGAGACGGTAGACGTCCACCGTCTCGCCCGTGCCGGGGCTGCGTTGCTCAAGACCCAGCGTGGCCGATTGGACAAGCGCATCAACCGGCAGCAAGTCCAGGCCGAAACGTAGCAAGGCTCGCGCCTCGCCCGAGCTGGACAGACCCGTGCTGAAGCTGGAACCGGTGAAACTGCCTTGAGTGGGACGGCCTGACACGATGTAACCATCCGCCACCTCGCCAAATACGTCTCGCTGCACTGTCACACACGTGGGCTCGACCGGTCCTTCACAGGCATCGCCCACACCATCCCCGTCACTATCCTCCTGACCGGGATTGTAGATATCAGGGCAGTTGTCCACGTCGCCGCACACCCCATCGCCATCAGCGTCGTCCTCCGGGTCGTTGGCGCAGGCATCGCACGCATCACCTGCCCCATCACCGTCGCTATCCAGTTGATCCGCATTCGGACTTGCCGGACAGTTGTCCACATCGCCGCACACCCCATCGCCATCCGCGTCGTCCTCCGGGTCGTTGGCGCAAACGTCGCAGGCATCACCTACGCCGTCGCCGTCGCTATCCAGTTGATCAGCGTTCGGCGTCGCCGGACAGTTATCCACGTCATCCGCCACGCCGTCACCGTCACTGTCAACGATCCCTTCGCAGGCATCGCCAGTGCCATCCCCGTCGCTATCCTCCTGACCGGGGTTATGAACCAGGGGACAGTTGTCCACGTCGCCACACACCCCATCGCCATCCACGTCGTCCTCCGGGTCCAGGGGACACGCGTCGCAAACATCGCCTGCCCCATCGCCGTCGCTATCCAGTTGATCTGTATTCGGAGTTGCCGGACAGTTGTCATCGTCATCGACCACACCATCGCCGTCAGCGTCAGGTTCGCAGGCATTGCCCACCCCATCCCCGTCGGCATCTTCCTGACCGGGATTGTAGATGAGGGGGCAGTTGTCAACATCGCCGCAGACGCCATCGGCATCGGCATCATTGTCCGGGTCGAGGGGACAAGGATCGACATCGCCGCAGACACCATCGCCGTCGGCGTCGTTGTCGGGATCCAGGGGGCAAGGATCGCAGACATCGCCACTGCCATCCTCGTCGCTGTCCAGTTGATCGGCGTTGGGAGTTGCGGGGCAGTTGTCCAGACTGTCCGGGACGCCGTCGCCATCCGCATCTGGAAGTTCGCCCTCGATGTAACACACCTCCAGCCAGGGGCGCATCCCAGAGGTGCTGTAGTCGCTGCTGAGGTAACGGTCCTCGGCCTGGGGATCTGAACTGATCAACATCAGGCCATAGTTGGGCTGCGAGCCAGCCACCCAGTCCGAGGTCAGGTCGGTGACGTCAACCGTGAGCGAGCCTCCCACCGACACGAAACTGGCCCAACTGACAGTGTCATCGTAGCTGCTGGCGTAGGTGTTCCAGGTAGGCTCGCCCTCGGTCCAGGCCTGGGTGATACGGTAGACGTCCACCGTCTCACCCGTGCCGGGGCTGCGTTGCTCAAGACCCAGCGTGGCCGATTGGACAAGCGCCTCAGCCGGCAATGAGTCCAGACCGAATTGCAGCAAGGCTCGTGCTTCACCCGAACTGGACAGACCCGTGCTGAAGCTGGAACCGGTGAAGCTGCCCAGGGTAGGACGGCCCGACACGATGTAGCCATCCGCCACCTCGCCAAATACGTCTCGCTGCACCGTCACACACGTGGGCTCGACCGGTCCTTCGCAGGCATCGCCCACACCGTCGCCGTCACTATCCTCCTGACCGGGATTGTAGATGCCAGGGCAGTTGTCCACGTCGCCGCACACCCCATCGCCATCCGCGTCGTCATCCGGGTCGTTGGCACAAACGTCGCAGGCATCGCCTACGCCGTCGCCGTCGCTATCCAGTTGATCAGCGTTCGGCGTCGCCGGGCAGTTGTCCACATCATCCGCCACACCGTCACCGTCACTGTCAACGATCCCTTCACAGGCATCACCGGTGCCGTCCCCGTCGCTATCCTCCTGACCGGGGTTATGGACCAGGGGACAGTTGTCCACATCGCCACACACCCCGTCGCCATCCACGTCGTCCTCCGGGTCGAGGGGACACGCGTCGCAAACATCGCCTGCCCCATCGCCGTCGCTATCCACTTGATCAGCGTTGGGCGTCGCCGGGCAGTTGTCGTCGTCATCGACTACGCCATCGCCGTCAGCGTCCGGCTCGCAGGCATTGCCCACCCCATCCCCGTCACTATCCTCCTGGCCCGGGTTGTAGACGTCGGGACAATTGTCCACATCACCACACACACCGTCGCCATCCGCGTCGTTCTCCGGGTCCAGCGGACAACTGTCCACATCGCCACAGATCCCATCGCCATCGGCATCGTTATCAGGGTCAAACGGACATGTATCGCACACATCACCGAAACCATCGCTGTCGCTATCCACTTGATCGGCATTTGGCGTCGCCGGGCAGTTGTCCACCGGGTCTTCCACGCCGTCGCCATCCGCATCTGGAAGTTCGTCCTCGAAGTAGCACACCTCCAACCAGGGACGCATTCCAGAGTTGCTGTAGTCACTGCTGTAATACTCGTCGAGGGCCTGAGCAGGAGAACTGATCAGCATCAGGCCATAGTTGGACTGTGAGCCAGCCACCCAAGCTGAGACCAGACCGGTGATATCAACACTTACCACATCACCTTGAGCAAAAAAGCTGCCCCAAGAGGTAGAGTCGTCATAGCTGCTGGCAAAGGTGTCCCAGGTGGGCTCGCCTTCAGTCCAAGCCTGAGTGATACGGTAGACGTCCACCGTCTCGCCCGATCCAGAAGTGATCTGGTTCATGCCAAGAGTCGCCGACTGGACAAAGGCATCAGCCGGCACCGAGTCCAGTTCGAAATGCAGCAAAGCCCGGTTCTCACCCGCACCGTAACGTGGATGCGTGTACAAGCCTGTGCGCAGCCTGGCATCCGTGAAACTGCCCAAGGTGGGATAGGCTTCCCAAATATAGCCATCGGCTACCTCGCCCAGAGTGCCTCGCTGCAGAGTGACACACGTTGGCACGGGTGGTCCGTCGCAGACATCGCCCACCCCATCCCCATCGCTGTCCGCCTGATCGGGGTTGTAGACATCGGGGCAGTTGTCCACGTCATCCGGTATGCTGTCGCCATCCCTGTCACCCAGGTTGTTCCTCCAAACCATAATCGCGTGCGGGAGACTGTCTGTATTCCCCGCCGAAGCCAGGTCCAGGTCACCGTCCAGGTCCAGGTCCGTGACGCGCACCACCACCGCGTTCACCGAGGCCTCAAACTCGCCGATGTCGTGGCGTACCCAGTGCGTTTGCGAAACCACCTCGTGGAAGGCAATGCCCGTGTTTTCCCACACGATCACTTCGGCCTGCCCCGTCGCTGCGTATGCATTTGCGGTGGCGACGTCGACATCTCCGTCGTTATCAAGGTCTCCCGTCGCGGACGCAAACACCGACGAATAGAGCCAGTTGTGGTATGGGCCAACTGCGATGGCGCTTCCCCGCCACAGCGTATCCGGGCCAGAAAACGGGCTACCATCGTTTTCCCAGCCCATTACTTGGAAGTCGCCCTCCATATGGTCCGTGCTTACAATGTCCAGATCCCCGTCGTTGTCAAGATCGGCCAGCGACACCGAGGAAATACTGGCTCCCCAGTAGCCGTGATAGTTGTACGACAAAGTCTCGAACTCCGGGTCACGGCCGACATCGATCTCGTACCAACTCGAGACTCCGTCGTTGCGAAAAGCCCGAATCTGGTATACGTCCGGCCACTCTTCGCGCGGCACAGGGTTCTCCACAGTCCCTTCGGGCGGAGCGTGATTGGTACCAAATACAATGTCCAGGTCGCCGTCCATATCGAGGTCGCCTAGTCCAATGCTTCGCACAGCGTAATATGCCTCACCTACATCAATCGACGTCCAGGCTGCACCCAGTGGACCATTGAGCCAGATCGTAATCCGGTTATCGGAGGTTGGCAGAACCGCCATCGAGGAATTGCCGCCGCCGCTAACCACATCTAAGGACCCATTACCATCTACGTCGCCCACTTGGAGCGCGTTTACGCGGACGGCGTCGGTGCCAATCACCCCGGATGACCAACCAGCCAATGTGCCGTTGTTCTCCCAGACGGCAACAGTATTGTCCCCATATCCCACGACGATGTCCACGTCGCCATCGCCGTCCAGGTCGCCGGCCGCCATCGAGCTCACTGCTGACGCGCCGCTCCCGACCGTAAATGACTCCCAACCGCTGTCAAAGGGCGAGCTGTCGTTGCGCCAGACGATGATGTGGCCCAACCCATCGCCGGAGACCAGGTCCGCATCGCCATCACCATCCACATCGGCATAGACCAACGCCGACATTGTCTGGCCCGGGCCGGGCGCACCGACACTATGACCACTTGTATCGAATTGGATAGATGATTGCGCAAAAGTGATTCCCCATACCAACGCCCCGCTGCAGATGCCCAAACAGAGACTCAGCAACAAAACGCGGCTCAACCGGGCGCCCGGACGTTTTCCCTTGAAAACGACCACGTGCAAGCTCTTCAGTGATTTCATCATGACACGTCTCCTTATTTTCTATCGATTTTCCCCAGATGAGAGAAACACCAGGTGCCGCCATAGCTTCGCAGTTCCACCCTGGGGCGCCCCAGTTTCGCTTGACACTTCGTTCTTGGAGAGTATAATTGGGACAATCCAGGTCTAATACGAAAGGCACAGAGTTACGCTTTTGCGGCGTAATTCAGTACCTCCATCAAGCCTACGGCCATAGACTCGATGGGATCTAGTATTGACCTGGTCCGTCTTGAGCTGACCCTGATAGGGTCAGCTCAACTTCGTTTTAAGCGTGAGCGAACAAGTGCGTGAAGATGATCAAAACGCCCCGTTGACAACGGCCACTGCCCACTGTGACACCCAAGCTTTGTCTGCAACATATTCCCCAATAGTACTATCGTATCATCCCTGGCGCCACAGTCAATTAGAAACTCATTGGAAAATAGTTAGAATTTATGCATGATTCTAACTTGCCAATCTGAATACTTGTTCAAGAATAGCTTTCAATTCCCATAAAGGTCTTGCACCTAATTCTTGTTACAAAGCGCGAAGTGATAAATTAAGTGCTCAGTGTTTCCGCCCTGCACCCTACTGCTCACACCCCGCTGCAATCGTTGGCCACAGCGCCGCCGCCTCGTTCAGCGTCACGTCATACCCGCTATGCGCCCAGGGGTAATAAAGTATGGGTGTATCGAGTTCACACACATAATCTCGCACTGCAACCAACTCTTCTTCGGTCGGCAACCGATACCGGACGCCATCACCGATCTGGTACACATTGACCAGGAATACCAACTGAGAGCCAGGCATATACTGACGCTGCGCAGCCAGGTCGGCGTCAATGCGCCGGAAAGTCTCAGCTAATGCCGCCTCAGAACTGCCCCGGAAGGTGGTGGGAAAGGTGGCGCAGTAGTCGCACATCCCGTCGCTGAGCAGCTCACCGAATTGCAGCGGCATATGCAACGTGGCGATATCGGTGTAGAGCGGCACGTTGGCATAGGATTTGAGTAAGGCGTACAGCGCCCGCTGGGCGTCCGAATCGGCGTGATAATCGCTCGAATCGTAAGGTTCGTGCAGAGCGTAAACCGCAAACAGGGCCGGATGTCCCTCTACCAGGCGCAAGATCTCGATGCCACGCTCCGACACGTCCCACGTTCCATCCTCTATCTGCCACGGCTTGCGCGTGTTGCTTTCCGCGTCGTAAATGTGCAGCAGCACTCTGAGGTCCATGGCCTGAGCACGATTGAGGCTGCCCAGAATGTCGGCATCCGAAACGGAGGGCTTGACCAGGTGTTCTATGACAGCCCCACCCAGGTCGTCCTTGACCAACCGCCAGGCTGTCTCCGGGGTGCGCCCGACTCCATGCCACGTTGTTCCCAGCACAGATGTCGGCGTGGCGTTGGGAGTTGGTAACGGTGTACTGGTTGCAGTCGGAGTCGGCGTCCCGGTAGGCGGCGTGTCAGTGGGGATAGCGGTTGGAGTATCGGTGGGCACACGTGTGTCAGTGGGAGTCGGGCTGGGTGTAACGGTAGGCTCTGTGGTTGATGTCTCGGTTGGGACTACGGTTGGCGTGTCGCTGGGGACAAACGTCGGCGTCTGAGCCTCAGTCGGCATAGCAACCACGTCCGTTTCTTCCCTCGGCGGCAAGTCCCCAGTGCTTCTTATACACGACGGAGCCGAAACTAGACCCAGCAAGATGAGCAAAGCGCTCACAAGCAACATAACTCTATGCCAATTCATTGCCTTCTGTCTTTCCTGCTTTCTGCCACGATACACGGCTCACCACCTGGCGTTATATCCCACGATAATGCCGCCCGCACGACGGCCAAGAATCGCCGATTCTCCTCTGGCAATCCGACTGTCACCCGCAATGCGTTGGGCAAACCAAAACCACCCATTGGACGTACGATAACCCCTTCCCGCAGCAAAGCATCGGTCAGGGCCGGGGCGCCGAGGGGCGGGTCTACTATCAGCAAGAAGTTGGCATGGCCAGCCAGACAGTTCAAGCCCATCTCTGACAGGTGAGTATAAAGAAGCGCCCGTTCCCGTGCCACCAGGTCGTGGCTGCGCCGTCTGAAGTCATAATCGTCAAGGCTGGCCGCGGCCGCAACACACGCCAACGCGCCCGTGTTGAAGGGGAGTACGGTATGCATAAGATACTCGATCAGGTCAGGATGAGCAATGCCATAACCCACCCGCAAACTGGCCAGCCCGGCCCCCTTCGAAAAACTACGCACCACAACCACGTTGCGTCCCTGGCGCACATAACGCACCCCCCCGGCATAATCCGGATCGGTGACAAAGTCACAGTATGCCTCATCGAGAACGACCACAACATGATCCGGCAGCCATTCGATGAACTCATCGACCTCTTTCTGCGAGAGGATGAACCCAGTTGGGTTGTTAGGTGAGCACAGCCAGACGATGCGGGTCTGATCGGTGACAGCATCGGCCATGGCTGGGAGGTCAAAGCGGTAATCAGGGCGTGGCTCAACCCGGATCGTTTTGCCGCCGTACATTGTGGTCAGCAGGGCAAAAAGTGGGAACGTAACGCGGCACGCGATCGCCTCCACACCTTCAGATATGAAAGCCTGAGCTATCATACGCAAGACGTCAGAGCCGCCGTTGCCGATGATGAAGTGGTCTGCCGTGAGGTCCTCTCCGTGATAGGCGACCAGCTTGTGCCGTAGCTGGTTCTCGGCCATGCCAGGATAGCGATGAACCTCTGCCAGCGCCTGGCGCAACGCAGTGAGGGCCATCGGGCTCGGCCCAAGCATATTCTCGTTGGAACCAAGCTTTATCGCTTCAGTTAGCCCCAATTCCTGACAGACTTCCTCAGGGCTCTTGCCGGCTACGTAAAGTGGGACTTTGAGCAATTGAGGATTAAGCATTAGTCCATTCATCTTGGAACCCTCACCCTAATTGCAAGTAAACTCAATCAATCTTCGCGAACTAGGTTCTGTTGATATTTCGGATTATGTCATTCTGAGCGAGGTACGAGCGAAGAATCTCCGCGCTGTTTAACCTAAATTGGTCAGCAACCTGGAGATTCTTCGTCGCTCGCAAACTGCGCTCGCAGACTGCGCCCGCTCCTCAGAATGACATGGTTGGTGAAATGTCAACACGGCCTAGCCTATCTCTGCTTGAAAATCACCGGCAGATAAGTCTTCAATACCATATTACCTACGGCCTCTTGTTGTTCCTCCATCCCCGGATCGCCAAGTAGTGCGTCGTATTGGTCTGTATGACGCCAGGAATACCACATAAACCCATCTAACGGGTATTGCATCACATCCCAATACAACTCTTTCATCTCCTCCGGGGTTGGCATACGTAGGTTCCGATAGTGTGCCGATTGTTCAAACGCTTGTCCCAGGAACCACAGCTCGGCGTCCGGGTCACGTTCGGCCACTATCTCCACGTTTGGTTCCACCACCGACAACAAGATGTCCTGCTCGTAGACCGGATCTCCACTCAGGTAACGGAAGGGGAAATAGTAAATCATACAGATGTCACACACACCGTCGCTGAAGTCCCAATCAGTCCGATTCTCGTCCCAATATGAGATGTTTCCCAAAAAATGAGCGATCTTCAGGTTGGGTGCATAGGTTTTCATCTCGGTATAGAAATCTTTTAGCTCCTGCTCGCTGATCTCCTCGAGCGGTTCCAGGGGTTCGTGAAGCCCAATGTAGCCAATGAGAGCTGGATGATCGCCCACGACGTCGATAAAGGCCTTTAGATCGTCATAATCAAAAGGATCGCCGACGTTGGGGTAGACAGTGCTGGGCCACAGATAGGCTATTACGTCAATATCCACTTCTTCTGCGGCGTCGAGGAAGAGCAGCCAATGATCCTCGCGCGCGGGGTTACCCACCAGCGACTGGGGGAACGTCTGGATCACAATCGTGACACCCAGGTCCTTGACCTGGTTCAGCACCGCATCCATAGCATCTCTGTCGCTTGGATACCAGTCATTGGACAAATGCGGATATATATACAGGACTCCATAGTCGGAAGGCAAATATGCAGAGACAGGAATGGCGGCCGGACCGACGGCATCAGCCGGCATTAGTGCAGCCGTCACTCCCCACAATATGGCGACTGCCAGGACGCAGCTAATTACGATGCTTCGGCCTGAAACTCTGGCTTTGCTAAACATCTATCGCTCCTTTTTTGGACTCTCATGATATCTCACAATCAAATAGCATCTCATCTGTCAGACGCACCGTCTCCGTATTTTATCGGCATCATGCGCAGGTACTCGGTGGTGCGTTGCTTGCGTTCAAAGTCGTCAAAGGCACGCTGAACCTGTTCCTCACTCAGTCTCATAACCTCAGCCACCTCCGGGACGGGTACTTCCCGTTCTTGCGCGTACCACAGCAAGTCCATCAGGTCAAATGGCAGGCGGAAGAAGAATTCCTCCTGAGTACATTCGGCGCTGTATGTATCAGTGGTGGGTGGACGTGTTCGGATTTCCTCAGGCACACCCAGGTACTCAGCAAGCTGATATACCTGCGTCTTGTAGAGGTGGACGATAGGCTGCACATCAGTCCCACCATCGCCATACTTGACAAAGAACCCCTGAGCGTGTTCATTCTTATTGCTGGTACCCACAACGGCGTAGTTTCGAGCTTCGGCATGATAGTAGAGCATGGTCATCCGAGTGCGTTGCTTGAAGTTTGAGGCGGCCACGATTTGCCAGTATTCTCTCAGCGGGATGCGCTCGCTTTTCTCCCGACCGTCTGGCGCTATGATGGTCAGATAAAAGACATTCAGGGCATCACTATCCAGTACGTTTGTTGGCAGAACGATCTTTGCCTGGTAGGTGCTGGGGTCATATTCTGGGAAGACGCGGGCGATGGCCTCATCGCGGCGGCGATAACACCCCAGGCCCGCCAGTCCCTCAGTGATATCTTCAACGATGCTCTCCACGCCGTAGTGCTTGGCCAGCGTCTGCGCCAGCGGGGTGCTTTCCGGGCTTGAATCCCGTTCGGGCATGATCAGGCCGATAACCCGCTGTGATCCGCAAGCTCGTACACACAGCGCCAGCACCACCGCCGAATCGATGCCGCCGCTAATGCCCACCACCGCCCCCCTGCGACGCAAGGTATGATGGATGTCCTGGCGCAATTGAGCCACCAATTGTTCTGTAACTTCTGCTGCATCGAATGCGAGGATGTCTTTGTGAAATTCCACAGTCACCTCCATCAGACAGGAATTGGTGTGTCCCGACCGTAACATACCTTCACATTATCTCGGTCTGAGAGAGGAGGATGTAAATGAAAATCCTCAACAAACAGACGATGCACCAGTTGTGAAGATAACACTCCGACCAGGGCCATGTCGTCACTCTCACCAAGGGGGATACCCCCATCGATTTTCTTGATCAAATGCGTCGTCGCGCGCGGGTTGAAGAGGCCACGCTTTTCCACATCTTCGGGCGCCAGCAATTCGCGCACGTAGTCGGGAGGTGATTCGTTAAAGAAGCTACGATGAATAGGAGCGCGATAAGGGCGCTTGGGCCGGCGACAAATCTCCTCTGGGAGCAAATCGGCTGCTGCCCGTTTCAAGAGGTACTTCTCTATTAGCCCTCGAAGTTTGAACGTGGGCGGAAGCCCATTGCAAAATTCCATGACGCGGTGGTCGAGAAATGGCATCCGTCCCTCAACCGAGTGTGCCATCGCCACTCGATCCCCCTGAGCGGACAGCAGATACTGCGATAGGAAAATCGTGATTTCCAGGTATTGCGCTCGTGCCAGTGGCTCCCAGTCGAAGAAGGCTTCGTCAAGCGACACCTGCTCGATCGCTGGCCCGTTGTACTCAGCCAATCCAGCTTTCAATTCACTAGAGAAGAAACGTTTGAGGCGGGCAGTGTTGCGCCAGCGAATCGCGTGCGAGTAATCGGCCGCATCCACATCCGTGAGACGCTCCTTGAAGAAAGCGGTCAGATACGCATCGCCACCGCTGTTCAGGTTGCTCACGTAAGGATACAGGCGTTTCAGCAGCAACGGCCGTATGCTCGAGTCGGGGTTTTTGGCCCAGAAGCGTCGCACTTTGGCCTCTTTGTAAATGTTGTAGCCACCCAGAAACTCATCTGCGCCTTCTCCGGTCAGGACAACCTTGAGATTGTGCTGATTGACCAATTGCGAAAGCAGGAAGAGTGGAACCGGAGCAGTGCGGACCATAGGCATCTCGGTATGCCAGATCATATCAGGGAAGGCATTCCCAATGTCGGTATGGTTGCAGTAGAGTATGTGATGATCGGTACCCAAGAATTGAGCCATCCGCTGCTGGTGAGTGCTCTCGTCGAATGCCGGATCACTGAAGGCGATGGAGAATGTCTCCAAATGGTTGCTGGTCTGGGTCATGATAAGCGCAGTAACAGTTGACGAATCGAGTCCACCGCTCAGGTAGGCCCCTACAGGCACATCGGCCCGCAGCCGGAGGCGAGTGGCATCGATGAGCAAGGTGCGCAATTCCTCGGCGGCTTCGTCTAGGCTGCGCGCCCCCGTCGCAGGCTGGGTAGGAAATACCGGCTGCCAGTAGCGGTGAAACTCGATTTGACCATCCTGAGCCATCATATAATGCCCGGGGGGCAGCTCGAAAATGTCGCGCAAGATGGTGCGCGGCGGGAGGGGGGACCAAAAGGTGAAGACCTGGTCCAGGGAGACAGGATCGATTTCCGGGGTAAGACGCCGGTCGGCCAACAAAGCCTTGATCTCCGATCCAAAGATAAGCGCGCCATCCCGTTGAGCGTAGAACAAGGGACGAATACCTATCCGATCCCGGGCTAAGAAGAGGCGCTGTTGCCGGGTGTCCCAGATGGCGATAGCGAAGGGACCGTTGAGGTGATCCAGGCATTCCGGCCCGTAGTCCTCATACAGATGCAGGATCACCTCAGTGTCGGTGTTGGTGACGAAGCGATGCCCTCGTGTCTCCAATTCATCCCGCAGCTCAAGGTAGTTGTAGATCTCACCATTGTAGACGATCCACAATGTCTCGTCCTCGTTTGTGATGGGTTGCTGCCCACCCGTTAGATCGATGATGCACAGACGGACATTTCCCAAGCCTATCTGGGAGTCCAGGTAAATGCCGGATTCGTCGGGGCCACGATGTCGGATCATAGCCAGCATCTGGCGTAAATTGGCTTCTTCTATAGGGTGCTGTTTGGTCAAATTATAGGTGCCGACGATACCGCACATTGGGGTCACCTCAAATCCGTCTTCTTGATCTTGCCTGAAGTTGTCTTGGGCAGTTCATCCCGGAACTCAATATATCTGGGCAGGGTATGATCTTCCAGGTGGGCCCGGCAGTGACGCATAATATCTGCTTCGCTCAACTCGATGCCGTCGAGAACCAAAAACGCTTTGGGGGCCTGGCCCAGCACTGGGTCGGGCACACCGATGACGGCTGCCTCTACCACGCCTGGTATACCATACAACACATTCTCGACTTCCTTGGGTGCGACCTTTTGGCCTCGACATTTGAACACGTCATCCATGCGGCCCACAAAATACAGGAACCCATCCTCATCCATTTTGAACAGATCCCCCGTGTGGAAAACCTGTTCGCCGGGAAAAGGGCCAGGGCGAAAACTGCGCGCTGTCGCCTCGGGATTCTCCCAATAGCCATACATCACGTGGGAGCCCCGCGCCACCAGTTCGCCAATTTCCCCTGGGCCAACCCGGTTCCCATCTTCATCCTCAATCCATACCTCGGTGTTCGGGATTGCGATCCCCACCGAGCCTGGACGGCGATCAATCTCTTCGGGTGGCAGATACAGCGTACGCTTTGTTTCAGTTACACCATACATAGAGTAAACCTGGACCCACGGAAACATATCGCGGATCGTCTGAATGTGAGCTGGGGGCAAAGCCGCCCCGGTGTTAGTCACGTAACGCAGAGCCGACAGATCGTAGGCCGAGAGGTCCATCTGCAGAAGAATGGCGTACATGGTCGGCACCCCTGGAAATCCGGTCACCTGCTCATCGACCATCTTCTGCAGAATAGGCGCTGGATAGACGAAGCTCCTTTCTAACACCAGCCGACCACCGAATTTGAACACCATCAGCAGTTGATACAGACCGTAGTCAAACGACAGAGGCAACACATTGATGACGATGTCGTCGGGCACATTTCTTAGATACTCAATGATGGAACTTGCCGCCGCCACCACGTTGCGGTGAGCGGACATGACCCCCTTGGGATCACCTGTGCTACCCGAAGTGTAAATCAGACAGGCCAGATCCACGTCGATGTTCACGCAGGCTGGTGCATCGGTGGGATAGCCTTCTAGCAAATCGCTGAAGGTAAATACAGTGTCGGCTGGCTCGGCTGAGCCTTTTCCACACAGAACCCCGAACTTCAGCGAGGGTGTCTCGGTCATCACATCTCTCACAAGCTGATGCTGACGGTTCGAGGCAAAGAGTGCAGTCGCCCGGCAGTTGTTAAGGATATAGCTAAGCTTGTCGAACTTGGTGGTGTGATTGATGATAACGAAGACGCCTCCCGCCTTGAGCGTGGCGAAGATGCCGATGACTATCTCGATGGAGTTGTTCAGATAGAGTCCTACCCGATCACCGCGTTGCACACCGTGGGCACGCAAGGCGTGAGCCATCTGGTTGGCCTGCGCATCAATCTCAGCGTAAGTCAGGCGCTGACCATCGCAAACAAGAGCAACCTTATCCGGCGTGCGGACCGCGCTGTCCTGCAAAAAATCTTGTACTAACATTTTTCCCTCCACCAGCAAGTTCCTGCTGTGAGACCTCTCAGTCAGGCAGCATCAAATCCGCCCCAGGAGCGGACCGTTGGGCATAAGAATATGCCACCCACCTGTCGCCTCAGAAACCAGCTCATTCTCTCATCCAGGCACTGCAACTTTGGCCTGGATATAGTCAGCCAGTCGTGCGACCGAGTCAAAGTTATCAGGCGTAATATCTTCGTCAGGTACCTTGAAACTGAAGTTCTCCTCTACGAAGAGTATCAACTCTAACACGCCAGTGGAGTCGACAATACCTTCCTCCAAAAACGATGTGCTGTCGTCGTAGGGATAGCCGTTGTCGCTGAAGAGCATATTTGTGGCGATATAGTCTCTAATCTGTTCTTGGATGGTCATTGTATGCCTCCTCTGTCTTTGTATGTCTGCACCGCCTGATCAACGAATGCCACAAACTGTGGGCCGATGGTCTGGTTGGCCAGAAGATTGGGATGCGAGTCCGGTTTGTCGCCGTCACGTTGATACTCAGCGCGCAAGGTATTAGTAGCTGGATCGGCTAGCAGATCAAAAAAATCAAACACGAACACATTGGGATGTCCCGCCAGGTACTCATCTGATTTGAGCCAGTCGGCTATGGCGCGAGCGCGCCGAGCCTCTTCGGCGTTGGTCATCTCTGGATGTAGTGGAGGGGAAGTGACGATGATGAACACGCGATCCGGGTGTTGGTCCATGACGTCCCTCATCCCCAGGTACCAGCTCTTGAATTGCGCCTGCATCTCATCGTCCTTGATGGCGCTATTGGGAAAGCACGACTTGGTGATGATCACTTCGTGCTGCATCAACCGGCTAAATGCATTCGAGGGCGGATCGGTGACAGGTTGTGAAAAGAGATCAGCCAATCCGTCCACATCCGTGTTACCGCGTCCTCGCATACCCGGGATGCGATAGTGAGCGCCCGTGAATGTACCGTCAGGGCGTATCAGGCCCACGTGATTGTGATCGTGGTCCCAGAACTGGTAGCCAAGCTCGGACAGCATCGGACGAACATCGCCCTCGTCGATCAGACTACGCCCGGTGGAATGATGCAAGAAGAGGACATTGGCATAATCGCCATTCGCCTCAATCGGGTCAGCATAAACCGGCATAGATGCGTAGGTGACCAGCCTTTTAATCACCCCCCAGACACGTGGACCCATCGTCACCAGTCCTCCTATTACGATGATCAAAAACACAACACCAATTATTACCAGTACCAGACGCTTACTATTTGTCATATATAAACTCCTAACACAAACACCCGCAGGCTTATAAGGCGAGCCGCAATATGATCAGCCGACGATAACCAGAACTCTACCACAACCGAAAAACACGCTTATTTCACTGCTCAGCCGTTCTCGCGGGACTTAAACACGTCGCGCTCATCATTGCCCCACCCACTGCTGGCCGAAGCCAGAAGCAAGATCCCCCACACAAGGGGAACGCCTACGTGCCAGGCGCAAGCAGTGGGCTTTCCGTAACACGCCTCCTTCGAGGCAGATGCACAACGCTTTTGTCCGTCTTTCTTTCCTCGGTGGTGCCCTCAGGCAATTGCTGCCAAGTACGCATAAGATCCAGACCGGCTATGCCATTAAGAAAACCATCGACGTCGCCGGAGGCGATTTGAAAGATGCCTTCAATCACACCATGCTTGCGCTTAACCAATTGAAGGGTCTGCATCATAATCAAAATCACGCCTATTAGGGTCTCGCGA
>Ga0180437_10006490_pt1 | contig 15559 bp, 9 predicted proteins | sample SS_ome_4_FD_132410 | JGI IMG/M metagenome (GOLD analysis project Ga0180437, IMG submission 132410) | Hypersaline lake sediment archaeal communities from the Salton Sea, California, USA - SS_3_D_1 metaG | ecosystem: Environmental > Aquatic > Non-marine Saline and Alkaline > Hypersaline > Sediment...
ACTGCACAAACAGGCTGTCCGCCCCCGTAATGGAGACCTCGGTGTTTGCCGGCCTCAGGCCCAGGGCGACCGCGGCTTGCTGTCCCTCGGGTTGCAGCCGGTAGCGCTCGCACTCCAGCGCCGCGTTCTTCTCCGCAGCACTGGTCTCATCTCCCATCCAGATGGTGAAGGGAAAGTCGAACCAGGTGACATACTCGGGGTAGACGATGACCAGCGGGTCTTGCCAGCGGGTCTGAATGCCAGCCATGTTCACCAACAGGTCGCTCTCGAGGAGCTGACCTCCATCGCCCATGGAGTAGCCGAACAGGGCCAGATTCTCCACCGAGTATGCGCCCAGGCTGGAAAAGTCGGTCACCGCCCCCATGAGTTCCTCAAGCCACTGTTGGAACTCTGGATTGGTCACATCTGCTACGCTGATATCGGTCTTGTCGTAGTACTCGCCAGCAGCAGCCACCATCGCCGCCAGCCCACCGACGTTCTTTCGCGGGTTGGGCACCACAAGCTTGAAGTATCCCCATTCCGCGGGCCCTCCGATCTCGGGCCAGCCGCCTTTGGCTGTGGCGGCATCGTGTATCACCGTCCAGTTGATGTCGCCGTACTGCTGGCGCAGGACCTGTTCACGGCTCGAGTAGATGCCCCAAGAGAAGAGCGAGATGGCGATGGGGCGAGCACGGTACTCGCCACCGGTCAGGAAGATATCTCGCCCACGCTTCTCCTTGTAGGTCACGTTGACCAACTCGACCAGGTAGCGGCTGTCCGGAATCCAGGCCGTAGGGATTGGATCCATCTCTTCACGTTCCCAGCGGCCCAGGGCAGTCAGGCCGTCCATGGGCTCGACTGTGACCCGAATGGGTCGGCCCTCCAGCTTGCGGTTCTGTGCGTTAAAGTCCTCTGCTGCGGAGGCAACGAACGATTCGACCGGCAGCGCACAGATGATGCGCACCTCGAGGGTCTGTGGTGGCTCGATCAGTGGCTGCACGCCACCGGCTCGCTGTACTAGGAACGAAGCGCCCGCAATGGCGACAGCGAGCAGCAGAACGACTATGAACACCCAACGTGTTCTGTTCATACTCCCATCTCCAGGGCTGATGCCAAGTCGGAGGAGATGCGCTCCAACTTAAGGCTGTCAACCCATGTCTTTAGCCAAGGGCGCGGCAGAGGCGCCCGGCACCCCAAGCGGCCTGGCCTCAGAGCGCCAACGCCCACGGCGTTCTGAGAGCAGAAAGGAGCAGAGCCCGCCGGGACTCTGCTCCTCGCACTGCAGCTAGTCCAAGCCCAGCTTAGCTTTGCGCTCGGCAAGCTGACGGTTGATCGTCTCGTTCTCCAGCGCCTCGGCCATCTGGTTGTCCAGGCGCTTGGCATCGATCTCGCCCTGCGCTGTGGCCTTGTCCAGGCGGCGCTGGATCTCCTCACGGATCTCGGAGATGCCCGCCTCAGGCACTGTGACGCCGCTCACGCCCTCGACAACCTTGTGCGTGAGTTCTTTGCTCTTGGCCAGGTCGAGCATGGCCTGCAGCTCCATGCGCTCGCGCTTGGCCTCGGTCAACTTGGCCTCTAGCTTGAGCTTGGCATCGAGCAGCTTCTGGTACTCGCTTTCCTGCGCCTGGTACTGCTCCTGGTAGGTGTCGGCCAGTCGCTTCATCGTGTTGAAGCGGTACTGGGCGGCCTGGGCCAGGTCCTCTTTACCCTTGCTCAGGAACAGGTCGATGTTTCGGTCCAGCTCGTTGACCTGGGCCTCGTACTGCTCGTACTTGCGCCTCAGGGTCTTTGCTTCGCCTCCGACAGTGGCCGCTGCATCCTCAAGCGCTTCCAGGTTGTCCTCTACCTTGCGGATGTACTCATCCACAACAGCCATGCTGTTGGCCTTGAGCGCCTGGCTGACCAGGTAGTTCAGGTTGGCTGAAACCAGTGTTCGGATTCTGTCTAGCAGTGATGGCATTTGGTGTCCTCCTCAGTTTGTCGCCACGTAGATGTTGTCCCCTGCAAGGGCAGGAGATGCGCGCAACGAATGTAGGGAGTAGCTCTCTCGTTGGGAACATCCTATCGGATGCATAGCTGTGGTGCATGACCGCAAGCCGACAGCAAGCTGACATCCGGCCGGGCCGCTAGCCCTAGGCAGGGCTCACCAACTTGTAGCCCCTTCCCCGTATGGTGACAAGGTAACGCGGCTCATCAGGCTCCGGCTCGATTTTGTGCCGCAGCCGGCTAACCAGTTTCTCAATCCGTGCGTCGTCGACTTCGTCGATGTAGCTCTCTCCCCACACCGATTCCACAATCTGGTACTTGTCGCAGATCTTGTCCAGATTGCCATACAACAGCAACAGCAGTTTGTACTCCAGTTCTGTCAATATGGGCGCCATCTCGCCGTCGACCCATACGTCGCCCGCATCGACGTCGATGCGAATGCCCTTGGGCCCACGGTGCCGCATCAGTTGTTGGCGCTTGGCAAAGCCTTCGAAGAGCCCCGAAAAGACCTGTGCCCCTTCTGTTTCCTGCAACGGCGGCCGCGGTTCGCCGTCAGCCCGCAGCAGGCCCTTTTGGGCCAGCATGTCCAAACCGGAGGTAACCTCCTCCTGACTGAGCAGGAGGATCAGCGTCTCGCGTTCGTGCGCGCTGAGGTCATTCCAAAGTTTGGCGCACTCCAAGCGCACGATGGCGTCGCCGTTCATCTGCTCGCGCACCTGTACGTAGCTGCCCGAGGCCGGCCGCCATCGTGCCTCTTCTTTGGCCGCCGCCAGCACGCGGGACGCCGCCATCAATAGAGCAGGGTGTCCTCCCGCGCACTGCAGTACAAAGTCCATGTCCTGCGGGGTGAACTCTGCCTCTTCCTCCGCTGCCCACTGCTCGACAAGCGTGCGGGAGGCCGCGTCGTTCAGAGGCGCAAGATGGAAGGTGTGCGGCGCAAACAGCTCGCAGAACTCTCCAACCTGGCGCTCGCGACGGATCTCAGGCAGCGCATGCCCCGTTGCCGTCACATAGCAGAGCTGTGGATTGTGCCTGTCCTTCAGCGCTCTCAGGCGCACAAAGACACGCGCGTCGATCTCTGCAAAGACCTCGTCGAACTCGTCGAACAGCAGCACCAGCATCCCGCGGTGGTGGTCGGTGATCGCCTCCAGTGCATCCTCGAAAGCCAGTGGAACAAGAAACGGGCTGTCGGAGGAGATCACCTTCTCGTAGGCCTGACGTATCTGTGCGCGGAGGTCGCCCTCGGCCGGGCGATCCTCAAGCAGCTCCAGCATGTCGCGCAGGATGACTTCGTAGAAGCCCTGCTCGCTCATCTGCGACGTGAGGTTAAAGTCGATGTAGACGAAGAGATAGTCCTCTGCCCGCCCCGTGAGGTGTCGGCCGTGCACCTCTGGAACTGACAGAGCGCGCATCAGGGTGGACTTGCCGATGTTGCTCACCCCGACCACCGAACAGCAGTCTGCTTCGACAATGCATTCCATCACCTGTGAGACGTCGCTCTCTCTGTTAATCATATCTGATGTGAGCCTTGGCGAGGATGCTTTTTCCATCACACCTCCGATCTGCTGTCCTGGATTGTGACGCCGACGCGGATGATGCGCCTGATCGCGTGCGTCAAAACGATCCTACTCAGCGCCGTCCTCCCCAGCCAAGGCATGCTCCCCCGGAGGGAGTTGGCCTGAGACGCGGCTCCAGGCTGCCCGCAGGCTGTGGCGCATGGCATCGGTGCGCTCCAGCAAACGCTGGGATAGCTGGCTTGGCGCTGGGAGCTGGCCGCGCCGTACTGCCTCGAGCGTGCCCCAGCGGCCGCAGTTGAAGCAGCGGGACTGTGTCTCCTGCGTGACATAGCCACAGGCTCGACAGCGGAAAACCTGCTCGTCTGCCAGTGCTGCGCCAAGCCCGGCACGGTAAACGGCCTGTGCCTTGGCCTCGTTCCCCGCCTGGGCATAGACATCTCCCAGTTCTTGTTGTGCCTGCAGCAATTGTGGCGACAGTCGCACCGCTCGCTCCAGCAGTGTCACGCTCTCTTCCTCTTCGTCGACCCGCTGGAGCAGCCGGGAAAGGAGATGCGCGTACCTTCCGTCGCCAGGATGTTGGCCCATGCAATCACGCAGCAGTTGGATTGCAGACCAGGCATCCACAGCGCTTCCCGCTACCGCTAGCACGCGCTCGGCAAGCGCTGTGGAATAGTCCGCCCACAATCCGCGGCACCAAGCATCCAGCGCCGTGTGTGGCTGTTGCTGCAGGTAGTAGAGGTCACCCACTGCCCGGTAGAGGCTGAGGTCGTGTGGGTCGAACTGCAGCGCCAGTTCATAGTCGCTGAGCGCCTCGCCGTGGCGGGCCAGACGAAAGTGCTCTTCGCCATGGCCGGCGAAGAGGTCGACCAGCCTCTCGCTGCTTTCCCCGGCCTTGACGATGCGCAGTTGCTCCAGCGCCTCCCGCTCCATGCCTGCCTGCCGGTAGATGGCATACAGGTAGTAGTGCGTATCCAGGTCGCCGGGATCCAGCTCCAGTGCACGCTGGAACTGAAAGATCGCCGGGCCGGTCTCGCCGAGGCGAAAGTGCATCATACCCAAGCGCACCGTGGCTGACAGATCATCTGGATCGAGGCGCACCGCTTGCTGGTAGTGCTCCCTGGCCTGGTTCCAGGCACCGCGCTCCTCGTCCAGCCAGCCCAGCCGCAGGTGTGCCAACACATGCATGGGCTTGAGCTCCTGGCCTCGGTCCCAGAAGAGTGCCGTCCTCAGTTTGCCTCGCGCCTCCTCATAGTCGCCGCGGTCAAAGGCGTCCATTCCCTCGCGGAAAGTGCCCTCTGCGCGCCGCAGGCGCAGGGTGAGAGCATCGGAAATCGCGCCTGCAAGCTTCCCGGAGACGCCGCTGCGGTCCAAGGTTTCATCCATGGAGGGGCTAAAGGCCTGGCGCAGCCGAGCGCCCACGTTTTGGGTGCCTTTGAGCAGGCGCCCGGGCGTGGTCCAGAAGCCAAGCACCAGGCGTCGCAGGGGCATAAATAGGACCCCGGCCACAAAGCCGAGGAAAAAGGCGCCCAGCAGGACCAACAGATCCGCCAGCAGGCCTACGTTCTCTGCCATCTTAGCTCCACTTTGCTCCGCACCCCTCTGTCGGCAGCATCAGCCCACCCGCTCAGGCATCGCCCGAAAGCGTCGCACTGTCGGCAGGGCGCATATCCTTCACCACCAGACGCATCCGTTCCTGCCCGTTCCAAACGTCTCGGTGCAGGCCATAGACCATGTCTATCCGCTGGGGCACCTGCTCTGGCCGCACAGACTGCCGGAAAGCGACGGCGTCCCACACTGCTGCGCCATCGCTGATCTTCATCATCAGGGTCCTTCCATCCCTACCGACGGCGCGGCAGCTTCGCACCTGTACACCGTAGCTGGCAAAGGTTGGACGCGGATTGCCCACGCCAAAGGGCTGCAGCCCCTCCGTCAGGGCCAGATTGTCCCAGTTTGCCGCGGAGATCGGCAGAGCCATGTCTACCTTGACGCTGGGCACCAGATCGTCCTCACTGAGCTGTTCGCGACCGAGTGCGGTGAGCTTGTCGCGGAGCGCGTCGATACGGTCGTTGCTAACGGTGAAACCAGCGGCGGCGGCGTGGCCGCCGTGATGAACCAACAGCTCCTGGCATTGGTCCAGGGCGTGCGTGATATGAAAGGCCTCGATGCTGCGCGCCGAACCCCGGCTCTCTATTTCGTCCAGTGCGATCACCAGCGTGGGTCGGTAGAACTCCTCGGTGAGGCGACTGGCTACCAGACCGGCGAGGCCGGGCGAGTAGCTGGCAGCGGCCAGGACGTAGAGTGGCGCGTCGCCCAGAGCGATGACTTCCTGCCGTGCCTGCTGCACCATCTCGTCGAGCAGGGTCTGGCGCCTGCGGTTCTGCTCACCTAACTGTCTCGCCAGCTCGCGCGCCTTGTCGTTGTCAGGTGTCGTCAGCAGCTCGTAGCTGGCAATAGCATCATCAAGCCGACCTGCGGCGTTCAGCCGTGGACCCAAGACGAATCCGATCTTGCCTGCATCCACCTGGCCCGGTTCGAGCCCGGCCTCATCCAGCATGGCGGCGATGCCTGGGCGGTATGCCTGGTTGAGCTTCTCGAGGCCTCGACTGACCAACGCGCGGTTCTCGCCAACGAGCGGTGCCAGATCCGCCACTGTGCCCAGGGCCACCAGGTCCAGCAGGTCATCCTCCTGTGGTGGAGCAGCTGGCTCAGCAGCGGGCACCTGCTGCTCTGCACGGAGCAATGCCTGGGCCAGTTTGAAAGCCAACCCGACGCCGGCAAGGTGCTTGAAGGGGTACGGATCGTCTTCGCGCCGGGCATCGATCACCGCCAGAGCGGGGGGCAGATCAGTGCCCAGAGCATGATGGTCGGTGATGATCAGGTCCAGCCCCAGCTCGTTGGCATGTGCCACCTCGTCCACGGAGCGAACGCCACAGTCTACAGTGACAACGACGTTGGTGCCCTCCTCAGCCAACTGCGTCAGCGCAGGCTTGTTGAGGCCGTATCCCTCTTCCAGTCGATTGGGAATGTAGGGTATCACGCGGGCCGCGCCCAGCGTGCGCAGGGTCGGCACCAGCAGCGCAGTGGCCGTCACGCCATCGACATCATAGTCCCCGTAGATGGCAATGGTCTCGGCGTTGCGAATGGCCTGCCGCAGGCGGGTGACCGCGGCGTTCATGTCACTCAAACGGAAGGGATTGTCCTGGGCTGCAGTCCTGGACAAGAAAGCTTCCACTTCGTCCCGGCTGCGTATCTCGCGGTTGTACAGCAGCTGCACGATGAGTGGCGGTAGTTCTGGAAAGCGCGCCAGGTGCTCTGCTGGAGCCGGTGGCGAGACCTCCCAGCGCTTCTGAGATGCGGCCAAGTGGCTAACCCCTTCACATAGGATGCACGTGATTATAGGTGAGCCAAATCCAAATGGCAAGGGTTTGCCGTCCCGGCTTGTTCTCCTTCTATTCTACGCACGGTAGGCCTGGGCCGTTTCACGCCTTACTGTCACGGCAAGAGATGATGTCACCTCACGGTGATGGTTCTGACGACCTTGGAGGAACTGCGGTTAGCACGCGTGCCTTGCCGGGAGAGGTTCGCTGGTACTCAGTCGCTGGAAGGCGTGGTGGGTCTTTGCAGACACGATGCGCGCACTGACCGCGTGAATGGTCCCTGCCATGGTGGGCTGGATTGACTCTTGCCAGGCATGGTTCTTGCGGTGACACTATCATTTGAGAGAATCATCGTTTGGCCATTTGGGCTGACGGAACACGGGTTGGTTGCCTGGCGTTATCGCAGTGCGTATAATCACAAGAAAGGATGCTTCTGATTACGGTCAACTTCTACATGGGAAAGAGACGGGCGGTCCACGCCCTTTGTGGTCTGTGGCTGTTGGCTCTGTCCATACTGTGCGTGGCCTGCGCTGCGTCCACGAGCACGACCGCGCCGGCCCCAACACTGACACCTCACCCAACGCCATCGCTAGCCACTCTGGAGCTCAGCGTCCAGCCGTGGGGTGCCCGAGTGTATGTCGACGGCCAGCCCCGGGGACAGACACCGCTGACGCTGCAGCTGCCAGCCGGACGCTATACCGTGCGCGTTCAGCATGCCGGCTATGCGCCTCTGGAGCACCAAGTCGAGCTGCAGGCAGGCGCTGAGACCGCCTTGTCGTTGGCTCTGCAGGACAGCGCTCCCCCGACCCTCAGCGTCGACGTTGTGCCCGACGCAGCCAAGGCGGGACAGTTGGTGCACATACGTGCCCAGGCCCAAGACAATGTGTCCGTTGAAGCCATGCAGCTGCGCATTGGACAGGAAATCATGGCTGAGGCCAGCGGATCAGAGCTGGAGTACTGGTGGGACACGCGCAGCGTTGAGCCCGGGATCCTCCAGGTCGCTGTAGAGGCCCGGGATGCCATGGGCAACATTGGCCAGGCGACCCGCTCGCTTTCCGTGTCCCCTGAAGCCACTGCCGAACCGTCCGCGACACCTCCGCCGGTCGCAGCCGCGGCCACCGACCTGAGGACGTACGAGACCGAGATGGTGCTGGCTGCCTACCCCTATGAGCCACACCTCAGGCGAAGGATCGATCCACGCTACAACTTTGAGGTGCTATGGCTCGACCGCGGCGCCTACGACGCTAGCAACCCGCAACCACAGCCACGCAGCTTCAAAGCGGTCATTCTGGAGAACCGTTACCTGCGACTGGTCTTCTTGCCAGAGCTCGGCGGCAGGCTCTACGCCTGTACCTTCAAACCCAGCGGGCAGAACCTCTTTTACGCCAATCCGGTGCTCAAGCCCAGCTACTGGGGGCCACTTCCCAGGGACGAGAACTGGTGGATGGCGATCGGCGGTTTGGAGTGGGCCATGCCAGTTCACGAGCACGGCTACGAGTGGGGCGTGCCGTGGGCCTACCAGGTACAACAGCAGCCTGACCAGCTGTCGATTGTTCTGCAGGACTCGACCGCAAGCGACCGCATACGGTCCCAGATTCGAGTGACACTGCCGACAGAATGCGCCTGCTTCGCCATTGAGCCTCGTCTGACGAATCCGACCTCCGAACCGCTTTCCTGCCAGTTCTGGCTGAACGCCATGCTGACCCTGGGTTCGCCGAGCCTTTCGCCCAACACGGAGTTCGTCTATCCTACGGAGAGCATGGTTGTGCACAGCACTGGCGATGCGACGCTGCCTGGTGAGCATCAGATGATGGCCTGGCCTGTACACGGCGGGCGGGACTTTACCCGGTACCGGAACTGGCGCAACTGGCTGGGCGTCTTTGTACCGCAGGTGCAGCGGGGCTACGCCGGAGCCTACAATCACGACACGCAGCTTGGCGTGGTGCGTGTCTTCCCCCCGCAGCTGGCACCAGGGCTCAAGCTCTTTGCCTTTGGTTTGGACTTTTCGGCGCGCAGTGAGTACACTGACGATGGTTCGGAGTACTTTGAGCTGTGGGGCGGCCCCTGCAAGACCTTCTGGCCGGAGGACGACATCGTTCTCAGTCCTGGGCAGACGGTGCAGTGGCGCGAGCGGTGGATGCCAGTGCAGGGCATCGGCGGCCTGGACGAGGCCAACGAGCAGGTAGCCGTTCACGCAGCGGCGGATGATCAGATCCGCGTCACTGTCGCCGTCAGCACCGCCCAGCGCCTGCAGATCGACCTGAGGTTGAACGGGGAGCCGTTCCACCAAGCTTGGGGCGACGCGGCGCCGGACGCGCCGCTGCGCATTGCCGTTCCCTTTCCGAGTGATGTGAACCTGCCGCTCGAGCTCACGGTGTTGATTCACGACGCCCAGGGGGCGGCCATACTCTCGTACAGCAAGATTGTCGCTTCATGACGCAAGTCAACGCCTGCTGCGTGCTGGGAGCAGCCTGCCAGCGCTCGGACGTTGAAAGTGGAGGCCAAGTTCATGTACTGTAACCAGTGTGGGGCCCGTGTAGAAGACGATGCAGTGATCTGCCCCAACTGTGGGCACACGTTGTACCGCCCCACACCACCCCAAGAGCCGCAACCGCAAGTGGACGCGGAGCCTGCGAACGCCGAGGTGGAGGGCATAGCAGCGCCTGCGGACGAGGCGCCCCAAATGCAACAGGAAGAAGCACCCACACCGCAGGCAGAAGAAATGGCTCCGCCGGTCGATGAGGAATTGGACGCGCCTGCCCCGGCCGCCGAAGAGAGGCGAGGCTGCGGTTGGGCGATGGCCGCCGGCATGTTGGCCGGTGCTGCCCTGCTGGTCATCGTCGTTCTGGCTCTCCTCGCCGTCTATCAGGGCACGCAGGAACGCGCGCGCCTGAACCGCGCCGCGGCCAGTGACCACTATCAAAAGGGGTTGCAGCAGCTGGCGGCTGAGAACTATGAGCTGGCACGTGCCGAGTTTGAGCTGGTGCTGCAGCTTGAACCCAAGAACTCGGATGCCACGGCCAAGCTCGCTGAACTGGATGCCCTGCTGGGCACTGAAGCGACGCCAACCTCGGCCGCCAACCAGCAGCAAGCGCTGCTGCTCTACAACGAAGCCCGCCAGCTTTACAACCAGACGGACTGGGAAGGTGTGATCACCAAGCTCGAGCAGGTCAGGATCCTAGACCCCAACTATGAGCGTGAGACAGTGACCGACCTGCTGGTCGAGGCCTACGGCAAGGCCGGATCGCAGTTCGTCGACGAGAATCGCCTGGAAGAGGCGATCCGCTATTTCGACCGCGCCTTGGAGCTGCGCCCGGCGGAGGTGGCCATCCGCGAGCAGAGGCGTTTGGCATCGCTCTATCTGGCGGGGCTGAGCTACTGGGGCGCTAATTGGCAGGGCGCCATCGACAGTCTCAGCGTGCTCTACCAGCTGCAGCCGGGCTATAAAGACACCGAACAGCGTCTCTACGATGCCTATGTCGCCTTTGCCGATACGTTGTACGACGACGCGGATTGGTGCGCCGCCCGCGATCGCTACGACAGTGCGCTGGCGATGCAGTCCAGCGACGCCCTCAAAACCAAGCGCGACGAGGCAGCGCAGAACTGCGCGGTGGCGGCCGTGCCAACTGGCACGCCAGCCCCCAGCGGGTCGCTCGTCGGCAGGGTGGTGAACGTGGAGGATGTAGGCTTGGAGACAGCGATGATGATCCGCGGCCATGTCTTTGACGCGCAGGGGAATCCCATGGCTGGTGTCAGGGTGGGCTTGTCGGCCTTTGACTGGTCAGCGGTGCCAGCCGTCACCAATGCCGAGGGCGTCTTTGCCTTTGACGGGCTCGGCAATCCCCTCACTTATACGCTAACGCTGATCGACTTGCCAGCTGTACCGCTCCCGGTCAAGACCGATTGGAAAAAGCTCGTCTGGGTAGAGTTCCGCGCCCAGCCCTAGGACGGACAAGAAGGAGCGCATTATGAGCACGAAGCAACCGCCCTCACGGGGCGTGCAGGTCAACGTTGAACTGCCGGCAGACCTGGAAGCGGTGTACGCAAACTTTGCCATGATCACGCACTCTCCGTCAGAGATCGTGGTTGACTTTGCGCGTATCCTGCCCAATGTTCCCAAAGCCAAGGTCTACGCGCGGGTGGTCATGACGCCGATGAATGCCAAGCTGCTGCACCGAGCCTTGGGTGAGAACCTCTCCAAGTTCGAGGATCAGTTCGGTGAGATCAAGACGCCAGTCGAAGGCTTTTCCGACCAAAAGCCCATCGGCTTCAAGCACTGAGCAACCGGAGCAGCGTAGCCGAGCTTGGTCCAGCATGTCGAATCCTTGAGCTCTGTGGCGCTGCCTTGCGCCTGCGCAGCTCTCGTGTGTGCCCTCGATACACGGCAATACGGTTCTCGGCCCCAATTCGTGGCCGGGGACTGTTTCGTTTTGCACAACCCTTCAATCGGCTGTAAGATAGCCTGGTTTGTCGGACTGATTCCTGTGACCTACTGCCTAGGAGCGCGATAATGCTTGAAGCCTTCTTCACCCCCGAGTCCGTGGCCGTCATCGGGGCAGCACGTGAACCCGGCAAGCTCGGGTACGGCGTGTTGGCCAACATCCTCGAGTATGGCTACAAGGGCCGGGTCTATCCCATAAACCCCAAGGCCGATGAGATCCTGGGCCTGACAGCCTACCCATCGGTCCTCGATGTGCCGGATCCGGTCGAAATGGCTATCATCGTCATCCCCAACAAGTATGTGCCCCAAGTGATGGAGGAATGCGGGCAAAAGGGCGTCAAGGGTGCCATCATCATCAGCGCCGGCTTTCGCGAGGCCGGCATGGAGGGCATCAAGCTCGAACGCGAGGTGCTGAGCATTGCCCACAAGCACGGCATCCGTGTGATTGGGCCGAACTGTCTGGGCATCATCAGCACGCACACGCCGCTGAATGCCTCCTTTGCCGCCGGCATGCCGCCCAAGGGCAGCATCGCCTTCATGTCCCAGTCTGGGGCGCTGTGCACGGCTATCTTGGACTGGGCGCTCTCGGAGAACATCGGTTTTTCGCACTTTGTCAGCCTGGGCAACAAGGCCGATGTTGATGAGGTGGACCTGCTGGAGGCCTGGAAGCACGACGAGAACTCCCGCGTCATCATCGTCTACATGGAGGGTCTCAAGGACGGGCAAAAGTTCATCAAGGTGGCCCGCGAGGTTACCAAGGGGACGCCGGTCATCGCTGTCAAGTCTGGCAACACGGCGGCCGGTTCGCGGGCTGTTTCCTCCCACACCGGCACATTGGCCGGATCGGAGCGCGCCTACGAGGCGGCCTTTCAGCAGACCGGTGTGCTACGGGCCAACTCCATCGAGCACCTCTTCGACTACTCCACAGCATTTGCCTACCAGCCCGCGCTCAAGGGCCGCAATATCGCCATTGTCACCAACGCCGGTGGCCCTGGTATCATGGCCACAGACGCCCTTGAGGAAAGCGGGTTGAAGCTGGCAACACTGCAGTCCGAGACGGTGGAAAGGCTCCGAGAGGGCCTGCCGGCCGCGGCCAACGTCTTCAACCCCATCGATGTGATCGGGGACGCCCTGGCCGATCGCTATGCCCACGCCCTGAAAGCTGCGCTGGCAGACAAGAACGTCGACGGGGTGATCGTCATCCTCACGCCGCAGGTGTATACGCAGATCGAGGAGACGGCTGAGATCGTGGGCCAGATCGCCGCCAGTCAGGATAAGCCAGTGCTGGGCTGCTTCATGGGCCAGGAAAAGGTCGGTCCAGGTATTAAAGTGCTGAACCGGCACAACATCCCAAACTACGTGTTCCCCGAGCGAGCGGTGGGTGCCTTTCGGGCCATGGCCGAGTTCTGGGAGCGCAGCAGCAGGCCCGATCCAGAATACAAGGAATTCGATGTCGACCGCGAGACTGTGAAAAAGGTCTTTGACCGTGTGCGCAGCGAGGGCCGCCTCAGCCTGGGCGACGCCGAATCTCGCGAAATCATGGAAGCCTATGGGCTGCGCATTCCGCGCTCCGTCCTGGCTGAAAACGCTGACGAGGCCGTCGCCGCAGCGGAGAACATTGGCTACCCCGTGGTGATGAAGATCGTCTCCCCGGACATCCTGCACAAGTCGGACATTGGTGGCGTGAGGCTCAACGTCCGCGGGGCCACCGAGGTGCGAGACTTTTTCGATCTGCTGATTTACCGCGCGCAGCGCTACATGGCCGATGCTCGAATCTGGGGTGTGCTGGTGCAGGAGATGGCCCCCAGCGGCAAAGAGACCATCATCGGAGTGAACCGCGATCCGCAGTTCGGGCCGTTGCTGATGTTCGGGCTCGGCGGTATCTATGTCGAAGTGCTGAAGGATGTCACCTTCCGCATCGCACCGGTCGCGCAGCGCGAGGCCAGAGAGATGATCAACGAGATTCGCTCGTACCATCTGCTGCGCGGCGTGCGCGGGGAGCCCCCTTCAGATTTGGATGCCATCGTAGACACCATCCTGCGTGTCTCGCAGCTAGTGACGGATTTCCCTGAGATCGTCGAAATGGACATCAACCCCCTTACAGTCTACGAGGCAGGCAAAGGAGCGCTGGCCGTAGACATGAGATTCGTATTGGAAGAAAGGGAGAGTGAACAAGGATGATTGCACTGTACATCAGTTCGACAGCCCCCTATTCGGGGAAGAGCGCTCTATGCGTTGGTCTGGGCCGGCAGTTCCAGAAGGACGGTTACCGCATCGGGTACATGCGCCCGCTGACGACCACCAAGACCTGCATCGCCGAATGCGTGATCGACAAAGAGGCTGAGCTGATGATCCAGACCTTGGATCTCAAGGACCCCGTGTCGGCGATGTGGCCCGTCTGCCTAGACGCTCCGACTGTGGAGGCGGTGATGCGTGGTGAGGGCCTGGACTATCGGCAGGTGATCAAGGACGCCTTTGCACGGGTTTCCGAGGACAAGGACATTGTGCTTTTTGAAGGTGGGAGCCGCTGTGTGCAGGGTCTGGCAGCAGGCATTTCGTGCCAGGAGCTCAGCGCCATACTGCATGCCAGAGTATTGGTAGTGGACAAGTACGACGTGTCCACCTCTTTGGTGGTCGATGATCTGCTGGCCTACAAGATGCGCTTGGGAGGCAAGATGCTGGGGGCGGTGCTCAATGGCGTACCGCGACACCGCATGGACTTTGTGGAGAAGCTGGTCGTCCCCTTCCTTGAGCAGCATGGCGTGCCGGTCTATGCCGTTCTGCCGCTGGACAGGGTCTTTAGCTCTGTCTCCGTCGGCGAATTGGCCGAGGTGCTGCGCGGAGAGATCATCTGCCGCGCCGATCTCTCCGAGAACCTGGTGGAGAACCTGATGGTCGGTGCCATGAGCGTGGATTCTGCGCTGCAGTACTTCCGCCGCAAGCTGAACCTGGGCGTCATCACTGGCGGCGACCGGCCTGACATTCAACTGGCAGCTCTGGAGACGTCTACCAAGGCGTTGATCCTGACTGGGAACATCCAGCCCAGCCCGCTGATCCTGAGCCGGGCCGAGGAAGCGGGTGTGGTCATCATCATGGTCAAGCACGACACCATGACCACCGTGCAGCGTGCAGAGGAAGTGTTCGCCAAGACACGCTTCCACCAACCGAAGAAGATTGAGCGCTTTGAGCACATGCTCGGCGAGCGCTTTGACATGAGCCGCTTCTACCGAGATCTGGAACTGAAACAGGCCTGAGCCGTCGTCACTCTCAACGGCACAAGGAGGACAGATGACTACTCTGATAGAGGATATGCTGGCTCGCGAGATCCTGGATTCGCGCGGTAACCCAACCGTTGAGGTCGAGGTGCTGCTTGCCGGCGGTGCCATAGGACGCGCTGCCGTGCCCTCTGGGGCCTCCACCGGAGTGCACGAAGCCCTCGAACTGCGCGACGGCGACGCATCGCGCTTTGGCGGCAAGGGCGTGCTAAAGGCCGTGGCTAACATCAACGACAGCCTGGCCATCGAGCTGGCCGGCTGGGATGCGCTGGACCAGGTGGGCATCGACGAGTTCATGATAGGTCTCGATGGCACTGACAACAAGGGCAACCTGGGGGCCAACGCCATTCTGGGCGTGTCACTGGCAGTGGCCAAGGCGGCTGCAGCGGCGCTGATGATCCCGCTGTTCCGGTACCTGGGCGGCGTCGGCGCCAAGACGATGCCAGTGCCGATGATGAACATCCTCAACGGGGGCAAGCACGCTGAGAACAGCACCGACCTGCAGGAGTTTATGATCATGCCCACCGGTGCATCCTCCTTCGCCGAGGGGCTGCGCTGGGGCAGCGAGGTCTACCAGCAGCTGAAGAAGGTGCTGAAAGACAGGGGCCTGAATACCAATGTCGGCGACGAGGGCGGTTTTGCACCTTCTCTCGGCGCCAACCACGAGGCCATTGAGCTCATCCTGGCCGCCATCGAGCGCGCGGGGTTCAAGCCCAGCGAGCAGATCCACATCGCCTTGGATCCGGCGGCGAGCGAGATCTACAAAGACGGCAAGTACGTCCTGGCGCGGGAGAAGCGCACGCTCATTGGCGCCGAGATGGTCGATTTCTACGCCGAGTGGGTGGACAGGTATCCCATCATCTCCATCGAGGATGGCCTGGCCGAGGACGACTGGGACAGCTGGCAGCTCATGCAGCAGCGTCTGGGCGATCGCGTGCAGATCGTAGGTGACGACCTGCTGGTCACCAACGTCGAGCGCCTGGC
>Ga0180437_10006493_pt1 | contig 15551 bp, 15 predicted proteins | sample SS_ome_4_FD_132410 | JGI IMG/M metagenome (GOLD analysis project Ga0180437, IMG submission 132410) | Hypersaline lake sediment archaeal communities from the Salton Sea, California, USA - SS_3_D_1 metaG | ecosystem: Environmental > Aquatic > Non-marine Saline and Alkaline > Hypersaline >...
ACCAGTCTTTTTTCTTGTCTTCAGGGGCATTGGCCTCGATTATCTTGTTCACCTGGGTTATGATTTTGATGAACTTCTGCTGCATGGCATTCGCATCAAGCTTCAGTTCGTTTATCAGTCTGTCCACCTTGTTTATGAAAAGTATGGGCTGGGCGCGCTCCTTCAGGGCCTGCCTGAGGTTCGTCTCTGTCTGGGGCATGACGCCTTCCACTGCATCGATGACAAGGCAGACACCGTCAACAGCCCTCATGGCTCTGACGACGTGGAAACCGAAGTCGACGTGGCCCGGGGTGTCGATAAGGTTGATTAGGTAGTCCTTGCCATCATGGCTGAAACCAAGAGATACGTTGGCTGATTTGATGGTGATGCCTCTCTGCTGCTCCTGCTCGTCGAAATCTGTCCATCTCTGCTCTCCTGCGAGCTGCTTGCTTATGAGCCCTGCCCTTGCGATAAGGCTGTCTGTGAGCGTTGTCTTTCCGTGGTCGACGTGCGCCACGATAGCTACATTCCTTACATTGTCTCTGCCGTCCATCAGCTTCTGTACTTCTTCCACTACGACTTCTTTTCTTGCCATCTAATTACCTCTAAAGAGAATTACTTCAGACTATAAGTAGTCTTAATTGAGGTTTAGATAGAAATGAATATAAACTTACTGAGGTGGCTGCAGACCGGCTTATTTCCTGCAGAAGAGATTTGTATAGGCCCCGTTCCTTACTGTATATCTTTTTAGCAGACTATGGGCATTGACAGGGCCTGCCCTCCCTTCTGACTCATCTATATCTTCAATCCGAAAGCCCTGCTCCTGAAGCAGTTTAAGGTATCCTGCAGGCCTTGTGCCGAATTTGTCAAGACCGAACGGCCAGAATTCAGAAATAAGCTTCATATCCCTGTTTTTCTTAAGAAGATTAACCATTCCCTCAACTGCTCTTTTCTCTGCTCCCTGGATGTCCATTTTAATAAAATTGATTTTTCCCTTATAACCCTTGAAATAGTCGTCTAATCTTATGCTCTGTATTTCAACGGATTTTCTCCCGTCATGTGAATCATAAATTCTGTTATCAACATTACTTCCCTCACTTAGATATAGCTTAGTCTTGCCTGTTTTATCTGAAACTGCCTTGCTCACCAAAACAACATTTTCATACCCATTAATCTCTACATTCTTTTTAAGAAGAGCAAAACTTGCCGGGTCTGGCTCAAAGGCAAAAACCTTCCCTTTCTTACCTGCGCATCTTGCAAACAGCAGAGTAAAATACCCCACGTTCGCTCCAATATCCAGAATCACGTCGCCTTCTGAAATCTCTCTTTCCATAATTTCAGTTTCATGCTCCTCATAAGCACCATCAAGGGATAATCCGAGGCTGTCCTCTGGATCCAGGAACATCTTATGCCCCCGCACAACCGCAAAATCAGATTTTAAGCATCTACGGATGAATCTATGTGCCTTCACCGGGCAGAACCTTCCAAGACCAAGATAGTCTGAGATGGATTTAATGGTTCTATAGATTGTCCCTTTCATAATAATATATAACCTGCGTTTCTTATAAAATTGGTGCTCTCAGAGGGGAATATCCGCCCTCTGCTTGGAGGTCTATTCGTCTAGGGCCCGGCCTTTTTGCTGCGCAAAATCGCCCTCGCAGGGATTCGAACCCTGGCTGCAGGCTCCGGAAGCCCGTGTCCTATCCAGGCTAGACGACGAGGGCAGGAAATATTCCTGTCCGACGAAATTTGGAAAATTTCGCCGAGGGCAGGAAATACTATTCTGGCATTGTCCAGTTCTTATGGCTTTCGCTGTGCTTCAGGAAAAACAAGATGGCGCGGAAAGCCGCGCCTGCTCAAAAGAATTACTCAACTGCGTTAAGGAGCTCCTGTGTCCTGTACATAAGGTAAAGACCAGGTATCACAAGGATTATCGAGACTATGTAGAGCACTGTTGCTCCAAGCGGGTATTCTCCGGCTCCTTTTGCCTTTGCAGCCTCTTCCACACCTGTGAACAGCTTCCAGAGGAAGTAGAGGTTCACAACCGGGATAAGGCATAGAATCAACTGTATAAGGGGATTGTAGCCGGCATTTGTTACTGCCTTGAGCTCTTCCCACCATTTGTATATGAGATAGAGCCCAACAAACGGAATCAACCCCATTATCACTGCTACTATCGGGCTTCTTGCCATTATGAATCACCGCTATTGCCCTCCATTACAATAATTTTAAAGCTTGCGATAGCGCTACGACGAGGCTCAGAATAGGAAAATAAGGGGGAACTAGCGAGCGCTTCTTGCCATCGACAGCTCTGCTGGCGAAACAAGAAGGGCTCAGCGAGCGCTTCTTGCCATTCTTTCGGTCTCGTCGCGCTTCTTTATGGCATAGCTTGTCTGGACATCTCCCTTTGCTGTCGAGATTATCTCCTCTGCAAGCGCTTTGTCCAGGGACTTGGGCTTTCCGTAGGTTCCCATCAGAGCAGCAAGCGCGATGTTCCTCAAAGCCATGTCCAGCCGTCTTGTTGCAGAGATGTCGACTGCTATCTGGTAGCTCACACCACCATGGGACACCCTTGTGACGTCCTCCCTTGGGGCAGAGTTCTCAAGAGCGCGGAGAAGCACCTGCACAGGGTTCTCCTTTGTCTCCTTCTCCACAGTGTCAAGAGCCTTTTCAACGAATTTGAGTGCCTTCAGCTTCTTGCCCTGCATCCTTCCATCGCTTCTGATGACCTTCCCTGACGTCTTCTCTCCGGTTCCGCCTCTCATGAGCTTGTTGGCCAGGCGCTCAACGACATTCATCTCAATCTTGCCAAGAGCCCTTTTCTTGTGCCTGCCGAAGCTGTGGGGCACCTCTGTCGACTTCAGGGACATCGCCTGGGCAAGGCTCAGGTCCTTTACCTCAAGATTCTCAAGTGAGTATTTTCCAAACAGTTTGTCCATCCTATCATCTCTTGGGCTTCTCCTTCTTGCCCTTCCTGAGCATCTGGAGGTCTGCGTTGTTCACTGCGGTTATCTTGTACCTGACTCCCGGCATTGACCCCATCTGCCCTCTTTGTGAGCCTCCAAGGCCTGCAAGCAGGACCTCGTCGTGCTCATCTATGAATGTTATAGCCTTGTTCCTCGGCGCATGGGCTGAGACAACCTTGCCGTTCTTCAGGAGCTGGCACTTGCAGCACTTGATAAGCCCCGAGTGCGGCTGCTTCTGCTCCAGAACGACTTTTTCCAATACTATGGCCTTCGCCTGGGGCGCGCCTTCCAGCGGGTCGTACTTCTCCTTGAGCTTCAGCTTCTTGCGCTTCCATCTCTTGGAGAGCCACCTGTACTTCTTCCTTCTGCGGCGCACGTTCCTTCCTGCGAATTCTCCATTGCCTCCTTTGGCCATTAATCCACCTAAACTAAAGTTACATCTTATCGTATTTTATCGAATAAGAGGTAGAATACATACTGAGAAGACTTTATAAATATTAAGTCTCAGGCTACTTCTTGGCCCTTATCTCCTTTCTCTTGGGTCTCAGGTCCTTGGAGCCGCATTTCCTGCACTTCGTCACGCCTTTCTTGTTCCTAGTCTTGCATTTGAGGCAGATAGCAGTTCCTGCGATTAATCGGTCAGCTTCTGGAAACTTTCCCATTATTGAACACCCAATTAGCATCTGCTTATTGGCCGCTATTGTTTTTAAACTTGATGCAGGGGGAAGGACTCGAACCTTCGAAGGCACTAAGCCAATGGCTCCTAAAGCCATCGCATTTGACCGCTTTGCTACCCCTGCGTGTTCAGGACTTATCCTTTACCCTTTTTATTGCATTTCTCAATGTACTCAAGGGCCTCATCACTGCCCTCAAGCAGCTTTTCGAATATCTCAGAGCTGTCGAACATGCTTATCTTCCCTTCTGTCTTCTTCCTCAGCTCCTTGAATGCAATGTCCCTTACTGAGAGGTTCTCTTTCCGTATATCCCTTATCATCTCAAGCCTTGCGCTGAGGCTCTCTGCATTCAGCCTGTTGTCTATGTAAACATCCGTGTAGCCGTCCACTTTTATGTCAGAGGCTGAAAGCCCTTCCTTCAATGCTCCGTTGAGCTTGAGCGCTATTATCGCTTCAGGGTGCTCTTTCCTTATCCTCTCGACAAGCTCCTTCACCTTTTCCCTGACTTCTGCTTCGCCTGCATCCTTGAATTCAAGCTCCTCATAGAAGAATCTCCTTGAGCCTATGCCTATGAATTCAGCCTTCCTCTCTTTCGTGTCATAGAGGAAATAACCTTTTTCAGCGATTTCATTCTTCTTGAGCTGCGTTATCACAGTGCTTCCTGGAATCAGCAGTCTTCCGTCAAGCTTCACTATTGTCTCATGCATATGCCCGTTGACTATCAGGTCAAAAGGCAGCGCTTTCAGGGTTTCAAGGGAGACTTCCTCCTCAGCCCCTGGGACCAGCTCCTTTATGGATTGGTGAATCATGATTATGGTGAAAGCATTTTCCTCTTTCTTGAAATCCTTCACAGCATCGGTTATCACCTGGGATGCATGCTCCTCAGGCACGCTCCCTATGCCGAATACCTGCACCTTCTCCCCCTCTTTCTCAAAAACTGCGCTTTCCTTGTTGAGCATTCTTATTCCTGTGCTTGCGGCAAGGAGCTCTGCTGGGTTGGTGAACTCCTTCGCGCGCCTCTCATGGTTCCCGTATATCGCAAAGACAGGCGTCTTAACCCTCTTGAAGATGTCCACAGCCTTCTTCAGGGTCTCAAGCTTGGGCACCTTGGTGTCAAAAACGTCCCCTGCGCAGAGAACCAGGTCTGCCTTTTCTGATGCGCTTGTGATTACCCTCTCTGCCTGCTTGTAGGAATCTTCCTCGAAACGGGAATAGCCGAGATGAGTATCTGCAAAAATAGCTATTTTCATACGTTTGTAATGAGAGGAAAGAAAATAAAAAGGAATTTCGTCTGGAGGCCGCAATTGTTTAAAAGCCAACTATAGATATTTCCCTTGCTTTTGGGCCCGTAGCTCAGTCCGGTTAGAGCGTTCGAGCTTACGCGCGACGAAACTGATAACCAGACTGTCGGAAATCGAAAGGTCACGAGTTCAAATCTCGCCGGGCCCATTTTCCTAATTATAGCTAATTGTAAATGGGCAAAAAGGGAAGGCATTTCCCGCCGGGCCCATTCCTTCCAAATATCCCATTTAATAATTTCCCCACCATATACTGCTTTATGAGAAGGAATCCACTACGAATTCTCAAGCATTTCCTCAATCTGAAAAGAGAGCAGTGGATGGACAGCGACGCACTTGAAGCTCTCCAAAAAAGAAGGCTTGAAAGGATACTTTCCCATGCTTATGACACGCCTTATTACAGGAAAATCATGGATGAAAACCAGCTCTCCCCCGCAGGGCTGGTGGAGAACCTTGCCGCGTTCCCAATCACAGAAAAACCTGCCATCAGGGAATCCCCGGATTCCTTCATCAGGAAAGGAGTCAGCAAAGCCGGCCTTATGCCTGTGAAAACATCAGGCTCCACTGCCCTTCCTCTCCAGGTTTTCAGGGACCAGGAGATGGTGGAGCGAATCACTGCCCGGAGGTATCTCGGAGAGATGCAGTGCGGTTTCGGTCCGCGGGACATATTCGCTGAGATAGTGGGCCATTATTACAAGCCTCATCCCCTCGTGGATGCGGCCGGCCTGTTCAGAAAATTCCAGCTCTCTGTATTCGAAGACGAAAAAAAGAATTTCTCTCTACTTAAGAAATCAGGTGCAAATATCCTTGGCTGGTACTCTTCTGTGATAAGTTTCCTGGCCAAACTCAATCTTGAGAGCAACACTCCAATAAGGCTCAAGTCTGTCATGTGCGGTGCTGAAATGCTCACACCTGGACGCAGAAAGCTCATAGAGGAGTCTTTCTCCTGCGACGTATTCAACCAGTATGCTTCCTGGGAATTCGGGATTATGGCATTGGAATGCCCGGAGGAGCACAATCTCCATATCGCAAGCTCATCCTGCCTTATTGAGATTGTAGACGACAAAGGAAAACCAAAGAAAAGCGGTGTGGGGCGGGTCGTAGCCACATCACTGGACAATAAAGCAATGCCTCTCATCAGGTACAACCTGGATGACCTTAGCAGCTGGGGGAAAGGATGCTCATGCGGCAGAGGCTCCCCTGTCCTGAAATCCCTGGAAGGGCGGCAGTATAATACTGTTGTGCTTCCCAGCGGAAGAGTCATCCCGGCGATTCGCGTCATGTGGGTGAATGAAGTCGCGTCCGTATACAGCTACAGGGTAATCCAGGAACGGCCGGACCTTTTTGTTTTCCGCTATATCCCTGGGAAAGGTTTTTCAGATTCCACGAAGAAAGAGATAGCCAATCTCATAAAGCAGGGATGTATGGGAGAAGAGGTCAATGTTGAATTCGAAGAAGTGGATAAGATGAAAAAAGGCAGGACAGGCAAAATGGAGGTTGCGTCATCAAAAGTTCCACACAAGAGGATTTGAAATGGTGAATCTGTTAAATATGGCTTTTATACTCGCACAGATGCGGCATAACCAGTGGAAAAGCGAAGCAGAGATTGAAGAGATTCAGGATAAGAAGCTGCGCGCCCTTGCATCATATGCATCAGAATACAGCCCTTTCTACAGGAGACTCCTTGAGAAAAAGAGCATAGGGGGGCTGGAAGACCTGGAGTCTCTGCCGCTGACAAGAAAAGAGGACCTGCAGGAACAGCCCAAGTCCTTTGTAAGCACGCGCTATGATTTGAATGAGCTGGAACCAGTTGATACATCCGGTTTCACAGGCCAGCCAAGGAGGACGTACCTGACGCCATCTGATGCAGAATGCCGTCTTGCCCTTGAATACAGGCACATGGTTGAAGCAGGGGTAAAACCGCGTGATGTCCATGCGCATGTGGCGCATTATGAATTCAAACCAAGATTCATCCAGAAGTTTGGCCTTTTCAGGCATTATTATCTGTCAATGTTTGACGATGAGACTGAGAACCTCCTGAAACTCAAAGGCCTCAAACCCGATATCCTTTCTGCCTATCCGTCCACCCTTGCTTCTTTTGCCCGCATGAACCTTTCCATGGACCTTGACATAAGCCTCAAAACTGTCTTCTCATACGGGGAAGGCATTTCCTCTTCAATGAGGAATACCATAAAAGGCTCATTCGGCTGCTCTGTAAGGAATATCTACGGGGCGGCTGAAGTCAACTGGATAGCCTGGGAATGCGAAAAGGGCTCTATGCATGTCAATTCTGATTTCATGATTGCCGAGATAGTGGATGAGCATGGCAATCCTATGAAAAAAGGAGAGAAAGGTGAGCTGGCCCTCACCCCTTTGTGGGCAAGAGGGGCACCGCTCCTGCGTTATACAGTCGGGGACCGTGCATCCTTGGGCTCAACATGCAGCTGCGGACGCGGCCTGCAGGTGCTGAAATCCATCGAAGGGAGGGATTACGGCGCCATAAAGCTTCCCAGCGGAAAGGTCATCTCAGCCACTATGCTGACTCTTCTTGATGATTTGCTCTGCTTCCGCACCTACCAGATAATCCAGGAAAAGGAAGGCCTCTTTGTTTTCAGGTTCGTGCCCATGAAGGGCAATGGCCCCCAGCCGGAGGATATGGCCGAAGTAGAGAGAAGGATAAAAAGAGGATGCCTGGGAGAGGAAGTGAAAGTCGAATTCGAGCAAGTCGATTCAATAAGAAAAGGAAGGACAGGGAAGCTGGAGACTGTCATAACCAAGGTCCGCCATTAGCATTATTAACCGATTGAGATAAATCATTCTCTATGAGGCTCAGGAGGATACTGCTCGTCAATTCCCACAATGAAAATACCGGCGACAGGGCCATTGTGCTCACCATGATAAAGCACATGCGGCAGCTCTGCCCTGATGCACGGATATCGGTGAGCTGCGCAAAGCCGGAGCTGCAGATGAATGACGATGCAGTTTACAGGGAATACCCCCTGCCTGTTTTTGAGAGCTATCCCAAATACAATCTCCGTGACCTCTTGAAAGGCTCCCTGGTACTGTCCGGCAATTTCCTGTCTGCATTGTGCTGGCGGCTTCTAGGGAAAAGGGTTTTCCTCTTCAACAGCGGAAAAAAGGAAATCCTCAACGATTTCTTTGATGCTGATGTTGTGGTGAGCGTGGGAGGCGGATTCATCAGCTCCGATTACAGCTTCCTTAGGCCTTACCATGATTTAATTCTGGCAAAGCTTCTGGGCAAGCCCACCGTGCTCTACGGGCATTCCTTAGGGCCTTTCAACAGTTCAATAGGAAAACTACTCTCGAAGTTTGTGCTCAAATCCACTGACCTCATCATCCTGCGTGATGGGCCTTCTGCAAGGAACCTCGAGAATCTTGGGATAAAAGATTACCATATCACTGCTGACATAGCATTTGATTTCAGCGGCTTCAAAAAGAAGCCGAAGACCGGCAAGGCCATACTCTGCCCAAGGGAATGGGTCCAGAGGAGCAGGAATTCATCAAAGAGGTATATAAATTTTCTCCAGGTGGTCACAAAGCGGCTCATGTCAGATTATGGAATCGAGATCGTTTTCCTCCCTACAGACCCTGAGGACCTGGAATTCCACTCATCTCTCAGGCAGCACATGCCTGAAGGAGTAACATTTGTAGACAAAATCCATGCGCCGGATGCTGCTGCAGAGATGATGTCAGAAGCGGACTTTGTAATATCATCAAGGCTCCACCCGATAGTTCTGGCCAGCCTGTCCGCAACCCCGTTTTTCGGCCTTGGATGGGAGCACAAGGTTGAGGAAGCGGCTTCAATGCTGTGCGACACTACGTGCTCTGTGGGAGCTGATAGCCTGGATTCATCAGCAGAAGAGCTCATAATGGAAAGGATGAAGCAGAGAAAGAAGCTGAGCGCAGAGATTGAGAGGAAACTTCCTCTTGTACAGAAAAAAGCCCGGCATACGATGACAATATTCAAAGAGACTCTTGAAAGGATGGGGTATTCCTTTAGTTCTTGATGCTGCCTTCTAGGAAGCTGCATACCTCTGATACCTTCTCCGGAGGCTTTTTGTTTGAAATCGCAATTCCGTTGGGATGGTGCCCTCCTGTCTGGTTGTCCCGCACGGTATCCCACTTGTTCTTCTTTGTCTCTTCAGCGTCTGTGAAACCGTGGTCGCTCAGGATAAGGAAATCATTTTTCTCAAAATAAGGCATGAGCTTTTCCAGCATCCTGTCAAGGCTCTGGTAATGCTTCAGCACTATGTCGGGCTGGTGCCAGAATATGTGCTGCGCCCTGTCAGGCTCTGAGAAAACGATTGCCACCAGGTCTGCATCTCCGTATTCTATGGCATTCACGGTCTCAACCAGGAGCTTCTCCGTGCTATCATACATCTCCTCCTCTGTTGTGGAAAGGACATGCTTCTCCCAGTTGCGCAGGTCGCAGTTCACATTCACCGGAGGCAGGGAAATAGGAACCCCCATGACTATCGCCCTGTTCACTTTGTCCCAGATGAAAATCTTCTTGTCAAGGACCTCCTTCCTCTTCTCCTCTCCCATCGCGAAGTATGTCAGTCCGTGCTGCTCAGGGAGAAGTCCGCTGAATATCGTTGTCCAGGATGCTGCGGAATGCACCGGCCTGACATCGCATTCAAGCGTTGTGTGCTCATATTTCTCCAAAAGCTTCCTGAAAGCAGGGAGCTTGTCAAGATTCGGCTTTATTATGTCCCATGTGGCTCCGTCAAGCCCTATGACTATCATATCACAACACCCACCGCTACGACGCCTCCTTTTGAGAGCACGAACCTGCCTGTGTGGGGCAGTTTCGAGAAGCTTTCAAACACAAGAGGCTCATTGAACTCTATCTTCACTTCAGCTGCCTCCCAGCCTGCGATATCATCAACATCCTTCTTGGGCTCGCTGTCAACGATGGGGTTCATCTTCTCTGCTATATCTGATATTTTTGCGTTAGCCTCCTGCGATGCACATGTTATTGTGAGCTCATCCCCGGTCTTTATCTCATTGCCAGGCAGGCAGAAAATCTTCGCGCTTATCGATTTCACAGGCTCTGCTCTGCTGTCTGCAGGCATGCAGACATTGCCTCTTTTCACATCTGCCATCCCGTCTCCCTTGAGCATTACCCCGAGGTTCTGCCCTGCACGCCCCTCCTTCACAGAATCATTCCTGATTTTCATCTCATCAATCGCAGTGCTGACGCCGAGCGGCTCTACCGCCACTTCCTGGCCGACTCTCAGTTTTCCTGTATCAAGCCTGCCGACAAGGATTTTCTCATCGCCCATGTCATAGATGTCCTGCACGAACATCCTTGCAGGGAGCTCCTCAATCTCCTTCTCGTAGTCTATCCTGGAGAATTCCTCCATGAATTCTATGACGGTTTTCCCTTTGTACCATGGGGTGGCTTCTGAAAGTGCCATGACATTGTCGCCTTTCCTTGCTGACACGGGCACAAAGCTCAGCTTCTCATACCCGAAGCTCTTCAGGATTTTTGTCATCTCCTCCTTGATGCTGTTGAAAATCTCTTCATTGTAAGAGATTGTATCAATCTTGTTTATCGTGACAACAAGGTTCTTTATGCCAAGAAGGCTGGCAAGGTAAAGATGAAGCTTTGTCTCATCCTTGAGCCTCTCATCCTCCTTCGCGGAAACTATCAGGATTGCAGCATGGGCAAGGGATGCGCCTGTGAGCATATTCTTCACAAGCTCCTTATGGCCCGGCACATCTATGAGCTCATAGATGACTCCGCCGTGATGGACCTGCGCCCTTGTGGTGTCAAGGGTGAACCCGCCTTCCCTTTCCTCCTCAAAGCTGTCAAGAAGGAACGCATACTCCAGCTCATCTTTGCCCAGAACAGACTTTGTCATGGCCCTTGCTTCGTTTACCCTGTCCTCTGTCAGGGAATGGGTCTCATAAAGCAGCCTTCCGATAAGGGTCGATTTTCCGTGGTCTTTGTGTCCCAATAAGGAAATCTTAATCTCTCTTTCAGCCATTTGAATCACATGTATCCAAGGGCCCTCAGGCGCTGCATAACGTTCTCCTTCTCCTTGTCCTGCATCCTTCCTGAGCGCTCTGCTATGTCCGTGCTTTTCAGCTCCTCTATTATCTCATCAATGGTCTTTGCATTGGATTCAACAGATACCGTGCACTTTGTGCACCCGAGGCTCCTGAAGCGCTTGCCGTTCCTGGAGAAATAGAGCGGATTCATGGGTATGTTCTCCCTTTTCACATATCTCCATGTGTCAACCTCATTCCACTGCAGCAGCGGATGGATTCTCACATGCGAGCTGTCCTCGAATTTGCTTGTGAAATCCCAGACTTCAGGCGGCTGGTCGTCATAATTCCATTTGAACTGCTTGTCTCTCGGCGAGAAATGCCTTTCCTTTGCCCTGATGCCGTGCTCATCCCTTCTTATCGATACAATCAGTCCGTCAAAGCCGCGCTCATCAAGCAGTTCCTTCAGTGCATCTGTCTTGTTGGCGCCGCAGCATTTGATTCCTGAGATATCATCCCTGATTATGCTTTTCGCTACTATCAGGTCAAGGTTCCATTCATCAGCAAGCTTCTTCCTGTACTCATATGTCTCAGGGAAGTCAATGCCGTTGTCTATGTGTATCACAGGGAAAGGGACCTTCCCGAAAAACGCCTTCCTTGCCAGCGCAAGCATCACCGTGGAATCCTTACCCATGCTCCAGAGGCCTGCGATGTTCTTGAACTTCGCCTTTGCCTCCCGGAGGATGAAGATGCTCTGCTCTTCCAGTTTATCCAGATCCTGCAGTTCAGCCATCCAATCACCTTATTCGATATAGCCAAGTGCGCGGAGCCTTGACTTAACCTTCTCCTCGTCTTCCTTGCTGAAGGCCTTTTTCCCTTCATCTTCCTCTGCCATCAGCTCTCTGAGGACAAAAACAACATAATCAGAAACCGATGTGAATCCTGTGTCGTTTATCTTCTTCTTGACCTTGTCATACAGAGGTCTGGGTATTGATACTGTGGTGTATTTCTTCTCCTCTCCCATTCTCTCACCTAATTATATATAATTACTCATAATTAAGTATAATTAAATATTTTTAAACATTTCGCCCGGCATCAAAAGCTTAAATCTTTAGCTGCAAACTCTTAGTATGGGTCTGCTTCACGCGCTTGGCAATTCCCTCTCCGTAATGCGCCATTATCTATGGTATAAAAGGGCTGAATTCTTTGATGCCGATTTACTGGAAGCTGTGCAGAGGGAAAGACTTGAAACCATGTTCAGGACAGCCCTGAAGACAAAACATTACGGCAAGGCGTTTGAAGGGCTTTCCATAAGAGCCTCTGAACTGCTGGATAATCTTGATGCCCTTCCGCTCACCACAAAGGACTCCCTCCGCAATAATGAGGAAGCATTCCTGCAGCCGGGCATTGATACCAAATCACTGGTCATGACAAGGACATCAGGCTCAACAGGGACGCCCACCCATATCTACATGAGCAAGGAATCCGAGAATTACAGATACGGCTTAAGGTATGCTACCGATGTTGCGTTCGGACGCTCTCCCTTTGAGCTCTTTGCCCGCCTTCATTCTATAAATTACGAAAAGAATCCTCTGCTCAGGCGCAGCGGGCTCTTCCCCATGATATTCCTGCCTGTTTTCGCTCCTGAAGAGGAGAATTATGCAGCGCTGCGCGCCCACCGGCCGCGCGTCATGAGGGGCTATCCCTCATCCATGCTCATGCTGGCCAGGCTCAATAGCGCTTCTGATAACCAGATAACGTTCAAGTCACTCATCTCCAATGCAGAGATTCTGTCAGAAAAGTCCAGGAAGGCAATCGAGGAGTCATTCTCCTGTCCTGTCTACAACCACTACGGCACTGTGGAGGCATCCTCAATAGCGAGGGACTGCCCTGATGAGAAGAACCTGCATGTTGACTCCTTCTCCTGCATTGTGGAAATAGTCGGCAACAACGGAAAACCCAAAAAGAGCGGGGAGGGTGAGATAGCAATCACGCCCCTCTGGAATCCTGTGATGCCCCTGTTCAGGTTCAGGACAGGAGACCGCGGCAGCTGGGGGGAATGCTCATGCGGCAGGTCGACGCCGGTGCTGAAATCAATGAGCGGCAGGCTCAATGACCTGATAGTGATGCCAAGCGGAAGGCTAAGGCCTTCGATGTCCTTTGACCCGCTTGCAGACCTCTCTCCTCTTTATGCATATCAGCTGGTGCAGGAAGAGCCAGACCTCTTCGTTTTCCGCTATGTCCCTCTCAAGGGGGATATTTCCTATTATCTGAAAAAGGAAATCATGGACGGCATAGTTGAGGCGTCTCTCGGCGAAAAGGTGCGCGTAGAATTCGAAGCCGTCAACTCAATAAGGAAGGAAAAAGGAGGGAAGCTGCGCTCAATCATCTCAAAGGTTCCGCCTCCACATCTGCCGTGATTCAGAATTATTATAAAGTCCTCTAAACTAAATTCTATTCATGGAGCCTTTGGCTGTATTACGGAATATGCTCTGGTTCAGGCATGCAGAGTTCCTTGATGCCGATTCTATCGAAGCACTCCAGAAGAAGAAACTCGGGGAAATAGCCAAAGCAGCCTCAAAGACGAAATATTACCGCAGACTCTTCAAAGAGAATTCAATCAGGCCTTCTGAAATCCCGGAGAACCTTGATGCCCTCCCTATGACTGAGAAGGCCCATGTGCGCGATAATCCCGAGCTCTTCATCCGCTCAGGCCTTGATATGAAATCGCTGAGCGTAATGCGCACCTCAGGCTCAACCGGCATGCCGACAAGGGTATATCAGGACAGGGAGTCCCAGCTCTACAGGCATGGAGTGAGATATGCGACTGACATGTCATACGGCCGCTCCCCTGCTGCTCTCTACGCCCACATATACTTCTCTGATTTCGAAAGGAACGCATTGCTTGCACGGACAGGGCTCTTCCCGAAGCTGTTCCTCTCTGTTTTTGACAGCGAGGAGAAGAATATCAAAATGCTCAGGGAGCGCAGGCCGAACGTGGTGAGAAGCTATCCTTCAGTCATGTCCATCATCGCGAAGATGAATGAGGTCTCTGACAACCCTATGAAATTCAAGTCCGTTGTATGCGACAGTGAAGTATTGACAGATGAGGCAAGGAAAGCGATGGAGGAATCGTTCTCCTGCCCTGTCTATGACCATTACGGCTCCATGGAGGCATCTTCAGTGGCAAGGGAATGCACTGACGAAAGGAGCATGCATGTGGAATCCCATTCATGCATCGTTGAAATCGTGGATGGCAAGGGAAAGCCGAAGAAGAGCGGCGAAGGTGAGCTTGTTGTGACCCCGCTTTTCAACAAGGCCATGCCTCTGCTCAGATACCGCATCGGGGACAGGGCAAGCTGGGGCAAGGAGTGCTCATGCGGAAGGTCGACGCCTGTGCTGAAGAAAATGGGCGGAAGGAATGACGATGTGATAGTCCTTCCCAGCGGAAGGATGAGGCCGGGCATAGCATTCTATCCCGTGATGTCCCTCACAGAAATCTATTCATACCAGATAATCCAGGAAAGGCCTGACCTGCTTGTCTTCCGTTATGTCCCTGTTGAAAAAGACATATCTGATTATCTGCGGAAGGACCTGGCAAAGGAGCTCCGCAAGGCATGCCTGGGCGAGAGCATATCGATTGAGTTTGAGCGCGTAAGCTCAATCAAAAGAGGCAGGACAGGGAAGATAAATACCATAGTCTCAAAAATCTCATAGAACTGGTTGCGATGAAAGTCCCTGAATCAGTGAAGGTCCTTGACGACCATGAATTAATCCTTCCAGTATCCGACCCGGAGTTCGGTAACCTCGGCTATTTCGTAAAGGACAGCGCATACTATAAGCAGACACCCTGCGGGGTCAGGATACTCCCTGATATCTCACTTGAGGAGATTTCCCATAATGCAAGGACCCAGACCAAGAAATCCCTTTTCTCCGGATGCCCGATGAACGGGGCCAAGGCAGGGATAATACTTTCCGGCAAGGCAGCATCTGACAGGAAAGGGGCGCTTTCTGCTTTCGGCCGTTTTTTGAAGGAGCATCTGCAGAAAGGCCTTTACCTGCATTATGACATGGGCTCCACCTATGCTGACATGTGCGACATCTTTGAAGGAGCCGGAATCAATCTGGACAGGAATCGCGAGGCTACGCCCACTCATCTGTACACTGCCTGGACCATCATGGCATCAACAGGGGCTGCGCTTGAGCATAAGGAGATGAGCTGGAGCGGATGCAGGATAGCCATTGAGGGATTCGGCAGGGTCGGAAGCGAATTTGCAAGGCTTGCATCTGAAAAAGGAGCTAAGATTGTTTCAGTCTCAAACACACTTGGCTCTGTTTCTGATTCCAATGGCCTTGATATGGGGAATATCCTTGAAGTGCATTCACAGGAAGGAAGGGAGTTCATCAACCATTATGACAAAGAACCTGTGGAAAAGGTGTTTTCAGCAGACTGCGATGTCTTTGTCCCATGCGCCAGGCCATGGTCAGTCAATGAATCCACCAAAGACATGATAACAGCCCCGGTGATAGTTGCAGGTTCAAACGTTCCAATGACAATGGAATGCGAACGTTATCTCTGGGAAAAAGGGAAGAGCATTGTCCCTGACGGAGTGTCAAAC
>Ga0180437_10006495_pt1 | contig 15549 bp, 13 predicted proteins | sample SS_ome_4_FD_132410 | JGI IMG/M metagenome (GOLD analysis project Ga0180437, IMG submission 132410) | Hypersaline lake sediment archaeal communities from the Salton Sea, California, USA - SS_3_D_1 metaG | ecosystem: Environmental > Aquatic > Non-marine Saline and Alkaline > Hypersaline >...
CCTGGAGGGTTCCACGCCCAACGTGGTCCAGCGGCAGCCCGTCAAGGAGCCGGTCCAGACCGGCATCAAGGCCATCGATTCGATGATCCCCATCGGCCGAGGGCAGCGGGAGCTCATCATCGGCGACCGCCAGACGGGCAAGACGGCTATCGTGGTGGACACGATCATCAACCAGAAGGACACGGACCTCTACTGCATCTACGTGGCCATCGGCCAGAAGGAGTCTACCGTGGCCCAGGTGGTCAAGACCCTCGAGGACCACGGGGCCATGGAGTACACCACGGTGGTTTCGGCCACGGCGAGCGATCCGGCGCCCCTGCTCTACATCAGCCCGTACGCGGGCTGCGCCATGGGAGAGGAGTTCCGGGACCAGGGCAAGCACGTGGTCGTCTTCTATGACGACCTTTCGAAGCACGCGGCCGCTTACCGGCAGCTGGCCCTCCTGTTGAGGCGGCCGCCCGGCCGGGAGGCGTACCCGGGCGACGTGTTCTACCTGCACTCGAGGCTCCTGGAGCGTGCGGCGAAGCTGAGCGACGAGCTGGGGGGAGGGTCGCTCACGGCCATTCCCATCATCGAGACCCAGGCGGGCGACATCTCCACCTACATCCCGACCAACGTCATCTCCATCACCGACGGGCAGATCTTCCTGGTGACCGACCTCTTCTACTCGGGCGTCCGGCCCGCCATCAACCCGGGCATCTCCGTTTCCCGGGTGGGCGGGAACGCCCAGACCAAGGCGATGAAGGCCGTGGCCGGGAAGCTGCGGCTGGACCTTGCCCAGTACCGGGAGCTGGCGGCGTTTGCGCAGTTCGGATCGGACCTGGACAAGGTGACCCAGGCCCAGATCACGCGGGGCGAACGGATGGTGGAGGTGCTCAAGCAGGACCAGTACGTGCCCATGGCGCTGGAAGACCAGGTGATGGCGATCTTCGCCGGTATCCAAGGGCACCTGGACAGCATCCCGGTCGAGTCCGTGCGGTCCTTCGAAGAGGGACTGCTTCAATACGTGGCCAAGGAGTACCCGGACGTGAAACACCAGATCGCCGAGACCAAGGTCCTGTCGGAAGAGTTGGAGCAGAAGCTCCGAGAGGCGGTCAAGAAGTTCAAGGCCGAGTTCACGAGGGAACACGGTGCCGACGCTTCGTGAGGTCCGGAGGCGCATCCGGTCCATAGAAAACACGCAGAAGATCACGCGGGCCATGCAGATGGTGGCGGCGGCCAAGTTCGCCCGCGCCCAAGCCGACGTCCGCACCCTCCGGCCCTTTGCCGAGGGCGTCGAGGGCATCCTCGAGAACTTCCTCCGCTCGGGGGCGCTCCCCGACCATCCCCTCCTGGCCCGGGAGGAAGTCCGGCGGCGCGCTTTGGTCGTGATGGCGTCCGATCGGGGGCTGTGCGGGTCCTACAACGCCAACGTGCTTCGTGCGGCCGAGGGGGAGCTCAAGAAGGAGTCCGACGAGAGCATGGCCGTGATCCCCATCGGCCGGCGGGCCACGGACCACTTCCGCAGGCGTTCGTGGAAGGTGCTCTTCAGCTACCGCATGCTGGGCGATCGGCTCTCGCCCCCCCTTGCGCGGGAGTTGACCTGGCACATCCAGCGGATGTACGTCGAGCGTGAGGTGGACCAGGTGGACGTCGTCTACACGCGGTTCATCTCCACCATGAAGCGCGAGGTCGTGGTCCGACCGATGCTCGGGATCCGGCTGGAGGGAGAGGAAGCGGAGTCCGGGATCCCCTACATCCTGGAGCCTTCGGTCGAAGGACTGCTGGCGGATCTGCTCCCGAGGGTGCTGGTATCCCGGGTCACCGCGGTCCTGGCCGAGGTGTTTGCCTCCGAGCACAGCGCCCGCATGATCGCCATGCGGCTGGCAACGGACAACGCCACCGAGCTCATCGATCAGCTGACCCTCATCCGGAACCGGATGCGGCAGACGGCCATCACCAAAGAGCTGGCGGATATCGTGGGAGCCGCCGAAGCCATGAAGTGAGAGGACGACACATGGGTGACTTCAACGAAGGCAAGATCGCGCAGGTCATCGGGCCGACGGTGGACCTGGAATTCGAGCCCGGGAAGCTGCCGCAGATCTATAACGCCATCAAGATCGTGGACGCGGAGCGGGGAATCGACCTCACCGTCGAGGTGTCCATGCATCTGGGCGACAACATCGTGCGGTGCGTGGCGATGGCGTCGACCGACGGCCTCGTGCGGGGGATGAGGGCAGTGGACACGGGGGCGTCGATCTCGGTGCCCGTGGGCAGGCAGATGCTGGGGCGCGTCGTCAATCTCCTCGGGGAGCCCATCGACAACCTCGGGCCGGTGCCCGACACGGGCAAACGGTACCCGATCCACCGCGAACCTCCCAGCTTCGAGGATCAGGATACCCGAACGGTCCTCTTCGAAACCGGGATCAAGGTGGTCGACCTGTTGGCCCCCTACCCGCGGGGCGGCAAGGTCGGGCTCTTCGGCGGCGCCGGCGTGGGCAAGACCGTGATCGTGATGGAGCTCATCCGAAACATCGCCGCCGAGCACGGAGGATTCTCGGTCTTCAGCGGTGTGGGCGAGCGGACCCGTGAGGGGAACGACCTGTGGCTCGAGATGCAGCACTCGGGCGTGCTGGACAAGACCGTTCTGGTCTTCGGGCAGATGAACGAGCCTCCGGGGGCGCGCCTGAGGGTGGGGCTCACGGGCGTCACCCAGGCCGAGTACTTCCGCGACGAGGAGCACCAGGACGTTCTTCTCTTCATTGACAACATCTTCCGGTTCGTCCAGGCTGGATCCGAGGTGTCGGCTCTCCTCGGGCGGGTGCCGTCCGCGGTGGGGTACCAGCCGACGCTGGCCACCGAGATGGGCGAGCTGCAGGAGCGGATCACGTCTACGCGCGACGGGTCCATCACGTCCGTGCAGGCGATCTTCGTGCCCGCGGACGACCTGACGGACCCGGCGCCGGCGACGGCCTTCTCCCACCTGGACGCCACGACCGTGCTCTCGCGCCAGATCGCCGAGCTCGGGATCTACCCGGCGGTAGACCCGCTGGATTCGACCTCGCGGGTGCTCGATCCGCGGGTGGTCGGCGACGATCACTACCAGGTGGCGCGGCGGACACAGGTGATCCTCCAGCGCTACAAAGACCTGCAGGACATCATCGCCATCCTCGGCATGGACGAGCTCTCGGACGAGGACAAGGTGGCGGTGAACCGGGCGCGCAAGATCCAGCGGTTCCTGTCCCAGCCGTTTTTCGTGGCCGAGGAGTTTACGGGCCGCGGGGGCCGGTACGTCAAACTGGAGGACACGATCCGAGGGTTCAAGGAGCTGGGCGAGGGCAAGCACGATGACGTGCCCGAGCAGGCCTTTTACATGGTCGGTGGGATCGACGAGGCGCTCGAGAACGCCGAGCGGATGAAGAAGGAGCAGGAGGCGGCCTGAGGTGGCCAAGACTTTCCGGACGAAGATCCTGAGCGCGGACCGGATGCTGTTCGAGGGCGAGACCACCTCGCTCATCGCGCACGGCCGCGACGGGTACTTCGGCATTCTGGCCGACCACGCGCCCCTGATTGCGTCTCTGGTGCCCGGCAAGCTGGTGCTCAGGGACGCCGGTGGGAACGAGCAGTGCTTCTGCATGAGCGGAGGACTTCTGGAGGTCGCCCACAACGAGGTCAAGATCCTGGTCGATTCGGCCGAGTGTCCCGAAGAGATCGACTACGAGAGAGCGTGCAAAGCCGAAGAGCGGGCCCGGGAGAGACTCTCGGGCTTTCACGGTGAGGGGATCGACCTGGAAAGGGCGTGGAGTGCGCTGACGCGCGCCCTGGCCAGGAAGAAGATCGTGGAGGAACAAGGCCATTCAGGAAAGCGTTCGTCGTAAAGCCCGGCCGGTAAGGGTCGGATCGGTTGTCGTCGGCGGGGACGCCCCCATCGTGGTGGAGTCCATGACGAAGACCGACACGCGGGATGTGGACGCCACCGTCGGCCAGCTTGAGTCCCTGGCCCAGCTGGGCTGCGAGATCGCCCGGGTGGCGATCCCCGATCGGGGGTCCGCCTCGTGCTTCGGCCGGATCCGCGCCCGCTCGCCGATTCCACTCGTGGCCGACATCCACTTCGACCACCGGCTCGCGATTGTCGCGATGGAGGAGGGTGCCGAGGGCATCCGCATCAACCCCGGGAACATCGGGGGGAAGGAGCCGCTCGAGGCTGTCGCGCGGGCGGTGATGGGCCGGGGAGTATCCCTCCGGGTGGGCGTCAACGCCGGCTCCCTGGAGAAGGTCGTCTACGCCAAGCACGGTGGGGCGACGGCGCTGGCGCTGGCGAAATCGACCATCGTCTACTGCCGATGGCTGGAAGAGTTCGGGCTCGAGAATCTCATCCTCTCGGCCAAGTCCAACTCGGTCCCCGTAACGCTCGAAGCCTACCGGATCCTGGCCAAGGTCACCGACTACCCCTTGCACATCGGGATCACCGAGGCCGGTCTCGCTACGGCGGGCGTGATCAAGTCGGCCGTGGGTCTCGGGATTCTCCTGTCTGAGGGCATCGGCGATTGCCTGCGCGTGTCGCTTACCGGTCCTCCGGAGCAGGAGGTCCGGGTCGGCTACGAGATCCTTAAGTCCCTGGGGCTGAGGAAGCGGGGCCCGACGCTGGTCGCCTGTCCGACGTGCGGGCGCTGCGAGGTCGATCTCCAGACGATCGCCGAGGAGATCTACCGGGCGCTCGAGTCGGTGGAGCAGCCCATCACGGTGGCCGTGATGGGGTGCGAGGTCAACGGGCCCGGGGAAGCGCGCGAGGCCGACGTCGGACTGGCCTGCGGCAAGCGGGGCGGCCTGATCTTCCGCAGGGGCGAGGTCGTGCGGAAGGTCAAGGAGAAGGAGATGGTCCAGGCGCTCCTGGCCGAGGTGCGGGCACTCATCGAGTAGCTCGGGCCGCATACCTTGTGCGGACCGGTGTGTCGGCCTCTCCTTCGGTCCGCAGACTACGCGGATTCCACGGGTGGAATCCGGCGGCATCGGCCGCGGCATGGAGTCGACTCTTCGCTTGCGTTGCGTGCTTCGCGGCCCTATTTTCTGCTGGTGCTCATCCGCAGTCTTACCCATGCCCCCTACCCGCCCGCAGCTAGGGGCCGAGTTGCCTCTCCAGGAACGCCAGCGTCCTTCGCCGCGCATCCTCAGTTGCCCGAACGTCGTAGCGCTCAGGGTCTTGATCGATGTCGAAGCCGTGCCGCGCGCCGGGGTAGATCTGAATCTCAACGGGTCTACCGCGCGCGGCCAGTGCCTCGTGGAGCGCGTAGGCGAAGGAGACGGGCACGACTCGGTCCGCATCGCCGTGGAGGATGAGCGTCGGGGGTAGATCGCGGGCGTCGTCCTCCAGCGAGGTCCGGCCTCCGCCTCCGCCGCCGTAGTAGGCCACGACGGCCTTCACCGCGGGAAGGCTCCCGGCCGTGCCGACGGCCAGAAACGCCCCTCGAGAAAAACCGACGAGGCCGATGTGGTTGGGTCGGACCCCCCGCATCTTCTGAAGGTAGGTAACGGCGTTCCGAACGGTCTCTTGCCACGCCGGCCAGAGTTTCAGGCGTCTGTCCGAACCGGCCGGCGCAGGGCCGGTCTCGGCGTAGTAGTCCAGGACGAGCGTCACATAGCCGTGCGCCGCAAGGGATTCGGCATAGGCGTGCTGCTTGGGCCGTATGCCGCCGGCGCCGTGGAGCAGGATCACGGCCGGGTGAGAACCGCCGCCCGGCGGGCGGTAGAGCCGCCCGTGCACGCCGGGCCGGACGTCGGCAGGCGTCAACCGCGTCGGGGACCCGGGCGGCGCGCAGGAGAGGGCCAGAAGCAGCGAGAGGCTAGGCCAAAGCCAGCGGCGCCGTCCAGGCACTCTTCCTGCCGTCCCCCCTGAGTAGAGGACGCGGGTCACAGGACGGCCTTCCTCGCATCGAAGGAGCGGCGTTGATCGGTCATCGTGACGCTGTGCGTCCATGGTTCTGATCCGCGGTTGGGGTCATGCACAGGGGACAAGAATCAGACGCATCCGTCAACCGTCTTCTTGCGCGCCGCGCGTCGTCTCTCATCTTACGGAAATCACGGGAGGGTGGAAACGGATGCTCGAAGCGAACGTCCGCCGTCCGTCAGGGGGACTGATGGGTGGATGGCAAGGCCGGAGGCGCGTCCGCCGCGACGGAACCCTGCGCCGCCGTGATGGCCGGCCGCGCAGGCAGAAGACATGACGTACCGGGGAGTCGGACGTGGCAGTCGTTCATGCGAGAGCCGGACCCGCAGCGATGGCGACTTCTCGGGACGCCCGGCGCTCCTTCGCATGCCCCAGCACGGTCGACAGGATATCGGCCACAGCCGCCCTGGGGGTGAACGTGCTGTCGAAGACCCTGGCGTTTGACCTGGCCAGCATCCTCAGCCTCTCGGGCCTGGCCAGCAGTTCCATAGCCTCCCGGACGATGCGCTCCGGGTCGTTGTACGCGAACTGCTCTCGGAAGTAGGGGTTCTCGTACAGCATCTCCTGGTTGTTGGCAATCGTCTGGCCGACAACGGGTAGTCCGAGCGCCAGGTACTGCGGGAGCTTGAACGAGACGCAGTCATACAGGCCTCGGACATAGACGGCCAATCTCGAACTCGCCAGCGCCCGTGCGTGGACTCTGGGCGAACATGGGCTGGCTTGGAACTCGGCAAACTTCCCGGGGAGATTCCCTCGGCTGGCGAAGGCGGTTACCGAACTGTCCGGGCAGTGCTTCCGGATCTCCTTCATCACCCGATAGCGGAACTCGTTGTGAGGCGCGTGGGCCGGATCGTTGTAGAACATCATGAAGAAGAACAAGTCGAACTTCTTTTTCGAGCTGCGCAGGCACCGCACCTCCTCCAGTCCCAACTGGCGGAGCATGTCCCTGGCTCTCTTCACGGCATCCCGCCTCCTCCAACCCGTAACCCTGCAGGGAGTGATTCTCGGGAGAAACCGGGATCGAGGGCGACATCTCAGCCCGAAGCACGGAGGGGCGGGGATGATCTTGCTCGCGTACGCTCTCAAATCCGGGTCGCGCAGGACGGCGGCCTCGTTGTAGTTGACCTTGAAGTAGTACTTGACCCGCCTGAGGAGGGGTAAGTGGTAGCCCATGCCTCTCGATGGGTCCGCCTCGGCACTGTCCCGGGTGTCTATGCAGAAGTAGAACTCCTCGTCTTCCAGTGTTGCCTTGAACAAGCAGACGGAGAACAGGAGGGCTCTCCATGGCCCCTCCATGGTCGGATCACGGAGGATGTCGGGTACCGCCCTCGATATCACGAGTTCGTAGTGAGACTCAGGTGCGTTTTCGAGGAGGCCGGAGAGGTAGAACCCGGCGTAGTTCAGATCGTTGAAATCATAATGGATGATCCGGCGCCCGCTCTTCATGATCTCGCCCCGTCTTCTCGCTCTGTCTGCCGGGCCGCGCGGCCAAAGGACCTCAAGCGGCAAGACCTACGCCCAGAATGCGCGCGCAGAAGCACGGATCCCCAAAAACTGCGGAATCTTGCGCGCTCCAGGGCTCCTGGGTGTTTCATGGCGCAAGCGCTGTGCCACAGGCGGGGACGTCTCGGCGGGTGTGTGTAACCGGTTCGTTTCGCAGGAGCATAGACGATCAGACTGGAGCCGCGCCTCGGCCGAGGAAGCGCGCACACAGCGGCGGCTTGCGGCGGCTCTCGTTGGCCGCCAGGCAAGACGCAAGGCGCGCGGGCTCGGGCCTTTCCCTGAGGTCCCGCCTCCTCTACAATGCGGCCGGGTAACCTTTCCTCCCGTGGGAAGTCTAGGTAGGGAAGCCGAGTGAGGGCCGACGATGGAGCAGCGTGAGATTCGCAGCCTGGAGGATCTGTACGAGCGGTACTCGGGAGCCGTGTTCCGCTATCTCGTACGCCTCTCGGGCGATCCCCATCTGTCGGAGGATCTGATGAGCGAGGCCTTCTACAAAGCGACCCTGGCCATGGACGGTTTCCGGGGGGAGGGGAGTGTCAAGTCGTGGCTCCTCCGCATCGCCCGGAACCTCTACCTCTCGCGGGCCAGGAGGGAGCGGCGGACGACGTCGCTCGAGGCACTCGAGGAAGACGGGGTCGGCTTCGCGGCCACGGGGGACGATCCGGAGGAGGGGCTTCTGCGGAGAGAAAGGGGGCGCATGATCCAACGGGCGCTCTCCTCGCTCTCCGAGACGGACCGCTCCGTCCTGCTGCTCTCGGCCGAGGAGAAGATGCGTTGTAAAGAGATCGCCGATGTTCTCGGGGTCTCGGTGACGGCGGTCAAGGTTCGACTCCACCGGGCCCGGCGCCGGCTCGTGGACGCGCTGGCCAGGGAAGGATTGGAGGATACCCGCGATGTTGGACTGTGATGTGATCTGCGACCTGATGGTGGTCTACCGCTCCGGTGAGGCGAGCGAGGAGACCCGCCGTCTGGTGGAAGAACACCTGGCCCAGTGCACCTCGTGCCGGAAGGCCTTCGGCCAAGGGGCGCGGGTCGAGGAGGCGCTGGACGATCTGGAACCGGCCGGACCACCGACGAACGGACGGCGCTTCATCGCCCGGACTCGGCGGCTCATTTTCGGCGTAATCGTCGGGATCCTGTTCGTGACGGGGTACATGTTTGCGGCCTCCCAGCGCTTTCTGGTCGATCATTTTTTCGCCGCCGACGTGTCTCTGGCGCCGCGGGCTGTCGAGAGTTCTCTGATCCTCGCGGTGGCAATGGCCGCCCTCTACGTGTTCCTGATCTTCTGGCGGAGTCGGCGGAAAACCACCCGGAGGGGGGTCGAGATCGCCCTTTCGGCGGCCGTAGCCGTGCCCCTTATGGTGCTGATGTTCATCGCGTTCGATTTCGCCGGGATCGTGGCTCTCCCCGCGGGCGTTCCGGTGATGGCGCTCGCGCTGGCTGCGCTCGTTGTGACGTTCATACTCCTGCCCCGTCTCCCGTATGCGACGATTGTGACGGTCGTGGTGCTCGTGATCGCGTTTGTCTCGGTTTCCGGACGGATGACCGGAGCCATCATGATGCCCCAGGGATTTGTCCTTCCCGATCTCGTCCCGATCGGCCGCCCGGTTCCCGAGGCACCGCCGGAGGAGGCCGTAGAGGTGGATCTCTCGGCGCTGGGGCTCTCGTTTAAGGGAAGTGGGGCGGTCCAGTCGGTGGGCGGCGTCGATCTCGGGGGGGAGGTGGACGCGGTTCGGGCGACGTACGGGGGGGACGGGCACGAGGTGTTCCTGACGGCGGCGAGGTTTGCGGATCCCGAAGGGGCCATGCACTTCTACGCCCGCTGGCAGGGGTCCACACCGAACCGCATGTTCACGCCCATCTCGCTCACCCTGATGAAGAAGGCCGCCGGGCTCGGGGCCGGGTCCCGCATGTTCAACTTCCGCGACGGACGGGCGTACGAGTCGTGGCAGGGGGGGAACTGGGTGATCGTGGTCGAGGTCCCGGGGCCGATGCTCGAGGCCCAGAACCTGGCGCAGCTCGTGGCAAGCCACGTGGCCGCGAGCTATCAGGCGAGAGACGCGGGCTCGCAACGTGGAGTCACGGAATAGGGGTTGCTGCGAGTCGGTGAGCCGCCGTGCCTGCTCGAGGGCCGACCCGTACCGTCAGACACCCAACGACCCACGACGCGGTGAATCCCGCAAGCGGCCGGCCGGCGCGCCCGCTCCGGGCTAGGCTGAAAGCGCTTCAAGAAGAGCGCGCAGATTCCTTCCCACCAGAGCTTCGTCTTCCTCGAGAGCCAGCAGCCTGAGCTTCCGGCGGATGGAGTCCCAGCGCGGGCCTGAGCGATTCTCATTCGGCTCGAGCATCGCGCCGGTCTCCTCGGCGGTGAAGACGACGTCGGTGGGTTCGATTGCAGGCGGGCCGGGATTCTCCGGGCAGGTTTCCTGACAGCGCAGGCACCCCATAAGACAGTGGTGCAGGGAGGCGTCCATCCAGGAGGGCCACGGCTCGGGTGCTTCGTTGTGGAAGGTGAGGCACCGCTCGGCGCGCAGTAGGAAACGGTCCTCGGGGATGGCGCCGGTGGGGCAGGTCTCCCGGCACAGACCGCAGTCCTTGCACCGGGGCATGACGCGCGGTGGGCCGGCGGGATAGGGGGAAGGGTCGGACGGGACGAAGTCGGTGAGGAATCCAACGATCTGGTGGTAGCTGCCGAGCTCGGGGATATAGGCGAGGTTGTTGAGTCCGTACTGGACGAGTCCCAGTCTGGCCGCGGTGGCTCGCAGGGGGGCGCGCAGGAGGTCCAGCAGGTGCGCCTTGCCGTGGAGAAAGCGCTGAAGACTGCGCCGGAGTCGTTCGCGGGCCTGTCCGTACTGCACGTAGGTGGGAGGGAGGAGGGCATCGAGGGGACCGGTCTCGAGGGTGAAGGTGACGTGATGGGCCGGTCGGGGCACGGCCAGGAGGATCGCGGTCCGGGCCCCCTCGGGGCAGCAGGCTCCGGGCTCAGGCAGCCAGCCCAGCCGGGCGCCGTAGAACTTGTCGTCGAACTCACCCCGGGCTCGGCGCTCCTCGATCTCGGTCAAGACATCGCCGACGACTTCACAGCTTCCCCAGGCGATGAGGACCCCTTCCCGTTCTGCCCACTCCCTCAGATCCACGCCCATGCAGCCTCCACCGGCGTTTCGCCCTCGCGCGCAATGCCGTTCACTTCCTACCATACCGAGGCTTTGGGATTCGGCAAGGGGCGAAGTGGGCGGGAGCAGTTTCCTATCGCAAATACTGGCCTTGCCGCCTCTTAAGAGCGGCTTGCGACTTCCAGGTGATTCGAGTCCCGGCCGCCATTCTTCATGAGCTGCGTGGCCGCTCGGCAATCCTGAACGGCCACGTGCATCGAAGTACAACCGATGCGACCGCGCTTATGGCGGCCTGACCGGCCACGTGATCGCGCGGCTGTCACGCGAACCTCGCGTCAGGGTGGTTTTGAAATCGGTGTTCTCCCCCAGATTCCCGAACCTCTCGCGCTGCCCGTACCAATGCCGTATCCATTTCCATCTTCCCCTCCATGTCCTCTACACCGGATGACCCCACCCCAGTGTCTCACTTATATTGGCAGAGAGGGGAAGACACCAGTTGATGGCGAATCAGGGCGCGATTCAACTGGTTTGTGGAGCGCGGTGGCTACTTCTTCTCAGTCGACTTCCTGTCACCTTCTTTCACCCACCTGGGTTCCAGCGGCTTCGGTGGAGCGGGGATTTCCCGTTCCCTGGGTGGAGAGTCCGGCTTCGGCTTGTCGTTCGACATTGTGATTCACCTCCTGGGGGGAAGCTGAGCTTCGAAAACACTCATGGTTGCTGAAGTGGAGAACGCTAGCCATGAGCGCGAGGGTCACTGCTGCTACGGCTACTAGTCTTGCCCAACTCACGAAACCGGACTTCCTCGTGTTCAGCCAAGCGTTTTCCGATGCAGACTTGACAAGCATGTCTATTACGTCTTCCCAGAAGTCGGCATCGGCCGTGGACTGGTCAATCCCCGATTCTCGGGCCTTCTTCACATAGTTGTAGTGTTGCCAATCCAGATTGACCGCGTATTCTGCGAATCCGTATTGAGGCCGAATCCAAGCCAGAGCCAATAACACGACGCACGAAAGGACAGCGAAGAAGGCCAACACGGTGACAGCAGCGAAGACAATTCCATAAACACCCTCACGTGGTAAGTGGTGTTTGTCGAGAAGCAGGCCGAGCAGTCCGAGGACGAACACAAGCACAGTGGCGATGAAGGAGATGGCGGAGTCTAGTCGGTCCTTCCGCTCGACTTCCGAGGCATGCATCTGCCTGTAGAAGTCAGCGAACCGACCGTCTCTTCTCCTTGGCTCGTGCGTGGACTTCGTCTTCTCCTGATTCACTGGGACCTCGATCGTCAGTGGAGCTCGGTGTCGGTTGGGCGCGGCAGTCCGGTTCGACCCCTCGGCCGTAGTCTACGTGACGGCTGTAGACGATCTCAGGAGTAGGGAACAGCTAGACGGTCCGAGGGTGCGCCCGTAGTGTCCACGCCCTCCGTCATGGACCATCGGATTCCATTGCACGGTGGTCATCGAGACTCCACCTCGGTGCAGCTCGGGCAAGGGGGCAGCGCGTCCGAGTCCTGATCGAGCACGACCGTTTGACCGCACTGAGTGCAGGTGTAAGTCCCCTTCCCTGGCCTCTCCCCGGTTCTTGGCATTGTCTGTCTTGCTCCGCATCGTGCCTACGGCGCGAGGTCGGGGTCGTACGCCACCCGCGCGGGCTGTTCTTCGAGAATCACCGACGACAGCAGGTACGTCCGGATCAGCCGCAGGCGGTTCCTCGCATAGGTGGCGAAGTGGCCCACGGGCATCTCCGCCTCGCCGGCCTTCTCGATCTCCTGATAGATGCTCTGGGCCTTGAGCAGTGCGTCTTGGTCTCCGTGGCTTACAGCCTTGCCCTCGTACGCCTGCGCCAGCCGCAGGATGACCGCAAAGGGGTTGACGTCGGACTGGAACTGCCGCTGAAAATCCGTCTCCAATCCCTCTTCGAGGCACCGGATTGCGTTGTCGATGGCGTCCTCGTGCTTGGGCACGGATCCGCCGGCGACCTGGGGCGGTCCCTCCGCAAGAAGCAGGTAGAGCTCGCCCAGGGTGAAGCGCAGCTGCTGGCTGAATGGGTTGAACTTGAGCCCTTCGAGGAGGGTGTTGATCGCGCCCTCCAGGTCACCGCGTGCCGCTCGGACCTCGGCCAGCTCTCCCCAGGAACGAATGTGACGGGGGTTCTCCCTGATCACGGTGTTGAGCACGGCCTCCACCACGTCCGCCCACTTGACCTCGGGTGTGGTATCCGCGAAATCCTGCGGCAGGTATTGGATCAGCTCATCCGGGAGTGGATCCTCGAAGCTCGGGTCCACCTGCTCGACGACGGTCTTGAAGAACGCACCCACTCTCCAGTCCGACGCGAACTTCTTGGTGTTGCCCGTGCAGGTTTTCCAGAACTGGAGCGTCTCGCGGATGGCGCGGTTGACGTCTCCAATCCCCTTCAGGGCCTGAATCTTGTCCCCCACGAGCGTGGGGTTGCCCGGGTAGAGCACCAATGCGGCTTCCAGGAGTTTGAGACCGAAATCGTACAGGTTGGATCGAAACGCCTCGGTAGCCGAGTTGTGGAAGTCCGCGTGGTCGCCACCGATGCACTTGGGATCCTCCTCAAGCCTCTTGACGATGATCTCGAGAACCTCACGTCTGTCGAGCGGCCTCCGGGCGCCCTGGATCAGATCATGGACTTCCTCCATCGAGGAGGTGACGTGCGCCCGCTCCTTCATCTCCTCGCCGCGGTCCGTCCCGCCACCCATCATCTGAAGCGCCTCGGGGTGCTTGGCAAAGAATTCCAGCATCTTGCTCAGGTCTTGGGGGTCCCTGTTGTCGGGCATGGTTTACCTCCGGGGCTCAGCGTTTCACTTGGTTTTCCCTTCCTCGACAGTCTCTTTTTCGATCGTCTGATCTTCGGAACCGATGAACTCTTCAATCTTGGCGTGCTTGGCCTCTTTCGGGCTGGCCGGGCGGAACCGCAGACGCCCAGCCATCGCACCGATGAAGCTGTAGGCCAGCTGCCGAGCCACCACGTCGTTGATCTTCGCCTCGCACAGGCGCTCGTAGATCGCCTGGGACATCTGCTGGGGGGTGGGCTGGGCTCTCGACGGGGCTCGCGGAGTGAACAAGTAGTCAATCTGCGTATCCGCGCGAATCGCCTCGCTTATGGTTTGCACGTCCCTCACAAGGGTCGCCGGATCAAACAGATGCAGGAGGCGGCGCCGGTTATACCAACGCACGTAGGTCCTGGGCGTATCGATCTGGCGGATGCTCGGCTTCGTCCCTTCGACATAGGTCCGCACCCAGGCAACGGCGTCCAGGTCCTCTCCGAAACCCGCAGCGAACTGCACCTCGGCATACCTCCGGACCGGATCGGGGAAGTCGACCTTCACGGCTCCGGCCTGCGGGGGTGCGCCGCCCGCGGACTCCGCCTCGGACGGCTCTTCCGGCTCGGCCACCGGTGGCCCGGGCTCCCGGTCCACCAACTGCGGTAGGCGGATCTCGACTTGGACGATCTTGTCCATGTAGTCGCGAACCGCCTTCTCGGCGTCGTCCGTCTTCTGGTCTGGAAACAGGGCTTGCGTGAGGAGTCGGTGGAGCGAGTCCTGATCGTAAGCGAGGAAGTACCGCGTCCACGGCAGGTCGGCCATGAGTCGAATGAGGGCGAGGAAGTGGATGGCCTCCTTCGGCTCCAGGCGGTCGATGTCGTCGATGAACACCCACAGCTGGTACTTGGCGCGCGCGAGTTCCTCGCACGCGTGCTTGTGTAAGGTGGTAAGAGCCTTGGCCTTCTCGAAGTTGCGCTTCTGGCCCTTCTTGAGCCCAGTGAGGAGTGCCTTGAGGCCGCCGGCCAGGGGCAGGGGGATGCTCTCGTGGACCACGGTGAAGAGCTGGTCCAGCGTGTCGAGCAAGTGCTTCTTGTCCTGGGCGTCTTCCAGTTCCCGCTTCGCTTGGTGACTGATCTCGAGAAGGAACCTGGAAAACAGGTCCTCCCGCCTCGAGAACCACCACGGGTTGAAGTTGATGACCACTGGCTCCGGCCTGTCCGGATCGTGCGGAAGGCTCTTGGCCGAGTTCTGCATGAACTTCAGGAAGCTGGTCTTCCCCCATCCCCAGGGGGCAAGCAGACCGACCACGAATGCGTGACGATCCGTGGCGGAGTAGTACAGGTCCCGGACGAGGTCCTCGGCCACGGGGAACCGGCCGAGCTTGTCCTGCTTGCGCTCCTCGACCGGGTAGTCGTCCTTCATGGCCCCGGCCGGACCGCACGCGGTGTCGTTCTTTCGTTCGGAGATCCTACGGTCGACGCTCATAGGCCTTACCCCTCCGTCTGCGGATGAAACCCCCGTCGCTCTCTAATCCCTTGACCGATGATGGTGGCGAACCGGCGCCGCGGGGCGGAGGCCGGTCTCAGCGACGCAAACGCCTGATCCTTAGTAACCCTGCGAACCCCGGCTTTTTTTCGAACTTTTTTGCGCGCGCGGCGTTTTTTTCGGACCGCCGCTTGGCTCCAGGCGCGCTCTGAGTGCCTTAACGTGTTATCTGACAATGGAATCGGACGCGGCTGACAATTCCGCCGCCCGCGTCCCGGTCGTCCGCGCCCCTACATCGACCGCCAGATCATCTGATCCGCCGCCCGCAGGAGGTGGCTGTCGCTCCCCGCTCCAACGAGGCGCACCACCACCTCCACCGTGATGAACGGACCCCAGAGCGGCCCGTTTCGGGCGCGCCTGGCCAGCCGGAAGGGATCCGGACTGGACGCCTCCGTGAGGGGGGTCTCCCAGACGCACGTCTCGTCGAGAATCACCCACAGGGTGGTGGCGTCGATGTCGTCGGGATTCGTCAGCGAGTCGGCCTCGGTCACCCAGATACTAGCCGTCATCCGATGGGTGAGGTCTACCGCTCGCGGTCCCCGAACACGCGATCCATCACCCCCAGGGCGAACCTCGCAGAGACGGTCGCCGGTCCGCCTCCCATTTCAATCCCCACCTCGAGCGCTTCGAGCACTTCCTCGAGGCTCGCCCCGGCCTCGGCCGCCTGACCGATGTGCCAC
>Ga0180437_10006496_pt1 | contig 15547 bp, 7 predicted proteins | sample SS_ome_4_FD_132410 | JGI IMG/M metagenome (GOLD analysis project Ga0180437, IMG submission 132410) | Hypersaline lake sediment archaeal communities from the Salton Sea, California, USA - SS_3_D_1 metaG | ecosystem: Environmental > Aquatic > Non-marine Saline and Alkaline > Hypersaline > Sediment...
GGCTGTGGGGCGCTATGTGGTGGTGCGCGGCCAGACAGGCCGCCGGTTCTTCAGCATCATCACCGACGTGGCCTTGGATGCCACCAACCCGGCCATCGAAAAGATGCCACCCGACACCTCTGATGCGTTCCTGGCCCGCGTTCACCAGGGAACCAGTACCTTCGGTCGCCTGGATGTGTCGCCCATCCTGGTCCTGGATCCCTCTGCCAGCCCCGGACAGTCCGTCGATGAGCCCAAGCCGGTGAAGACGGTGCCCGCTCACTTTTCGCCGGTCTATGAGGCCACCGAGGAGGACGTGAACAACGTTTTCGGCGCTGAGGACAAACACCACTTTTACGTCGGCGCGCCGCTGGATATGGAGAACGTGCGCGTTCATCTGAACCTGGAGCGCCTGGTCGAGCGCTCCAGCGGTGTTTTCGGCAAGAGCGGTACAGGAAAGACCTTCCTGACACGCACCCTGCTGGCGGGCATCATCAAGCAGGACGCAGCAGTCAACCTCGTCTTTGACATGCACAACGAATACGGCTGGGAGAGCCGGGCCGAGCGCCGGCACTCTGTCAAGGGGTTGCGACAGCTGTTCCCCGGCAAAGTGAGCGTGATGACGCTAGATCGAGCATCGTCAGACCGGCGGGGCAGCAAGTGGGACTTTGAGATCAAGATTGGCTACGATCAGATCGAGCCAGAGGATGTAGACATGCTCAGCAGCCTGATGGGCCTGAGTGATGTCCAGATCGGCGCCCTCTACTACCTGCGGCGGCGGCTTGGCAAGGCCTGGGTCGAGAAACTGTTGGCTGAAGGGGAAAATGGAGACGAGGGCCCAACCGAATTGGATATCTTGCTAGATGAAGGCAAGCTACACGGTGGAACTTTGGGCGCCATACAGCGCAAACTGGGCTTGTTCCGCCGCTTTGACTTTTTGCAGCCTCGGGTCCAGGAGGATGTGGTGGGCAAGATCATGGAGTACCTGGATAGAGGGCTGCACGTCATCCTGGAATTCGGACGCTATGGTAGTACCCTGGAGGCCTACATCCTCGTAGCCAATTACCTCACGCGCCGCATACACGGCCGCTATGTACACCGCAAGGAGGTGGCCCTGGGGCGGCGGGCGGAAGAGCCCCGTCCGTTGGTGATTACCATCGAGGAGGCCCACAAATTTCTCGACCCGGCCATTGCCCGGCAGACGATTTTTGGTGTCATCGCCCGCGAGTTGCGCAAGTACAACGTCACCTTGCTTATCGTGGACCAGCGGCCCAGCGGCATTGACGAAGAGGTGATGAGCCAGATCGGCACAAGGGTTACGGCCTTGTTGGACAACGAGGCTGACATCCGCGCGGTGTTTATGGGGGTGTCGGGCGCTGGGGAACTACGCCAGGTGCTGGCCCGCCTCGACACCCGGCAGCAGGCTCTCATCTTGGGTCATGCGGTACCCATGCCGGTTGTGGTCCAAACCCGCACTTATGGCCCTGACCTCTACGCCGAAGTGGGCCACATGGAAGGAGAGGCATTGCAGGACAAGCTGGCACGGAACATCGATCTCTTGCACGGCGACGCCGGGTTCGAAGGCTTTGACTGAAAGCACTCCCAGCGTCGTGTGCAACGTTGCGGGCGCTTCTGCGTATAGATCCGTGGGTATTCTGACCCCTCGAGTCCACAAAGGTCTCGAACGAGTACATTCAACGTTGCAGAGGAGAAAAGATGACAGAGACGAGCCTGGAGCAATTCTTTGACGGTCCGCAACAGGGAGAGGATCCCGAGACTCTGAGCCGTCGCAAGTTTCTGACGGGTGCGATGGTCGGGGGGGCGGCGGGCCTGGCTGTTGCGGCCGGGACCGGTGCTGCAGTCTGGAAGATCTCGGACACAGAGGCCCAGGTGTCCCTTGAGGCTGCCCAGGCCGAGATCGACCGCCTACATGGACTGGTGGAGCTCTACGAGAGCCTGGAGAGCATCGGCCTGGATTCTATCCTACAGACGGGGATGGTTGCCCTGGCCTTACCCCTCGAGGCGGTGGAGAAGGGGGCTGAGGTCCTGAAACAAGGCTTGGAGCTGATCGAGGGCGCGCTGGTTTCTCTGGCGGAGGCATTGCCCAATGCACAAGAGGCACTACTCTGGTTGGAGAACCAGGTATCGGCCGTGGCCGATGGCATCGAAAAGGTAGAGATAGCCATCGGCAATGCGCTGGAGCGAGCCACCGACAATGCCGTTGGGGATGCCTTGAAGGAGTTTGCCGGTTGGATTCTCGACAATCTTCCCTTCGGTCTTGGCGACAAGATCCGTGACGTGCTCGACGGCCTGACAGAGCTTCTTACGAGTGTGGACGATCTGGTCGAGGGCATCAACGTCCACATACTTGAGCCTATGCGCACCTCGTGGTTCTCTACGCAGGACGGGGAAGGCCTGGGGGCATCCTTTGTCGATCCCCTGGTCGAGCACATTCTGGATCCTCTGGAAGCGCACCTGGCTGATCTGAGTGTACTGGCGGACACATGGCAGCAAGAACTGGTGACTCCTGCTCAGAAGGCTGTCGCAGAGCGGGAGCAGGTCCGCGAGCAGATTGCACGCTACAAAGAGGAGTACAGCCTTGTCTGAGCTTGAGCGCGGCAGAGATTGAGGGGAGGAGATCCAGTCGCACATCGTATTCTACCCTTCAAGCCGAGGTGACAGCGGTGAACGGCCCGGGCTTTGATGCCCGGGCTGTTTCTGTTTGGCGTTCCGTGGCTGTCATGGTAGAATGCCAGGTGCTGGACGGCGATTCAGCTACAACAGCTGGGGGTTTGGATGGTCCAGGGTGCAAATGGAGCGGGGTGCATGAACTGTCCTCAATGCCAAACCGAGAATCCCATTGAAGCTCGTTTCTGCTACAACTGCGGAATGCCTTTGGTCCTGCACTGTGCAGGCTGCCAGACCGAGCTGCCGGCTGGGGCGCGTTTCTGTACGAATTGCGGGCGGCCGGTCCATGCCAGCACAGAAGCTGATGATGCCCGGCTCAGCCGCCTCGTCGCCTCTGCTCCCCTTCCTCTTGCACAAAAGGTGCGCGCTGCCACCCACACTGCTGGCGAGCGGCGTGTGGTGACTGTCCTCTTTGCCGACGCCGTCGGCTCCACGGCACTGGCCGAGCGCCTGGGAGCCGAGACCTGGATGTCGATCATGAATGGGGCTTTCGACCGGATCTCCCCGCCCATCTACCGCTACGAGGGCACCATCGCCAGGTTGGTGGGCGATGGTCTGTGGGCCTTCTTTGGTGCGCCGGTGGCCCACGAAGACGACCCGGTGCGCGCGGTCCAGGCTGCCCTCGAACTGCTTGAGGCGGCGCGTGAGTACGCGGATGAGGTTCGCCGCGAGCACGGTGTCAAGTTTGCCATGCGGGCCTGCCTGAACACGGGACCGGTCGTGATTGGCTCCGTGAGTGATGACCTGAAATACGAGTACACGGCCATGGGCGGGACTGTCAATCTGGCGGCGCGCCTCAAGTTTGCAGCTGGACCCATGACCGCTCTGGTGACAGAATCTACCTATCGCTTTGTCGGGCCACTCTTTGTCTGCGCCGATCGCGGGCTCATCGAGGTAAGAGGGCGGTCAGAGCCCGTGCGCGCGTACCAGGTGTTGGAGCGTAGGGCCGAGCCCGTCCAGGTACGCGGGCTTGTAATGACGGGGCTCGAGAGCCCGATGGTCGGGCGCGACGCCGAGTTGGCCACCCTGATAAAACTATGCGATGTGGTGCGTGCCGGATTGGGTCGCGCGGTGCTGGTTGTGGGCGAACCAGGGCTGGGCAAGACGCGCCTCGTTAGCGAATGGAAACTTGCCGTGGAGGCTCAACATACCTCACCCCCCCTTTGGGCTGAGGGACGTTGTCTGTCCTATGGCCAGGGGCTTGCCTATCACCTCCTCAGCCACCTGTTGCGTTCGATCATCGGTGTCCCAGAACTGGCAGAGGAGCCCGAGGTTCGTGCCAAGCTGCATGCACTCTGTCGAGATCTGTTCGGCGACACCATGCTGGATGTCTACCCCTTTCTGGCGCACCTTCTGATGCTGAGGCTTGAAGGTGAGGCGATGCAGCGCGTGCAGATACGCGATCCGCAGGCCATCCAGGCCCAGTACGTGGAGGCGGTGCGAAAGCTGCTACGTGCGCTGGCCGCGCGGCGATCCCTGGTATTGATCCTGGAGGATCTTCATTGGGCAGATCCTTCGTCCATTGGTCTCCTGATCAAACTTTTACCGCTGACGTCCACAGGCCCCATCCTGTTCTGCATGGTGACCCGTCCCGAGCGTGATGCGCCCGGCTGGAAACTGGTCACCGCAGCCCGGGAGAGCCTGGGGGGAAGCCTCACCGAGATCACACTTGGTGCTCTTTCTGATGCCGATAGCCGGAAACTCGTTGGCAATCTGCTCGAAATCGAGGCATTGCCAGCACAAGTACGTTCCTTGATCCTGAAAAAGGCCGAGGGCAATCCGTTCTTTGTCGAAGAGGTGATCCGCATGTTGATCGACCGAGGTGCGTTGATACGCCAGGAAGGCCACTGGGTCGCCGGAGCCCAGATTGCCTCGGTCGACATCCCGGACAACTTGCAGAGCTTGCTTCTGGCGCGTATCGATCGTCTGCCTGAAGAGGTGAGGCACACCCTACGCGTGGCTGCAGTCATCGGCCGCCAGTTCCCGGTGCGGGTTCTATCCTATGTGCTGGAAGGGGATCGATCGTGAGCACGGTGGCGTTTCATTTGAATCAACTCGAAGCCTCGGGCCTCATCCGCCTGGCCCAGATCGAACCGGATCTCGAGTACCTCTTCCGTCATGCCTTGGTGCAGGATGCGGCCTATGGCTCCCTCCTGGACAGTGACCAGAGGCGTTTACATTTGGTCGTGGGCGAGGCAGTTGAGAGCCTGTATGCCGACCGACTGGACGAGTACGCGGCCATGCTGGCCCTCCATTTTGAACGAGCGGGTGATGATCAGCACGCTCTGGAGTATTTCATCCGCGCTGCTGGCGTTGCCCTGGCCGCCTACGCCAATCAGGAGGCCGAAGGCCAATATCGCAGTGCCCTATCCCTAGCCTGCTCGGAGGCCCAGCGGGCAGTCCTTCTGGCAGGGCTGGGTGAGAGCCTGTACCGGCAGGGTCGTATTGACGAGGCCATGCAGATCTGGCAGGAGGGGATCGACTACTACCACGATCTGGTCGACTTGGATGGTGTGGCCCGTCTCTATGCCCGTTCGGCCCGCGCGGCCTGGTACGCCGATGACACGCCCGAGGGCTTGCGCCTTTGCCAGCAGGGACTGGAAGCGGTTGCGGGCGCACCGGAGACTGCAGACCTGGCCCTGCTGATGCACGAGACGGCCCGCGCCTACCACTTCAATGGCATGCCCGTGGAGGCACTGCCCCTCTGCCGCCAAGCGCTAGAGATGGCTGAGCGCCTGGGCGCGGTGGATGTCCAGGCGGACGCATTGACGACGATGGGTGTACTGCCCAACCAGCCTGCCCAAGAATCCCTGGCGGCGCTAGGCAAGGCAGTGGCGCTTGCCGAGTCAGCCGGGTTGTTGCAGATTGCCAGCCGTGCCCACCACAATCTGGGGATCATGTTGGTGGATCTGGAGAGCGATCATCTGGCTGCCCTGGAGCACTTTCGCCGGTCGGCCGAGATCGGGCGCCAGCGTGGTGTGGCTTCCGAGGAATTTCTCTCCCAGTTGAGCGCCTTTGGCATGTTGTTGGACCTGGGTCGGCTGGCCGAGGCGGAAGCGCTCTATTCCGAACTAGAGGCCCTACTGTCATCCCTGCCCGATCCTGGAGCTTTACAGCTGGACTTGCACTCCTTCCAGTCCGCCCTGCTGTGGATGAAAGGCGAGCAGGCGGAATCGCTGCGGCTGCTGCGCCAATATCTGGCCCAGGCCCGCAGCCGGGGCAATCTGCAGATCGTGTTCAGCAATAGCACCCAACTAGCCTGGTTTCTCCTGGAACTCGACCGTGCAGGAGAAACCGTTGACTTGAGTGAGGCTGAAAAGGTGCTAGAGGAGGCCATCAGTATCAGCGAGCGAGGCCTGGGTGGGATCGTCTGGCCCCACTGCCTGTTGAGCATCGTGCACGCTCGCCAGGGGCGGCTCGACGCTGCTCGCCGCCTGTTGGCCAAGGCACAGGAAGGGGCAGCCGCCGGTCATTCCACGTGGGACGAGACCTCGATCCGCACTGCCGAGGCGGAGATTGCCGTCGTGGAAGAGCGTTGGCCCGAGGCTTTGGCGGCTGCTGAAGCGGTAGCCGCCTTCCATGCCGGGCATGGCCGGCTTTGGGCCTGGGCGGTTGCCCTGGAGCATTGGGCTGAAGCGCACGGGCGCCGGGGAGAACCGGCAGATCTGGCGCGGGCCCAGGCTCTGCTGCGGGAGGCGCAGGCCGCTTTTGCGGAGATGGGCGCCAGCCATTGGGCGACGATGGTGGAAGACAGAGTGCAGGCGCTGCGCGCCGAGGTCTATGCCCGGGCGGTAGCCCTCGACAAAGCTGCCCAGGAGCTAGCCGTGGCGGGGCGGATCCAAGAAGGGTTGCTCCCGGAGACCGTGCCGCAGATCGCGGGTTGGCAGATCGCAGTTACGTTGCAGCCGGCGCGGGAGACCTCGGGCGATTTCTACGATTTCATCCCCCTATCCAAGGGGCGCCTGGGCATCGTGATCGCTGATGTGGCCGACAAGGGGGCCGGGGCGGCGCTGTACATGGCGCTCAGTCGAACCCTTCTGCGTACCTATGCCGCCGAGTACCCGAGCTGGCCTGAACGGGCCGTTGCAGCAGCCAACGAGCGCATTCTGGCCGAGACGCACACCGACATGTTTGTTACGCTGTTCTATGGCGTCCTCGACCTGGGAACGGGCACGCTGACCTACTGCAACGCAGGCCACAACCCGCCGTACCTATTGGGGGGCAAGTCCCCCCGGTCGCTTGTTAGAACGGGGATGGCCCTGGGCGTTGTTGAGGGGGTGACCTGGGAACAGGGGCGCATTCCCCTCACCCCGGGCGATGTGCTGCTGCTATACACCGATGGCGTGATCGATGCCCAAGATACGAAGGGGATCATGTTTGGTCAGGAGCGCTTGCTCGCGGCAGCTCTTGCCGCGCTCAAGGGTGGCGCTCAGCAGATGCAGGATGATCTGTTGGCCGAGATCCGAGGGTTTGTGGGAGATGCACCCCAGTTCGACGACCTCACGATGATGGTTCTGGTGAGGGAGTAAGCATATTGATGCAAGAAGGGGCACCATCCGCTACGTCCGGCCAGATCCGGATTGCGCTGGCCCAGATCAACCCCACCGTGGGCGATCTGGCCGGCAACGAGGCAAAGATCCTGTCTTGTGTCACCCGTGCCCGGGATCTGGGCACGGATCTGGTCGCTTTCCCTGAGCTGGCTGTGCCTGGGTACCCACCCGAGGACTTGCTCCTCAAGCCCAGCTTTGTGACCGCCAACATCGCCAGCCTCCAGCGCATCGCCGCGGCGACGGTGGATATCGCCGCCATTGTAGGGTTCGTCGATCGTGGGGACGATCTCTACAACGCTGCGGCCGTGCTCCATGGAGGGGAGGTGGCCGCCGTCTACCACAAGGCCTACCTGCCCACCTACGCAGTTTTTGACGAGGATCGCTATTTCCGGGCTGGGGAGCGGCCCCTCATTTTCTCATTGGGCGGGGCCTCGATAGGCGTCAGCATCTGCGAGGACATCTGGTATCCATCAGGACCGACCGAGGTCCAGGCCTTGGCCGGGGCGCAGTTGGTGATCAACATCTCCGCCTCACCCTATCACGCTGGCAAGGGCGGGGCAAGGGAGCGGATGTTGGCTACCCGCGCCGCAGACAATGTGGTCTATGTCGCTTTCTGCAACCTGGTCGGCGGACAGGATGAGCTGGTCTTTGACGGCGGCAGCGTGATATTCGACGAACGGGGTGAGATCGTCACCCGGGGAAAACAGTTTGCCGAAGATCTGATCGTAGCCGACCTGGATCTGGCAGGTGTGTTCCGGCGGCAGCTTCACGACCCACGGCGGCGAAAGGAGCGTGCTGAGCGGGCAGCAGCGACCGTAGCGCGGGTCTCATCCCTATCACCAACCCCTTGCCACGAACGGCCGGCTGTGGTGGCGTCCATTGTGCCTCGCCTGGAGCCGGAGCCTGAGGTATACCAGGCCCTGGTGCTGGGCACCCGTGACTATGTGCGCAAGAATGGCTTCCGCGAGTGTGTGATCGGCCTGTCTGGCGGAATCGATTCGGCCCTGACGGCTGCCCTCGCCGCCGACGCCCTGGGTCCAGAAAATGTCGTCGGTGTGTTCATGCCCTCCCGCTACTCATCGGAGGAAAGCCGGGAGGATGCAACCCGCCTGGCCGCGAACCTGGGCATCCGCTTCCTGGTCGTGCCTATTGACGAGACCTTTGATGCCTACCTGGCCATGCTGGCCGGACCGTTTGCCGGTGTCGAGCCTGATGTCACAGAAGAGAACATCCAGGCCCGCATCCGGGGCAACATCCTCATGGCGCTGTCCAACAAGTTCAGTTGGTTGGTGCTGACAACCGGCAACAAAAGCGAGATGGGGGTGGGCTACGCCACGCTGTATGGCGATATGGCTGGTGGTTTCGCCGCCATCAAGGACGTGCCCAAGATGCTGGTGTACAAGCTGGCAGCCCATGTGAATACCCAGGCGGGGCGCGAGATCATCCCTCAGCGCATTCTTGACAAGGCACCTACGGCCGAGCTGCGCCCCAACCAGAGGGACGAAGACAGTCTGCCGCCATACCAGGTGCTGGATCCGATCCTGTGCGCCTACATAGAGGAAGATCGTAGCCTGGAGGAAATCGTCGCCTTGGGCTTTGACAGAGCCACTGTGGCTGAGGTATTGCGCATGGTGGATCGGGCCGAATACAAGCGCCGCCAAGCCCCGCCCGGTGTCCGCATCACCCAGCGCGCCTTTGGCAAGGATCGGCGCTTGCCGGTCACCAATCACTACCGGGAGGGATAGAGCTTGGCGCATGAATCTGGATCGGTCACTATCCGCTATGGGCCGGCCCAGCATTGTTGGCTGTGCATGGCCAAGGGTTTCTCCAATGCGAAGCCTTAGGCAGCAGCTACAGCAAAAGAGCGCCCAACTGGCCGCTCTGCGCGAGATCGGCCGGGCCATCAACGCCGCCTGGGAGCTGCAGTCCACGTTGGATCTCATTACCCGGCGTACGGCGAATGTCATGAACATGGATTCCTGCTCCATCTATCTCCTGGATAGGGACGGGGAACGCCTGGTATTAAAGGCCACCACGGGGCTGGCTGCCGAGGCTGTGGGCCAGGCGCGACTGCGCCTGGGCGAGGGTCTGACTGGTTGGGCGGCCCAGACCGGCGAGCCCGTTGCCGTGGCGGACGCGGACCGGGACCCGCGTTTCAAATTCTTGCCCGAGACCGAGGAGACACGGTTCCAGTCGTTGTTAGCTGTGCCCCTCGTCAACCAGGAGCGCGTCATCGGCGCCATGAATGTCCAGACGCGGGCCTACCATGGCTTTTCGCCCGACGAGGTGGAACTGCTCCAGCTCATCGCCGACTTGGCTGCCGGTGCACTGGAAAAGGCGATGCTCTATGAGAACATGCAGCGCCAGATCACCGAGCTCTCGGCCCTGGCCGAGGTTAGTGAGACCGTCACCTCGCCCCGGTACCTGGACGAGGTACTCGAGGTCGTGGTCGAGATGGCAGCCCGGGTCATGAACGCCCGCCTCTGCTCGCTGATGCTGCTGGACGAAGCCAGTGGCGAGCTGTTCCTGCGAGCTACCCAGCACCTCAGCCCGATCTATCGCAGCAAGCCACCGCTGAAGGTGGGGGAGGGCATTGTCGGTGTTGTGGCCCAGACCGGCCAACCGGCGACGGTGCTCGATGTTACAGCCGATGCCCGCTACCGGCACGCCGCCGTTGCCCGGCAAGAGGGTTTGTGTTCGCTTCTGTGCGTGCCCCTTGTCGTCAGGGAGCGCGTAATTGGCGTGTTCAATTGTTACACTGCCCAGCCCCACCGTTTCAGCGAGGACGAGATCACCCTCTTTTCCACCCTGGCCAATCAGACTGCGCTGGCTATCGAAAACGCCCGCCTGGTATCCAATGCGGCTGTCGTCCGTGAGATGCACCACCGCATCAAGAACAACCTGCAGAGCGTGGCCATGCTGCTTCGACTGCAGATGAGCGGAGGCCAGGACTTGTCGCCCCGTGAGGTCCTTCATGACAGTGTCAACCGCATCCTGAGCATCGCTGCCGTCCACGAGGTGCTCTCCCAGCAGGGCTTCCGGCTGGTGGATGTCAAGGATGTGCTCGCGCGCGTGGGCCGCGCGGTGGCGCACAACATGCGCCGGCCCGACCTGGAGGTCGAGGTGTCTGTACAGGGGGATGAGGTGGCGTTGCCATCGCAGGCGGCGACCTCTCTGGCCCTTGCGGTGAACGAGCTGGTCCAGAATGCCCTGGAGCATGCCTTCATTGGCCAGGCGCAGGGGCAGGTCCTGGTCTCCCTGCAGCGGGTGCCCGGAGAGTTGCTCGTTGAGGTGCGGGACGACGGCGTGGGTTTGTCCGAAAGCTTATCCCGGCAGCTTGGGCTGGAGATTGTCGAGACGCTGGTGTGCGAAGATCTACATGGCGAATGGACCTTGGCCGGCGACCATGGGACGACAGCTCGCATCACGATTCCCATCCAGACTGGCGCCAGTGCTGACGAGTTCTCGGATGCATCAGAGGTAGGCAAGGGTTCAGGCGTCCCGGGGGGTTCATGATGCGCGTTCTGATTGCAGACGACGAGGCACTCACGCGGATGGGTCTGAGAACCATGCTCAAGGAGATGGGCCACACGGTGGTGGGCGCAGCCGCTGATGGGGCCACCGCACTTGCCATGGTCTGCGAGATCCAGCCCGAGTTGGCTATTCTCGACATAAAAATGCCAGGCATGGATGGTCTGACCGTGGCTGAAGCCATTGCCGAGCGCTGTCCCTTGCCGGTGGTGATGCTTACTGCCTATAGCGAGCGCGACCTGGTCCAGCGAGCGGCAGCCACCGAGACGGTGCAGGCCTACCTGGTCAAACCCATCCGCGAGGCGGACCTGGAGCCAACCCTCGAACTGGCTGTGGCCCGCTTTGCCGAGTGGGCTGCCCTCCGCCAGGAAGCCGCTGACCGCCGGGAAGCCCTTGAGACGCGGGACATCGTCGCTCAGGCCAAGCGCGTGCTCATGGAACGTAACGGCCTTGCCGAGCGCGATGCATTCCTGGAGATCCAGCATCGGGCCCGGCGCCAGCGCCGGTCCATGCACCAGGTGGCGGCTGAGCTCCTGGACGCTGATCTCGACGGCAGACGGGCCTGATAAGATCCCGCCAAGGACACTGACCGTCATTTGACATTTCGCCTGTTCCGTGGTATAAGTTTAGACGGGATGTGGGCCGTCTGAGCGTGGCCCAACCCGACAATTGAAAACTCGGGCCGTGAAGCCCTTGGTACAGAACCGAATGTGGTTCGTCTCCAAGGGCTTTTTCTGTTTGTGTTCGGTGTCGTTGATTCGCGATCGGGGACCACAGAAGTCAAAGCCCGGGGCCTGGATCTCGATACTTTGCACTGGAGAGGTTACATGACCGCTCGTTATCGCATCCAAACCATACCCGCGCCAGCAGAGTTTGCCTACCCTGCCAAGTTCCGGCTGGGCGAGGGTGACGACTATGTGAAATATGGCCACGCACCCTTTGAGCAAGGCCGGCGTGGCGGGGATAGCCACTGGACAGCAGAGATCATCACCCAGACCTGGTACCAGGCCGAGACGGGCCGCATTCCCATCTCCGGTGCGGGCTATGGTGGTGCCTTTGCCGGACCGGGCTTTGATGCCATCTGGCTCGACATGTCCGAGATCGTCCGGCCCACTCGCGATGGTATCCACGGCCGGGAGTACATCTCCACCGGAGTTGTTCTGGGACGGCGGTTGCCGGCACTCCAGTTCGATCAGTCAGGCCACCTGGTGTCCGTGCCGTCTGTCCAACTCGAGATTCCCATCCCGGTGCTGTTTGATCCTTTGCCGCTACCGCTCCCCGGGAACGGTGCCCAGCAAGCCATTGTCCGCGCCGCAACCCGCCTCGGCACAGTAGCCCTGGTCCGTGCCGAGGAGTGTACCGAGGCCTTGGCTGGCGACAGTGGGGTCGTGGCACCGCTTCTCATCCCCGGCGACCGCCTGGACACGCCGTGGGTACAAGCTGCACGCCTGGTCGAGATTGATGCCGAGTTCGAAGAGGATATGGACCAGGTGCTGGCCTTTGCCGAGCAGGTGAGCGCAGCCAATCCGGGCGCTGTCGTCGCCGTGCGCCTGCCCCTGGGGCTGGACACGCCAGCCCGCGTTGAGTACCTTGTTGCCGCAGGGGCGGCCCTGGTGCACCTATGCGCCGACGAGACAGGCTTCGAAATGGAGGAAAACAGTCCTCGTTTCGTGGCCGACGCACTTGGGCAAGTACACCACCGGCTTGTGGCGGCCAGGCTGCGCGACCTGGTAACCCTTGTCGTGAGTGGGGGCATTGCCACGGCCGAACATGTGCCCAAGGCACTGGTCTGTGGTGCCGATGCCGTAGCGGTCGATCTGGCTCTGCAGGTCGCTCTGGGGTGCGCCCTGTGGGCCGACGTCCGCCGTCCCTGTCCGGTGGAAGACCTGGAGATCGAACCCCAGTGGGGGACGCAGCGTATCGTCAACCTCATGGCTGCCTGGCGTGACCAGTTACTGGAAGTGCTGGGAGCCATGGGCATGCGCGAGGTTCGCCGCTTGAGGGGTGAATTGGGACGCACCATCTTTCAATCAAAGGAGGAGGAGGCGTTCCGGGGGCTGTTTGGGTGTACAGTGAGCGGCCATCCTGCTGCAGCGCGCCCGGTTCCCGGTGATGGCGAGCTGGAGGGGGACCTGCGTTGGCCCACGGTCCTGATCCTGGGTACCGCTGAGCAAGCCCGCACTGGCCAGCCCCCCGAGTCCAACCTGGAATACCGTGTCGGCCGCTCCGGCGGCGGCTTTGACATCCTCCGCTTTCCCTTTGAACTGGACGGCGAGGCCGCAAGTTCTCCCGCGACCCGTGCCCAATCTGGAGATCTTGTACTGGACCTGAACCGCCGGGACACCAACCGCCCCCGCATCCAGATCCCCCACCCCTGGTACGGCGCAGGGATGTCCTTTGGTTCCGTCAGCCTGCAGACCATGATCGCCCGTGCTCGTGCGGCCCACCAGTGGGACTCGTTCACCTGCACAGGTGAAGGTGGCTATCCCGAGGCGTTGATTCCCTACGCAGATCACATCATCACCCAGGTAGCCACCGGACTGTTCGGCGTTAGCGAGGAGACGATCCAGCGGGCGCGTATCGTCGAGTTCAAGTATGCGCAGGGGGCCAAACCCGGTCTGGGGGGGCACTTGCTGGGCAGCAAGGTGACGCCCGAGGTAGCCGCGATGCGTGAAGCGGTGCAGGGCACCAGTCTTTTCTCGCCGTTTCCCTTCCACAGCGTCTATTCGGTGGAGGATCACAAGAAACATGTGGACTGGATCAAGACGGTCAACCCCCAGGCGCTGATCTCGGTCAAGGTATCCACACCCACCGACGTCGACATGGTGGCGGTAGGGAGTTACTACGCTGGGGCGCACATTGTTCATCTGGATGGCGCCTATGGCGGCACCGGCGCTGCGCCCGAGATCGCCAAGAAGAACATTGCCATGCCCCTGGAGTATGCCATTCCCAAGGTCCATCATTTCCTCGAGGAGGAGGGGATCCGCGACCAGGTAGTGCTCATGGCCTCCGGCGGAGTGCGTACCGCCTACGACGTGGCCAAGGCCATCGCTCTGGGTGCTGACGGTTGCATCATCGGCACGGCGGATCTCATCGCCCTGGGCTGTGTGCGGCTGGGTACCTGCGAACGGGACCAGGGCTGTCCTTTTGGCATCGCCACCACCGACCCGGAGTTGGCCAAGCAGGTGGACCCGGTGGAGGGTGGAAGGCGCATCGCCAACCTCTATGCCTCGTGGCGCACCCAGCTTGCGCACATCCTGGGTCTCTTGGAACTGGGCAGCGTGCGAGAGCTCCGGGGCCGTACAGACTTGCTCGTATACCTGGAAGCGGAAGGATAGGCAGGTGTCAGTCATGGAACTATGCACAGTCGCAGAAAAGATCATAACATCACGGCGGGGCCTCGTGGAGGGCCTGCCGGCAATGGAGGTACACAAGGCGGCTGCCGAGGGTGGATGTGGGGTGGTGGGCATAGCTGCCTCGGTGCCGGTGGCCGGGCGGCATATGGTCGTTCCCGCCCGGCAGATGCACAACCGGGGAAATGGCAAGGGCGGGGGCGTGGCCGCGGCAGGTCTTTCGGCGGCGCAGATGGGGGTTTCGCCCGAGACATTGCGCGAGGCTACACTGCTCCAGATCGCCTATTTGCACCCGTCTGCGCGCTCCACGGTGGAACGAGAGGCCATCCTGCCATATTATGACGTATTGCACGGTAGCGCCGTCCCCACCTTGGACGACCACCGCCAGGTGCCGGGTCTGGAGGTCAGACCCCCCGAAGTCTGGCGCTATTTCGTGCGGGCCAGGCCCGAGGCGCTGGCCCGCTTTGCCGCCGAAAACGGCCTGGAGGACCTGGATGCCCGCCAGGTGGAGGACGCGTTCGTCTACCGCAACAGCTTCCAGCTCAACCGGCGCTTCTACGCCAGCCTGGGCCAACAACTGGCCTTTGTGTTGTCCCATGGGCGCGATCTTTTGGTGTTCAAAATCGTCGGCTATGCTGAACAAGCCATGGCCTACTACCAGCTTGACGAGCTAAAGGCCCATGTCTGGATCGCCCACCAACGCTATCCCACCAAGGGCCGCGTGTGGCATCCGGGCGGCGCGCACCCTTTTGTTGGCCTCAACGAGGCGCTGGTCCATAACGGGGATTTTGCCAACTATCATGCCGTCGCCACGTACCTGCAACAGCGGTACATCAGGCCACTGTTCCTCACCGACACCGAGGTCAGCGCACTCCTGTTTGACCTGCTGGATCGGGTCTATGCCTATCCGCTGGAGGCGACCATCGAAGCCCTGGCCCCCACGACCGAGCGTGATTTCACATTGCTCCCGCCGGACAAACAGCGGCTGTACAGGATGGTCCAGGCGACCCACCTGCACGCCTCACCCGACGGCCCCTGGTTCTTTATCATCGCCCGCAGCCGTCCCGATGATGGCCAGTGGCAATTGCTGGGTATCACCGACACCTCCATGCTCCGTCCCCAGGTGTTCGCTCTCCACGAGGGCAAGGTGCAAGTGGGACTGATCGCTTCGGAGAAGCAGGCCATCGACGCTGCCCTGGAGAGCCTGGCTGCTGAGGATGAGCGGATCTGTCCCGTGGCTGATCGCTATTGGAATGCCCGGGGGGGGAGCCATACCGACGGTGGGGCATTTGTGTTCACAGTGCAGGAGCGCAAGCAGAAACTGGGAGATTCTGGGTCCACGACGCGGAGTGTTGCGATCTCTGGTGGGGGGAACGGGCGCAGCGGGCAACGGGAGCTCTTGGTAACGGACAAGTTTGGACGGCAGGTCATGACCCCTCTGGACCA
>Ga0180437_10006497_pt1 | contig 15547 bp, 19 predicted proteins | sample SS_ome_4_FD_132410 | JGI IMG/M metagenome (GOLD analysis project Ga0180437, IMG submission 132410) | Hypersaline lake sediment archaeal communities from the Salton Sea, California, USA - SS_3_D_1 metaG | ecosystem: Environmental > Aquatic > Non-marine Saline and Alkaline > Hypersaline >...
ATATTTCGTAGTAAGAGTTAGACCAGACTGGCCTATATACATTTCATAACATTTGATGGCGGTATCCAACAGATCACACTCTGGAGTACGGAACGGGCATCCCTGCTTATTATTGCAATATCTACCAACCATGGCTGAAAATAATATGAGATCGGAAAAAGATTCTTCGTCGTTGTACTTCAGATATATAGTATGTTTTAGAATGTTCGCAAACATTTTACTATCTGCACCATGCATTGAGCTACAAAAATAGGGATCTGTTACTCTACATGCACCGCATATCCGACATATCTGCGATATAAATTTACTCATCTTTACTAACCTTTATAGATCTCTTTTACTGTCCTACCATCGGGCATTTTCCAGAAAGTCCAACCACTACGCCTTACACCACTAACTGCTTCGGCTGCGGCCGACAGACTTTCATATCGCTTTTCACCGATATAAAATCCATCCAATCCAACTCTGCAAAAGTAGGACAGTCCACGGCTTGATGCGTAAAGCATGGTATTCTCCGGAATCTCAACTTTTTGCTCGTTCTTCTTTTTCTCTATGGTTTTGTTGATCATTTCATCTTGCTTTTCGTCCGATTTATCTCTGAGATGTTTGACTATCTGAAATAAACTGTCAATGGCGTTTGTCACATATAACAAACGTTGTTCGATAGTTGATAATCTATGCTCAGTACTCATATTTTCTGGTTGGGGCTCAACGTAGGCTATCTCTTCTGAAATATCTTCTTCACCCAATGCAACACATTTCAACTCATCCGCATTTTCATATAGATTAGCAGCAGTCATCTTTTTTTCTTCACTACTCATGTCTTTATCCCCCTCAGTTTTCGTTGTCTCTTCTCCGGCGGTATATAATTTGGGTTATCACCTTTCTTTTCCATTATTTCCTCAATTTCCTCAAAAGAAATCGGGAAATAATTAGTGTTCTCTACGCTTATGCAGTGTCTCTTTCCCGATAAATTTAAATCGTGGTGTGAATGACCATACAGATGCCAGCTATTATAGTGAGATCTAGCCCAGCTATGCATAGCATAATGGCATACAACCAGATAGACCTTTTTGCCAAACTGCTTTTCCCATATCTGTATTGACTTATTTCTTTGTAACCATTTATCGTGGCTTCCCTTAAGAAAAATATGGTTGCCATTTAATCTGGAAATGAATTTTTGTGCGCCTTGATAATTTTTGGCCCAACAAAAATCTCCAGCATGGACGGTGGTATCATTTGATTTCACTATGGAATTGTGATTAGATATCATAGTTTCATTCTTATCCGTGATATCTTCAAAGGGATTATCTTGGTAGATGAGCATGTTATCGTGATCGTAATGTTCGTCCGCTATAAAGAAATACATTATAATAGATCCACTCTGTTTTTATAGCAAATTAGTAATTTTCTTTTGAGTCCTTTGATGATATCTCCAACTTCTTTCGCGCTGAGGTAAAGCGAAATCGAATTCTTTATTTCTCCATCAGAATCACTTTCCGTGGTGAATATATGCATTTCTTCGCCGGCAATACCAACCATAGCGGCATCCATGGTCACGTTGCCACTTTTAGCCAGTGGTTTATATGAAAAAACTTTGCTCATATTATTGCTCCTTAAAATTTAGGCGGGCTTACCAACGCGGTAATCACTTACAATATCGTTGACAAGCCCGCTCTATAGAGGAGAGTAAGAGAACTCACTTATTTATTACTTAGCCATTAGGTTACATGGGTGGTCCGCCAACGTTACCCGTTGATTGATTACCTCCCGATCCTTTCGGCTTAAAGCCAAATACGACGCTAAGAACTACGAAACCATGTTGCATGGCGCCGTTAGCCTCCCAGTTTATGTATTTGGCGTCAATTGTTAGTTCCTGGCCATCCACAACGTATTGGTCAATCAGTTCGGCTTTCTTATCAAAAGCAAACATTGGTACTCTCATCGGATGATCGGTGTACTGACCATTGGCATCTGGTCTGCGGTCGTTAACTAGAAAGTTAAACGATACCTGTTTACGCCCATTTGCCTCAGTCATGGCCGGTTTCTGCTCTACTTTACCAATAGCAGTCCATCTATTATAATCCATAAAAATCCTCCTGAAAATTTTATTTTAACGCCTTATAGACGTTCTTGTTACATATATTATAGAATAAAATCAAGGATTTGCTAGAACCTATTCCTTATCTTTTACCATTATTTTATCTATATAACTCGATATTATGTCATAAATATCGGTCATCTGTTTGGTTTGTAGCAGATTCCTAATTTTCATTCTATCGGCTTTTATTCTTTCTATTTTCTCCTGTATTTTCTCCTGCTCAGATTTCAGGATTCTATCCATCATAAAAGATGGTAGATCCACTGGTTTATCTTGAAGATGCTCTAGTAATTTAAATGGTCCCATCTGCGACCTCGTAGCAAAATATATCCTGTTCTTTCTGCGCACGATGAGATTAATCACTTTGGGCCAGCCCTTTTCTTTGACTTTTTGATGATATTGTACGATGTCCCGAATACGTATGGAAGCAGCTTCTTTACGAATTAAATCACAGAGCAGCAGGCTTGGCTCCCTTTCAAACCCCAACCTCACCATTTCTTCCACGTTACCCGTACATATGGCATCTGTCGCTTCTTCCTGAAGAGATTTGATACCGTGCTTTTGACTAAATACGGTATTGCCCAGAAAGTCCAGAAGAACTTCCAGACTAACATGCTGCTTAATGTCAGAATAGGGTATATTTCTTTCCACTATTCTCATCAGATTATAAGCAAGAGCGATTACGGGGCCGGTATGTGATTTAACGCCAGTAGCTTTTCTTACCAATTCAGCATGTTCTTCATTCGTCGGTTTAGGAAACCTGCAAATATTAAAATCGTCTAGCACCATTTCAAAAGTCCCAGGCACTTTCTTAGCATTCATCTGTTCTATAACGTCTTCGCATAGTCGATTGGGATTGACCATCTCTTTCCTGAGAGCTTCTATGGACTTCGGAGTATGGAATGACGCAAGAAATAAAGTGTCTCCATCGAAATCCAGATTTTGAGATACTAGAGAATTTCCACTGACTCTCACTACATACTTACACTGAGGATCATCCGTTACCTTAACCCACTGGGGTCGTACAGACATGAATCCAAGACATGGAAATCTTTCGGTAAGAATTACATCTCCCGTCTTTACTTTCAGCGCCCTAGCCATATTTTCATGTATCTCTATAGTGTTCCTAGGTAGATCATCACTTAGAGCAGCGGTTGCTCTGCTCGAATAGGGATATCGTACCGCCATACCATAAGTACTCAGCTCGCCTCTCTTTGTACCCAACTGATTTGTTACGTGATGAAAATATTTGGCAACACAGTTTAATATCTGTATTTGGTCAGTTACACTATCTGTTTCAAGATATCGATGACAAGCCTCCACAATACGATTAATAAAATTACCGACAGTATTAAGACCCCATTTCCCAGAAGGATGCCTCCAACATCTTCTGAGTAAAGCGTTAGGAATAAAGATTTTGTTATAAATATATTCATCCTTTCCTTCGGGGTTTTGTACTTCCTGTGGCAATCCCCAAGTGAACGCTTCCAAGTCGTCTTTGTTCACAATGGCTTGAAAATAACAAGGCAGCCGCAGTAGAAATCCTTCTGGCATGAATTCATCGTCCACGATGGTTCCCTTTATTTCTGGCAGATCGTGAAATATACCATTAGTAGTATCAACGAAAGAAATATCTTTAGCATCTATTACGGGATACATTTCATCTAGGTCACCCTTTGTAGATCTCAGAATTCTCAGCTCGTCTTGTAGTATCTCTACTCCTTGAGCATGAGATAGAATTTCTTCCACAATGGGATTTCCAGGACCAAATCGGGTTATCAATGCTTTAAATTCAACGTGAGAGAACTTAAGACCAGATACCCTCAACTCTCTGTTGTTCGTGACTTCAGTTCTGTCGCCGTCCCAAGCCTGATCCTCGGGATCTTTGGTTACACCCCAGAACATTTTACCAACTATAGACTGATGCTCTCCACAATAAGTATCTATCATCCAGGTACCATCTCCAGGTAGACCAACCGATTCCAACTTTCTTTTGACATTTTTCGTGTCAACCACGATATCGTCGCTCAGAATCAACGGCTCATCGCCCGGCATAACATTATTCGTCAATGCTTCAAGGATCTGACCAAAGTTCTTTCTCTTATTGATAGATTTGGCAGATATCATCACGTCTATTGGCACTTCTTCCCCAGTTCTTGGATCTACAGCATATCCCAGATCTACGAATTTAACGATACCCTTATTTCCGTGCAAATTGGAAAATTTGCTTCCGTCTCGGAGAAATCTCTTGATCCTGACGGTTATAACCCATATTTCAATTGGATCACCGTTTAACAATTCCACGTCTTTTCTGATCTTAATGACGTTAGCATGGTCACATTTCAAGTTCATAGTGACTTTTTGACCATCCTGCCCATAACCCAGAACGTCACCCGTTTTTACCTCATCACCTTTCTTGACTAATATTTTGTCGCCATATATCACAAATCTTTTATCCATTTTGTGATAATAGCCGAGCAGCCTTTTATCCACAAGGATTTGATCTTCAAAGTTCAGAGGAGTATCCAATATCGCGGTAACGAGATTCCATCCTTTCCTCGTTATTCCTTGATCTATCAGTTTTTGCATGGACTCGGATCTTACTCTCGGCAACTCATCACCTTTCATTCCAAGAGTAGAATAAAGATTCCTTTGCGGGTTATGGTATTGGCTGAACGGAGTCAACTTCCTCAGATCAGTCGTCAGAATATAGTTCTTATCAGATAGAACACCATCGGATAGACCAATGGCGGTCCATCCGAACTTCTCATAATACTTTAGATTTTTCTGTACTTGATATTCCAGCTTTACGTTTGGATCGCTGATACCCATGAAGTCGGGATCAATGATGATCAATCTATGATTCATTGCCCAACTATTAGCATCGGTTTCGTGCAAAGGCATTATGTTAACGACGTCATTTATCAACCGCTGAGCGGCGGATACCATATAGGATACCTGATTTTTAGCGAACGATTTCACTATCTTGTCTATTAAAGGACTGCCACTATCCAGGTCCGGTCTAATAGCGTTGATATCGTCGCATAGAATTCTAGCAATGATCTCATGGAAGTTAAGTCTTTTCTGCTCTTTCTCGATCCAATAATCACATACAACTCTCAGAACATCTCCATTTTTTAGTAATTCTATTCCTTTCTCATTTCTCACAGGTAGAGGTATTTCTAGTGACTTCGAAATCTCAGACTGTGTAAATGTGAGATATAACCTCCCATCTATAATTTTATCTTCTAAGATCACATTAGCTTTTGTAATCTTCAATACTCTTGCGAACTCAGACTTTATGGAATTTATAAAATTTCTAGTGCGTTCATCCATGTCGGGCCGAGTAGTTTCAGCCTCGACTAGCTGCTCCCCGTCACTCACTGCATGCAAAGCAGTATCGCTCATAGATCCCTCCTTTTAAATGTTGGGTTCTAACTGATCAATGTACCGTCAAAAATACGGACAAGAGCCGCACTATCGCTTTTTGCTTCCTCCTTCATAATATCGATATCTGTTGATATGCCTTCATACCACTCCTCGCTGGATATCGGTAGCACACTTTTTAATATATACAGCTTATTATATGTATTACCACTCATTATTAAAGCTCGAAATAAAATTGACGCGATTATATCCCATATCAAATTAGAAGCATCTTCACACTTTATATTGCCATTGATTAAATCTTTGACTCCTCTTCCCGCAAATATATTTTGCGCGTAATAGATGCTTTCACTATCCATCTTTTTAAATATATCTGTTTCCTGCCTAAGACGTTGCATTAGCGCCATCGACTGTATTTCTTTTATCCCCCTTACAAGTAGATCTCTTTTGACTCTGCTTTGTAAAGTGTTATCGCCAATCTCGAATAAGGTCTGCTCAGAATATTTATAATTTCTTTTCAAGCTTAGATATCTTTTAATTCCTGAGTATATATTGCTCAGTTTATATCTGAAATCTCCTTCATATTCTACTTCATTCACGGATCTGTAAGCCATGCTTACAAACGGCGACATAACTCTAATCCAAGATTTGATATCATTTATTCCGCCGGCGCCTACAACATACTTATTACTATTTAGTAGGGCGATACTACCAACAGGTATTCTGACGTTAGATTTTAGCTTCTTAGTATATCTTTCTATGTCATTTCTATTTCCATTTCCATAGCGGAGTTTATCATGAAGGCGGGGCCATAAGTGAGTTATAATTGGATGATCGGCATAGGCAGGTCTCGTTTTACTGTCAACTGGATTTAAGTTCACCACGCACGCGTTATCCAAAAACCAATTTTTCGTGCATCCTTGGAATATAAGCTTTTTTCTGAAAGTATGGGGCATACCAAGATTGATAATGAATTGTTTGTGCTCGCTCTTCCTTTCGCCTGCGGTATAACCTGGATAAGAAAAAAATTCACCATCCATCAGAATGAATCTTTCTCTATAAAACAGGAAGGCACTGCCCATATATCCCACATCCCCTACGTTTGGATGTGACTTCTTTTTGGCCGAGCTTGATTTGATTACTATTCTTTGACCTCTATAGAACATACTATGCCCTCTTCATTTTGGTTTTGGTACTCTCTATTTTTTCTCCTTTAGGTAGTGGTCCCGAGTAGACCATTCCTCTTCCGCGTTCCACCTCGTCACGATATTCTGTAGTATTTCTCCGATAATATCCCAATATATCTTTTAGAGCTGAAATTTGATTACGTCTTAATAAGTATAGGTTTCTGTGATATTCTTTGATACGATAAGATATCATAGCAATACCGGCTCTTAGACGTGTCATATATTCAATACGATTGATTTCTACATCAAAGAATTCCCGATATTTACTCTCGTACAACTTATCTTTGTTTTTCTGGTCTCTTCTCAATCCATGTATAAAGAAGGTGCCTATTAGATCAGCTGGGGGAGTTTCGTACGGAAAGAGATCGAACAAGGCTCTGTTATTAGCATTCAGAGGCCGTGATGCCGTTAATTTTATTTTTTCAATATCAATATTAGGATTGCACATCGCCGATATTAGCAGCGACGTAGCTGTTATGTAGGATATGAATTCCCATACAGGCATATTTAAAGTGTCTTTGTGGTTATATTCCATTATTTCGAATTGAGTATAGTCTGCATAGTGACTATACCTCGGCCTTTTACTACCCACATCTCTGTAGTGCAGGCACGGAAGCAGTTGCGCCGGTAGCTCTAGATTCTTAAGTATCTTGATGCCTTCGTTATTTATTTTGAGATCATTATAATTTACCATAACATCTCTCAAGGTCATAACTTCCAGCCTGTCTTTACCAGTTTTTCCGATCCTCGAAATTAATACGGATCTAGTCCATATATTATAGCCCAGATATCTATTTTGCTCTATAACATAACCTATTGATCCGGGAGTACACTTTAACGGACTGCTTATCACTTTGATCTTTGTTAATGGTCTTATGATCATTGTTGATTATTCCTTTGTTTATACATCATGTATGCTTTATCTCTTACATATCTTAATAGCCTATCGTTAGGTAGGCGTGGCACCATTGTTGTATCTTCTACGATCCTGTCGGGACTTTCAAACCGAGGCCCTGTTTCTATTAATATAATATTTCCATTATCGGAATTATATCTTGCAAGTAATGTAATTCCGTCAGGCATGCTCCATTCTACGCACATGTGCGGACCCTCTTCCTCATCTTCTGCTACAGTTCCTTCCTGTAATTGTGGTTCTTGTGGAAGCTGTATATCCCTCAATAACGTTCTTAAGTTACTGTTCGATAATCCTTCGGCTATGTATGTATCCAAAATGCTTCTACCGACTGGCGTGTATACGAGCAACTTTCCGGAGTTTCTATAGTACCTTGCTGTTAACGACTCGTTATTATCGTTTACGAAATCTATTACCATGGGGAGGTCATTAATATTATAGGTCGGAATAATATCAGCCGCACTTTGGGAAGTGGTCACAACCTCTTCTATTTGTATCTCTTCTTCAAGAGGATCTTCCAAAGTTGCCTCTTCAGGAACGTTGTAATCTACCATAACGGCTGAAGAAAGGGGCAATTCTTTTAACCAATTGACCATATCGTCCCTATATTTCATAACGCACAAACCTATACTCATATCAGTAGAATCTATCCTTAATGTCTCTACTTCATGATGAGATGTTGCTGCTGGAAGTGTAACAAGTATGGGATCTGCGTTATTGTCGAATATCAGAGTCTTTTCTTGCATAAGAGTGTGGGGCATTTCCCCATCTATTACTACATAACGTTCGTTGAGGAAGTTAGCACGCGGCATGCCGAGATAGACCCACCTTAACCCATTGGATAAGCCAACTATATTACCCGTGTTTAGAATGTGGTCTTTAGTATACTTTACTTCCGGACTTTCTACAGAGGTGAATGTACCTAGATCAAATGATAACTTTGTCTTTTTGTTCTTTTTGTTTATGGTGGAAGCTGTCATCTTCCTTATATAAGCTATTAGAGATTCATTATCCTTAAGTGAACTCATCGATTTAAGATCGTCTCTTTTATACAGACCAAGCACACGCTGTCCCCACGTCAATATACTAGGTGAGGGCCAGTGACGCATATCGGTTATCCTAAGGCCGGTCTTCGCAAACTTCATAAAACCCATACCTTTTTCGGTGGCTATGAGCAATTCATGGAGCACTATGTAATTATATTTATGTTTGGTAATCTCCATATCAACGAAGTTTCCGTTGTACATATTGCGCATCTTATTTACAATAATCTTCAAGGTGCCGAGGGTTATTCTTGTTTCTTGAGTTCCGCCTTGAGTTAGATATGCCAAATAGAACTTGGACCCTTCACGTTTTACAGATACTGATCTAGCGGAGAACACGGAGAAGACTAGTCTGTCATTCTTATCTTTACCTAGATACATTAAAGCTATTACAGCGTCAGTATTCTCCACCGAACTATTAGAGCTAAATTTAAATCTATCACAAGATTTCCATAGTACATCACCAGGACATATAGATAATGTGTCACCGTCAGATTGTCTTACTTTAATAGCATTTGGTATCATTTAATCATCCTCAAAGCTGTATTCTTTATTGTCAAAGCACTTAAGCCCTTTCTTTCTGCCAGCCACATATAAGTGTCTTATTTTCGGTGAGATATATATCTCTCTAAAGCCTTTCTCTGATAAATCTTCTGTAACCACAACAAATCGCTTCCTTGATAGAACTTGATTACTTATTTCTGACTTATTTATGCCTTCCGCTGTGGATATTTTTCTAGCGGCGTCGGGTACGTTCAATATGGCTTTACACTCTTCGTCATCGATGAATCCTATTAGTCGGCCAGTGAATTTCTGATGACCGTTTACAACAATCTTGTATCGTGGACTTTTTGACATCTCAACCTCTAATCGTAGATAGTGCGTTCTTGAATGTAAGGTCCTGACGATCCTACGCTCATAACTAAGTCAAGCTCTGCTCCAAGCAAAACTGTAAAATCTGTTATATCCATCTCAGGGTTTTTATACATGTAGCTGGCAATATATTCGGTTACTTCACGCAAAGTATCAAGCCTTTCACAGTAGACGTCTCCATCATCGTTTATTAACAGCCATAGATATCTATCTTTCTTGGCTTCTCCACTTATCTCATATGGCAGTATCTCGGTATCCAGTTGAAATCCATAGAGCATGGACACCTCATCTATATCAACGTAGGGTGTTATTATGGATTCATCGCTCTTTAAATAGTCATCTATCTCATGCTTTGCGGTAGAAGCAATCATTTGGTCTCCGGCTATTAGCACGTATATACATTTGCGTTTGCTTTTTTCGTTTAATTCCTTTATGCTTTTCATCAGATTGGCCATTGGATTTTAGACTCCATTTATTGATATGAATAGATCAAAAAGAAGGACAAATACCGGTGAGTATCTGTCCCTATATCTTTTTATATCTTCTTCTAGATATTTTCTCGGCATAATGGCTATGCCGTCCAATTCCTTTTTGTTTATAGTTATGCGTTCTTTGCGAGGGTCGAGTAAATAACTGAATAATGTAACAAACTCTTTGTTAGTTTGAGGATTATATATAGGATCGAATGTCCCTATTCTATTCATACTACTTTCATCTATTTCTATTCCAAGTTCTTCCTTTGCCTCTCGCAGCGCTGCTTCTTTGTAAGTTTCTCCGACCTCCACATGACCTGATACAGCCGAACTCCATAAACCACCGTTCTCCGTATTGGGCGCTTTCTTCTGTAATAATATTTTACCACCGAACACCTCTATAATTATGTGAGAACTTCTGTGATACATGTTTTCCATGCTGTGAAGGAGGTTCTTACCTTTTACACCGTATTGGGGCTTGTCATTCCTGTCTACCACCTGATAAATCTTCATAGATCAATAAATCCCCATCCATTTTTTCTATTATCAATTCTTTGATCCGGTATTTGATCTTACTACCCAGCTCCAAAGCACTTACGACGGCGAAATCTTCTATGCTCGCTGTCCAATCCATCTGAAAAAAGCCTTCTATGTGGTCCACAGCTTCCTGCATTGATTCGCCTTTGAATAATATTCCATCCTCATGTATTACAAAGACGCAAGTACCATTTTCAATGTCATACGGTAAATCTTCGGGGTCTAGTATGTACGCCTTTATTAGCATCCACTCCTCTGGATCTATATTATCTCTTCCTATTATCCCATTTTTGATGGCGTAATAAGCTATGTCGTATATGGTTTTGCATCCTATTATGTTAAGTTCATTATATTCGTCCATTATAAGTAAAAGTAATCTTTCCTCCCCCTGGAAATCATTTATATCATCACAAGAGGTTATTACTTCATGCTCTTCCGTTTGTATTATAGTCATGGCGTTATTCCAATATATCTATTCCGGCTCTCCTTCTTCCATATTGTCATTTTCAGGATAACTAACTCGCTTCTGAAAATTACTAGCTACGTCAGATATGAGAGCTTCCTGAATTTTCTTTAGTATACCCAACCTTGCCACTTTAACATCGTCGAATTGCCCATCACTAAGTAGTCTGTTATAGACATTTACTACTAGCTTGTCGGGCGGCACATCTTTTTTCTGATCTACATATATAGATCTTGATGAAGCCTCTATTTGATCACATAACATTAAAAGCAGTGATTCTATGCAGTCCGGCCTTTCAGTTCTGTATCTAAAATCATCAATGTTTACTTCGGCTCCAGATTGCTTTATTTTATCAGCCATTCCTTTTAGAACGCAAGTACCATGGTGTTGGCTGGCTATTCTTATGACCTCCATTGGAAAATTATTTGCAACCATGATAGCCACTGTGTCAGAGACATGGCGAGTTATGAGCTGATAGCTTATCCACGGATCTATATTATCATGTATATTCTCTTCGCCTTGATTTTCGGAGTATAAATGCGGAAACCACATTTTACCAACGTCGTGATATCGAAACGCCAATTTTATAGTATCCGGTGATAAATCTATGGCGGCACAAACGTTTTCTCCCATGCTTTCCAGAGATTGCGTGTGTTTGTGCGTACCAGGAGCTAACTCCCTAAACCTTTTCATTAGCGGATGGTTTGAATCAAGTAGACTTAAATCGAATTTCTCTTCAATTTCCCACTCTTCTAGTTTTTCGATTTGTTCGCTGGCCATTTTCAGCCTTCCTCCCGTATATTTCTATGAATTTTGTAATACTTAATTCAAGAAAATCGTGAACTATTGCCTCGTAGTGCATCCTCCCAAATGACTTACGACTCATATCTTCTGGGTGATATTGTACGCCCATTGCGCGTATCTTTGGAAATATAGCTGCTTCCACCTCTTTTTGCTCGATCGTCCTCGTTATTTCTCCTTTTGGCCATACATAGAGAGGTGACCTACGCGGCTCAGCCCATGCTATCGGTAAAGCACCTTCCTTCGAAAGACCAACAAGTTGATGGTGGTAGCTGTTTGTCAGTATCTTTTCTCCAGAGAACTGATAGTATACTTCATGCATGTCTCTAATAGCGTGCCCCTCAACGTGGGGAAACATAAATCCACCTGCCATCACATTTAGAAATTGGAATCCTCTACATATACCGGTTATTTTAATACGGTGCTTTTGGCATAATTCGAGGATTCCTTGCTCTAGCTTGTCTCTTTTTGGCGCGGTATAACATAAATTATAGGGATCAACGCCACCATATAGCGAAGGCTGCACATCAGCTCCTCCTGATAGCACTACCATATCTACACGGTCAGGTAGATCAAATAATATACTGGCTTTCTTTGACACATGCCCGAATCTCTTAAAGAGATCTCTATATGGTTGACTACCTATTACAACTATTAGCTTTTTCCTGTGAAATTTCATTAATCCACCTTTTTCATTTTATCTGCTACTTCAGACGGCTTATCGTCGTCCTCTTCCTCAGTTATAAAGGAAAGCCTATCTACTTTACTAAATGGTACTAATGTATAAACCACATCCTTATCCGTCATGGGATGCATCAGCACTATCATATAGTGGGCCTCTTCATCGACGCCTTTGCTTATATTATATACAGCATCCCGCTTGAATTCAATGTGATTTACTCTTCTGCCGGAGACTTCTGGAGCTCCCATACCTTCATCAACCACTTCTCCTAGGTTGAAAGTTATTCCACAAGTTGTTAAAGATATTATTTTCTTTTTCATAGTTATCCTCCCCTAATATAGCTCTTTGAGCATACTTTCCTGAAATTTCAGGAAATCACTGTTTCTATTAAATCTTTTATAACCTAGACTCACAAATCCGTCCGAGCCATAAAATGATACGTCTTTATATTTTTTACCCAAATACCATTCCTTGTCAACACTTTTAGAAATTATAGATTCCAGCCCGTTCTCTACAGCATACTCGAATATCGCTAATGGATAAATCGGTACGCCTTTAAAGTGAGGTAACTCTTCAATGAAGCACTGTTCTGGTGGGGGATACTCTAGTCCACCTCTTACCTTTACCGATCTTAGATTCATGGGATTTGTATTTGCGACCCCCGATATAGCCATATATGGTCTCATCTTTTTCCACATTTCGACCGAGCTTTTTACATCACTTTCATTGATGATGCCTCGTATTACTTCTTCGTCCGGCTCGATAGCATTCCTAAACTCTGTATCTAACTCATTCACGAGTAAGGTCCATGCTAGCTTGGCGAACCCGAAGATTAGCGAAGTAGTCATTGGAGATTTTATCCACCAACAACTTGGAGTCCGATATTCTACTCCATATGGCGTAGGCCGAAAGCACCCGGCTTTTCCATACTTATCCCGGCGCCTTTTTGATCCTGTACCGTTATCCAATACCAAAGTCGGTATACTCACCATAAGGTCAAGGAATTTTACTATTTTTAGATGCTCTTCGATGTTGTTTACTAATTTATATTCGACGCATTCCTCTTTCAAATAATCCGACGATAACCCAAGATGCATGTGACCGCCTGCATATCTGAAAGGGTGTCTAGAGGCATCCATTTCAGTAGTGTTTACCGCTCTTGTATAAGCATTGAAATCTGGCGCGCACCCAAATATTCTTGCTTCTGGATCTGCATTTTCAATTATAGTTCTATCTATCTTTGATGAGGGCTTTAGTAAAATATTGTGGTCATCTGGTATTGTATTTCTGGCCAGTTCCAGACAACGTCTAATATTTGTCAAAACGTTGTCTCGGCAGCGCGAATGACAAAACGCAATCTCGGCTTGAATTCCATCAAAAAACAGTTTACTTGGTGATTTTTGGGGACCTACGTACAGAGGGTCGTGTTTTGATGGGAAAAAAGCATCAGCGTTAATTACTTTTCCTCTTTTGTTTGCCACGAAAAATTCTGGATCTCCACCCATACTGGGTTGCACCTTCTTCCTCATCAACTTATGTGCAAGTGTTTGATTCATGTCTGAAAATTTCATTAAGAATAATCCTCCTACTCTAATTGGTATTTGTTTTCCTACTACGTTTATAGGATAATATATAAGAGCAGCAAAAGCTGACTTCTTTCGTTTTTCCACAAATGTCACATATAGACCGCATTCTATTACTATGATTCTTAAAAGGGATACTACATTTTGTCACATTTCTGTCTTGCTCATGACATTCTTCGCATACGCATCCTATGTAAACCATTTATTTCCCATCCAATGTATCGTATTTATCACAGAGATATAAAACAGCCTTTCTTCCACATAAATAGCACTTATTTAGTAAACGTCCTGTAATAAAATCAGTGTGCCCAGATAGATTTATGTGGTTTTCTATCGTTTCTTCGCATTTTATAACATTTTTATCTTTCTCGTGGCAATTTTTACAAACGTCCATTATCTTTACTCCATAGATACATTTCCTATTAGAGATTGTTGTATCTCTTCCTCAAGATCCGCATATTCCTGAGTGTTGTTACTACATTCAAAAAAATTTTCGGATTTGGACAAAACGCTATCTAATATCGAGCTAAAAATGTCTTTAAGCCACACTTCAATTCTCCGCTTTAGCTCATCACTTATAGAAGTATAGTCTGGTATCCAGAAATCTGTGTATACGGTCCAATTTTCATCTCTTTTATCAATAAAAAACATTTCAGCAGAGAGAATGGGAAGTTCGTAATCTTTATGATTCAGAATCACTTCTATCTCTCCAACACTTTTATCGATTTTTGCGCTCACAATGTCCAAAAATATCAAATCATCGATTTTGAGCGAGAATTGGGTCATTTTAGAATCCTTCTAATACATCTTTTAGCAGACTCTCGGCAAGTTCTTGGCAGCTGTATACAAATTTGGCATGATCTGCTGGTATAACGTGATAGGTGCCGAAATCGCATTCGTAGGCATACATTCCGTATTTTCCTATGGTACCAAACAGCATTGAGATGTATACTGGATCATAGATATCCTTATAATATCTGAGCTTCATGACGATTTTGATTATATTCAGCGTATACTTATATAGTTTTACGCTTTCTATTCTATACTGCTTGAGTGCAATCCATGGGAGATTCATCATCCATCCTCGTTAATTGCAATACGTCTTTTTCTTAAGCTCTTCGAATCTATTAGATATTTTCTTATCGCTACTTGTACCGGAGACCAACTTATAAATTCCCTCATGTCTATATCCCGCAGCACCACTTATTTTCCAGCTGCTTTTGATCAAAGTGCCTTTAAATAGGAATCGATATTCTTTCATTATGGTATCTACGTATGGCCACACTTTGTGTATGTACCCTCTATCATCCAAACCATAGTTATTGGATTGGTCTCTCCCATATAAAGACATAGCTTTGTCAACGTCTTCAAATTTTTCTATCTTTTTCTCACTAAAAGTACTAGGATCCCTTGTAGCTACTCTTATAAGCAAACAAAACAGTGAGAGCATATGAGCTGTTTTCAGCCACCTACTTGAGCCAACTAACATCTTTACTACCAGCAT
>Ga0180437_10006498_pt1 | contig 15547 bp, 13 predicted proteins | sample SS_ome_4_FD_132410 | JGI IMG/M metagenome (GOLD analysis project Ga0180437, IMG submission 132410) | Hypersaline lake sediment archaeal communities from the Salton Sea, California, USA - SS_3_D_1 metaG | ecosystem: Environmental > Aquatic > Non-marine Saline and Alkaline > Hypersaline >...
CGGAATTAACCCAAGAAGATAGTCTTTACCCTTTGGCAATTAATAAGGATTATAATTTAGTATATGCCCAACCAAAATATTTGGATAAGGATCCGCAAGAGGTTTTGGATTTAATATTGCCAATATTGCAACCTGATGAAGAAAAACAAGAACAAATCAGAGAAGAATTATTAGCTAAATTGTTAAAAACAGATGACCCATACGAACCTTTAATGCATAAAGTTGAAGATAGTCAGGCCGAGAGAATTAAAGGATTAGAGATAAAGGGTATTCGTTCCACAAAAGAGACTTTTCGTTATTACCCTGAAAAAAATATTGGTGCTAATATTTTAGGGTTTGTTGGTTTTGATGCAGAAGGTTTTAAACGTGGATTATACGGAATTGAAGGTTATTTTGATGAACAATTGGGTGGTAAGCAAGGTGAAGTAATTTCTGAAAAAGATATTTCTGGCACTTTAATTTCTATTGGTGAAAAAAAATTTGAAAGAGCAGAAGACGGGGCAGATGTTATTTTAACCTTAGATAAAACAGTGCAATATGAAGTTTGTTCACAATTAAATCAGCATGCTGAGATAATTGAGGCTGAAAGCGCAGCAGCTATAGTCATGGACCCGTTTAGTGGAGCGATTATTGCTATGTGCTCTTATCCAGATTTTGACCCCAATGAATATAATATGGTAGCTGATGTTAGCGTTTATAATAATCGGGCAGTTTTTGAAGCTTATGAGCCCGGTTCAATTTTTAAACCAGTAACAATGGCTGCTGGTCTTGATTTAGGTGTCATTACTCCTGAGACTGAATATTTTGATGATGGCTTTGTTAAAATTGATGAATTTACCATTCGTAATGCTGATAAAGAAGCTCATGGCAAAAAAACAATGACAGAAGTTTTGGAAGAATCTTTAAATACGGGCACTATTTTTGTGGTAAGAAAAGTGGGAAAAAAGGATTTTCGTAAATATGTTGAGAAATTTGGTTTTGGCGAAAAAACTGGTATACAATTAGATGTTGAAGTCGCAGGGGATATTAGTTCTTTAAAGAAAAGAAGTGAAGTATATGAAGCTACTGGTTCGTTTGGGCAGGGGATTACGGCGACACCGTTGCAAATGGTTCAAGCATTTTCTGCTATAGCTAATGGGGGTGAATTAGTTAAACCATATATTGTGGAAGAGGTAAGAATGTTTGATGGTAGTGTTCAAAAGACAAATCATCCTCGACCAGTCCAAATTATTTCTTCTAAAACAGCTACTTTATTGTCAGGTATGTTGGTTTCCGTTGTGAAAAATGGTCAAGGTCAAAAAGCAGCTGTGCCAGGTTATTACGTGGCTGGTAAAACCGGGACTGCACAGATAGCAGAAGGAGGCGAATATTCTAACAAAACTAATCATTCATTTATTGGCTTTGCGCCAGTTAAAGATCCAGCTTTTGTAATGATCATTAAATTTGAAAATCCGAAAAAAGGTAGCTATTCTTCTGTGACTACAGCGCCATTATTTAGTAGATTATCAAAGTTTATTTTGGATTATTTTCATGTTATGCCTGATGCATTATAACTTACGAAAGTACAAATTAATACGAATATAATAATGTTAAGAGATTATGATGAGCAAATATTATAAAAGAGATGATTTGATTTATCCAGAATTAAGTTATAAAATTAACGGTATACTTTTTGACGTATATAATGAATTAGGTCCAGGACACAAGGAGAAATATTATCAGGCGGCTGTGTTTGAGGCATGCAATTAAATGGTTTTAGTGTTAAAGAAGAGTTATATGTGCCATTAAAATATAAAAATACTAAGATTGGAAATTATTATTTAGATTTTTTAATAGATAATATTATAATTTTAGAAATAAAAAAGGGTGATTGTTTTAGGAAATCCAGTATCGATCAAGTTTATCAATATTTAGTAGCCACTGATTTAGCTTTAGGGTTATTAGCACAGTTTACCGGGAACGGTGTAAGGATAAAAAGAATTTTAAATTTATACCCATGAAATAAGTATATTTGTAAATATTCGTATTTTAGTAAGATAAATTTATCAACAAATAAAAATTATATGAAAGAACTTTTATTAAAATCACTTAGGTTTTTTGCTAAAAAAATTATTAAAAAGTATCAACCAGAAATCGTTGGAATTACAGGTAGTGTGGGCAAAACTTCTGCTAAAGAAGCTATTTTTAGTGTTTTGTCTTATGAATATAATGTACGACGAAATATTAAAAGTTATAATAATGAAATTGGTGTGCCTTTAACTATTATTGGCAGTGAAACAGGTGGTAAATCATTATTTAAGTGGCTAAAAGTATTTTATAAAGCTAAAAAATTATTATTTATTAAAGATAAGAATTATCCTGAAATTATAGTAATGGAAATGGGTGCTGATAAAGTCGGGGATTTGGATTATTTAATGAAGATTATTAATCCTAGGATTAGTGTATTAACTGCTGTTTCGGAAACACATTTACATGCTTTTAAAGATCTTAAAGGTGTTTTAAAAGAAAAAGAAAAAATTGCTACTAGTCTAGGTAAAGACGGGATTGCTATATTAAATTATGATGATGAACATATAATGAGTGTTAAAGATAAATTAAAGGCAAAAGTTATTACATTTGGTTTTGCAGAAAACGCTGACGTACGAGGGAGTGAAATGCTTTTTTCTGGATTAGAACAGGATTTTTGTGAAACCCAGTATCAATGGGAATGTAAAATTTGGGGAACTAATTTTAAAGTTACTTATAATGGTTCAACTGTGCCTGTGTTTTTGCCTCATTGTTTTGGTAAACAACAAGTTTACGCTGCTTTAGCAGCAATAGCAGTTGGTGTGGCTAAAGGCATGAATTTAGTTGATATTTCTGAAAGTCTGCGTCAGTATCGGCCAGAAAAGGGCAGGATGAATTTAATTGCAGGAATTAAATATACTTTAATAATTGATGATACTTATAATTCTTCTCCTCATGCAGTTAAGACAGCTTTAGAAGTTATGCAAATGATTGATTTGCCAGAAGGCAAAAGAAAAATAGCTGTTTTAGGTGATATGTTGGAATTGGGCGAAAGATCAGCTGATGCTCATCGGGAAATCGGTTTTAAAGCAGCTGAAGCAGGAATTGATTATTTAATTACAGTTGGTAAAGAATCATTATTAACAGCAGATGCCGCTAAAGAAGCCGGTCTTTTAGAAAATAATGTTGAATGTTTTTCAGACAATGAAAAAGCTGGTGTGTTTTTACAAAATATTATGGAACCAGGTGATTTAGTTTTAGTTAAAGGTTCACAGGGTATAAGAATGGAAAAAATAGTTAAAGAAGTTATGGCTGAACCAATGAAAGCCAAGGAGCTTTTAGTCAGGCAAACAGGCGAGTGGGAGAATAAGTAAAAAAATGTATTGTCATCCTGAGTGAAACGAAGGATCTATGATGCGGGGGATTAGATTCTTCACGGAGTTTATCCTGAACGAAGTGAAGGATTCAGAATGACAATACGTTTTTTGCCGCCATCGTCTAACGGCCAGGACGCCAGGTTCTCATCCTGGTAATAGGGGTTCGATTCCCCTTGGCGGTACTAGAAAATACGCAAATTATGCGTATTTTTTGTTTGTCGGCTAGATGGCCAACAAAAAGAAAAATCTGCTTGACAAAGACCAGTGATTTTGATAAGTTGCAATATTCCTAGAAAATAGGGAATTCTTGTAATTTGACATAAAAAATAAACAAAAAGGAGGAGCAAAAGGAAAAGAAAAGAACAAGAAAGAAGAAAATGCGTAACTTGGTTAATAAAGTGAAAACAAATATGTGAAAGGAGGAAAAGAATGGCAGATATGGAAAAATTACCTTTGCTACGGGGACAATTCGTGTGGATTGTTACCAGAACAGATGGCAAAATGGTCCTAGCCGTAGGACCAAGTGCCTTTGATCTTAAGGACGACGAACTTTTGCTTGTCCCAGATCCGAGTAATTACAGGAAATTGATTCCTGTATCCAAAGAACATGCCATGAGAGCTGTTCAGGATTATGTTTACGTGGAAGAAGATGAATACGCGGTTATTCATAATCCAACTGAGTCATTCAATCAGGAACATCCCAATGGCCGGCTTGATAAAGAAAGAACTGAGACCATGACCTTGTTGCCTGGCCAAAAAAGGATAATTACCAAAGGGTCTATCCCAGTGTGGCCGCGGCAAAAAGTTGAATTACGCAAGATTCATCGCTTGTCAGCCAGCCAGTATTTAATGGTTGAAGTGCTGTCAGAGGAGATTGATGAAGAAGCGCCTTACTATGATTTGCTTGTTAAATGCGCAAAATTGAAAACAGCGGTGGTTGATGAAACAGTGGCTGAAGAAACTGAGACTGATAAAATTTCAGCAGCTTTATCAGATAAGGGTGAGCCTGAACAGACATCTTCTGAAGCTGGTTCAGAGACAAAAGATGAAGGTGCTGATTCTTCTGAAGAGAAAAAAGCGGAAGACAAACAGCCGAAAAAAGAAGAACCAGAGACCAGCGATTCTGATAATGGAAAATCTCCTACACCCAAGCTCAAAGTTGGCCAGAGAATTATTATCCCTGGCAGTTTGACAGAGACTTTTATCCCGCCGACTGGCACTGATGTGGTCAGTGAAACCCAGGATAGACTGATTGAAGAATCAGTTGAGGTGCCTTTACCTGCACAATCTGACGAAGAAGTTATCAAAGACATGATTGCTTCAGGCGTTCTTAAAATTGAAAGTGCAGAAAAAATTCTAGCAAAAGCAGGTTGGGGAGGAGACTTCGATGATCTGCGTTACTATTATAACGAGGAGAGAGAAGAAGGTAGGACGCGAGATGCTTTATGGACAGCTTTAGCCAAGACAGTCTCTGAAAAAATCCTGCGTAAAGTGGCCGAGGGAGCAAGGGAAAACCTACCCAAAACAGAGAAGAGGAAGATTTCCAAAAAAGTTTCTGCTGATGATGTTGTCAGGGAAGCTGTTGTTCTTGGACCGACTGAGTATTGTGTGCTGATCGACGAGAATGGCAGTCCTAATTCCAAAGCAGGTCCGGGACGCGTTTTCCCTGGTCCTAATGATACTTTCAGAACTGAAGGTTCACGCGACCGGGTTTATGACGCTTATCATCTTAGGCCTGATCGCGGCATTTTGCTGCGGGTAGTGGCTGACAAAATTTCCCGTCAGGAGCTTGAGGCTAAATTGCCAGTTGGCAGTAAAGCTGCCCTGGATGAAACCAGCAAAACAGAATTTGTCAAAGGTGATGAGATTTTTATCAGCGGCTTTGACGCTTATCTGGTGCCTCATAGTAATACTTTTGAGGTGATTGACCCTGTAACCCGTAATCCGCATATTGGCAATGATCATTCACAGGCTTATGTCCAGTCAATTGGCGTGGATCAGAAGTCTGGTGTCTATGTCATGAACGTTGAGACAGGGGAAGTCAAACTAGTTAAGGGTGAGAAAAAGCTCTTGCTTGACCCCAGAAATCAAAAACATGTTAAACGTTCAGTGCCTGGACGGCTGTGGAATCTGCTGATCGGTTATCATGAAAAGCACAAGCTGGTTGAACCTGATGATATGGTCGAAACCCCTTGGGCTTTGTCTGTGCAGGTTTCACCTAATATGGCTATGCTAGTGACTAGCGCTAAAGGTCGTCGGGTAGTCAAGGGCCCTTGTACTGAACTGCTCGGTTTTGACGAGACTGTCCAGGTTATCAAGATTTCTACTGGCCGACCCAAGCAAGAGGAAAAAGTAAAGGAAACTGGCTATTTGCGGGTAACTGGTAACCAGCCAACAGACCAGGTTATCCTGGTAACTGCAGATAAGGCCAATTTAACTGTTGACGTGCAGTACACTGTTGAATTTTATATCCAAGGAGAGACAGACGAAGAAAAAGCAGCATCAATGGAAAAGTGGTTCCTTTACAAAAATTATATCTGGTTGCTTTGCGCTCACACCCGTTCGCGGTTACGCGCAGCAGCAGAACAGATTAATTTTTCTGAACTGCGTGACTCAGTCACTGATTTTACCCGTGATACAATCCTGGGTAAAAAACCAGCAGGCGAAACTGCTCATCGGCCTGGCCTTGATTTTCCTGCCTGTAACATGAGAGTGGTAGAAGTTGAAGTGCTGGATTATTCAATCGATGATCCGGTCATTCAGCAAGAGCTTGATAAAGCCAACCAAGCCATGGTTACTCAGGATATTCAAGATTCTGCTTTAAGAGCTAAGCTTGCTTCAGAAAAGGAAAGAGATAAAATTTCTGCAGAGCAAGCCGCTTTGAGGTTGGCCCAAACTAAACGGTCTGTGGACACTGCCACTGAGGAAGCCAAGATAAGGGATGAAGGCGAGGCTGCTCGAATTGAGCTTGACAAAGAACAAACAAAACGATTGTCAGAAGCCGAGGTGGACAAAGCCAAGATTGCAGAAGAGGCTGCTGTTGCCAGGGACGAGGTTGCCAAGCAGACAGCTAAACGTACTGCTGAAACAGAGCTTGAAAAGGTCAAGATTGGCGAAGTTGCAGCAGAACAAAAAGCCGAGATTGAAAAAATTCGGACAAAACGTAATGAAGAGCTTACTCTTGCCAAGGCTGAGAGCGATAATAAGGTCAAGGAAACAACAGCTGAACTGGGGCATAAGATTGATATGCTCTTGGCTGAAAAAGGCGCTGAATTGGCAACCAAGCAAGACGAGGAGAAAACTCGGACAGCCGGTGTTCAACGCGAAATCACTGAAGCTGATACAAGGTTACAAAATAACCTTAAAAATCAGGGACGAATTCAGGTTGCTGCTTTCCGTAAGTTATTGGCGAAAATTGCAGCTGATCTTGCCAAGGCCGAGGCCGAGGCTGATGCTACCAGAATTTCTGCTCTGCAGGAAAAACTGGTTGAAGCCATTGAAGGACTGGGTAATAAGGAAGTCTTGGCTGAACTGGCCAGGAATTTACCTGAGGCTACTGGTTCCTTGGGGCTTTTACTTGGTAAAGGCGGTGTGCAAGCCCTGTCAGAACTTTTAAAGGGAAAACCATTAAAAGATGCAATTAATCCTTTGCTTGCCAGAGCATGTGATGTGGAAGCTCAAGCTGAAAATGACGTAGCTGAGGCTGAAAGATCAGAAATTGCAGGGGATGACGAATAATCCCTTCTAAAATTAAACCCCGAACTATATTATAGTTCGGGGTTTTTCTATTGACAAAAAAATACTTATATTATATTTTTAATATATGAAAAATATGAAAAATCATATTTAATAGTAAGCATAAATATATGACAAAATTAAACATTCCAGAAATAACTAATTATGGTATGGCTACCATGGGAGAACGTGGTCAAGTGGTGATACCTAAAAAAATTAGAGAAAAAATGAAAATTAAAGCTGGGGATAAGTTTATGGTTTTTTTAAAGGGTGATGCTGTTGTTGCCTTTATTAAACCAGAAAAATTTGATAAGCTTATATCAGAGTTTACTAGTCAATTATTTAATTTAAAAAATATTAAAAAATAATTCATATATATATGAAATGGTTTTTAAATAGTTTGAAAAAGTTAGCTAAACGTAAATTATTTTGGGTTTTAGCTATAGTTATAGTAATAATTATTATTTTGATAATTCGATCAGCAGGAGGACCAGAAGTAGAATATATTACTGAAAAAGTTATAAGAGGTGATCTTGTGCAAACTGTTTCAGAAACAGGTTCAGTCAAGGCAGCCACTGACATTAATTTAAATTTTAAAGGAACAGGTACAATTGTTGAAGTTAATGTAGTTGAGGGTGATGAGGTGCAACAAAATGATATTTTAGCTCGTTTAGATGCAGGGAATTTAGAAATTCAAGTCAGACAAGCTCAAGCTAATTATAATATGGCTTTAGCTAATTATAATAAATTAATTGCCGGAGCTAGTGAAGAAGATATTAATGTCAGTGAAGAAAGTACAAATAATGCTTTTATAGCTTATGAAAATGCCAAAAGAGATCACGAAGCTTTATTAAATAAAATTGAAGCTGACATTAAAGCTTATGAAGAAGCAGTTAAAAACGCTGCAACAAGCTTACAAGATACAACTAATTCTTATGACCAGACAATTTTGAATTCTAGAACAAATTTATTTACTTCTTTAACTAGTTCATTAGCAACAGCTGATCATGCCTTAGATATTATTGAAGTGGTTTTTAATAATAAGGATCTTGAAGGTGGATTTAGTGTTGAGAACCTGCAAGCAAAAATTAGTGCTGATCATTATTATGATATTGCCAGGGAAGAATTACCAAAAGCAGAAGATTTATTAGATAATGCAAAAGCTAGTTTAGTTAAAGAGGATATTATTAAAGCAGCAACTGATAATTTGCAGGCTTTGGATACTACTAAAAAGTCATTAGATAATACTTTTTTAGCGCTGTCTGCTTCTACAACCACTTTTTATTTTAATGATGCTGAGTTGGATGCTTATAAAGCTACGGTTAAAGCAGAACAAGCAGCTTTAGATGGAGCAATTAGTTCCGCTAATAATAATTATCAAGCGTGGTTAAATTCTAGATTGACTTTTGATAGTAGCGTTAATACTGCTCAGGGTAATTATGAAACATCTGTAAAAAATTTAGAAACAGCACTAGCTAATAAAGAATTGCAAATTGCTAATTCTCAATCAGCAATGGATAATGCTTTTGGCTCTTATAATTTATCAAAAGCACAATTAGACTTAAAAAAAGCTCCAGCCCGTAGTGTTGATGTTGCCTATTATCAAGCACAAGTTGATCAGGCACAAGCGGCTTTAGATTTGGCTTATAAAAATTTGGATGATTATATAATTTATGCACCAATTAATGGGCTGATTACTTTTGTTAATTATGATGTAGGTGAACAGATTGGAGTGGGCTTAACTACTGCAGAGACAAAACCTGTTATATCTATGCTTGGTAAGGGTGACTTTGAAATTGAAGTTGATGTGCCAGAATCAGATATTATAAAAATTAGTATTGGTGACGATGCCAATATTACTTTAGATGCTTACGGAGAAGATGAGATGTTTTATGGTCAAGTTGTTTTTATTGATTTAGCGGAAACATTAATTCAAGACGTTGTTTATTATAAGGTGACTGTTGCTTTTGAACCAAGTGAATTGGATATTAAAACTGGTATGACAGCTAATGTTGATATTATTACTGATAAAAAAGAAAGTGTTTTGTATGTGCCTATTCGTTCAGTTAAAGAAGACGAGGAAGGTAATAAATATGTTGAAGTTTTAAAATTAGGTGGCCCTAGCAAATTAGATATAAAGACTGGCTTAAGAGGTGATCAAGGTATACAAATTTTAGAAGGTTTAGAAGAAGGTCAGGAGATAATTACTTATAAGAAAGAAAAATAAAATTACATGGCAAAGAATAAATTAATAAAAACAGTGGATTTGTGTAAGCAATATGAAAATGATGAAGTTATTACTAAGGTTTTATATGATGTTAGCGTAGAAATAGATCAAGGGGAGTTTGTAGCGATTATGGGGCCTTCTGGCTCTGGCAAATCTACTTTAATGCATATTTTGGGTTTTTTAGATAAGTTAACTTGTGGCTCGTATTATTATTTGGGTAAAGATGTTAGTCAATTAGATGACGATGAATTAGCTGATATTAGAAATAAAGAAGTTGGTTTTGTCTTTCAGGCTTTTAATTTATTACAAAGAACTAGTGTTTTTGATAATGTTAAATTGCCTTTAATTTATTCAAATAAAAATATTGGTGATAAAGAAGTGCTTGATGCGATCAAGTCAGTTGGACTTTATCATCGTAAAGATAATTTATCTAACCAGCTTTCTGGTGGAGAAAAACAAAGAGTGGCTATTGCTAGAGCTCTTGTTAATCGACCTTCAATTATTTTTGCTGATGAGCCAACTGGTAATTTGGATTCTAAAAGTGGTAAGCAAATTATGGAGATTTTACAGGATTTAAATGAAGAAGGCAAAACTATAGTTTTGGTCACTCATGAAAAATATACAGCTGAACATGCCCGTAGAATAATAAATATTGTTGATGGTAAAATTATAAAAGATTATTATGTTAAACATAGATTGATTGCTAGGCAAGAAAAAATATTAACTAAATAATATATGGATTTGGCTAATTCTGTCAGAATAGCATTTGTTGGCTTGAAGTCAAAAAAGACCCGAACATTTTTAACAATGCTCGGGATTATTATTGGTATTGCTTCAGTTATTATTATCTTGTCAGTGGGAGCAGGAGCACAAAGCTTGATTTTAAATCAAATTAGAGGTTTTGGCACTAATTTAATTACTGTTTTTCCTGGAGCTTCAGAAGAAGAAGGTCCGCCGCCAACTGTTTTTGGCGCAGTTAATACTGATTTAAAAGCAGAAGATATGGAGGCAGTCGCTAATAAAAGGAATGTGCCTAATGCTGAAGCTGTAACTTATTATGTGCAAGGTTCGGCAACTATGAGTTATCGGGAAAATCAATTCGATGGAACTTTTATAGCCACAACCGCTAGTTATTTATCTGTTCATGATGAAGAAGTGGCGGAAGGTAGGTTTATTAGTTTACAAGAAGAAAAAGATTTAGCCAAAGTTGTTGTTTTAGGTACGGAAGTAAGAGATCAATTGTTCAGTGATATAGATCCAATTGGTAAAACTATGAAGATTCGTAAACATTATTTTAAAGTTATTGGCGTGATGAGGCCACGAGGAGTAGAAGGTTTTCAAAATCAAGATACTTTAGTTTTTATTCCTATTTCCACAGGCCAAAAGATAATGTTAGGTATTAATCATATTTCTATTGGCAGGATAAAGGTTGATTCTCCAGAAAATACTGAGAGAGCAGTTGAAGATATAAAATTAACATTACGAGAACAGCATAATTTACGAGAAGGTGATTTTGATGATTTTTCAGTTAGATCACAGGCTCAAGCAATTGAAATATTTTCTGCTATTACTGATTCTTTAACTTTCTTTTTAGCTGCTATTGCTGCAATTTCTTTATTTGTTGGAGGGATTGGCATTATGAACATTATGTTAATTAGTGTAACAGAAAGAACAAGGGAAGTAGGCTTACGCAAGGCTTTAGGTGCAAAAAATAAAAATATTTTAAACCAATTTTTATTTGAAGCAATTGTCGTAACTTCATTAGGAGGTATTATTGGAGTTATTATGGGAATTTTAGTGTCCTGGTTAGTAGCTTTTATCGCTGGTTATCTTGGTTTTGACTGGGATTTTATAGTTTCATTTTTTGCCATATTGTTATCTTGTACGATCTCAATTATTGTTGGCTTGGTTTTTGGTTTGTATCCAGCTTGGAAAGCTTCACAATTAAATCCTATCGAGGCTTTGCGTTACGAATAAATATTTATGATTAGAATAGTTAAATTATTTAAACTTGCTAATGAATCTCTGTGGCGTCATAAACTCAGAGCGGTTTTAACTATTTTAGGTATTACAGTCGGTATTACTGTTGTTATTGTTGTTTTATCAGCTGGCCAGGCTATTGAGGATTTTATTACAGGTCAGGTTACAACATTTGGCACTGATTGGATTGAGGTTGAAATAAAAGTACCTAGTGCTGGAAAAACTTCTTTTGAAAATGCTGGTGGTATTGCTCAGGGCATAACTATTACAACTTTGAGTTTGGATGATGCTGAAGAAGTAGCTAAACATCCCAATATTAGAGATTATTATGCTGGTAATGCTGGTCAGGACATAGTTAGTTATCAGGATAAAAATAAATTTACTATGTTTTTTGGGGTTTCAGCTAGTTTTATTGATATTGATCCTGGAGAAATCGTTGAAGGCAGATATTATACAGATGATGAAGATAAGGGTTTAGCTAGAGTAGCTGTATTAGGTAGTGGCATAAAACAGACTTTGTTTGGTGATGATGATGCGATAGGTAAAAAGATAAAAATCAAAAAACAAAGCTTTAAGGTTATTGGGGTGATGGCAGAAAGAGGAAGTGCTGGTATTTTTTCCATGGATGACGTTGTTTATATACCGACAAGGACAGTACAAAAATTGATATTAGGGATTGATTATTTATCTTTTATATTTGCTAGGGCATATGATAATAGTATTGCTCAGCAGACTGCTGATGATATTACTTTAATCATGAGAGATCAGCATAATATTACTGATCCTATTCGGGATGATTTTGCTGTTACCAGTGCCAAAGAAGCATTAGAAATCTTAGATTCAGTTACCAGTGTAATAAAAATACTATTATTTGCTATTGCCATGATATCATTGATTGTTGGTGGAGTAGGTATAATGAATGTTATGTATGTCTCAGTTGTTGAGCGTACATTTGAAATTGGTTTGCGTAAGGCTTTAGGTGCTAATAAGTCCAATATTTTAAATCAATTTTTATCCGAAGCAGTAGTGATAACTTTAATAGGCGGAATTATTGGTATTTCTTTGGGTGTGTTTATCACTTTTATGTTAAGTTATATTGCTACTAATTATTTGGGTTTTGATTGGCAGTTTTACTTTTCAATTCAGTATATAGCTTTGGCGGCTGGCATGTCAATTCTAGTAGGGTTTGTCTCTGGCTTATATCCGGCTAGACAGGCTGCCAGTTTAGATCCGATTGTGGCATTAAGAAAAGAATAGGCGGATTTGCAAATAGGGAATTGATTATTTATTAATTGAGCGCAAGCTTGATTTATTTGTTTTTAGCACTCGGACTTGACGAGTGCTAAGTTGTTTTTGTATAATGTAAATAATGAAAGACAGACAAAAAAGTTTACTTAATTTAATAATTTCTGAACATATTAAAACAGCTGCCCCTGTTGGCAGTAAGCTTTTGAGTTCTGGACAAAAAGTGTCTTCAGCCACAATCAGAAATGAAATGGCTGATTTGGAAAAACAAGGTTATATTTATCAACCGCATACTTCTGCTGGCCGAGTGCCAACTGAAAAAGGTTATCAGTTTTATGTTGATAATTTTGTTGAAAAAAGGGAAATTAAACCTAATTGGCGCCAGAGTTTTGACCAGGTTTTAAAAGCAAAATTAGATAAAGATGTATTATTAAAAAATTTAGCTAAAAATGTGGTAGAATTAGCAGATGAAACAGTGATTGTCGCTTTTGATCAAAATAATGTATATTATACTGGGTTAACTAATTTATTTAAAAAACCCGAGTTTGCCGAACAAAGTTTGATTTGCAATATGTCACAAGTAATTGATCATCTAGATGAGGCAGTTAATAAGGTTTTTGATAAAATTAATAAGGTTGAAATATTAATTGGTTCAAAAAATCCTTTTGGTGATGATTGTTCTTCTGTTTTGGGTAAATATCAATTAAAAAATAATGAAACAGGGCTTTTTATTATTTTAGGTCCCAAAAGAATGGATTATAATAAAAATTTAGCCTTGGTTAATTATATAAAAGATTCATTAGTTAAAGTCTAATATGGCTGAGAAAAAAAATAAAAAAAATCAAGATGATTTAAAATCCAAATGCCAAGAATATTTAGCTGGCTGGCAAAGAGCTAAAGCAGATTATGAAAATTTTAAAAAAGAGACAGATAAACGGATGTCAGAGGTTTCTGATTATGCTAAAGCTGGTTTGGTTAGTGAATTGATTCCAATATTAGATAATTTTACCAAAGCTGTTGAGCATGTTCCGGAAGAGCAAGCAAAAGAAGATTGGGTCGTAGGAATTTTTCATATAAAAAAACAATTGGAAGATTTTTTGACTGATAATGGTTTGGAAAAAATTGTTACGGTTGGTCAAAAATTTGATCATAATTTGCATGAAGCAGTAGGTAAGGAAAAATCAGAACAGGAAAAAGATACTATTATTAAAGAAGTGAGTTCTGGTTATAAATTGAATGGTCAGGTAATAATACCTGCCAAAGTAATAGTTAGTGAATAACATAATTAAGTCTATTATTACTTTGCTAATAATAGATCAGGAGAGAAAATTATGTCATTAATTAAAAGGTCACCATTATTTGAAGAATGGGAAGATATGGAAAAAGCTTTGCGTAATTGGCAAATGCCAATGGAAAAAATTTTTATACCAGCTATTGATGTTTATAAAGAAAAAAATAATGTGATTGTAAAAACAGCTATAGCTGACATTGATCCAAAGGATATAAAACTTGAAGTTGAAAATAATATTTTGACAATTAGTGGTAAGACTGAAAAAAAATCAGAGGTTGATGAGAAGAGTTATTACCGTCGCGAAATTAAACATGGTAGTTTTCAAAGATCAGTAATGTTACCAGCAGAAATAAAAGCTGATCAGATAAAGGCTGATTACGAAGAGGGAGTGTTGAAGATTACTGCACCTATAGCTAAAGAAGTAAAAGCTAAAGTTAAGAAAATTTCAGTGAACATAAAAAAATCTAAAAAGAAATAAAAAAACCCGGTCTTAAAAAAGAACCGGGTTTGAGTGAGAGAAATTATGCTTGTTTAATTTTGCGTTCGTCACCCAGGAATAATTGCGGAAATTTTTCGTCCATGAAGATTAGAATAGGTAGTGTGACTTTTTGACCACCAGGGATGTTAAATATTGCCCGACTTGGAGTCCCGTCGATTTTAGGACGAGCAAGATCGAATTTTGGTACCCCATTGACAACTGTTGAAGCAATATGCTTGTTGGTTTTTTCAGCCCAGCCTGGTGCTATTTGCCTGACCCGTTCAATCACTTCTGGTCTTACATGAAAAAATTGGCCACTTAGACTTGATCCGCCATTATTCCTTTTTACAAATTCAGACATGTTCAGTATCCTCCCCCTCGTAAATGATTTTTGGATTTTTAAAAATTAAAGGTGCTAAGATGTGATCTTTTCCCCTCTGAATTATTAAAAATCACGTTTACATTATAACTAGATATTAAAATATTGTCAAATGGCAGCTGGTTTATGGTAAATATTTAAGCTATAAGCTATAAACTATTTGCTATTAGCAAAATAATAATTAATAACAAACAATATGTCAAAAATTTTAGGTATTGATTTAGGAACAACCAATTCATGTATGGCAATTATTGAAGGTGGTCAGCCAAAAGTATTAGAAAACAAAGAAGGTATGAGAACTACTCCTTCAATGGTAGCTGTATCAAAAAACGGGGAAAGATTAGCTGGACAATTAGCTAAAAGGCAGGCTGTGACAAATCCAAAAAATACTGTGTTTTCAGTTAAAAGATTAATAGGTCGGCGCTGGGATGATTCAGAGGTACAAAAAGATAAAGAGACCTTGCCTTATGAATTAGTTCAAGCCGGTGAAGGTGTTAAAGTAAAAATGAGTGATAAAGAATATACTCCCCAAGAAATTTCAGCTATGATTTTACAAAAAATGAAAACAGATGCTGAAGAAAAAATTGGTGAAAAAATCACTGAAGCGGTGATTACTGTGCCTGCTTATTTTGATGATGCGCAAAGACAAGCAACTAAAGATGCTGGCCAAATTGCAGGTTTGGAAGTTAAGAGAATAATTAATGAACCAACTGCAGCTGCTTTGGCTTATGGTTTTGATAAAAAGAAAAATCAACAGATTGCAGTTTATGATTTAGGTGGTGGTACTTTTGATATTTCAATTTTAGACGTATCAGAAGACACTGTAGAA
>Ga0180437_10006501_pt1 | contig 15545 bp, 8 predicted proteins | sample SS_ome_4_FD_132410 | JGI IMG/M metagenome (GOLD analysis project Ga0180437, IMG submission 132410) | Hypersaline lake sediment archaeal communities from the Salton Sea, California, USA - SS_3_D_1 metaG | ecosystem: Environmental > Aquatic > Non-marine Saline and Alkaline > Hypersaline > Sediment...
ATTGTAGAAGACGTGCCGGCCGACGACCTCCGCAACTTGTGTGGAACACTCCGCGGCCGACCACACGCCCTCGGGGTAGGTATCTGGAGTCGCCTGCCAGTCTACCGTCCACGCGCGCAACTCCGGCGTGACGCTCGTATTGCTCGTCGCCAGGTTCGCGCGGAGCCGAATGGTCGTGTGGCCGATGCCGCTGAGATCCGCGCCGCTGGCAACGTTTGCGTATCCGGGGAGAGGCGTATCGCCCGTGCCGGGCAGCACGTCCACCGTGAGCGTGGTGCCCGCCGGTGTCGCAGCGTCGAACGTCAGCGTACCCCAGCTTTCAAACGGCAAAGGCGTAATGGCGGTGGAGGTCACACTACCGGAGAAAACGTACCCCGAACTGGAGTACGTTCGCAAGTTGTCCCAGAAGAACGTGCAGAAGTCGCTGTTCGATGCAATCGTTTCCAATCGCAGTTCCAACTGCTGATTGCCGGTAATCGCGGAGACATCCACGGAGCGGTCCGGGTAGAGTTCTTCGCCGGCTCCCGTCGGCCGAACGGACCATACTTCCGTGCCGCCAATCAGAAGTCTGGCCTCCACGTGCTCCGCGAACTGGGCGCGACCGTCAAACATCAGGGTATCGACGCCGGTCCAATCCACCGTCTGGCGAAAACTGCCATAGTCACCGACACCGTGGGCGTAACTGCTCCAGAACGCCGTGGCAAATGAGTAATTTCCCTCGCTCGACCAATTGGAGCTTTGCCAACTCGAGAGTTCGATGGCATCACTTTCATACTCCGTCCATCCATCCCTGGTTTCGTAGCCGGGGCTTTCTATCACGTCCACGGAAGTCTGCCCGCCCCCCCCCGCCAGCACCACGGCTCCCGGGTTGCTTGTGGCGCTGGTGTTCGTCAACGTATCGGAGCCGAAGTCCGCCTGGCTCGTCTGGATCCACGAATCGGTAGTGCCCGGAGTGGCCTGGCGCGCCTTCACGCGATAGCAGTATATCCGGCCGGGCGTCAGACCGGTGAACGTGTGCTGCGTGTCGGTGATCCAACCGCTCTCACCCTCGGGCGAGCTGAAGTCGGCATCGTCGTCATACTCGGCGAAGTACTCGGCGGCCCCTTCCACGGCACTCCAGGAAATGGTGTTTTCGCGACCAAGCGTCGTGGCCGGTTGCGCGTCGAGAATCGGCGCGGGCAACACGATGGAGACTGGATAATCTTCGACCTCGCCGTCGCTGGCCCGACCGATCGGCAAAAGGCCGCCCACCGTGCTCAGCCGAAAGCGGGCATACGTGTTGCCCAACTCGACGTTGGCGCCCGTGTCCCGGGGAATCGTGAAGTGGAGCGTTTGCGTGCCGTCGGCAGCGCCCAGATCGTGGCTGGTGAAGATCTGCTCACCCGGATCGTCCCAGTCGCCGTCCCGGTTGAAGTCGATCCAGGCATCGAGACGATTGGAGGAAGCATGGGCGTTGTGCAACTGGACGTTGACGCTGGCGGTCGTGTTGGCGGCCTCGGGCGACGCATACAGCGTGGAGGTGTTGAACGTGACGCCGTCTTCGTCGTCCGGCGTGCCGGTCGCGTCGTCCCCGTCGGCATTGGCCGCAGGCAGACCATCGGCTTCCACGTCACGGTTCGGCCCCAGCGTCGGCCCGATCGCACCATGTCGGGCGCCGTCATCGGCAAGCGTGGTCGGATAGCTGGTGGCAAAGCCGCTTTGCGCGGCGGTCGGCGCATCGCCGAAGTCCTGCGACGCCGCTTCTGTTGTGTTCCCGAAGTGGATGCCCGCAACATCCTCACCGGGGCCGAGGACCACCGTATGGGTGCCGCCTTCGCTGAGGAGCAACTCGACTTTGCTGACCTCGAAATCGGCCCCCTGAGGGTTCGAGGCTCCGACCGCCGACATTTCCGAGGCCAGCCCCCAGGTTTCGGAGCCGTACGCGCCGACTAATGTCATCGAAGCCGTCGAGGGCGTGGCGTCGGCTTCCGCCCCGGGAAAGGTCTGCTCCCAACCCTCTTGCATCACCTCGGCCACGGTATAAGTCCCCGGCAGCAGCCCGGGGATGGAGTAACCGCCGGTGACGGCATCGGTGAAGTCGAAGGGCTCGCCGGGGTCGAGCTGGCCGTTGCGGTTGGAATCGACGTAGATGGTCCAGCCGCCCAGACCCGGCTCGCCGTCGTCCCAGTTCCCATCGGCGTCCAGGTCGTTCCACTTGCTGCCGGAGATCGTGCCCGGACTCGACGAAATCGGGTAGATGAGTTCCAGAGTCAGGCTCTCGGCTCCACTGAGATCGGAGACACTCGAGGAAGGGGTCACCGTGAAGGAGATCGTGCCGTCGGCCGCCAGCCCCTGCAACAGGGAAAGGGGAAGGTCCACCGACGTGGTGACTTCCTGCGCCTGCTCGCCGCCGGTCACAAACAGATTCTCGAGGAAGGTCCCCTCGGCACTCAGCCCCAGATACTCACTGGAGGAGTCCAGATCTGCAACGGCCGTGACCTTGAGGGTCCCGGCGCCGCCTGGCTGGGGAGCGCCGGCAAAATCGACCGTGAAGACGTTCGGCGCGTAAACGTTATCGGCCTCGGTATGGCTCGCCGAAAACTGGCCGGCTCCCGACAACGTGTAGCTCCACGACAACGGAGCCAGGTCGTTGCCCGAGAGGTCTTCGATGTCGTTTGCGTCGGGCGCCAGGCTCACGTGGAGCGTGCCGTCCAACAGTCCCGATACGGGAAAACGCCAGGTGTTGGAACCGGGAGGGGTCGCAGTAGGCGCGCCCACCGAAGCAGAATCCGCCGCCGCACCGCTTAGCTGTAGATCACCGGCATCCACGCCTCGCACGGCTTCAGAAAAAGTCACGTCCACGTCCAGTGCCGATCCGCTGACCGTCGACCCCGGCGCCGGAAAACGGCCCGTGACCGTCGGCGGCGTCGTGTCGGCGGCCAGCGGAAACAGGATGTCGTCGATCCAGGCGGCATCGGAACCACGGGAGATCGACCCGTCTTTCTGGTAGGTCCAGGCAAATGTGCGGGGGCCGGCGGCGACGGTGTACGTCTCTTGAGCCCAAGCCTCTTCCCCGCCCCAACTTCCCTCCATATTCCCATCAATGTAGAACCTCAGAAAATCACAACAACTCTCCGAGGAAACCTTCCGCCAGAATGACATCTCGCCCGCGTCCGTGGTCATGGCGACCGAGAGCGTCGTGTCCTCCCAATGCGTAATGTTCCCGGACCTGGCACTGTAGACGCCGCCATGCTCGTCCGTGGTGGTGATGGTCCAGCCCGCGTCGCCCGAGTGCGTCCAGGGGAACTTGCTGAAGTCGCCCGTTTCGAAACCTTCAAGCTTGGCCTCGTCGGGCCTGACGTCCACTGCAGCGGCATCCTGGCCCGAGGAGTCGTTATTGGCCCCGTCGTGGTCGCTCACGGTCAGGATCACTCCGATCCAGTGGTCGCCTGCGTCGATATCGGCGGGCATCGCAGGAGGTGTGGGAACGTTGACGGTGAATGAGGACTTGGGGGCGAAACTATGGGTGAAGCTATGATTCTGAATCAGCCGGTCGGCGGCGGATATCCGGTCATCCGTTGAGAAATACACGTCGACATGGACGGTGCCGCTCCACGAAGCCGCGGAATAGTTGTGGACGACGTAGGACATGCTCGACAGCTGCTCGCCCGCGCCGAGTCCGGCGGGCGAAACTTGAACGTCCAATGGGATCAAATCAAACGACGACGGCGTATCGCCACCGATGTAGGTGTCCCTGATGTCGGAGAATTTGTCCGAGGTAATGCGCGGGAAAAACGTCTTCGTATCCGTTCCGCTCGACAGCACGGCGTAGGCCGTTTGCTGGCCGAGCCCATCGGTATGGTGCGCCGCGCTGCCACTCTGGCCCGCGTAGCTGTACTTGTCGATGGACACCCGGTTGCCGTGCCAGGTGCCAAGAAAGGAATCCGTGGAATCAAAGCTGCCCGACCAGCTATACATGTCCTCGCCGTCGTATGGGCTCTCCCCAGGGTAGCCCGGATTGGAGAAGGTGCTCCCCGTGTAGAAAGTCGGACTGTCGTTGAAATCATATCCCAGCCAGCCCGACAGAGCGCCGATCGGTCTGTCCAGGTCGATGACGGCCATGTCGTCGTCAAAGTCACGGTCCTGGATCCAGCCGGTCCAGGAGTGCAGGTCGACGGCCGACGCGTCTCCGTAAGGCCGTTCACCTTGATCGTACGCCGGCACGACCACGATATCGGAAGCCCATTCTCCATGGTCCGGGTCATAGACGCAGTGGCCGGCCGTGAGCACGTGGAGAGGATCGATCAGAACGCCCGATCCAACGTACGACCCGTCGGAAAAAGTCATGAACAGCTTGACGTTCGCGCTCCATGGGAAGGAGCTTGGGTCGGTTACGAGGGCGAGATCGGTGAAGTTCTTCTGGCTGTGGGTCTCCGTCGGCTCGTCGGCTCTTGCCCCCAAGCCTCCCACAACGCCGCCGCTGTCCGGAGTCGCCGCTGCGACGGTGGCCTCACGGATGGATACTTCGCCCGTTGCGACGTGGTACGATACCAGTTGCCCTGCGGAATCTGACGACGGTCCCGTTTTACCTCCTTCGTTTCCCCGGGGAATTGGCAGAGGGACGTACCGTTCGGGATCAGCCGGAAAACGACTCCGCCCGCGTACGGTTTCCGCTTCGATCGCGGCCGCCTCGTCGCCGGATAAACGATCGTACAGGTCCCACTCATGCGCCGCCCCGCCGACGTTCAGCAGTCTTCGCTGCTCCAGCAGTTCCACTCCCAGCCGCCGAAGATGCGGGCACGGGCGTGTTGCGTGACCGGTTCGTCTTGTGCTGTGTCGCAAGCCCCGTGCTGCAACGCATCCCTCAGCGTTTCGAGACGATCCTCGACAATCACGGCTGATCTTCATGGGGCCTTTCTTTCGCAAAACCGTAGTACACGCTCTTGTCACGTCGCCTAAGACCGATTCTAATTCCCACGCATATGCGCGTCAAACATCGGGGTCCATCTTGCCCTCCGACAGAGGCGGCCGATTCTGGTCACGGATCCTATCGGATGAAGTGTGTACGGACGTGCCGTTACCCTGGCGGGAGCGTGGCACACACACGTTCCCTCGCAGTACGTCCTCCGAATCGACCGAGGTCTACGGTTCAGACGTGGCCGCCTCAGGGTAGAGCGCGTAGAGGGCTGAGCGACACCAAGGCGGCCCGACATGGCCCTTCGCCGACATGCGAAAGCGGCGAAAAGTGTGGAACCGAGTGCAATTGCCGGCTCGACCGGACTTGCGGCCGGAGCGAAATGCCCAAATGCGAACTGATTGGCAAGTTCCCAGCACGAAGATCTGCTGGACTAACTCGCTTCGACGGAACGCTTTATGGCGAGTCGAGTGCGACGAGCGTTGGCGGTCCGGGAGACTGCCCCCCCGGGAGACAATTGGTATTCTCGAAAGAAGACGCTACCATGCGGGTACTCCCTTGAGGAAACACAGCAGTCCCTAAGAACTCGTACAGAAACAATTTCCCGGATTCCGAAGGGGACAGTCCCATTTTCCCTGCGGGAGAATCGGGACAGTCCCCAAGTTATTCACTTACGAGTTCTAAGTAGTCCCCTCACGAGGACTGAGAAAGGAGAATGCAAATGCAGAAACTCGTTCCTGCCGTTCCGTTGGCCCTGATCATTGCCACCGCCGTCGCGTCGACGGCCGGGGGCGCCGAACCGGCGGCTGTGATCGACGCGGCCAAGTTCCCCAACCTCCAGGCCGCCTTCGACGCCGTGCCCGAAAGCGGCGGGCTGGTAAAGCTGCCGCCTGGCGATTTCAAACTCACCAGCCCCTTGGTCCTCTCCCGCAGCAACACCCGCGTGCAAGGCGCCGGTGCCGCTACCCGGCTGATCAATTGCAGCGCCGACGGACAACCGGCCCTGATCATCCGGCCGGCCGACCGGGCCGCGAACGCCGGCTCGCGACTGTGGCGCGTGCAACTGGCCAACTTCCGCATCAACGGCGATCCCGAAACGGTCGACGCCAAGAGCACCGCCCCGAAAAGTGGCGACGGCCTGCTGGCCGAGGGCGTCAACGAGATCTACCTCCACGGCCTCAGCGTCGACCACCACGGCGGCCACGGCGTCAACCTGGTCGATTGCTACGAGGATCCCCGCATCTGCGACTCGATCATCACCTACAACGCCAAGGCCGGCTTGAACCTGCTCCGGTGCCACGACATCGTGGTCAACGGCAACCAGCTCGAGGAGAATCAGGACGCCGTGCGCTGCATCGACAGCTTCAATCTGTGTATGAACGGCAACAACCTCGACGACCATCTCCGCGACGGCGTGGTGATCGAGAACACCTACGGCTCGGTCCTCTCGGGCAACATGATCGAGGAGTGCCACGGCATCGCCGTGATCATGGACCGCGACTGCTACGGCAACACGGTCAGCGCGAACGTGCTGGCCCATAATGCGGGCGGCGGCGTTGACCTGCGCGACGCCTGGGGGTGTGCAATCTCGGCCAATACGTTTACCATGGATACGCCGTTCGGGGTCCACATCGGGCCGGACAGCGGCCGCATCACGATCACCGGCAACAATTTCTCCAACGCCCACATCGGCGGGAAGGTCAAACGCGACGACCCCGCCGGCGGCGTGGTGCTGGAGGGAGTCGCCGACGTGGCGATCTGCGGAAACGTGTTCACCGGGATGCGGCAGCAGGCGGTCCAAGGCGACGAGAAATGCCGACGGATCGCGATTAGCGGCAACGTGACGGCCGATCGGAACCGCCACACGGAGAAACAACCGCCCGCCTGGGACCTCGGCAAGGCCAAGGAAGTCGTTGGCGGCCACAACAGCACGGCTGACGATCCACCCGCAGGCACCGACAAGGAATAATTGCTCGTGTTCCCAAGCTCCGCTGGGAACCAGGTAGGAACTTCACCATCCAATACCCGAAATTATGAAAAAGAAAACCGTACGTACCGGCATTGTCGGCTCCGGATTCTCTGCGACCTTCCACTTCGAGGCCCTGCAAAAGGTCTACGGCACCAACGTGGAGGTGGTCGGCGTCCATTCGCTGGATACCGAGGGCGGGAAGGCCTATGCCCAGAAGCGCGACATCCGTTTCTTCGACACGCTGGAAGCCCTGCTGGACGAGGTCGACGCCATCCACGTCTGCGTGCCACCGGTGGGACACGAGCCCACGTCGGTGGCCGCGCTGAAGCGCGACAAGTTCGTGATCTGCGAGAAGCCGCTGACCGGCTACTTCGGCGACGGCTCGCCCGATTTCCACTGGGACCGGGCCGACATGCAGGTCGCCCTGGACACGGCGCTGGCCAGCGTCGAGCGGATCATGGCCGCCGAGCAAAAGAGCCAGGGCCGGCTGCTGTACGCGGAGAACTGGGTCTACGCCCCCGCGATCCAGAAGGAGCGCGAGATCCTGGAAAAGACCGGCGCCCAGATCCTCTGGATCCACGGCGAGGAGGCCCACAGCGGGTCCCATTCGGTCGACTACGCCCACGCGGCCCGCTGCGGCGGCGGCGTGCTGATCGGCAAGGGCTGCCACCCGCTCAGCGCGGCTTTGTACCTGAAACAGGTTGAAGGCCGAGCCCGCGACAACCGGCCGATCCGCCCCAAGTCGGTCACGGCCCGGGCCCACGCCGTCACGCGGCTCAACGACTTCCGCGACGAAGGGCACATACGCAAGGACTACTACGACATCGACGACTTCGCCATGATCCACGTGGAGTTCGAAGACGGCACGATCGCCACGCTGTTGACCAGCGACATCGTGCTAGGCGGCATCCACAACTGGCTGGAAGTCTGCGCCAACAACCACCGCACCATCTGCAACATCAACCCCAACACGGCCATGCAGACCTACAACCCGGTGGAGGAAAACTTCGACGACATCTACGTGCTGGAGAAGATCGGCACCAAGCAGGGCTGGGCCTGCACCGCACCGGACGAAGACTGGATGACCGGCTATCCGCAGGAAATCGAGGCGTTCTATCGGACCATCGCCTACGGCGAGGATTCCGAGAGCGACAGCCTGCTGGCGGCCGATTCGATCTCGACGATCTACAGCGCCTATCTGTCGGCCCGGCGGCAAGGGGCGGCCGTCGACGTGCGGACGTTCTAGTGCCGCAGGTAGATGACGATCGGATGGGACCCACAGAGCAACACAGATGAACGCGGAGGCGAGAAGTTGACACAAGTGATTCGACACCGAACGTTCCTCAGACGCTTATTCTCGCACTGGTTCGTAGGGGGAGCGGAGAAGCGTTGCGAGCAGTTGCGGGCGGACGTGGAGGAGTTCATCAATTCCAGAGTCGGCCCCGAGAACGTCGTCTCCATTACGGAATCGGGCACGCGCTTTGGACCCTCTTCGATTACCGTGTGGTACCGAGATAAGGCAGACTAATGGGTAGATCGGCTTGGCAGCGAAGGAGACATCGAATGAATGTCCGTTACGATCGGTTGACTTTTCTCCTCGTATGTAGCGCCGTTGCAGGCCTTCCTGTGACGCTTCAAGGCGCAGGGCAAGAAGAGCAGCAGACTGCAACGCAGATCACCGCCACCTTCTCGATCGTGGCCGCCGATCCGGAAACCGGCGTCTGCGGCACCGCCGTGGCCAGCAAGTATCCGGCCGTGGGCAAGGTGGTGCCGTACGTGAGGGCCGGCGTGGGGGCGTTTTGCACGCAGCACTGGCACAACCCGGCCTGGGGTGAAAAAGCCCTCGACATGCTCCAGCAGGGCAAGCTGCCCGAAGCGGTGCTGGCCGAGCTGCTCCGCGACGACCCCCGCCGCGACAAACGCCAACTGGCGATCATCGACGTGAAAGGCCGGGCGGCCAATCGCAATCCCGGCGACGCCGATCCCTCGGGCGTCTATTGGGGCAGTATGGCCGGCCGCTATTACGCCTGCCAGGGAAACACGCTGACCGGCCGCGAGGTGATCGTGGCCATGGCCCGGGCCTACGAAGAAACACAGGGAAGCCTGGCCGACCGGCTGATGGCGGCGCTGGTGGCCGGCGACCGCGCCGGCGGCGACCATCGCGGGCGGCTGGCGGCCGGAATCCGCGTGGCCCGGCCGGGCGTGGAAGGTTGCTGGCTGGACCTGCAAGTCGAGAAGAGCGACAACGCCGTGGAGGAACTGGCCCGCAAGTATGCCGAAGCGTCGCGCGCGCTGGCGGTGCCGGCCGCCAAGACCACGCTGCACCTGGCCGTGCCGCTGCCAAAGAGATTGACGAGCAAGTCGGACGACGCGTGGCACCTCGTCGAGATCGACAAGCCGGACGTGAAGATCCTCGCGCAGATGGTGCCCGCCATAGCCGCCGACGGCACCGCCGTGCGCAGAGCTGGGCGCCTGATCGCCGACGTGCCGCCGCGCGTCGGGGCCGACGGGCCGCGGCGGTTCCGCCTCGAACCGGCCAAGGGGGCCGGCGCCGGGAGCTTCCACTTCGAAGACGTCGACGAGCGGTCGCTGAAACTCTCCGACGGCCGTGATCCCGTGCTGGTCTACAACCACGGGCTGATCACCTGCGACAAGGTTCCCGAGAACGATCATCGCCGCAGCCGGGCCTGCTACATCCATCCGCTTTGGGGCCTCAGCGGCGAGACGCTCACCGACGATTTCCCCCGCGACCATTACCACCACCACGGCGTCTTCTGGACCTGGCCGCACGTGGGCATCGACGGCAAGGAATACGACCTCTGGGCCGGCCCCAACATCAAGGACCGCTTCGTCCGCTGGATCTGCCGCGAGGTGGGGCCGGTGGCGGCCGTGCTGGCCGTGGAAAACGGCTGGTTCGTCGGCGACAAGAAGGTGATGATCGAGCGCGTCTGGATGCGGGTACACAAGGTCTCGGAGAACGCCCGATCGCTCGACCTGGAATTCACCTGGATCCCGACCGACCGGCCCGTCACGCTCTGGGGCGCCGGCGGCAAGAGCTACGGCGGACTGACGGTGCGATTCGCCGTGGCCGACGAGAAACAGAGCATGATCACGGTCCCCAGCGGCCGCGCCAAAGACGACCTCTACGAGACGCCGCTGCCCTGGGTCGATTTTGCCTATCCGTTCGACGGCGCCCCGGCCCCCAGCGGCGCGGCCATCTTCGTCGATCCGCAGCATCCCGACTATCCACCCACCTGGCTCACCCGGCATTACGGCGCCCAGTGCGTCGGCTGGCCGGGCGTAAAGCCCCAGACGTTCGCCCCCGGCAAGCCGATCCGGCTCGGCTACCGCCTCTGGATCCACGGTTCGACCGTCGCGTTGGACGACCTGAAACGGGCCTACGACGGCTACACGACGGCGTCTCGAGTGACGTGGGAATGAGCCTGCCGGATGCCGATCGCTACAGATCGCCCCGCCCTGCGAAGCCCACGTTGCGGAGGTGATCGATCTGGTTGAGCGAGAGCAGCTTGACCTGGCCGTCGGTGATTTCGAGTTGGCTGATCGAGCCGTTGTGGAGCAGGAAGGGGTGGCGCTGGGCGGGGATTTCCAGCAGGGCCTTGAGGGCCGCCACCAGCAGGCCGCCGTGGGCGACCACTGCCACGCGATGATGGTCCGCCCGGCAGATCTCCTCGAACACCTCCCGGCCCCGCCGCATCAGGTTGCGGCGCGTCTCGCCGCCGGGCAGCGGGAAGTCGGGATCGCCGCTCCGCCAGCGGGCCATTTCGTCCGGGTACAACCGCTCGATATCGCTGCGGAGCTGGTCCTGGAAGACGCCGGCGTGGACCTCCATCAGCCGCGGATCGGTGCGGATCTCCAGCTTCAGCGCTTCGGCCAGCGGCTGGGCGGTCTGCATGGCCCGACGCAACGGGCTGGCGTAGATCGCCTCGATGGGCAACTCCGCCAGTGCGGCCGCCACCGCTTCGCCTTGGCGGATCCCCAACTCCGAGAGCGCCACGTCCGACTGACCTTGAATTCGCCCTTCGGCGTTGTAGCAGCTCTCGCCATGTCGGACGCAGTAAAGTAGCATCGGCAGCAACAAACGTACTCAATCAGTTCCCGTTGTCCAGAGCAATCCGTTTAGCACCGTTGGAGAAATAGGTGTCAGATTTGGAGGTAGCCGAAGTCGCCAGACTTTGGCGACGTGGGCGCAAAGCCAAACTCTGGCGAGTTCGGCTACGCCAGTAGTTTCTCGAACGATGCTCAGCCGCCGCGGCCAACGTGTCGAAACGCCATCTGCCGCAACGGCAACTCAGTTATGGCCCGCGACATCTTATCCCAGGTTCTCCCACGCGATAGGAATCTTCTTCAACGCGTAGCCGGTCTCGCGGAGAAAGTCGCCGTAGACCATCATCCAGTGGAAGCCGGGCATTCTCTCGGCCACGGCGGCCGTGTCGCAGTCGAAGCGGATGTCGATTTGCGAACGGCAGATGGGCAGGAACGGGGCTTCGATGATCTCGCCCGAGAAGCCCAGCCAGCGTTCCGACTTGAAGTCCGGCACGACGTTGGTTACCTTCTGGCCGCTGTGCATCTCGACCTTGGGGGCCGCCCCGTAGTCCGACTCGAAATGGGTCAAGATCCGCACCGGCTCGAGGTTCTTGCCGTCCATTTTGCGCGGGCCGGTGCAGTGGGCCAGCGTAATCACCTGGTCATGCGGATACGTCGGGTCGTTCAGGAACATCGGCCGGTTCGAGATGTTCGCCAGCAGCATGCCCGAGGGAATCACCACAAAGTCCGACTCGCAAAATGCCTGATAGCCGTCGTCGTTGAGCGTGCTTAAGCACAAGCACGCGCTGGTTTCGGCGACGGGCATGATGGTGCCCATGCAGCCGTTGATCGTGATCGCCCGGCAGTCGGCCTTGGCCATCAGCTTGCGAAAAACCTGCTCCAGCAGGAACGCGTTGTCGACGAATTCCCGTTTGGTTTCCAACGAGGTTCCGGGCAGTTTCAAATAGGCTCCCGCCCGCCGACGCGCCAACTCGGTCGCCGCCTTGTCTTCGCGGGCGGCCTGGACCAGCTTGCCGAGTTCCTCGTAGGTGACGGTTTGGATGTCCAGCTTCCACTTTTCCCGCACCAGGTTGGGAACCACGTCCTTCGGCTGGGCCCATGCGCCGGGCCCGCCGATGGCCAGAATCCGGGTGCCGATCGTATTGCGCAGCCCGCAAAGGGCGCGAAGCCGCCAGAGGATTTCCTCCTGATTGTCGACGACCACGTCCTGAAAATCGACGCCTTCGACGGCCAATTCGTCGGTGTGCTTGCGGAGGAATCGCGGGCTGACGATTTCGTACCAGAGGTACAGCGGGCCCGACTTGTGCCGGAGGAAGAAGATGATGTCCTTGCCCAGCTTGGCGACGGCGTGGTACTGGTTGGTACCTCCGCCGGCGGCGTAAAGCAGCAGCACGTCGGCCTCGGCCACGTCGGCAGCTTGGGAGAGTTCACCCACGTCGCGAACGGCGGCCAAGGGCAGAAACTGGACGGGAAAATCGGCCTCGGCGTGCAGCTTCTTCAGTTCGCCGCCGATTCGGGCGATTTCCCCGTCGGCGTCCTGCTGGGTCTCGATGCCGCCCCAACTCCGCCAACTGGCCTGCGGCCGCGGCCGCGGGGTGCTGTAGATGAGGATTGGTTTAACCTTCAGCGGACGGCGGGGCGCAGCGGTCGGTAATTCCGGCTCGGCGGCCGAGAGGACCGACCAGGACAAGCCGGTCAGCGCCGCAGAACCCAAGGCGACCCCGCCGACGCCCCCGAGGAATCCGCGTCGTGTCACGCCGTGGTCGGCGTTTTCTTCGTGATCGCAGCAGGGACAGCAGTGGGGTTGGACCTCGCGTTGGTGCTCGTGTGGGTGGAGAGACATGAGCAGGACTCCTTGATTTCGGGGCAATATTCGGACGGACCGATCTCGCACCTAACATACCCAGTTCAGCCCGGCGTGGCAACAATCGCCGAGCCAGCAGCTCACCAGTCGTCGAATGCTCCTGGAACCGTTGGTAGTGGCCGCCAGTTATGCGGCCCTTCGTAAGATTCCGCCGGGCGGCCCCGATGAATCGGGGCACTACGAACGGGTTCGACGAATGCTTTCGCCGCCCCCCACAAATGAAGGGGTTCGGAGGCTCGCCAAGCCGCCCGGGCGGCCGTTGACAAACGGATTTCCGCAAACGATACTTTAGGGTTCGCGGCCTACCGAATTCACCCGTGCTTGATGCGAAGGAGCCCCCCGTGACCGCCCCTTGGATTACTTACCGACCGGAGTTGAAGGTCCTGGATTGTACGATCCGGGACGGCGGCCTCGTGAACGATCACCACTTCGACGACGATTTCGTCAAGGCCGTCTATACGGCCTGCGCCGAGGCCGGCATCGACTATATGGAACTCGGCTACAAGAACTCCAAGAAGCTGTTTCCCAAGAGCGATTTCGGCCCCTGGAAGCACTGCGACGAAGAAGACATCCGACGGATTGTGGGCGAGAACGACACGCCGTTGAAGCTCACGGTGATGTGCGACGCGGGCAAGTCGGATTGGAAGACCGACGTGCTGCCTGCCGAAGACAGCGTGCTGGACATGGTCCGCGTGGCCTTCTACTGCCACCAGGTCTCCGAGGCGGTCGACATGATCCACGACGCGACCGAGAAGGGCTACGAGGTGAGTGCCAACCTGATGGCCGTCTCCACCGCCACCGAAAACGAGATCGACCAGGTGCTGGAAGTCCTGGCCGGAACGCCCGCGCAGGTGGTCGTGGTGGTCGACAGCTTCGGCTCGCTCTACGCCGAACAGATCGAGATTCTGGTCAAGAAGTACCTGGAGTTCGGCAAGGAGACGAACAAGGAGGTGGGGGTCCACGCCCACAACAATCAGCAGCTGGCCTTCGCCAACACCATCGAGGGCATCATCCACGGGGCGAACCGGCTCGACGCATCGATGATGGGCCTGGGGCGCGGAGCGGGCAACTGCCCGATGGAACTGCTGATCGGCTTCCTGCGCAACCCCAAGTTCAAGATCCGCCCGATCTACCAGGTGCTGCAGGACCGGCTCTTGCCGCTCAGCCGGGAGGTGGAATGGGGGCCGCTGGTCCAATACAACATCACCGGCCAACTCAACGAACACCCCCGCGACGCGATCGCCGCCCGCAAAGGCGACCAGCGCGACGACTACGTCGTGTTCTACGATCAGCTCACCAGCGACGTCTGAAGCCATCGGCCGGTCCAGCGGCGGAGCGAGCAGCGCCTCACCTCTTCCCGGTGGTGGTGAACTTCTTGACTTGCTTCAGGTCCGCTTTGGCCTTGGCCTTCTCTCCCATCTTCTGATAGAGAAGGCCGCGAGTCTGCAGTGCCCGGGCGTCGTTCGGGTCGATCCGCACGGCCTCGCTCAAATCGTCGACGGCCTGGTTGAGGTCCCCCTGGATCATGTGGACCAGCCCGCGGTTGTAGTAGGCCTTGGCGTATTGAGGGTCGAGATCGATGGCCGCACTATAGTCGTGGACGGCTTTTTGGATCTCCTTCTGCTTGGTGTAAACGACGCCGCGATGGCAGTAGGCCGAGGCGTTATCCGGGTCCAGTTGGAGGATGGTGCTGTAGTCGGCGATGGCCCGATCCAGATTGCCGTCCGCCCCGTAGACCTGTGCCCGGCTGTAATAGGCTTTCGTGTATTCGGGGTCGAGTTCGATGGCGCGGGTGTAATCTTCGACGGCACCTTCACGATCTCCTTTGGCGGCCCGAGCGCTCCCCCGCCAAACGTGGGCCTCCACGTTCTTCGGTTCCAGGCGGATGGCTTCATCGTAGTCGGCGATGGCCTTGTCGGTCTCGCGTTTCTTCCAGTAGGCAATGCCGCGGCTGCAATACGCACCGGCGTGCTTCGGGTTGAGCCGGATGGCTTCCGTGTAGTCGGCAACGGCCTTGGCGAACTGGCCGTTCTTGAAGTAGGCGACGGCCCGATTGGTGAAGGCCTTGGCATCCTTGGGATCGATTTCGATCACCCGGCTGTACTCTTCGACGGCGGTCTCATAGTCGCCCTGCTTCTCGAAGGCGTTTCCTCGATTACCGTGGGCCTCGGCGTGATTCGTCTCGAGTTGAATGGCCTGGTCGAAGTCGGCGATGCCGGCGTCGAAGTCGCCTCGGGCGCACCGGGCCAGCCCGCGCCCGACGTAGGCGTCCGGATCTTTCGGGTCGCTGCAGATCGCCCCGTCGTAATCGGTGATCGCCTGGTCGATTTCTCCCCGTTTGAAGTGCAGGACGGCACGATTGTAATAAGCTTTGGCATATTCCGGGTCGAGCCGGATCGCTTCGTCGTAGTCGGCGAAGGCCTCCGCGGCCTCACCCATCTTCAGGTGCGCGGTGCCGCGATTGTAGTAGGCCACCGGCTCGTTCGGTGCGAACCGGAGCACTTCATTGTAGTTCTCGATGGCCGTCTCGTGCTGGCCTTTGGCTTCGTAGACGTTGCCCCGGCTGTAGTAGGCTTCGATGTACTTCGGATTAAGCTTGATGGCGTTGTTGAAAGCCAGGATCGCTTCGTCGTACTTCTTCTTTTCCTGCAGCGCGACGCCGCGATGAAAGACGTCGGTTTCGTCGAACATGGCTGGGGGCTCCTGGGTGCGATGAAAACAATGATGTCGGGAAACGGGTGCTCGTCGTACCG